>Ga0207094_1044_pt1 | contig 19401 bp, 21 predicted proteins | sample Alteio_BWMinHeat_90_FD_153518 | JGI IMG/M metagenome (GOLD analysis project Ga0207094, IMG submission 153518) | Enriched cells from forest soil in Barre Woods Harvard Forest LTER site, Petersham, Massachusetts, United States -... | ecosystem: Environmental > Terrestrial > Soil > Temperate forest >... | reverse complement strand
TTTGTACTACAAATATATCGACATCCTCTACCCAGAACAGGTACGCAAGTGGCAGTTTGACCTGTGCCAGGGGCTTGGCCTCAAGGGCCGGGTACTCATTGCCCATGAGGGCATCAACGGTACCCTGGGGGGAGACGATGAGCAGATCCAGGCATATATCAGGGCCATGGGCGAGCATGCCTTGTTTGGCGGCATCGACTTCAAGTTTAGTGAGGGGGGTGCCGAACAGTTTCCCCGCTTGAGAGTGGTAGTACGCAACGAGATTGTAAGCACGGGTATGTCACCTGAAATTAGCGCCAAAGAGGGGGGAGTCCATCTGACCCCGAGCCAGGCTCATGAGCTGTTGAGCGAGCGGCCTGAGGATTTAGTAGTACTCGATGCGAGGAATTGGTACGAGTCTCAGGTAGGTACCTTTAAAGATGCAGTTACCCCGGAGATCAAGGCATTTCGAGAATTTCCTGCCTATGTGGATGCCACGCTGGACCAATTTAAAGGTAAACAGGTATTCATGTTCTGCACGGGTGGCGTACGGTGCGAACGCGCTTCTGCCTATTTGAAAGCCAAGGGAGTAGCAAAAGAAGTTTACCAGCTCGAGGGTGGTATACACCGGTACATCGAGCAGTTTCCGGAAGGGCACTTTCGGGGCAAAAACTATGTATTTGATGGCCGGGTTACCATGAAGGCAAATGAAGATGTACTTTCACAGTGTAGCTTTTGTAAAGTGAACTGTGACGAGTATATGAACTGCGCTAACTCGGTCTGCAATATCCAATTTATCGTCTGCACGAAATGTCGAGAGAAAACTAACACCTGCACGATGGGCGGTTGCGTGGCAACAGAGTCTCATTATGCAAAACCATTTCAACCAGGTTCCTCATGCAACATCTAATACAAGAAAACGTTCCTCTCCATGATAAAAACTGGTTCCAAACGGGTGGTGCTGCACGGTACTGTGCACAGCCGGTCAACGAAATAGAATTTCAGCATGCAGTCACTTTTGCCCAAGAAAATAATCTGCCCATCTTTGTCCTCGGACAAGGCGCTAATATTTTAATCAGCGATGCGGGCTTTGAAGGGCTTGTGATCCGCCCCCAACTACAAGCTATTACGCATGTAGATGAGGGGGAGCATGTACTCGTTACAGTAGGTGCGGGTATGACGCTGCATGACCTGATTGAGCATTGCTTGGAGAACCAGTGGGGCGGTCTTGAAGAGTTTAGTGGTATTCCGGGCACCGTGGGTGGTTCGGTCTACATCAATCTCCATTACTTTGAATTTTTACTTGAGCATTTCTTGGTCGGTGGTCGTGTGTTAAACCACACCACAGGTAATGTCCTTGATGTACCTGCCGGTTGGTTTCAATTTGGCTACGACCAGTCAAAGCTGATGGAAAAGGAACACTTTCTGTTGAGCGCCACCTTTAAACTCAAGAAAATCAGTCGCGAGCAGGCGGTATTCGCCCGCGGACGCAGAGTAGAAATTATTCGCCATCGCGCCAAGCGCTATCCGACGCACCACACCTGCGGCAGCTTCTTTAGAAATTTTCACGAGGATGAAGTTACCTTAGAAAGCGCGGGGAAAAAGATGATCTTCGTCGCCTACTACCTCGATAAATTAGGCGTCAAAGGCGCCTTGCGTTCCGGAGCTGCCATTGTTTCCTGGCAACATGCAAACATGATCGTTAACACGGGAACTGCCACTTCTAAAGATATCATTGATCTGGTACGAAAAATGCAGGAGCTCACCTACCAACACTTTGGGGTGCTCCCGCAGCCAGAATGTCAGCTTATTGGGTTTACCAAATATCCGTTGTATACCCTCCAAAATCTACCGATCAGCCAGGCGGCAAAAGATACTGCTGCTTGCGCCGTGGTACGGTAACCAAGGAAAGACATGGTAATAGACGCGCTGATTTCTTGGTTTTCACAGCAACTACATTTTTTATCGAACGAAGCATTATTTTTCGTACAAGTAATCTTCATTGCTGCCAGCTTGCTCGGCGGGATGTTGCTTGGGCGTGGGGCCTTAGAAGCACTCGTCGGCCTCTATGCGGCCATGATGAACCTCTTTGTACTCAAGGAAGTCGAGCTCTTTGGGTTAACGGTAACGCCCACCGACGCCTTTACCATTGGGGTAGTATTTGGGGTAAACCTCATCCATGAGCTCTATGGCTATGCGGCAGCAGTAAATGCGGTTTGGGTAGGCTTTTATACCACCGTCATGATGATGATCTTTAGCCAAATCCACTTAGCCTTTACCGCGGCTCCGTGTGATATGTGTGGACCCAGCTATACCGTCATTTTGGTATCGATGCCGCGGTTGGTGACCGCTTCCTTAATTACCTATCTCATCGTCATGTTCTTGGAGACCTGGTGGTACCGCTATCTTAAGTCAAAGACCTGGCCGGTCATTGGTGGTCAGGGCCCCCACCATACCCATCACCTGCACTTAATGCTCCGCAACCTCGTAGCGGTTGCACCTACCCAGTTTCTTGATACCCTACTCTTTAGTTTGATAGGGCTCACCGGCATTGTGCATCATCTGCCCCATGTCATTTTGGTGAGCTATTCCATGAAGTTACTTGCTATCCTCCTCGTCACCCCGTTCCTCTTGGTATCTAAAAAGTTTTATGCACAACATCGTCACACCGCCGCAGAATAACCCGCCACGCATCCCCTTTCGCTTTACGGTGCTTCACCGCTCCCGCAAGTCTCGCGCACGGGTGGGCATTATTCACACACCCCACGGCATCATTGAGACGCCCAACTTTGTTGCAGTCGGTACCAACGCCACCCTCAAGGGCTTAGACTCACATCTTACTTCTACCCTTGGCCTGCAACTGATGTTTTGCAACACCTACCACCTGATGCTCCAGCCGGGCACAAGTGTCGTTAAAAGCGCAGGCGGTTTGCATTCCTTCATCAATCGACCGGGACCGATTATTACCGACTCGGGTGGGTTCCAAGTGTTTAGCTTGGCCTACGGTTCCGTAGCCGATGAGCTCAAAAGTCGCGGGACTAAAAAAACTGATGGTTCCGTACTGAGCATTACGGAAGAGGGAGTTACGTTCCGCTCTTACCGCGATGGCCAGAAAATTCTGCTCACCCCCGAAGGCTCGGTGTCTGCACAAAAAGATTTAGGTGCCGACATTATTATTCCGCTCGATGAGCTCCCGCCCTACCACCTCGATCGCCGGGCACTTGCCCAATCGGTCGAGCGTAGCCACCGCTGGGAAGCCCGCTCACTTGCTGAGCATCTGATTTCCCCCAACAACCAAGCGATGTATGCCGTAGTGCACGGCGGTGTAGATCAGACGTTACGTGCGCACAGTGTCGCGACGCTTTCCCGCCTGCCCTTTGACGGCTATGCAGTCGGCGGCAGCTTGGGTAAAACAAAAGAGGAACTTTACGAGCTCATCAAGTTTCTATTCCCCCTACTTCCCGAAGATAAACCAAATCATCTCTTGGGTATTGGGGATTTACCGAGCATTGAAGTCGGCGTAACCCACGGCGTAGATACCTTTGACAGCTCACACCCGACCCGCTGCGCCCGCCACGGTCTGCTTTTTACCACCCGCGGCAACCGAAAAATTTTAAGCCCTGAAAATAAACTACTGTTCCGGCCCATCGATGAAGATTGCACATGCCCTACCTGCCAGCGGTATACCTTGGCCTACCTGCATCACCTTTTCAAAGCCAAGGAGATGACCGGCTTGTATTTAGCCAGCGTGCATAATGTGCATTTTATGGTGCAGTTGATGGCGGCGTATCGCCTGAAGATTTTGGACGGCGAGATTTAGGTTTTTTTGGCAGGGGAAGAAATTCTGGTGGCAAACCTTTGAGCTTCAGCTTGCCCTGCTTGTGGGCAATGGCTTGCTTGATAGCTTTTTTTAGCTTATCAGCGAACTTACTTTTAGGTCGACGCATGCGCTTGGCCGCTTTCGCTCTCCGAGCAGCAGGCGGGGTAGCACTTTCTATTACCGGCGCTTTAAGCACCACTTTACCTTGCTCATAGGCTATTGCTTCTTTAATTGACGCTTTTAGCTCCCGACCAAGCCTACTTTTGCGTGGAAGAACTGCTTTTTTCTTTGGCATTGCGTGAACCTTTTTGGTTTTTTGGATAGACCCGCGTTAATTTTTTTAATCCCTGCCGGTGCGCCAAAACGTCTTGTAGACTCCGCATTAGTCGAAAGAAAAATTCGTCTGATTTACTTTTAGTCGCTGACATTTTTTCTATGTCCTTTGACCTGTGTTCAGATTTAACCTCTGGTTGCGCATACTCAGTAGCCAATCTTAATTTACCTTGCTTATAAGCCAGAACTTCTTCCATTCCTTTTTTAAGCTTTAGAAAAAACCTATTGTGTCGACGCTTTTTTTCTCTCAAAGAATTTCCCCAAGGGCTTAACGACTACGACGACCGACAACATGAGCACTGGCATTGATAGCATCAAGCACTGGCTGCATGCCTCTAACGTCAATTATTTGAAGCAGCCGTAATGCACTTCCTGCTGGCTCACGCAGTCCAGACTCCCAGGATTGCACTGTTTTTACACTCACATTTAATAACCAAGCAAAAAGACTTTGTGAGTACTGAGTGGAGGCGCGGATACGTTTAATATCCGCTAATTTATAATTCGGCGCGGCAGGGATTTTAATAGCAGGTGTTCTGCGTGTTATTTTAGCTTGTTGATACGCATTGGGATTTTGGTAGGCGTTTGCGCCGACTCTACGTAAATTTTCTTTAGTTCTTAATGGCATAAACAAACTCTATTTTTAACCTAAAAAGCAACTAACGCTTATTCTTGGAAGGCGCGTGTAGCTTTTTAGCAACGCTCTCTAGTTGCCGTGCATTTGCCCGAGCCGGGACGGCTTGTCCTGACTCCCATGACCTAACGGTTCGCGCACTTACCTTAGGTGCTTTTGCAAAGCTTCCTTGAGAGCGCTTACTCTTAGTACGCACGCGCTTAACCACTTTCGGTTTGTATCCAACAGGTAGGAACTCTGGCGGAAGCCCTTTAAGGACCAACTTGCCTTGTGCATGAGCAATAGCTTCTTTGATCGCTCTTTCCAGCTTATCAGCGAGCTTACTTTTCTTTTGTATTTTTGAGGACATGTATCAGCTCCTTAAGTCTTGCCTTACGTTGCTCTGGTATATCATCTTGCTCATTCTTTGCATATATCATTAATAAGTACAATATATCGCACTCCGCTTTATAGTAATAATATACCCTAAAACCGCCACTTTGCCCTCCATGAGCAGATTTTAGTCGCGCCTTGCGTGCGCCACCAGTGCGCGGCACTAAGTCACCGAGCGAAGGATTCGCCATCAACCGTGTAAGAAGATTACGATGATCGTCTGGCAACAAGTTGCGTTTTTTGCAAAAACGCTCAACGTCATTTTTATACTCACTAACTAATTCTATATTCATAATACCCGAATACTACCGAGTAGCATAAATTAAAATCAAGAGATTAAAAAAGGCCACCATGAAAACCATAACCTCCCTCCAAAACCCCGAAATCAAAGACGTCGCCAAGCTGGGTGATGCCAAAGAGCGTAAAAAGCAGAAGCGGTTTGTGGTGGAGGGGCTACGGGCTTTGCAGACGTTTTTAGATGCACAATGGAAACCACAGGCGGTCTATGTGGCGCCGGATACGCAAGAGGTCGTGGAAGAGAGCTTCGATGGCGCAATCACCTTGGTTTCCACGGACGTCATGGAAAAAATCAGTCAGGCCACCACACCTCCGGGAATACTGGGGGTATTTGCTATCCCCGGCCAACCAAGTCCCAATTTACTGCGCTCGGGCATTGTGCTCGCGCAACTTGCTGATCCGGGCAACGTCGGCACCTTGATACGCACCTGTGCAGCACTCGGGCATACGAGTGTGGTGAGTATCGATTCGGTTGATATCTGGAGCCCTAAGGTCGTACAGGCGAGTGGTGGTACCTTGGCCATGATGCAGGTATTTCACTGGTCGTGGGATGAGCTTCTGAAGCAGCGGGTAAGCCAGGATCTTGTGGGCCTCGTAGCACGTGGGGGCAGCACACCGAATAAGAAGCTCTTTAAGGATGCGCTCATCGTCGTCGGCTCCGAAGCACGGGGTATTCCTGAGGCGTGGCAAGAACAATGTGATGAATTAATTACGCTGCCAATGCCGGGCAACGTAGAGAGCTTAAATGCTGCAGTGGCAGGCTCTATTGCGATGTATCTTGCCTGGGCTCCCAAGAGCGAATAGAAGAGCTTTTGAGAAAAATTATCAGATAAGTGTTGATCTCGACACCATTGTTGGTATCTTTGCCCAATGTCTTGAATTATTTCCTAACAGAGGAGTTGGAACACATGGCATACAGTGTCAAATCAAAGAAGAGTGGGAAAGCGTATTTCCTTCATTCAAAAGACGTTGAACTTAAAGGCGGACGCAAGCAAAGAATTTTCTACTTTGCCGGCACCGCTGCTAAGAATGCACTCAACGATCTTCCTGCCGGGTATGAAGTTATGGAAAACAAGCGTACCGGCTTGCCAATGCTTAGAAAAAAGAAAAAGTAACGAATTCGAAAAAAAACCAACGACAAGGGTGCCCGGAATTTTCCGGGCATTTCTGTTTTAGGCCGATTTCTATTGTGTTTTTGACCCCTTTTTTCCTACAATTAAGAAAAACAACCGTGAGGAAAAAGGGATGGTCTCTTATCTGTTATCATTATTATGTTGCTTGAGCCTGATGGCCGATGATACCGGCAACGCCCGTGTTATTGACAATAAACCTTTTGTCTCAGGAACTGCGGTTGCCCAGAACAACTACCGCTTCTACCTCACCCAGGTCATTAACAAATCGAAACGCACCTTCAAAGTCTACTGTCGCCGGCCAAAAAACTATTGGCGGTCCCCGGTACTCACGAGTGCACCAACCGAGTTTTCGGTACTCACGCCTGCTGGCGCCACTAACCTTGGTAACACCAATAACCCCAACCCTCCTCCCGACAGGCTCGTGGAGCTTTACCGTCTCTGGCAAGGCGACCCTAATAGCGGCATCAATAACCGCATTACAATCTTGGAGAACAACCGCCTGCTCGGCGCAGTAACTGATTCTGAAAAGGCGGAAATCCACAAGGAAATCGATCAACTCAAAAAAGATCGTGCCCTCGTGGAAGAGTACCTACGACCCGTCATCCCACCGACTACCACCGAGAAGATGGATTTTGATTACTCACGCCTCCAGTGCCGTATCTTTAGTGAAGATGACCGCCCCAAAACCCACGTGCTCTTGGGTACCACCCCCTCGAATCCCGACATGGAATGGCATATCCCCCCTACCTATGTACGCACCAGCGACAATGGAAAACCTATCGAGATCCAAATTTACAACACCGCCTGCACCACCCGTGGGGACGCTACCCACCAACGTAAAACAAGCTGCCCGCAAGATATGCAAGGCTGCCCCGACTGCTCCTTTGGCTCTACCCTCTTAAAAGCTGAATCATCCAACGGTAAACGTACCTGCCTGTGTGTGCCCAACCGGGCCGACGTCTTGGAGGTGCACCTGTACATTGACGCCGACTTGGAAGACCCCAAGAAACCAGGAGGCATCAAACTGGTGCCCGTTTCCTACACCACCCCCGTGGAAAACCGCCCGCCGTTGTATCAAAGATAGAGCCGCTGTTTGAGCCCCCCCCTCATCCCTGATACATTGGAGACAATCTCCAAGCTTTACTCAGGGTTTCTATGCACAAACTTTCACTACGCTCCGCCATCCTTATCATCCTCAATGTCATGGTGGGGTTTGGTATTTTCGTAAACACCACCCAACTCGCTCAAATTGCGGGATTTCTTGGGTTTGCCTGCTACCTCTTGGTAGCTGCTCTCATGGTACCGCTTATGAGTTGCATGGCGGTCATCATGGCACGTCACTCGGGCGGCTTTTACGTCTACGGCGCCAAGGAAATTCATCCACTGGCCGGATTCATCAGTGCCTGGATTTTCTTTACCGGCAAATTAGCCTCCGCGGCGCTCATTATTCACGTAGTAGTTCAGCTTTTGCAGGGATTACTTCCTGCACTTGCACAAATTCCTATTCTCGCGCTTGATGCATGCATCATCATCCTCTTTTGCCTCTTGAACATGCTTCATATGCGGGTGGGCAGTTCTTTTGCCACCGGGTTTTTTAGCCTCAAGCTCTTGCCACTTCTTTTTGCTATTTGTGCTGGGCTGTATCTCCTTTCATCGGCCACCATTGCTCCCCAGACCTTCATCTGGTCTGGTATTCCCCAGGGGATTCCCTTTGTCGTTTATGCATTTACCGGCTTTGAAACCGCCTGTTCGCTCAGCCGCTCTATTGAAGACGACCAGCGCAATGGCCCGCGTGCTATCTTCTGGGCCTTTAGTATTGCGGTGACCATTAACGTGCTCTACCAGCTCCTCTTTTTCATCGGTACCTCGGGCGATCTCATGAGCAAACAAAGTTACTTGGACGCGTTTCCTACGCTCCTTGCCCATCTATTTCCCGCAGCTCCTGCACTCGCTCAACAGATCACCAATTTCCTCCACTTGGCACTCGCCACCGCGGCGCTCGGCGGTAGCTACGGAATTTTGTTTTCCAATCACTGGAATCTCCATGTACTTGCTGAGCATGGCCATCTCCCTGCACGTTCATGGTTTTTACGCACCAATCGCCACGGCATTCCGGTTCTCGGGATCATCGTTGAAGCACTCCTGTGCATAGGGTATTTGGTCTGCACCAACGGTGCACAAAAGCCACTCCAACAAATAAACGCCCTTGCCTGCACCATTGCCTACACCATTAGTGTCTTGGCACTCTTGGCAGCGGTACAGCGCAAACAAGTCGCTACACCTGCCTGGCTCGTTTACGCAGCATTGGGAAGTTGCTCAATTTTCTTAGCCACGTGTGTTAGAAACTTCTGGATCTTCGGTGCTGGTGCATTAATTGGTTATTCATTGATTGTCGCCTTTGGGTTGTTGTTGTATGTTATGACACGTCGCATGCAACAAACTTTCCCAACTCAAAACTGAAAAGGACCAATCATGAAAAGAACACTTTTTGCTTTATTGCTATGCGCTACTTTGCACAATGGCTTACAAGCATCAAAGGCCGCTGCCACCGTGGGAGATAGATCTGATGCAAACGCAGCTCTGGCACTTTTAAAAGGCATGGCAGCGATGTTGAACGCCGACCAAGATCCTAATACAAATTATCGCAAAAATGTCATTGATATGTACGGAATGGTACGGCAACAATATCCAATGCTTTCTCTGGCAACTGTTGACCTCATGTGGTGTGAAGTCCAACATTCAACCAAACAACGAGACGCTGTCCGCGATGCCGTTCGTTTGTTAATCCTTGGCGAAAAGATACCCAACAATCATCTGGAATGCCCAATTATTCGAAACATCGCACAGTCATAAATAGTTGAAAAATTTTCCTGCCGGTGTGGTTTATCTGCATCGGCAGGAAACCTAATTAAAAAGGAAGGATATGTTCTGGAAAATCTATGTTGCCGCTCTCGCCCTATTTGCCTCCCTCCAAAATCCCCAACCTGTTAACGCGATTGAGCCATTTGATGGCATCCAATTAAATGTCATCCCTGAGCAATGCCCCGTCCCAAATTTCCATATGCAATGCTCAGAATACGAGGCGGACCGAAAAGAGGCACAAGAGGCTTTAGACAACCTACCCAATACGCAAGCAGCCTGTCATGGCGAGTATCATTTTGCACACTGTGTTTTTAAGCATCACAACTTTAAAAAATACTCACGACGAGCGCTCAAATTGATGCATCACCATACAAATGCTCATACATGCACCCCAAATAACTTTCACGAATTCAGAAAAAAAGCCGCAGCTGCAAGAATTTTCAAGATGGTAGCCACCCTAGATGAAATTGACGAAGACTATCGCCATTATTGGTCCAGCAATAATCCAGCTGCTTATTGCACGGACAAAGCTAGATACGCAGCGATGGTCGGATTGAAACATTCAAAATAATACTGCTAAGGAATTTATGTTCTTGAAACTATATCTTCTCGCTCTTGCACTGACTGGCGCCCTCATCAACCAACTCCCTTATGCCAACAGCTGCCCGGTTCACCGGCTCCCTACTCAAGAAGCAGACGAAGCGATGGAAACATTAAGAGAATTGGTGCAAGGGCCGCAAACTTTCAACGATCAGTCAGTCGAATTTTACAAACGACATGGCGACCTACCTCCTGCGGCACTTAGACTTATGTGGGAGCAGGTCAATCAACAAGAAAATCAAAACTACATGGATATCAGAATCAAAGACCATGTGGGCGCATTGCTTACGAGATCAGAGCGATTGGGCAATCAAACCTTCACGGCACAAATGGTGCCATATGACACCGCCAAGTACCGCAAAATGGTTGGCCTTGCGGAAGACAACAAACGCACTCGCGCAAAAATTAACTAACGGCTCTTACGCTGCCGCGGTACCTTCATACCCTTTTTGCGTGCTTCAGACATGCCGATGGCAATCGCTTGCTCGCGGCTCGTAACTTTCTTACCGCTGCGACCGCTTTTGAGGGTGCCCTTTTTTCTTCTGCGCATTGCTGATGCAATGGTTTTTTGTGCTTTTTTACTGTACTTACGGGCCATAGACTCTCCTTTAATTATCGAATCTTCAACGTCAACAACGCCAACAAACACAAGATCAGCGAGATGATGCCAAAGCGGACGGTAATCTTAGATTCCTGCCAGCCGAGCAGTTCAAAGTGGTGGTGAATGGGTGCCATGCGGAAAATGCGGGTGCCCCAGCGGCGGTAAGACCAGACTTGAATGATCACCGAGAGTGCTTCCACGACAAAAAGACCACCGGCAATGAGCAAGAGCAGCTCTTGTTTGGCCAGGAGCACCATGAAGGCCAGTGCGCTGCCCAGCGCAAGTGAACCCACATCCCCCATGAAAATTTGGGCAGGATAGGTGTTGTACCACAAGAAGCCCAAGGAAGCTCCCACGAGTGTGGCCCCAAGGACGGTAATTTCTGCACTATCGGCAAAGGGAATATGCAGGTACTCAGCAAGTTTGATATGCCCGGCGAGGTAGCAGACGATGGCGAAGGTAGCAAAGTTGGGGATCAACGAACCCATCGCAAGGCCATCAAGACCGTCGGTTAAATTGACGGCGTTGCTGGTACCTACCATCACAAGCACAAACCAGGCGATAAAAAACCACCCTAAATCAGGGTTCCAGTTTTTGAAAAAAGGAATCGTAACGGTGGTTGATGGTGCATCAACAAGCAGCCAGATAACTGCACAGACGAAAGCTACCGTGAGCTGCGCAACAAACTTTGCGCGGGCCGAAATGCCTTTGCGACGGCGAATTTTGTACCAGTCATCCCAAAAACCTATGGCGCCGTTGGCCAGCAATGCTCCAATAAAGAGCCAGACGGTAGCCTTGTCCCAGTTCGCCCAGAGGAGTGCTGTGACTAACACGGTGGCGATGATGAAGATGCCCCCCATCGTCGGCAGATCATCTTTGACCTTGTGGGTCTCGGGAGTCCATTCACGCGCTTTAGCCCGGAAAAAGAGCTTTGATTTCTCGATAAACCAGGAGCCGAAGATAAAGGAGAAAAGGAGCGAGGTCAGCAGCGCCGCGATAGCCCGAAAGCTCACGTAGTGGATTACGTTTAAGCCATGCGCGTAAGGAACTAACCGGTGCGCAATATGGTATAACATCTCTTCCTAAATTCAATTTGAAACTTGTTGTCGGGGATTTCTATTTTTTCATCTCAGTCCAGACATAAACGCTTTGACTTCTCAAGTCTGCTGGCTAGACTGACTTCAACTTTTATTAGGAGCTTACTATGAAATATAGCAGTTATTTCCTATGTTTTCTTGCGATTTCCCTTGCACACACACAGGCGCAAGCCGGGGCATCACGCGGTGGACCAAAAGAAGTCTCCCAAGAAATTAAGCAACTTCGCACCTCTATCAGTCAAGAGTTAGTCTCCCAGCTTCTGGAATTTGCGGTCAAAGCAGCACGCCGGCACAGTACGCTACGTAGGGAGCTGAGCTCGTTTCTTCCACAAGAGATACAAAACAGTACTTGCGATGCGGATCTTCTGGCACACCTTGAACAACTACATCACCTTTCGCCCGAGCAAAAAGAACACATTATTCGGTCACTGTCTGAAGAAACAAAAGTAGCCCTGGGCAATTTTTTGGCTTCACGCCTCAACTCAAATATTGATGCTCCCTTCCGAATCCCACAGGGCACCCAGACCATCTCTCAGCTTGATACTTTTTTCCTGCTGGTCATCACTCTTTTTGACCAAGACTCCCGTTATATCCCCCTCTGCCAAGCACTGGAAACGTGTTATGGCATAAAAGATGCTTTGAAGATCAAAACACGCTTGAATACTTCAGAAGTTAACGCACTCCTTCCTGAGTCCTTCAAAAATAATTTCTTTACCCAGGATTTCGGCAAGCTCATGATGATTTCGCAGCGCATTCAAAAATTGGCACTCACGTACGCCTGACCGTTGCGTTTCGAGCCAACAAAGCCATAGGTTATTTCGTGCCCTTAGAAGCAAAGGGCGGGTTACCCAAGGAGAAAGAATGAGCACGTATGTAGTATTGAGCATGTTACTGATGACCCTGCAGCTCACTGCCGGCGATGACGCTGCCGCAGCAGCCGCCTATGAAGGGCAAAGCCAAGCGTTCGAGCAAAAAACGGTCGCCCAGACCCAAAGTCAGGCATTGGCTCGTATACAATCAGCTATAGAACATAAGAAAGTCGATCAGATTTTTAATTGGTATCCAACGCTTATCAACCCACAAGATCAAGATCAGACTGTTTTTGACGCCATCACTACCAAATTGACACCAAAAGACTTTTCAGAAAAACAGCTCAAAAAGCTGGAAGATTTCGCCTTGCAGTTTCAAAAAGAGAACGGCTCTATCCCTCAAAGTCTTGAGCTTGCATCGATTGAATGGAAACAACAGTTCCCTCGGTTATTTTTCTTCGAACAGGGTGAAAAAGCGGAGAAGGAAATAAAGCGCCATAAACCGCAACCACCAAGTCGTCCGGCACCAAGAATAATAGTTGTTCTGCACAGCAAGGATAAAACTACAGCATTTACTATCCCCCGGGCCGTTGCGGTTAGAGAAGAATTGGTAGGCAGTCTTATCAGCACCCTTTTTCAAAATGACCTACAACTGGGCGAAATAGACCTCGATCTACCTCCTCATATTTTGAAAAAACTTGTTAGGATATGGAATCTCCTTGCGCACGTTCCTCAAAAAATAGGGCAAAAAACGGTAGCAACACATATCGTCGCAAGCTATCCCCCTCAATTTTTAGGGACTCCGGAATTCGCCCACGAGTGCCTTGAGCTTATACATGCGGCTGATTATTTATCCGCTGGTGAGCTCTACGAAGAGCTTATTAAACTCTTCGTCTCACAAGTCCCTGAAGATATCTTACGCAAAACGGTCGCCGCTGCCCGCAAACAGATTTGGAACGATGTTGCTGATGAGTTTTTTGAACAAAAAAAGCGGCCCCTAGACCCTCAACGGGCGCCAGCCCCTGGCCCCAAGAAACCGCGCAAAAACGCCTAAATCCATCCTTGGCTTTGCTCCCCGAAAGAGAGATGTGTATCCTACTGCTCGTAGGGGACAGATACGGCTGTTATGGACACTTTTTTAGGGTACTTAAGCAACAAACATGACGACAAAAACAGGATTCGATTTCGATGTAATCGTAGTCGGTGGGGGACACGCCGGCATTGAAGCGGCATACGCCGCGGCACGGCTTGGCCGACGCACGCTCTTGATGACTCTCAATATCGACCGCATTGGCTATATGCCCTGCAACCCGGCTATCGGGGGAGTGGGCAAGGGCCACATGGTTTTTGAGATCAGCGCACTCGGCGGTCTGATGCCCAAATTATGTACCAAAAGCTACCTCCAGGCCCGCATGCTCAACACGAGTAAAGGACCCGCGGTTCAAGGACTCCGCTTACAAATCGATAAACACCTTTATAACCAGCTCGCAAAAGAGGCGCTTGAGGCCACAGAAAATCTCACCATCGCACAGGGCATGGTTGAGGATTTGTTGGTGGATGGCACCCAAATTACCGGCATCACCACCCGTGAAGGTGCTACGTATACCGCACCCTGCGTGGTGCTGACCACCGGTACTTTTTTAAACGGGCTCATTCACATTGGGGAAACCAACTACTCGGCTGGGCGCCAGGGCGAAGAAGCGGTCGCCAGTCTCTCCCAAGTACTCCATAAACTTCGCTTGCAACTCGGACGCCTCAAAACTGGGACCCCACCCCGATTGCTCCGTTCAAGCCTCGACTTTTCCCGCATGGAGCGGCAAGCGCCCGATAACCTCTCCTTCCTCTTCGAGTTTCATCCGCATGAGGTGGTAAATACCCGCGACTGTTACATTACGCATACCAACGAGCAGACGCATGCCATTATTCGCAATAACTTGCATCGCTCACCCATGTATGCAGGGTCAATTAAAGGAATTGGGCCGCGCTATTGCCCTTCCATTGAAGACAAAATTGCCCGATTTCCCGATAAAAAATCTCACCATATCTTTGTCGAGCCCGAAAGTGCCAGCTCCGAAGAAGTCTACCCGAATGGCATTTCCACCTCGTTACCTTTTGAGATTCAAAAACAGTATGTCCGCTCGATTGTTGGTTTTGAGCAGGCAGTGATTGTTCGCCCGGGATACGCGGTGGAATATGACTTTGTATTGCCTAATCAGCTCACCCCGAGTTTAGAAGTAAAACAGTACCGCGGCCTCTTTTTAGCGGGACAAATTAATGGCACCACGGGGTACGAAGAAGCAGCCGGCCAGGGGATCATCGCGGGCATTAACGCAGGGCTTCGCTCCGCCGGTATCGAAGAGCCATTTGTCCTTAGCCGCCAAGAGAGCTACATCGGTATCATGATCGATGATTTAGTTACTATGGGCGTCGACGAGCCCTACCGGATGTTCACCTCCCGTGCTGAGCGGCGTCTCCTTCTCCGCCAGGACAATGTATTTTCCCGTATTGCTCCCCGCGCTCACAAAATCGGCCTCATCGATGATGAGTTTTACCGCACGGTACTCCAAGAAGACGAGCTCGTGAAATCTACTATTTCCCAACTCAAACAAGGCACCAACACCTCCCAGCTCCTGCAGCTCTTTGGCACCTTGCATACCACCCAGCAGATACGTGAGACCGTCGGCACCCAATTACCCGACCGTGCACTGCAAACCGTGCATGCGGAAATTAGGTACGAGCCCTACCTGCGTCGTGAAGAAAAAGAGGCAGCTAAAGCGCAACAATTTCAGCAATTGCAGATCCCACACACCTTGGACTTTACCACCATCCCCGGACTCTCTACTGAGTTACAACAAAAACTGACCCGCCACCGCCCGGCAACCATTGCCCAAGCGGGGCTGATCCCCGGCATGACTCCTGCAGCTATTGCGCTGTTGATTTACAAAACGCGAGAAGTTAACCGCAAGGCGAACGTTGCGTGCACGCCCTGTTAACGAAGAAAAATATGACCCAACACAATGCGAAGAGGTAGTTCATGTCACCAACACTCGTACCGATCTATGGTACCTGGGGCATCCAGTCCTATGGTTTTTGTATTGCACTTGGCGTACTTGCCGCTACCTACCTTGCGCTTCACGATCCCCGTCGCAAAAAACTCTTAACCAATGATCAGACCTTCTCGCTCATGTCCTGGTGCATTATCGCCGGGGCCATCGGCGGCTGGCTCATGGCGGTACTCACCGGCCAGCGCACAACGTGGGAAGAAATTGTTACCGCAGGGCTTTCTATTCTGGGCACCATTATTGGCATATTCATTTTCTTGCTCTTTTACCTGCGTAAACATCGTCTGCCCCTGCTGCCCATTCTCGATCTGTGTGGCAGCTATGGCGCACTCGTGCAAGCCTTCGGCCGTGTCGGCTGCTTTTTCGCCGGCTGCTGCTATGGATTACCCTCTACCGTCGCCTGGGCGGTTACCTACACCGACAGCGACTCCTATGCCCCTACCTGTGTGCCGTTACACCCTTCTCAGCTCTACAGCGCAGGCATTTTGTTCGGCATTTTCTTATTCATTTACTTCTACCTCCGACATGTTCTGAAAAAACCGGGGCAGATTATGAGTAGCTATTTGTTGCTGGTCAGCATAGAACGGTTTTCTACGGACTATTTCCGCACCGATCATGGCGCGGGGATGTTCAGCGTGAACCAGTACATTGCTATGGGATTGGGGGCGTTGGCGATGGCGTTATTGGGATGGACGTCGAGAAAATAAGATTATTTGGCAGGTTTCGTAGTACCAGTTTGCACTGATGAGGCTGCCGCTGCGCTACGCTTTTTCTCGTCTTGGGGTAGCCGTAAGTAATCCGAGGTCACCATACTTCTCAGCTCACGTGGCAAACCTGCTGCTTCGAGCTCTTGTTCTGCAGCTTGTCGGGTCATTTTGAGCCTATTGAGGTATCGAAGGGCCTCTAGAGCGAGTTGTTTTTCAAAGACTTTTAATGAGTATTGAAATTGAGAATAAAGCATTTGTTGGTTAAAGGTAGCGTCAGGGAGCGTGTCCCGGGGAGATGACCGTTTGGCATGCGCATTAATGAAACTCAAGAAGGTCATTATTTCTCTCCTTATGTCCCCGTATGTCGCGCCCTGTTCGATTTGCAGATCTATGATTTGATGAATAATGGGAGTGTGTGCCTGCAAAACATCATTGGCACTTTCCAAACGATAGTTATTATAATCATGCTCCCAGAAAGGATATGTGGTTGGGCGTATCATGGCAGCAATCAATGCTGTTCCAAGCATTGTATCATCATTACTCCTCCAACCTAATAGATTATTGCTCATAAAACGGACATTGGGTTTTCTGCTCAAAAGATCCATAACAAACGTATAGGCATCACTTCGTATGAAATCAACATGGCCAATACCGTTCGCGAGTACGGACAAAGCCCTTCCATAATCATTACGATAGATCACCGTGGTACCCTGAGAATGAACACGTGCAAGAATCCATCTTCTTTTGTGCTCCCAGTCAGATTCCCAAATCTTTCGAGGTACTTCTAGGAACTCTGTTTCAGCTGCCCGAGATTTTACATCAGTGGCCGATGCGGGAGCCAACGACTGTTCGTGTGATGGTGTCGCAGATGCTGAAGCAGAAGCGTTAGCATTTGCAGCGTATATGCCTTGTGTCGTAAGCAAACAAGCCCACAATATCTTGTACATAATTTTCCTAGTTCCTGGTTAAATATCCATTGCCTTCAGGATACCAAATGAGCCATGCAAAACACTATATGTGACGGCTTGAAAGGCTTATTTCGACCTTTTGAACTTCGGTCCATCTTGGATTATGACCATTTCACAATGCCGCCACCTTTGATTAACTTCAAGAAGCTTGCAGCGGATAACGTTGGGGATACCGAAGTTTACGGTATACTGACCTCCATGAACACCAATCTATTTTCCTACGTCAAATCCCAAATTTCGATCGTCGATGTTATTAGCTCCTATGTGCAGCTCAAAAAATTGGGTGGCTATTACAAAGGGTCATGCCCTTTTCATGCGGAACGTACTGCATCGTTCACGGTAACGCCTGACCGGCACATTTTCTATTGCTTTGGGTGCCATGCAACGGGTGACGTGATTGCCTTTATTGCTAAGGCGGAGCACTGCTCACAAGTTGAAGCGGCCAAACAATTGGTAGACCGGTACCAGCTCACGCCACCGCAGCAGCTACTCACGACCACGTCAGCCCCCGATGTGCGCAAGCGCCATTATGATTTGTGTGAAATGATTGCACAGTGGTGCATCGAGCAGCGAAAAAAGCAGCCGGCGGCAAGCGCCTATTTTGCCCAACGGGGCTTTACGGAGAGTACCCTAGAACAATTTCAGATCGGCTACTTTCCGGGGACCATGCCGGCACTTAAATCGCTTATTTCTTTTGTGGGAACCAAGCAATTTTTAGTCGCCGACCTTTTAGAGCGGCATTTGGTGGAATCCAGCCGCAACGCCCTTTATTCACCACTGCAAGAGCGGCTTATTTTCCCGATTAAAGACCATCTGGGCAGAGTCTGCGGATTTGGCGGGCGTATTTTCAAACCTCAGGATACGCGACCAAAGTATTACAACTCCAAGGAGCATGAGTTTTTCAACAAAGGCTCATTACTCTTTGGCTTTGATCAAGCAAAGAAGAAGATGCACGAAACGGGCGCGGTATACCTCGTCGAAGGCTATACCGACTGCATGGCCATGGCACAGCATGGCTACCTCAACACGGTAGCTACGTTGGGCACCGCCTGCACCCTCGAGCATCTTAAACAGCTTTCTCGCCATGTGCATACGCTCTACGCACTCTATGACGGCGACGCGGCAGGCCAAAAGGCTATGCTCCGGTTGGCGGAGCTGTGTTGGGAGGTCAATCTTGAGCCACGGGTGATTACGCTACCTGCTTCCCATGACCCGGCTTCGCTGCTCCAAAAGGAGTCGCTTGAGCCCTACATCTCTCAGGCGCGTGATATTTTTGTCTTTTACATAGATTCATTGGGCCATGGATTTGTGCAGATGGCGCTGAGCGAAAAGCTGCGGGTTGCCCAGCGGCTCATTGATCTGATCACCAAGGTGCAGGATAGCCTTAAACGAGATCTGCTCATTCAACGCGCAAGTGAGGTATTGGGTATCCCCTTTAATTCCCTCGCTCAGCAGGTTAATAAAGAGGCTCAAGCCTCTGCACCAGCCACTGAACCAGCTGCCGCCCAAACCGTGTCTCAACTCGAGAAAAAGCTTTTTACTGCGCTCTTAATCGACGACAATCTCTGGCAAACCACCCAGGAGCTCTTCGCCGATTTCCACCCGATGCTCCAAGCAATTTTGACAAAATTAGTAGCCAGTAAAGCTGGGGGCGAGCCCTTTGAAACGCTCCTGACCGACCCTGAAAAAATCATCGTAAACCGGGCACTTTCGATGGCCGTCCAAGAACAGATGGACAATAGCCCACAGCTGGTAGAACAGTTTCAAAAGAAGCATTGGAAGACGTTGGTAACCGGCCTCAAACAACAAATTGCCCGGGCAGAGCGCGAACATAATCCGACCAAGGTTCAGGAGCTTTTGACCACGTTTCAGGCGTTGAAGAGCACTATGTTGAAATAACACTTGACGATCATTTCAATCTGAATTATTATATTCCCCGTCTTGTCAGGGGCGGCCGGTTCACAGTACAGTCATTTTGAAAAATCATTTATACTTGCCGGCGTAGTTTTCCAACACCAGGGTCTCAGGGGGTAAAAAAGGCTTATGAAAAAGAAAAAAGTTGCTGCGAAAAAAACTGTTAAAAAAGTTGCTTATCCAAAAGCGAAGTCGGCGCTGCGCTCACCAAAGCGC
>Ga0207094_1037_pt2 | contig 19614 bp, 18 predicted proteins | sample Alteio_BWMinHeat_90_FD_153518 | JGI IMG/M metagenome (GOLD analysis project Ga0207094, IMG submission 153518) | Enriched cells from forest soil in Barre Woods Harvard Forest LTER site, Petersham, Massachusetts, United States -... | ecosystem: Environmental > Terrestrial > Soil > Temperate forest >... | reverse complement strand
CCGTTGCGGCGATAGTTATCCGCAACATGGTTCAGCACCCAGCGCTGGCTGGGAGTGATTGGCGGCAGTTGCAATACGATGTGCCGATGCGGCAATTCCAGTATGTCCAGGATGCGGCGGAAAGCCATGCCGTGATTGCCTTCGACCGCAGCCAGCAAGCGGGTATGGACGGTCAGGTACAAGTCCATGCCATGGCTCTCGGGCTGCCGGTAGAAATTGATCGCGTGCAGGATGCGGCACAGTCTGTCCAGTTCTATCGACTCGTTGTCATTGGCGGCATGATCCAGCAGTTTCCACACGTTCAGGCCCTGATCGTTGACGGCGTAGCTGCGTGCATAACCCTCATAGCCTATGATCCCGCGGCTGACGCTGGAGCGTATCGGCTGGAACGCGCTGGTCAGTGTGGAATTGAAATAGCGGCCACGGGCGCGGCCTTCTGCGTCCAGCCAGATATTGGTGCTGGCGCCCTGGGTGCTATACAGATGGGTCAGGTATTTTTGTAGTGCGGGGGAGGGCATTGCTGTTCCTTGTTCATTGCGGCAGGCGCCGGCCGCAAGCTGGCTGCAGTGTCTGGGGCGAGCTTCCAGACAGCAGCAGGATGTTCGCGGCATGCCGCTTATGTTTAGCTTATCGGATCGGGCTTACTTCTTGCCGGGTTGATAGATTTGGTCGAAGATGCCGCCGTCCGCGAAATGCTCTTTCTGCGCCCTGGTCCAGCCGCCGAACGTGTCGTCTATCGTGAACAGCTTCACGTGAGGGAATTGCGATGCATATTTCTTCGAGGCTTTTTCTGTCGTCGGGCGATAGTAGTTTTTCGCAATGATTTCCTGGCCTTCGTCGGTGTACAGGAAGTTCAGGTAAGCCTCGGCCACTTTGCGGGTACCGCGCCGGTCCGCTACCTTGTCGACTACGGCGATGGACGGCTCCGCCAGGATGCTGGTGGACGGCGCGACAATCTCTACCTTGTCCGGACCCAGTTCCTTGATCGCCAGCAGCGCTTCATTCTCCCAGGCCAGCAACACGTCGCCGATGCCACGCTCGACGAAGGTGGTGGTCGCGCCGCGCGCGCCGGAATCCAGTACCGGCACGTTCTTATACAGCTTGCCCAGGAAGTCTTTGGCCGTGGACGGGCTGCCGCCCGGCAGTTTCAAGGCATAGCCCCAGGCTGCCAGATGATTCCAGCGGGCGCCGCCGGAGGTTTTGGGATTCGGAGTGATCACAGATACGCCCGGCTTGATCAGGTCGTTCCAGTCCTTGATGGCTTTGGGATTGCCTTTGCGCACCAGGAACACGATGGTGGAGGAATACGGGGAGCTATTGTGCGGCAGGCGTTTTTGCCACTCCTTGGACAACAGGCCGCGCTCAGCGATCGCGTCGGTATCGTAGGCCAGCGCCAGCGTCACCACATCGGCGTCCAGGCCGTCGATCACGGCGCGCGCCTGCTTGCCGGAGCCGCCATGGGACTGCTTGATCGTCACATTGTCGCCGGTCTTGGCTTTCCACTGTTTGGCAAATGCCTGGTTCACATCCTGGTACAGTTCGCGGGTAGGATCGTAAGAAACATTCAGCAGCGAGATGTCGGCGGCATGCGCGACCGAGATGTTTCCGGTCACGGCGATGGATGCGGCTAAGAACAGGTTTTTCAGTTTCATCTGCAGTTTTCCTTGTTTTCGTTTTGGTCGGGAGGCTGGAACAGCTTCCCTAAAATAGAATGCGAGGAAGGCAGATTAAGGCCAAGCAGATGAAACAAGAACGAATAGTTTCGCGGTTTGATATGCGGTTTCCGCATATGGAGAAAACGGAATCATTGAAACTGTTAGAGTGAAAGCGGTGTTGAGACTTTGCGGATTTGATGGCCAAATAAAAAAACGGCCCGCTCAAACGAGGGGCCGTTCGGTTTTTGTTTCAGCGCTGCGTTACATCGAGCGTGCCGGCAATACCGTGCCGCTGACTTCACCGAAACCTATCCTGGCGCATCCGGGCTTGTGCGCCCAGCCGCGCATCACGATAGTGTCGCCGTCTTCGATGAAGATGCGTTTTTCACCGTTAGGGAAAGCGATCGCTTCCCGCCCGCCCGCGGTCAGTTCCAGCAAGGAACCGGCTTCCGGCGCGGTGGGGCCGGATTGCGTGCCCGAGCCCAGCAGGTCGCCCGGACGCAGGTTGCAGCCATTGACCGTGTGGTGGGCCACCAGTTGCGATACGCTCCAGTAAGAGTGGCGGAAATTGGATTGCGACAGGCTTTGCGCCGCGATGCCCTGTTCGCGCATGGCCTGGGTTTGCAGCAAGACCTGCAGCTGCACGTCAAATGCGCCGCTCGCGCGCAAATCGGCGGAGTCCAGGTAGGCCATCGGTTGCGGATCGGCCTGCTCGCGCTGCCATGCCAGGCGGTACGGGGCCAGCGCTTCCAGCGTGACTATCCACGGCGAGATGGTGGAGGCGAAATTTTTTGCCAGGAAAGGGCCCAGCGGCTGGTATTCCCAAGCCTGGATATCACGCGCCGACCAGTCGTTCAGCAGGCACAGACCGAACACATGGGACTCGGCCTGGTCCAGCGTGACTGCATCGCCCAGTTCATTGCCTTTGCCGACAAAAATGCCGATCTCCAACTCATAGTCCATACGCTTGCTGGGGCCGAATACCGGGGTATCCGAGGTTGGCGGCTTGGTCTGGCCCAAAGGGCGGCGGAATTGTTGGCCGGACACGCCGATGGAAGAAGAGCGGCCGTGATAGCCTATCGGCACCCATTTATAGTTGGGCAGCAGCGGATTATCCGGACGGAACAGCTTGCCTATCGCCGTGGCGTGATACACCGAGGTATAGAAGTCGGTGTAGTCGCCTATCTGCGCCGGCAGCCCGTATTCGGCATCGGCTTGCGCCAGCATGGCGTTCTGCAGGCCGGCTTGTTGCGTCGCGCCTGCGCGCAATATGCGCGACAGGGCCAGGCGCAAGGCCGACCACACTTCGGCGCCCAGCCCCATCAACGCATTCAGGCTGGCGCTTTCCAGCGCCTTGGCTACGGCCTCACTGCCCAGGCGGTCGGCGCCGGCAAACGCATTCGCTGCGTGTGCCGCGTGCAGGTCCAGGATCTGATCGCCTATCGCTACGCCTATATGGAAAGCGCCGGTGTCGCCTTGACGGCGAAATACCGCGAACGGCAAATTCTGGATCGGAAAATCGCTGTCCGGCAGATTGGCGGATGCGACCCAGCTGCGCAGTGCGACATCATGGGTTTCATTCAAAGGCGTACTCATTATGCTTGCTCCGGATTAAAGTTTTTTTGTATGCCCATCCAGCACTGATAATAATCGCGCTGCAATTGGGGGGATGCCAACGCATATTGCGTAGGCCGTATCACGTGGCGGGTTTCAAACATGAAGGCCATCGTGTTGTCCACTTTATGCGGTGCGCTGGTGTCGGCGTTGCTGGCCTTGTCAAAGGTGGGTGCGTCGGGGCCGTGGCCGCTCATGCAATTGTGCAGGCTGGCGCCGCCCGGACGGAAGCCGGCCGATTTGGCGTCATACTGGCCGTGGATCAGGCCCATGAATTCGCTGGCGATATTGCGGTGGAACCACGGCGGACGGAAAGTGTTTTCCGCTGCCAGCCAGCGCGGCGGGAAGATCACGAAATCCAGCGTGTCCACGCCCGGCGTATCGCTGGGTGCCTGTAACACCAGGAAGATGGACGGATCGGGATGGTCGTAGCTGATCGAGCCTATGGTATTGAAATGGCGCAGGTCGTATTTGTACGGCGCGTAGTTGCCGTGCCAGGCCACCACATCCAGCGGCGAGTGGTCGATCTTGGCGCTCCACAGGTTGCCGCCGAACTTGGCGATCAGTTCAAAAGCGCCTTCGCGGTCTTCATACCACGCGTGCGGGGTCTGGAAATCGCGCGGGTTGGCCAGGCCGTTGGAGCCGATCACGCCCAGGTCCGGCAGGCGCAGCAGCGCGCCGAAGTTCTCGCAGATATAGCCGCGTGCCTCGCCGTCCGGCAAGCTGACCTGGAAGCGTATGCCGCGCGGCACTACCGCGATCTCTTGCGGCTCCAGCTCGATTACGCCCAGTTCCGTGCGCAACTGCAGGCGGCCCTGCTGCGGCACGATCAGCAATTCGCCGTCGGCGGAATAAAAAAAGCTATCGGTCATATCGCGATTGGCCGCATACAGATGGATGGCGCAGCCGCTCTGTGCCTCCGGCGAGCCGTTGCCGGCCATCGTCACCCAGCCCTGGATGAAGTCGGTCGCTGCGGCAGGCATCGGCAAAGGGTCCCAGCGCAACTGGTCCGGCGGCGTCGCCACCTGGTCGAAATGGCTGACGATGCCGCGATTGGCGATCTGCGCGAACGGCTGGTGCATCGCCGCCGGGCGTATCCGATACAGCCAGGAGCGGCGGTTCTGATGGCGCGGCGCGGTAAATGCGGTGCCGGAGACTTGCTCCGCATACAAGCCGTACGCGACTTTTTGCGGCGAATTCTGGTTTTTCGGCAATGCGCCGGGCAGCGCTTCGGTGGCAAACTCATTGGCAAAGCCGGATTGATAGGCCGGTTTGCCGGTTTGCAATATAGCGGCCTGACGGCCTTCGGTCACGGTATTCATGGAGTTCCCTTCACGCCTTGTAATGAGTTCTAGCCACTACTTTAGTGCAAACCGCGCGCTTTTACGCTATAAATACAAAAATGTAGTCCATTGATATTATGAATAATAGGTGCAGAAATGATAGAGCCCAGGGAGATCGACCTGAACCTGCTGGTGGTATTCCAGGAAGTGTTTCAGGAGAGGCAAATCTCGTCGGTCGCTAAAAAACTGGGGTTGTCGCAACCGGCGATCAGCAATGCGCTGGCCAGGCTGCGCCGCAGTTTCGGCGATGAATTGTTCGTGCGCACCGTATCGGGCATGCAGCCCACGCCGCTTGCCGAGCAACTGGCCGAGCCGATCGCGGCTGCGCTGGCGCAGGTGAGCAAGGCATTGAACCGGCACGAGCACTTTGACGCCGCTGCCAGCCGCCGCCATTTCACGATCGCGATGACGGATGTCGGCGAGGTGTATTTCATGCCGGTGCTGGTGGATAAGTGCCGCGAGTTTGCGCCGCAGATACAGGTCAGCACGGTGCGCGCCAGCAGCGTAGACCTGAAGGCAGAGATGGAGGCCGGCCGGGTGGACCTGGCGATAGGCGCGTTCGACAACCTGTCCGGCGCGCTGTATCAGCGCCGCCTGTTCAAGCAAAACTATGTCAGCATGTTCCGGGCCGGGCATCCGCTGGCGAGCGCGAAGATGGGCCTGAAGGATTTCCTGGCGGCGCGCCACCTGATCGTCGCATCGATGGAAAGCCCGTACGACAGTATCAACCAGAGCCTGGAAAAGGCCGGGATCAGGGCCGCGTCGCAATTCAGCGTACCGCATTTCGTCGCCGTACCTTACATAGTCAGCACCACCGACCTGCTGGTCACGGTGCCGCAAAAACTGGCCGAAAGGGCCGCTGCACCCTTCAATTTGCAATACGTAAAGCCGCCGCTACGGCTGCCGTCCCTGCAGACCAATATGTTTTGGCACCGCCGTTACAACCAGGATGAGGGCAACCAGTGGCTGCGCGGCTTTATTGCCGAACAATTTGCGGAGTGATGTTACCCGTGTGAGAAAAAATAAAAACTGAAAAATAAAAATAAAACCTGAAAATGCACCTCATATAAATCAATGGATTACTGGTCCATCAGTCGAATTTTGCGAATGAGATGAAAAATTGTGTCGGTATCCATTTAAAAGCAGTGCTCCACGGCAGGGAAGGACTTGTTCTTCACCGCCCCAATATAGGCCCGGATCGCGCCTTCAATGCTCGACTGTCCTGCCATGAAGTTATGTACGAAGCGAGCCTTCTTGCCCGGAAATACACCCAACATATCGTGCATCACGAGCACTTGCCCAGAACAGTCCAGCCCTGCGCCAATGCCGATGGTCGGAATGTTCAGCATATCCGTCACTTCCTTGCCCAATCCCCTCGGAATAGCCTCTAGAAGCAGAAGCGATGCACCCGCTGCCTGGAGCGCCTGTGCGTCCGCTTTCAGCCGCTCCGCGCCTTCCGCCGTTTTACCCTGCACCTTGAATCCGCCGAGTTGATGCACGTACTGCGGCGTCAGGCCGAGATGGGCAAATACCGGTACGGCGCGCTCGGTAAGGAACTTCACTGTGTCGACCAGCCAGGCGCCGCCTTCAAGTTTGACCATCTGCGCACCTGCCTGCATCAGTTTCACGGCATTGTCGAATGCGGACTGTGGAGTGGCATAAGTGCCGAATGGCATGTCTGCAACCAGCAGCGCAGTTTGGTTCCCGCGCGCGACACACGCAGTGTGATAGGCAATATCTGCGAGCGTGACCGGCAATGTCGTGCTGTGTCCTTGCGCCACATTGCCGAGCGAATCTCCCACCAGCAACATATCAACGCCGCAGCGGTCCATTAGTGAAGCGAAGCTGGCATCGTAGCAGGTCAGCATCGCAATCTTTTCATCTGCACTGCGCATGGCCAGTAGCGACGGAATGGTGACCGCTTTGCTGCGGATCGTGCTTTCGACTTCCTGCAGATATCCCGACATAGTTATTTCCTCAATGTTAAAAAATACTTGCTTGCCATATATGCTGCTGGGGTTCTTATGTTACTAATGAGTAGACATTCAACTCATGGGTAGATATTATACCTATTATCAAGTCGACAGACGTTAAGAAGGTCACGGCTGACGAGGGGTTGCGCTTCCCTCGTACCGGGCATCGAAAAGGGTATTTTGCAATGAGTGAGAACGTGAGTCGCGTTACACAGATGTCACCCTGGAGCAAATCGCGAGATCGTGAGCGAGAGCGCGAGATCAAGCGCGAGGCCGTGCTTCGAACGGCAGCGCAGATCTTCAACGAAAAGGGCTTCCACGCTACGTCGCTGGATGAGGTTGCCGAGCGGCTGCACATCACGAAGCCGACTCTGTATTACTACGTCAAAAATAAAGAGGAGATCTTGTTCGAATGCGTTCGCATTGGGCTCGAGATGATGCGAGAGGCGATTGCCGAGGTCAGCGCTTCTGGCGGAACGGCGATGGCCAAGCTGATTGCAGCGATGCGCAAGTACGCGGAAATCGTCACCCTCGATTTCGGGATGTGCCTCATCCGGGTCGGTGAGGATCCGCTGCCGCCAGAGAGTCGAAGGAAGCTCCGCAAATTGAAAGCAGAGATTGATCGCGAGTTTCGCAGCCTGATAGAGCAAGGAATTGCCGAAGGAGCGCTGGCACCGTGCGACCCGAAAGTCGCCGCATTCACCCTCGCCGGAGCGTTAAGCTGGATCGGACGCTGGTATCGCCCAGACGGCCCACTTAGACCCGATGAAATCGCTGACCAATGTATTTCCGTCCTGATGAATGGGCTGATTCAACGCAGTCAGACCAGGGCGGCGGCTCAATTCAAGAAGGACGCATCGTCAACGACCGTGGCGCCACCCCCTTTAACCGATCTCCCTCATGGGGATCGAACAGAAGCACCACGCAGAAGAAAATAATGGGCCATAGACCCAGAGCGCAAGAGGACCTGTAGAAAGCAACGCAACCACCGCGAGGATCATATGATGAAAACACGCGTCACCGAGATGCTGGGTATCAACTATCCAATCATTCAGGGCGGCATGCAATGGGTAGGTCGGGCTGAACTGGCCTCCGCGGTGTCTAATGCGGGTGGCCTCGGCATACTGACTGCGCTTACGCAGGACACGCCCGCGGCGCTCGCGCGCGAGATCGAACGCTGCCGCAACATGACGGACAAGCCGTTCGGCGTGAATTTGACAATCCTTCCTACCGTAAAACCGCCGCCTTATGCAGAGTACATTGCGGCGATCATCGACAATGGCGTGAAAATCGTCGAGACCGCCGGCAATAGCCCGAAAGATTTCCTCGGAGCCTTGAAAGCTAAGGGCGTGACAAACGTTCACAAGTGCACGTCCATCCGGCATGCCCTGTCCGCCGAGCGTAACGGTGTCGACATCGTCAGTATCGACGGGTTCGAGTGCGCCGGCCATCCGGGCGAGGACGACGTGTCCGGCTTGGTGCTCATTCCGCTCGCTGCGAAAGCGTTGAAGATTCCGGTTATCGCGTCCGGTGGCATTGGCGACGGGCGCGGTATGGCGGCTGTCCTTGCGCTGGGTGCGGAAGGGGTCAACATGGGGACCCGCTTTTGCGCTACCAGGGAGGCGCCGATCCACGACAATATCAAGCGCGCACTGCTGAACGCGAGCGAGCGCGAAACCAATCTGATTTTCCGCACGATGCGCAATACGGGGCGTGTACTGAAGAACGCGGTTTCGGACCAGGTGGTCTCGACCGAGCGCCGGCCCGGTGGCTGCGAGTTCGAGGACATCCGTCCTCTGGTTTCGGGGCAGCGCGGCCGTGCGGCGTTGGAAACGGGGGAGATCGACGCTGGACTTGTGTGGGCGGGACAAGTGGTTGGGCTGATTGACGACATTCCCAGTTGCCAAGAGCTCATCGCGCGCATGGTCGACGAATGCCGCTCGCGGCTGGCGACTGCTTCCGCCTATTGCAATGCATAGAATACTGGGCTGGCGCGCTGCGGGCGGTGCAACGGATGCGCGAGTTCACTGCGGAGAAAATCTGATGAATGATGCTGCCAAAGCTGAAGTGGCACGTACGCCTTTTGTATCGTCGCGAGGGCACCGTGCGGCAGATGAACGGTATTTTCCAGCGAGCATGCAGACGGCAGAGCAAGTGCCGAATGCCAAATTGCTCGATTTTCTGGAGAAATGGCCGTGGTATCGCGTGCTGTCGCTTGAGCTGCGCTCGCTGATACTGGCAACTGCGATTGAAAGGACCGCTGTCCCTGGGGAATATATCGCTCGAGCGGGTGAACCCTGCATCCACTGGTACGGACTCATGCACGGCTTCCTGCAAATGTATGTCGTCAGTTCGGACGGTGCCGAGACCACCCTGTATTGCCTGCGGGAGGGAGAGTGGGGTGGCGACGGAACGTTGCTGAAGAGGGAGGTTTTGAGGTACGATTTGCGCGCGCTTACCCCAGTCCACCTTTGCATGGTTCCTGCGAAGACCTTTGAGACGCTGCGTCAATCGTCCATCGAGTTCAACCACTTCCTTTGCGACACCATGAATGAGCGTATGGGTGTGTTTGTGGGAATGCTGGCAGCATCTCGCCTGCTTGGGCCGGAGATGCGGGTAGCAAGAGCACTCTTGATGCTTGCCGAGAACGGAGGCGGAGACGCGCAGGAGTTATCGATTCCGCAGCACGAACTTGCCTTGATATGCGGACTATGCCGGCAGCGAGTGAATGCGGCCATCAAAATATTCAATCAGCGTGGACTTGTCCACCGTGAGCCTCGCAAGGGCTCCTTGGTGGTTCATGTTCTACGTCTGCGCAGCTACATTTTGGCAGAAGGCTAAGTTGAATCATGTCCGGGCAATGCCGAACTCGGACCTTGCCACTGCTTCGTATTCCGGCTGCTGAAAAAGATCCGGCTCGTTAAGGAACTGAAGTACCCAATCGATAGTGTCGCTTCCCCAGAAGAGCCTTTCACGGAACACCAGGGTAGGCACCCCGAATACGCCCAAGGCAATTGCACGCTGTGTGTTCGCGGCGAGTTGCTGCTTCACTTCCGGAGCGGCAACCAGCGAAGCTGCATCGACCGCCCCAAGCCGCTTGCCGATGTCCGCAAACTCGTACTCTGGATCGCGGCCCTCGCCGTAGACGAAGTGAAACGCTGATTCCACTACCTCATCCGTGGCGCCAAGTGCAACGAGGAGACGTTGGCTTGCGAGCGGGTTGAACGGATGGCGAGGAGGCATGCGGAAGGCTAGCCCTTGCTGTTTCGCAGCCCAGACGCAGTACTGGTACGTGTGCAAGCGCTTCGTCGGAACTTCGGCGGGACCCTTGGTGCCCCAGTGCTTCAGCAGACCTGCGAAAAGCACCGGTACCGCCTGGATCTGCAATCGTTCACGCAAGGGCTGGAGTCTGTGATAGTGCAAGTACGAGAAGGGTGAAATAAGGTCAAAGTACCACTGGGCTTGTTCCATTCTGGATCCTCCGTTACGTAGAGTATGCGCGATGTGTTGCATTATGCATCGGGGCTATAGCGTTCAATTGTGACCTCATGGAAAATACGCCACGTCGTTGATTGAGTATGTGTCGCGAGCAACAGGTCCTTAAGCATCTAGCTTGAATGCGCGTCGCGCGTTACCGGCCAAGAATAAGGAAAGCACCTCCTCCGTCAGTTCCAGCGCGTCGATACCGGCGAGGCACTCGGCGGGAGTGAGCATGGGAAAGTTGGTGCCAAACATCACCTTGTGCTTGCCTGTGCCACGCATGTACGCGACAAGCTCTTGAGGGAAGCGCGACGCCTTGTACGCCGACGTGTCGACGTATACGTTCGGGTGTTTCATCATGAGCGAGACCATTTCGGATACCCAGGGAAAGCCTATATGTCCGCCAACGATGCGCAATTCGGGGAACTCGTGAGCGACGTTGTCCAGGTACGGGATGGGGCGCCCTGGCTCAGACGGCCGCATCGGCCCTGCGTGGCCGACTTGTAGGCAGAACGTAATGTCAAGCTCAACGCATTCGGCGTAAAGCGGATAGTACCTGCGGTCATCGGGCGGGAGTCCCCATAGCCAAGGAAGCACGCGCAAGCCTTTGAAGCCAAACTGCATCACGCAGCGGCGCAGCTCCCGCACCGCCGCCATAGGCCTACTTATGTCCACGGACGCCACCCCTATAACTTGCATGGGATGGGCCCGGACTGCGGCCGCTACTTCGTCGTTCGATATCATCGGGCCCGCGGGCCCCCACCAGGCGCTGGCAATGACCTGCCTTACCCCTTGCGCGCGGAAAGTGTCGAGCGCCTCGTCGTGCGTGATCGCCGGGTTGTCCTGCGCTAATGACTTCCAGGTCGTAGGCCATCTGCGAAGCGAATCGAACATGGGATCCAATAGATAAGGCTTGTTTGGCAACTGCATCCACGCATCGATGATATCGGTCATTTCAGTACTCCTGGTTACATTGATGGCGTCCTTACGAGATACGATGACGCCATCGCTTGAGTCAACAACTTAAGGGGGATCCGCTGAGGTAGTCGTTGGGTTGATACTGGCAGCGAGCAGATCCAGCCTGTCTCCGCCCCAAAACAGATCTCCCCGGTAGACAAACGTAGGGGCGCCAAAGACGCCAAGCCGTTCAGCTCGTTCCGATGCTGTTGCCAAGTCGCGCTGCGCACTGACCTCCAGGTATTCGCGCCAATCGCTGGCCTGGAGTCCGGCATCGGCAAGCGCTGCTTCAAGTTGCGCTGATGACTCCAGATCGAACTCCCGGCGCCAAAATGCGGCCAGTAGTGGGTCGCAGAACTCCCAGAGGCGGTTCCTGGACTTGGCGAACAGCACAGCCTGGCTTGCAAGGGATGCATCCCAGAGACTTGTTGTGGCACGGATTGTGAGGCCCTGCAGCTTCGCCAGCCGGCGACAATCCATATACAAGTATTTCAGTTTCGCGATGTCACGGCTCGAGCGTTGTTCTATCTCTCCTCCATAAGCGGAGCGAAAATCCGTGATGTAGGGCCACCATTCGAAGATGACGCCGCTACGCTGTGCCAATGCACGGGCGGGCTGCAGTGCAAGATAGGAGTAGGGGCTTCGCAAATCGATAAATGCGTCCACTACCTGGTCGTTGTGTTCGGTCATGATCGCTTATGTCTTGCGGAAAAGATTGCGCTTTGCCTCGGCCGAGCGGGTGACGTCCACCCAGCGATCCTTCAAAAGATCGATTGCACGGTCCACAGCGGGTCGAGCGCGTACCCGCCCGTACCAGGCCTGCACGCGCGGGAACTCGTCCAGTGAGACACCCGTCAGCTTGTGGATGCGAACCCATGGAAAACAGGCCATGTCTGTGATCGAGTATGTGCCGCAGACATACTCCCTTCCTTCCAGCCGCTCATTCAGGACCTTCAGCAGACGCCTTGTTTCGTTCTGGTATCTTTCGGTCGCATAGGGCACGGGCTCCGGAGCGTAGCGGAAGAAGTGCTGTGCCTGGCCCATCATTGGCCCCAGCCCCCCGACCTGCCAGAACAGCCACTGGATCACCTCGGTGCGTCGTCGAGGCTCTGCGGGAAGGAAGCGGTTTTCTTTTTCCGCGAGATACAGCAAGATAGCCCCGGTCTCAAAGACCGAGATGGGAGCGCCATTATCCAGGGGCGCACGATCCACGATTGCAGGAATCCTCCCATTTGGGTTGATTGCCCGGTAGCTTGCTTCGTGCTGAGCACCGCTGGTGATGTCGATAGGGATGATCTGATACGGAATCTCTAACTCCTCCATCAGGATCTGCACCTTGTGGCCATTGGGAGCCGGCCAGCTGTAAAGATCAATCATGCGCCCCCTTCAACCGCTTGCCGCTTACGCATGATCTCTTGCCTGCGGCGATCCTGGGCGCGCCGGTTGCCCTCGTCGCTCATGCCGACAGGCAGGTGTTCGTCCAAGGCAACTGTTCGCTCTTCGATTTGCCTCAAGACGCCGTCCTGCAGGGCCTTCTTGGACATTGCGTAGGCCGTGTTGCAATCGGGCGTGATGCATCGCGCATAGCTGATGGCGGTAGCGAGCAGCTGGTCGGGCTCGACGACCTCGTGGAAGAAGCCCAGCCGCTCCGCCTCGTCGAGTTCATACAGCTTTCCGCGCAGCGTGGCCAGCGCCCCAACCTGGTCGCCCAATGTATACTTGATGATCTCAACATACGCCGCCGGCATCGGGATGCCGATGGGCACTTCATTGAGCCCAAACCGTGCAGGTTTGCGGGCGGCAACTCTGAAGTCGCAGTCGAGTGCCGTGATCAGGCCGCCGGCGATAGCGTGGCCGTTCACTGCCGCCACGGTGGGCCTCGGGTAAGTGAAGATGCGCAAGTTCGTTTCGCGGTACGCCCGATACCATTGACTGATCTTGTCGCGGCTCCCACTGCCGAAAATGTCAAAGCTGTACTGAAAGTCGATTCCGGCCGAAAACACGTCGCCTTGGCCCGTCAGCACGACTGGCAATTCGCTGAACTCGCGTTCTAGCCGGTCAAAAGCTCCGTGTAAGTCCGCAAAGAATTGCTCGTTCTGCACGTTGACTTTGTTCGTGTTCATGCGCACAACGGCGCATCCCTCCACCACTTCGATATCCCATGCCATGCTGTCTCCCTTGTGCTCTGGCAGCCAAAGTCAGCTGCAGATTTAGATTAGCAGGTACGCCGCCAGGACGATGTCGTTGTAACGACAAGAGCGCGCCAGAATGTTTGGGAAAATGGCTGGCCTGTTACAACAACGACCACACGCATCTGTGAAAGATGTGGTGTGGGCGAACTCCGATGCAAACACTGATTGACGGAAAGGAGGCGTGGTACTGATAAAATCAGTACATTGCACAACTGAATTTGACCTGACAATCGCACTCGTCAAATTGGGCAACTGTCGTTAGATCAGATCGCGCGTTTACTACATTTAAATCCATGGCATCTCGCACAGAGCGTACCGATATCACTATATGGCAAGCCCCGGACCTGAAGGCGGAGTTGTTGTGTGGACGATTCGTCGATTTCACCTATGATGTCCATACCCATGAGACGGCATGTTTTGCATTGCTGACCGAAGGCGCTATCCGAATAAGGATGCGCGGGAACGAATTTGTTGTCCAAAAGGGTGACATCTATGCCATTGATGCGGATGAGCCTCACGCAGGTTGGGCAGTCAATGAATATGGCTGGCATTTACGAACTCTCTACGTCGATTTAGCGCATCTATCGTCGTTGGCCGGCAATGAACAGCGACTTCACCCATTTCGACTAGCCGGTCCGGTCGTGCGCGATGCTCAACTTGCTCAATGGCTATATTCCGTACACCGTTGCTCACAGGAGCAAGGATCTTCCTTATTTCGGGACGAGGCGTATATCAAGTTCGCCTCGCAGCTGACGCTATGTCATGCCCGCAATCCAACGACATCAAGGCAAGCGGGGATGGAGCCCGCCGGCGTTCAATCGGTACGCGAGTTTCTTGATCAGAATCTTGAAGACCACGTCAGCCTTGAAGATCTGGCGAGCATTGCGGGGTTGCCGTCATTTCAACTGTTTCGTGCATTTGAGCGGGCATTGGGAATGACCCCCCATGCTTATCAGCGACAAGCGCGAGTGCGCTTGGCCATGAGGCTTATTCGCGCAAATCATTCTCTGGGCGACACCAGTGTTCTATCAGGTTTTTCGGACCAGGCACATCTTACGCGCTGGTTCCAGCGGTTTATGGGTATCACTCCCGGCCAATATCAAAAAGCGGTAACTGGCAGAACAACAAGGTGAGTAGGCGGCGCTATGCGGAGCAAAGTCACCGTGAACGCCCTGTGCCTTGTAAAAACATCCACTCCCACCGAACACGTCATTTAGGTGTGTGCCAAACGAAGCCTTGCTCATAACAGAGTGCAGTGCCTTTCCCTACCTGACCAGTTCCGGCAGTAGTCGCGGTGCAAGCTGCAATAGCGTACAAGACGCATGCATCCCCCGTGTGAAATTATTCCCCCTCCTATTTAACTGGCCGGCGGAAAAAAGGCTACGGCATGTGGTCCGGAGATCGGGCTTTATGCGCCAAGACATTCGTAGGCTTGTGAAAAATTTTGCAATGAGAATCGATATGAACGCACAAAAGCACTTCTGGATACTGGTGATTTCCTCGGCGGCAATTTTGGCCATCACTATGGGCATACGGCAGTCCACCGGTCTGTTTGTTTCGTCATTGAATACTGCTACTGGCCTGGGAATCATGACTGTAAGTTTTGCCTTTGCCATCGGCCAATTCGTATGGGGTGCGGCGCAACCACTGTTCGGCATACTGGCTGATCGTGTCGGGTCATTCAGAGTAATTGTTCTGGGCACTGTGCTAATGGCATTGGGCCTGGCTGTCACACCTCTCATGGACTCTGGCTTTGGTTTGACATTTGCTATGGGCATTCTTACTGCAGCTGGCGCAGGTGCGGGTAGCTTCTCAGTTCTGATCGGTGCATCGGCGCAACGCCTGCCGCCCGAGCAGCGTTCTTCTGCTTCAGGCTTTATCAACGCGGGCGGTTCATTCGGCCAGTTTCTGTTTGCTCCCATTACCCTGGGCCTGATCAATGCCTTCGGTTGGATCACGGCGATGCTGGCTCTTGCAGTCGCTGCCCTTAGCGCCATCCTGATGGCACTGCCATTGCGGGATAAGAATAATGGCGTTAAGACACGCGTAGCGGCGCAAGGTGATGGCATGACCCTCGGTAAGCAGACTCGCATCGCATTTCGGGATCGCAGCTATCTGTGCCTGCATGCTGGTTTCTTTACCTGCGGGTTCCATATTGCCTTCCTGGTGACTCACTTACCAGGGGAAGTGGCCCTTTGCGGCCTGCCGGCGACGGTGGGTGCGATTTCGATTGCCATCATCGGTCTGGCAAACATAGTCGGCAGCATAGGCGCCGGCTGGCTTGGGAAGACGAAGCGCATGAAAATGATTCTGGCTTGGATGTATGGGTCGCGCGCTGTCGCCGTGGCGTTGTACTTGGTTGCGCCAAAGACTACGCTTACCTTCTATATTTTTGCTTTTGTGCTCGGCCTCACCTGGCTTTCAACGGTGCCCCCGACTGCCGGCCTGATCGGCAAGCTGTACGGGCCACGCTATCTTTCCACGCTGTTTGGCCTGGCCTTGTTCAGCCATCAAGTTGGCGGCTTCTTTGGCGCATGGCTTGGCGGTATTGCGCTCGCGCGGACGGGAAGCTATGACTGGATGTGGTATGCGGACATTGGGCTTGCAATTGCAGCCGCCTTAGTCAACCTGCCAATTCGGGAGAGCCATCCAAAACTGGTTGCAACGGCGGCATGAAGGCAATAGACCGGTTTTCGAGTATCACTGCCTAATTCTCCACTATCTGACATTCACTGCATAAAGCTCAAATGTCAAATGTGGATCGTATGCACGACGCGATATGGTGTATGCGATCAGCATAAATCAAAATATCTAATTGGCGTATATCGGAATTGCTGGTTAAAGCGCGCCACTAGCCAAAAGCAGATCGAATTCATCCACATTGCCGAGCAGTCTTGGAAAGACTGGAAGGGATCGGCATATCACCACTTTATAGGAGGCACTCTATGAGAATTTCCAAACGCTCCGAGCGCATCGAACCGTTCTACGTAATGGAAGTGGCCAAGGCTGCTTCGCTGTTAGCCCGCGAAGCTGCTGGCACCGGTCGGCCAATGATCCATCTGACAATTGGCGAGCCGGACTTCACGGCACCGCCTCTGGTGCAAGAGGCCGCCGTGCGTGCCGTATATGACGGTGTAACCCAGTACACACCGGCCATCGGACTTGAGCCGTTGCGCGAACGAATCAGCGACTGGTATCGTCAGCGCTTCGGGATCGACATTCCGGCGCGGCGCATCGCCGTCACGGCCGGCGCTTCGGCTGCATTGCAGCTCGCCTGTATGGCGTTGATCGACCCTGGCGACGAAGTCTTGATGCCAGACCCAAGCTACCCGTGCAACCGACACTTCATCATTGCCGCTGAAGGTCAACCGGTGCTCGTGCCCACAACGATTACCGAACGCTACCAACTAAGTGCGGAAAAGGTGCAGGCGAACTGGCGTGACAAGACGCGAGGGGTGCTACTTGCATCACCATCCAACCCGACCGGTACCTCCATTTATCCGGAAGAACTGCGGCGCATCCACACATTCGTACAGTCGAAAGGCGGCTTTACGTTGCTGGACGAGATCTATCTTGGACTAAGCCACGACGATACTTTTGGTCACACTGGGCTAGGGATCGATGAGAATGTAATTAGCATCAACAGCTTTTCGAAATACTTCAGTATGACGGGTTGGCGACTGGGTTGGATAGTGGCTCCCGAGCCGTTGATACCTGTGATCGAACGATTGACGCAAAATTTCTTCCTTTGCCCGAGCGCAGTCGCCCAGCATGCCGCGCTAGCCTGCTTCGAGCCCGAAAGCATTGCGGAGTATGAGCGTTGCCGTGCGGAGTTCAAGGCGCGGCGCGATTGGTTCATCCCGGCCCTGGAAAAGATCGGGTTCAAGGTGCCAGTTGCGCCAGATGGTGCTTTCTACGCTTGGGCCGATTGCTCGTCGTGGCTGGAAGCGTGGGGCGTGCCGAGCAGTTGGGAGTTCGCGTTTGAAGCGATGAAGCGCGCCCATGTCGCGATATCGCCCGGACGCGACTTCGGTAGTGCGGAAGCTGCGCAGTTTGTGCGTTTTTCCACCGCCAACTCAATGGAAAATCTACAGGAAGCAATCGCGCGGCTTGGCGCGCTTCGCCCTTAATGAGGCCATTTCGTTAACTTCTCTTTTGCAAGTGCCGCTGCGGGCGGCATCCGCGTCATTACAATGCGGATGGCATGAATAAGTTGAGGATTGCCATACATTCCAATGAACGACACCTCATGGCGCATTTAATATCAACAGCCTTTGTCGCGCCGACCGTACATTCGGCACTCGGCAGCCAGTGCAAGCAGATTTTGGTCTCGTTCGCGGGTTTTTGCTAGCAACAGGGTAATGCATTGATGAGATGCGTACTTCTTGTCAAGCGGGATCAACCTGATGCGTGGACTGAACGCGCCTATTCTGCCGGGAAGAAGACTGTAGCCTATACCCCCGCAAACAAGATTGATCAACGAAAAAATGTCTCCAACCCGCATCGCAATGTCGGGCACAAAGCCGGCGAGCTCGAAGGCGTGGTTGAAACTTTGGGAGGTGACAAAACCTTCGTTTAGCGTTACGAATTTTTCACGTCCTACTCCTAAGAACAGGGTAAAGAGTTTGAAGCGCCTTTTGACGACATCGCACCCGCTACTTCTTCTGAATTGCATCAAGAGCGTGCAAACTGATGCCAATCTTTCCAGGTCAGTGCTATAGGGGTGAATCTGTCGAACATTCTGGGTATTCACAATGCCACCTGAACTGCTAATGTTGCGTTGGATAATGCTTTACGTTGTCACCAGGAAGATCTTGGATAAGACCTCGCAATTATTCGCTTTTTGTGATTTGAATAGCTAACTCCTGCACCCTCTGCTTGACGGTGTGCGAGCTCAATTGGTTTAGCTGCATATGTTCCATTCATCCTGAAAACACTCACTACTTGGGCCAGGCTGCCAGCCTGATCCTGCAGAGATTGCGAAGCAGCGGCGGCCTCTTCCACTAGTGCGGCATTTTGCTGGGTCACATCGTCCATCTGGGTGATCGCTTGCTTGATTTGCTCAATACCGGCAGTCTGTTCCTGGCTGGCCGCGGTGATTTCGCCCATGATATCGGTCACGCTCTTGATGCTGTCGACGATGGCGTGCATCGTCGCCCCTGCCTGGTCGACCAATTTAGTTCCAGCCTCGGCTTTTTCGACGGAATCGCCAATCAAGGCCTTGATCTCCTTGGCGGCCTGAGCCGAACGCTGCGCCAGATTGCGTACTTCGGCGGCGACCACGGCAAAGCCGCGCCCTTGTTCGCCGGCACGGGCCGCCTCTACTGCTGCATTCAGGGCCAGGATATTGGTTTGGAAGGCAATGCCATCGATCACGCCGATGATGTCGACTATCTTCTTAGCGGAGTCGTTGATGGACCCCATAGTGTCCACCACTTGCGCCATCACATCCCCGCCCTTGATCGCGACCTCAGAGGCCGCGATCGCCAATTGGTTGGCTTGCCGTGCATTGTCGGCATTCTGCTTGACGGTACTGGTCAGCTCTTCCATCGACGAGGCAGTTTCTTCCAGCGAGCTGGCCTGCTGCTCTGTGCGTGAAGACAAATCCAGGTTGCCGCTGGCGATCTGACCCGACGCGGTGGCAATGGTGTCGGTGCCGCTGCGCACCTCGCCGACTATCTTCACCAGGCTGTCGTTCATCTCCTTCAGCGCTTGTAATAGCTGGCCCGATTCATCGCCAGAGTGTACGACAATGTCGCCCGTTAAATCGCCGCCAGCAACGCGCCGCGCCGCTTCTACCGCAATTCCAAGTGGGCGAGTAATACCTTTGGTCAGTAGCCATGCGAAGACTGTGCCGGAGACGAGCGCAAGCGCCACTAGCACCAGCATCAACTTGGTGGCAGTACTGGCCACCGCGTCAATTTCAAGCGCCATCCTATCTATCGCGTCGCGTTGCATGTTGAGAAAATCGTGCACTAATTTTTTATATTGCACAGTCCCCGGCACAAAGACTTGCGAAAAAACGCGCTCAGTGTCTTCTGTTTGCCCGGCAGCCTTTAGCTTGCTTAGCTCGTCACGAGAAGAGAGGTAGATTTTGCGCTGCTCGCCTATTTGATGAAATAGTTTGGCTTCTGCGTCGCCTTGCACCAGAGATTCAAGTTTTTCTTGAAATCCGGAGGACATTTTGGAGGACGCGACCACTTCTTGTTTGAAATACGGTGCCAACGAAGTATCACTGCTCTTTACGATTGCTGTGAGACGGACCAGTGAACTGCTTATATTTCCGTACCAGTCCGAGATCAATCTTTCTTTGGCTAACGGCAACTTCATCATATCGCGCGTTGCATCTGCAATTTCCCGCGCCTGCGGGAAATTGCAGATGCAACGCGCGATATGATGA
>Ga0207094_1043_pt1 | contig 19771 bp, 13 predicted proteins | sample Alteio_BWMinHeat_90_FD_153518 | JGI IMG/M metagenome (GOLD analysis project Ga0207094, IMG submission 153518) | Enriched cells from forest soil in Barre Woods Harvard Forest LTER site, Petersham, Massachusetts, United States -... | ecosystem: Environmental > Terrestrial > Soil > Temperate forest >... | reverse complement strand
TTGCTGCATCAAGGGGCCGTCGCCGACGATCTGCAGGCGCAGCCGGTCTTTATGTTCCGGCATCAGCTGCAACAAGCGCTGGAAGGCGATGACCAGGCCTTTATGGTTCTTGATGTCCTGGATGCGGCCGACCGTACCCACGACAAATTGCCGGGTATCTGCCTCTGCCGGCGCCGGATGGAAGTGTCCGGTATCGACGCCGTTGTTGATCAGCAGGTTTTTGGCATCCGGCACGCGTATCACGTCCTTGAGCCATTGTTTCAGGTCGCGCGACACCGGTACGTAGCAATCGATGAACGGAATCAACAGCCGGCGCAGCATATTATGCTTCGGATTTTTTCCTTGCGGATCGCCGAGGTCGCGCCCGTGCTCGGCGTGGATGCGCACCGGCACCCCCGCCATTGCCGCGGTGAATGCATATTCTATCGCCGCCAGGTTGTAAGTGTGCAGGATGGTCGGCGCCAGCTTGCGCAGCAACTTCCAGAGTTTCAGGTGGGTGCCCAGGCCCAGGCCGGCCGGCTTGTGCAATGCATAGATTGGCACATCCGGCTTGGTGATCTTTTGTGAAAACGCCGTATAGTCGGTCAGGCAGACTATTGCATGGCGGTATTTATCCGCAGGCATGCGATTGACGCATTCCGCCAGCACCGTCTCCAGTCCGCCGAAGTCGAGCCGATAGACCAGGTGCACGACCAGTGGAAGTTGATGCGGCGGAAGTCGGCTCATGCTTCTTGTCTATTTTTTATTCGCGGTCAGCGTGGCCTGTATTGCGCCCAGGTTGGTATTCAGGAAATTCCTGAGGGTTGCCCTGGCTTCTTCCGGATTTTCGCTAAACGGCGCATACACCAGGATCGAGGCGCCGTCATCGCCGGCCATCAAGATCTTTTCCTTGGTCTGCAGTATTTTTCCCACATAATTATTGGCGGTGAAGGTATTGGCGATCCAGTACCAATGCCACACCACCATCGGGCCGGACGTGCCTTTCAACTGGGTCTCGCGTACCGTCAGCTGGCGGTTGGCGACGGTTTCCTGGCGCACAGAAAAATTGGTTTTGAGCCAGGCTTCGTCGCGATCCGGCACCATGATATTGACGCTGCTGATCAGCGCCGATTGGCGGTTCTGGTTGCGATAATATTTCAACAGCAGGTTTACTTTCTGGCCGTCGCGCTGATAGGACTGGTCCAGCTCCGTGTTGGCCGGCAGGAAGATGGGGCGCCAGGTGGTGAACGAGGGCCCTTGCGGCCAATCCGCATGCAGACCGGACAGCAGCACCGGCGCCGGATTGATGCTGATGCGGTTGATGTACGAGGCATAGGCCGGCCATATGCCTATGCAGATCACTGCCGCGACGGCGGCAATCAGGATCTTGCCGGTTGTCACCGGCGTCGCATCGATCGCCGCTTGCATGCTTTCGCTGTCCGGCGTGGCCCCGTCTTTGTCTTCGCGCCAGAAGCTGCCTATCCAGAACATGATGAACATTACCAGTCCGAAGAACAGCCAGCCGTAGATGATGTGATCCACGCCCACCGCCAGGTGCATGCCGCTCAAATGGCCTATCATCACGATCATATACGCCCGCATGCCGTTTGCGATGATCGGCACGATGATGGAAAGCACAACGAATGCCAGTTGGCGCTTGAATGAACGATAGGTCAGGTAGGCGTACAGGCAACCCAGCGTAAAGGATGAAATCAGGTACCGGACGCCGCTGCATGCCTCCACCACGGACCAGTTGCCGGACGGGATGGAAAAACTGCTGCCGTCACGCAGGACCGGTATGCCGGTAGCCTGCAAAGCCAGGACCGTGAAATCTGCGGTGAAATCAATCAGCGGGCCGATAAAAACTTCGCCGAAGGGCACCGCCAGCAGCACAAAAAACAAGGGGAAGGCCATCGCCCAGGAAATCCTGCGGCCCAGCAGGACCACAGCGGCAATCGGCAGCATGGCGACAAAGCTGTATTGCTTGATGACTTGCACCTCTCCCAGATCCGCCAGCAGCCACGCCAGGCCGCAGGCCAGCAAGGCCAATAGTGCCGGCCAATAAGGCTGGGGCGCCATCTCCATCAGGCTTTTCCTGCGCAACCAGATCAATATCAGGCTGATCGGGATAATGATATAGCCGTGGGCAAAGGTTTCGGAACTATTCCAGACCGAGACGATGGATTGCGCGGTGTTGAAATACAGCAGGAAAGGAATGATCAGCACGCAGGTGATGACCAGTCCCTTCAGGAAACTGGATGAGCCTGCCTGAGTTGTTGCCGCGTTAAGTGTTGTCACGACTAAGCCTTTGCTGGAGAAAAGTCGGATGGATAGGAGGAGCCGACGGCGCCGTGTGGCGGCGCGGCTGGATCGAGCAAGGCATCCACGCGCGACAGGTTGGCGGTCCAATTGTATCGGGCGATCACTTTGGCTCTGGCAGAATGTTCCATCGCCGTATTTTCTTGTGTCAGCAACTGGACGACCTGGGCCGCGAATTGCGGGGCATCTGTCGCCAGCATCAGTTCGCGCCCCGGTTCGGCGTCTATGCCTTCCAGGGCCTGGGGGGAAACGACCACGGACTTGGCCATGGCCATTGCTTCCAGCACCTTGTTCTGTATGCCGCGGGCGATCCGTAACGAGGCTACGGCGACCCGCGCATGCGCCAGGTAGGGGCGGACATCCGGCACCGAGCCGGTCACCCGCACGCCGGGTAGCTTGGCCAATTCCCTGACTTGCTCGGAAGGCCTGGCGCCGACAATGTAAAACACGGCATCCGGATGCTGCTGCAAGACTTTCGGCATGACTTCGTCGGCAAACCATTGTACCGCGTCGACATTCGGCCAATAGTCCATGGCGCCGGTGAAGGCGATGGCTTTTTCATTGTTCGGATAGGGGTTTTCGTGGGTCAGTTCAGGCGAAAAATACTCGGTATCGACGCCGTTATTGAAAAAATCGATCCTGGCCGCGCTCTCCGGCGCCAGTCGCCTGAACAGGCCGGCCTCGGCCTGCGACACAAACAGCGCTGCATCGCACTCTTGCGCGAGGCGGCGCTCATAGGCGAGCAACTGATTCCCTTCGCGCCTGTACAGCCAGCTCAGAGGCCAGACTTTCTGGTCCGCGTATTGCAGCCACTTATCGGAGTCGACATCCACAAAGTCGATGATTCTTCTGGCATCATCCACATGCTCGACGAATTGCGCCATCGCCGACGAAAACACGACAATGCGTTTTATCTGATGCTGCCGGATCACGGCATCAACCCATGCCTGCAGGCCTGCATTGCGGTAATAGTCCAGCGACAGCGGCCGGTTGCCGAGCAGCGCCGCCAGGCTGCGCAGCTTGGCGGACCGGGGATCGAGCCTGGCGATATGGGTTTCGTGACAGAGTTTTTTGACGTTGTCCACGTACTGCCAGTCGTTCTCGTCATCGATGAAGCTTCCCAGATGAACGCGATAGTTTTGCGCCAGGTGTTTCAGCAGATGATAGGAACGTATCTTGTCTCCCTTGTTGGGAGGAAAGGGGATGCGATGCACCAGCAATAGCAGATCGTCCATCGCGCTATCCCAGGTTCTTGACGATGTGGGGACCGATCAGGTTGGCCACCGGTAGCGGCAAGCGCTGCCACATCTTGATGAATAGCTGATATTTGGGGTTCAACGGATTATTGTCCGGCACCGCGGTCGATTGATGCAGTTGGTAAGTGTAGTGCAAAGGCTGAGGTTCGAAGCCCCAGTTCTTCTTGAAGTCAAATGCGCCGGTGCCCAGTTTGCTGCGGCCGAAATCGAATACCTTGTAGCCGCGCGCGCAGGCACGCCGCATCAATTCCCAATACATGAAATCATTGCCGGCGAGGTCGCGTGCCTCCGCCGTGCCGCCGCCGTAATACGGCAACACCTCGTCCCTGAAGTAAAAGCTCATCACGCTGGCGATGATGCGCTCGTCCTTGACGATGGTCATCACTTCGCAGTCCTTGCCGAAAGTTTCTTTCAGCAGGCGGAAGAATTTCTTCGAAAATACCGGTGTGCCCAAGCGATGCACGCTGCTGGAATAGGCGTGAAAAAATCTTTCTATGCCCTCGTCCAGTTCGCTTTTCAATTCGAATTTGATGCCCTTGCGCACCATCGCGCGTTGTTTGCGCGGTATCGCCAGCATATTTTTTTCTTCGTCAGGATCGATTTCCTTGCGAAAGGTGACATATAGCTCTTTGGTATGCCAGCCCTCTTGCGCGCTGGCTTTGACGTTCCTGTATTCCAGGTGTCCTACCTTCAGCTTGCTGGCCAATGCCTGGGCGGCCAGGGTCAATGCCACGCGCGCCGCATCGGACTCGGTCGCCACGCCGCCGTACACGCAAAATGGCAGCGAACTTAAAGAGTGCCCGAACAGCGCGCTTTTAATTTCGGCCAGCGGCAGCACGCCGACTATCTTTCCTTCCGCTTCCGCGAAAAAAAACCAGGTCTTATGGCCGAAGGCGCGCTCTATCACGGACTGCCATCCGGCTCTGTGGAAAAAACTGGCTTCCGGGCATTCCAGGACAAACTGGTCCCACCTTGCCGCATCTTGCGCTTGCATCAGTTGGATCGAGAGTTGGCTGCCGGCGCAAGGGGATTGCAAGTGGTCTGCAGAGGCTTCAACGATAGAGTTCATGGTTTTTCAAAAAAATCCTGTCCATGCGGTCCCATTGGAAATCGCGCGTTAAAGCTTTGAGCCGGTTCTCTGTGCGAGCCAGATTGACGTAGTGGCGGAAGCGCGTTTTCATGCCTATGTTTTGCTGCCTCGGTTGTTCAGGATCGACTTCCCAGGGATGGAGATAAAATATGCCGGACTGCCCATCCTGCAGATTGACCCTGCGCAGCAACCAGCGCGACAACTGGTACGGAAACAGGCGGAAAAAACCGCCGCCGCCGGCCGGCAGATTGCGCTGCATGATGCGTACCGTGGTAATCGGAATTTCCAGCAAGCCGTCTTCGCCATTCGGATAAAACGCAAAGCGCGGCGCATCGGGCATGCCGTAGTGGTCGTGCTTGACCGGGTAAATGCTGGAGCTGTAGCGGTAGCCGGCTTGCAGCAGGGAATCCAGCGCCCACAGGTTTTGCGTGCCGATCGAAAAGCTGGGGGCGCGGTAACCGAGCACCCGCTGCCCGCCTATGTCTTCCAGTATGCGTTTGCTGCTGCTGATGTCGTGCATGAACTCTGCGGGGGTCTGGTCGGAAGCGCGCAAGTGCCCATAGCCGTGGCTCGCCAGTTCGTGGCCGCTGTCCACGATGCGTTTTACCATCGCCGGATAGCGTTCTGCAATCCAGCCCAGCGTGAAGAAAGTAGCCTTGGCCTGCGCCCCGTCCAGCACACCGAGAATCAGGTCGACGTTGCGCTCCACGCGGCAAGACAATGTCGGCCAGCTGTCGCGCGCAATGTGATCGGCAAACGCCGATACCTGGAAGTAGTCTTCCACGTCGATGGTCATCGCATTGCGTATCAGACTTGCGGGTGTCGGAGGTGGGGTATCCTGGGACATGTCAGCTCAGCAATTCTATCGGGTGGTGCATCAATTCTCTTTTTCCGAGGAGCTGTTCATCTTGGAGGACGGCAGCATCTTTTTCAGCGCATCGATTACGGAAATAATGGAGCGCTCCATTTTCGCCATCCTGTCGTCCATGCTTTCCAGGCTGACATTGTTCAATTCTTTCAAGCCCAGCGCAAAATTGGCGGCCTGCTGTGCCTCGGCGTCGGCGGCGGGAAGGTCGAACTCCTGCTTGATGTCGGCAATAACCTGTTTGACCTCTTCTTCGCCGAAAGCGTGCATTTCTTCCAGGTAGCCCATCAGGAACATGCGGTCGCACAGCGAGTTGATTTTCCTTGGAATGCCGCCGGTGTAGTCGTAAATACCGGCAAATGCTTCCGCGCTGATGGTCGGATCGTTGTTCCAGCCCACGGTGTGCAGCCGATGTTCTATGTATGACTGGGTCTCGACCAAATCCAGGGGCCCCAGGTGATAGCTGGCGATGACCCTTTGCAGCAATTGCTGCATGTCGCCGCTCAGCAGCGTGCGGCGGAATTCCGGCTGGCCCAGCAAAAAGGTTTGCAGCAGGGACTTGTCGGCGGTCTGGAAATTCGACAGCATGCGCAATTCTTCTACCGCACGCGGGGTCAGGTTTTGCGCTTCGTCTACCACCAGCAAGGCGCGCTTGCCCTGTTGGTCGCATTGCCTGAGAAATTGCTCGAGACGCGTCAGCAATGCCGCTTTGGTCGCGTCTTCATATTCCAGCCCAAACGCCGACGCGACCAGTCTCAGGATGTCATCGGAACCCACGTGGGTGTTGACGATCTGGGCCGCCAGGATGTTTTCCGATTCCAGTTCGCAGAACAGGTTGCGCATCAAGGTCGTCTTGCCGGCGCCCACTTCGCCGGTGATGACGATAAAGCCCTCACCCTGGGAGATACCATACTCCAGGTACGCCATCGCGCGCTTATGCCCCTTGCTGCCGAAGAAAAAACGCGGATCGGGTTTTAGTTGAAATGGTTTCGCGTTGAAACCGTAGTATGACTCGTACATCAGCTACATGGCTCCGTTAGATACGTAATAGGAAGGAAAGCGTCAATGCGTTTTCCCGGAAATCGTTCACGCCTATATTGGAGTCTTTTTGATTGTGCCTGTATTCCAGCGTGGCCTTCAGTTTAGGTTGCAAATCCCGGGTGATGGCAGCCCGGAATAGTTTGTTGTAGTCCCTTTCACCGGTTGAACTGGCGTCGGCGCGGTCATACCCCAGGCTGAAATTGGCCGAAGTGCGAGGTGAAAAAACCAGGTTCCATAACACGCTCGCGCCTGTCTGTTTGACATCGCCCAGCGAGTTCAGGTTGGATGGATCGGTCGGACCGATAGCGGCGGATTGTGCCTCGCGCCTGGAATTGTAAAGACTGAACACCACGGTATTCTGGGCGCCGGTAACGGCAACCGATCCCTGCAGCATTTTTTGCAAAAATACCTGGTTGGAAAAAGTGTTGATGGGCTGTGCCAGGGAGGACGGCAGCCCGTTGCTGCGGATGAACGAGTCAATCAGTTGCTGGCGGACTATAGGATCCGGAATGCTGGTTTGCCATAGTTGATTCAGGAAAGTCGACGTATTGACACTGCCAGGTACCAGGAATTGCTGGCGTGTCGTCGTGAGGTCTTCGTGATAGCCGAGGGCCCATGCCGTTGCCCGGGTACGCTGGGTACCTGTCAGGCTGAAGGTCTGGCCATAAAATCGCCTGCCTGTGCTGAACGCCAGGTTGGTTCTTTCGCTGGGCGACCAGTTGAAGCCGGCGGACCAGTAGGCACCTTGCGGCTTTTTTCCATCCAACGAGATGTAGCTGTTTTTCTCATAGCCGCTGCTGGCCGTCAGGGCAAACCGTGACGACAGGTTGTAGCTAAGATCAAGCCCCCCCCGTCTGCGATTCCAAGGAATTGAAGGCGTCTTTGAACGTGGATTTCTGGTCATCGTAGTGAAAGCCCCATTTAACCTTCTGGAACGCAGTGCCGCTGGCAACGCTCAAGGAAACCTGATCGCCGGTACTGTCGTTCAGTCCGCCGGTACTGCTGGTGACGGAATCGTGCGTATAGCGCAATTCTGCGGATGCCTGATTGTCGAAAGCATGTTTGAAATAGGGCGACGCGCGGTAGGTTCTTACCTCGGTACGGTTAGACGACAAGTTAAGATTATTGTTTGCTTCCGGACCGAAAGGGTTTTGATTCTGCTGTGTGATGGACGCACTACCGTCTAAAAAAAAAAGGTCCTTTACCAATGCCGTATTTCCATCGGCATTCAACAGATGATTGGTTGTTATGCCGTTCGCGTCTCTTGTGTAATACAAGTTTTGCATCTGGTAGCTGACCCTCATCCGCGCCTGCGCGCCGACCGCGCTAAAATCCACGCCGGGACTTACTGCGGTAATAAACGAGCTTTGCTTTTGATTGTCGGGAGCCAGCCTGACATTGTCTGTATACGTCTCAGTCAGGTTGACGGTAGGGGTAATTTTCCATTCCGCCGCGTGCGCGCCGGCAGCCAGCGTCATGGCCAGTGGCGGCAAAGTAGCGGCAACCCAGTAGGACAAGGCACGCACCCGGTGCCTGCCGCGTGCCGGTTTTGACCTCATCCCAGGCGCCGTTTCCGGCTTAACCATAGTAACGGCCATAGTAATCCCCACCGGCGAATGTTTTAGCCTTGTTGTAGACCAAGTTCACATTGGTGTGCGATTTCAATTGACGCAAAACCTCCTTGACCACATGCTGGGTAGTGGCTTCAGCCTCGACGACCAGTATGATTTGCCCCATTTGATTGGCGAGTACCCTGGCTTCGGTCGTCAGCAGCAATGGCGGTGAGTCGAAAATGACAATACGGTCGGGATAGCGATTGGCTATTTCATCCAGCAGGCTGCTCATGGCCTGGCTGGCGAGCAATTCCGTCGCGCGCTTATGGCTCCTGCCGGCCGGTAGTATGCTCAGCGTGTCGATATTGGTCTTGAGCATCGCGTCAGCCAGATCCAGATTGTCGTCCAGCAGTACGTCCATCAGGCCGATGGCCGAGCTGGTATCTGCAGGGTCGAGATGCAAATAGCGCGGAACGGACGGGCGTGCGACGTCGGCGTCCACCAGCAAGACGGTATGATCCAGTTCCATGGCGATGCTGATAGCAAGATTTACGGCGCAGAAGGTCTTTCCTTCGCCGGGCAGGGAGCTGGCAACCATGATCAGGTTGCCGTGATGCTTGCCGGTGCCGCCATTCTTCGCAAAAGCCTTCTCTATCAACGGGCGTTTGATCAGCCTGAATTCTTCTGCAATGATGGTTCTCTCGGCGTCGGGAGTCACCATGCCCAATTGATGCAATTGGGCGAGATCTATGTTTATCTTCCTGGAAGTGGTTTTTTTGGTCCGGACAGCCGTAGCGCCTGATTGATCCAGAGGGGCTGAAGGGGCCGCGCCGGCGACCGCTTCTGCGGGTGCAATGATCGGCGCCGCAGCTGCCTCGACAGGCGCAGCTACTGCTGGACTTGGCACGGCAACAGGTATCTGTTCCGCTACCGTCTCGGCTTTGATCTCGACAGGGGATTCTGTGACCGGCGCTGTTGCCCCGGCCGCCCCCTTACTTTGGTCAAGTCTGCCAACCGCTTTTTCAATAATGCTCACGCTAACTCCAAAAATATTGATTGCTTTTGTCGCCAATTACCCCCGTGAAACCTGTTTGATCTATTTCATGGTGGTATCGGGGCGGGAGTACACATTATCTGAGGTACATGGTCGCCATTACGCCAACATAGAAGACGAGCAAGACGAAGGAAGACAAGCCGAACGCATACAGGCTTCTCTTTCTCCGGGTTTTTTCACCTTCGGTCCAGTTCATGGAAACGGTGCCCAGAATCGGCAAACCGGTCGCTTCCAGCAAATCAATGTGGCTGAGGAAGGTTGGGCGGATCTTGCTCATCAGCACCGCGCCCAGCATGCCGACGATCAGGGCGGCGACAAATACGATGGAGAACAGCCTCAGGCGGTTAGGGCCTACCGGGGTCAGGGGCATGGTAGGTGGATCGATCACCCTGAAGGTCATCATTTCCGTCGTTGCACTCAGGTCGCCTGACAGCTTTGCTGATTCCCGGCTGGCGACCAGCTTCTCGTAATTTTCCTTGTTGATCAGGTAGTCGCGATTCAACTGGGCCAACTGGGATTCGATTTCAGGCGCGGCGACACTCAGTGCCTTCAGGCGGGAACTGCGTGAATTGTATTCTTCCACCCTGGCCCGCATCGACGCTACCCTGGCCTCCGCTGCGGACAGCGAAACCTTCAACTGCTGAAACAGCGGATTGGCTGCCATCGTCGACTCCGACATGGGCTTCCTGGTTTTGGCTTCTTCTTGCTTGCGTGCTTCCAATTGCGCCAGCAGCCGTTTCGTGGAAATGATATCCGGGTGCTGTTCGGTGAACTGCAAGCGTAAAGAGTCCAGGTTCTTGGATAGGGTCTGAATGCGTTCATCCAGTTCAGGGTTCGGCAGTACGACGGCGTCGTCTGATTTCTGCGGTGTTTCTACCCCCTGGATCTGTTTCTTGATTGCATCTCTTGCCTGTTCCGCTTCCGATAATTCCAGCTTGGCCGAATTCAAGCTTTCTGTGATGTCCATCAGTTTGCTGCCGGAATCGCTGCCCTGGCGCGGCAGCATCATCATATTTTTCAGCTTGAAGTCTTTCAGCGCATTTTCAGCCGCTGCCAGTTTTTCTTCATAAATTTTAATCTGGCTGTCGATGAAGACAATGGCCTTCGCGGAGTCTTGTTTCTTGTCGCCAAAACTACCCTCGACGAAGATAGTCAGCAAAGCCTGCACGACGTCTTTGGCAAGTTTGGGATTTTCGTCGTTATAAGAGATAGTGTAGATGTCGTTCTGAACGGTGCCGCCTATCTTGATAGAGCTAATCAAGCCCTCTATCAATTTTTCCCTGTCCTTGCCGGTGTTGGCGGTAATGTCCAGGTCGACCATGCGCATGACCCGCTCCACATTCGGGCGGCTTAGCAAGGTGCGGCTCATGATGGAAACCTGTTGTTCCACATTGGGAATACTGGTCATGCCCGCGAGCAAGGGTTTCAATATCGTTTGCGTGTCAACAAATACCCGGGCCGAAGACTGGTAGTTATCCGGCAATTTGTAGACGACGATAAAACCTATGGCAGCGACCAGCCAGGCTATAGTGACGGCATACCAACGGTATTTCCACCCACCCCTCAGTAGGGATTGTAGCTGCGTTACCAGTTCCTCCATCTTGTCAAACTCTCCATAAATGGTAATTAACGGCACTAATCCAAGCTATAACTTACCAGCTTATCTGGTATATGGGCACGTTTATTTAGCGAGCTATGATATGGCAAGGATATAAAAAAAACAAGGCAATCCGCCGCTGGGCGCGGTAAAACGGGGGTTTAGCGGTGAATTGCCACAGAAACATTTTCTTGCGGCAATTTATTTTGATTTTGGTGCTTTAATTTTGCTTTGGCTGCTAGGCAGAAATTTCCAAAAAGTGTTGGAAATTTTCAACGGATTTCTTACTTTTATGCTCCAAGCCCTTCAAAAAGCAGGGATTTTTATTGCAAGCCTTTCTAATAAAGTGAACTATTCAAAGCAGGGTCTTTGGAATAAGGCCCCCCTAAATACTTCCAGGCAACGATATATTTGATCACGTGCATGAACGGGGCGCGACAGCTTGCAACAATACGGCAATGTGCGTTCCGCGTTTTTTTGTTGTAGTGCCAGAGCGCATACATGCATGATGCAAGCTAAATAAACGTCAGATAGTTGTAATTTGCCATGTTGGTGTTACCATCATGCTTCAATGTTAACTTTGGGCCTGTTTAAATTTATCGCGCATGAATACCGGTCACGGCCGCGCAACAGGATATCAAATCGGTTTTTAAGCATGTCTGGTGCGCCACCCCATGCTGGACACTCCATCACGCACTTATAGGGAATTAAAGTGAACACGCTACGTACAACAACGATGAAATGGTTAGCCTGTTTATCCATGTCGGTTAGCATGCTGGCCATCGGCGGATGTGCAACAAATGCGAATCCGCCTGCTCCTACCGAGGGAGCGATACCAACCAATGATTACATCATCGGCGCCGGCGACTCCATCAATGTTATCGTCTGGCGCAATCCCGAGGTTTCCATGGTGGTTCCTGTCCGTCCGGATGGGAAGATCACCACTCCGCTGGTGGAAGATATCGTTGCCAACGGCAAAACATCGACACAGTTGGCCCGTGACATAGAAAAGGCGCTGGCAAAATTCATCCAGCAGCCGGTGGTTACTGTGATCGTGACTGCGTTTGCCGGCCCTTATGAAGAACAGATACGTGTAATCGGGCAAGCGGCCAAGCCACAGGCACTGGCCTACCGTCAGGGTATGTCATTGATGGATGTCGTTATTGCCGTTGGCGGCATTACCGAATTTGCGGCCGGCAATAAGGCCAACCTGATCCGTACCGTGGATGGCAAGCAGCAAAAATTGAGTGTGCGCCTGAATGATTTGATCAAGGACGGCGACATCTCCGCCAACGTGCCGGTGCGTCCCGGCGACGTGCTGGTCATTCCGCAAAGCTTCTTCTAAATTCCGGCCCGGCAATACGGGCGGTCGTTCAGAAAGTAAAAGCCCCGCATGTTGCTAGAACATGCGGGGCTTTTGTTTGGCATGCAGAATCGGCATCGTTACTGGCCGAAAACCGTTTGTATTTCCCCCAGGATATCTCTACCAGCCAGGCCGGGTAGTACCTAAGAACCTGTCACGATCTTACTGCGCGGCCTTGATTGGGGCCATGCGCTGCTCACTACAGGCCGTGAACAGGCTCAAAAGAGCGCACCGATTTGCCCGGTCCGCGCTCTGTCGCCCGCTACCGATTACAACCGGCTCAGCTGGGTCTTTGCTTCGTCCAGCCTGGCGAATCCCTTGCCGTTGGCGATTGTCGCCTCCAGTTCGACGCGCGCGCCGATTTTGTCTCCCGACTTGAGTAGCGCCTGCGCCAGGTGAAAGCGTATCTCTGCTGCGGTAGGACTAAGGGCGGCGGCTTTTTTCAAGAGGGGTAAGCCGCCAGTGATATCGTCTTTTTGTATCAGCAGCCAACCATAGGTATCCAGCACGGCGGCACTGTCCGGCGCGAGCTTGAAGGCCTGCTCGGCATATCCAAGGGCCTTGGGATCTTTTTCCTGATCGTAGGCCCAGGCCAAATTATTGAGTATGGTGACGTTTTGAGGGGCGGTTTTTAACAGGATCTGGAATTGCTCGATCGCGGCCTGTTTACTCTTTTGCGTCGCCAGCAAGAAGGTCGCCAAATACATGCGCGCATTGTAATCGCTGGGATTGTCCTTCAACCACTGATTCAGCCTCGCATCCGCCTCTTTTGTTTTGCCGTCTGCCCACAGGGCCGCATGCAGTTTAATCAGGACTTCAGAGTTTTTCCCCAATGCCAGGCCTTTTTCAAACGCTGCAACGGCTGGTCCGAATTTCTTCTGCACCATCAGGATGTTTCCCTCCGTCACATAACCCATTGGCGATTTTGGATCCTGCTTTTGTGTCTGTCTGGCAACCTGCAATGATTGTTCGAAATTGCCTTTTTTGGCCTCCAGCATTGCAAGAGCCGTTTGGGCATCGCGATAGTTGGGGTCCAGTCGCAGGGTTTTTTTGGTCGCTTCCAGCGCTTCTGCATCCCTGTTCAAAGTCAGGTAGGGGAGAACGACCGAAAATTGTGCCGCCGGTGATTCCGGCAGCATCGCGGCGATTTTTCCATAACTGTCGAGGGCGCCTTCATTGTCGCCGGTAGCTTGTTGGACGCGTGCGAGTAATCCGAGGAATTCAGGAACTGTTGGATTCAGCGTCTGCTCTTTTTTTGCAAAAACGACGGCTTTTTGTTTGTCACCCATGCGCAGGTAATGCGTGGCCAGCAATTGCGCGGGCTGGAAGGAAGAGGGATTGTCGTTATTGGCTTTCTCCAGCCATCTTCTTGCTTCCTCGTTGTTTTTTTCCATCAAGGCAATGTTGGCCAGGGCCAGCATGGCAGACATATTCTTTTTATCCTTGTCCAAAATGGCGACAAAGCGTTTCTTCGCTGAGTCGACCTTCTTGTCTTGCATATCCATGTTGGCAAGATTGGCGGCAGCCGGAAAATAGGTCGCTTGCAAGCTCAGTGCTTTTTCAAAACTGGCTCGCGCATCGGCAGATTTTTTCTGGTTCAGATAGATGCCGCCTTTCAGATTCTGGATCATCGGATTTTCCGGCGATTCCTTTTCCAGCGCCTGGACGGCGACCATGGCCTTATCATATTCTTTCAGGCGCAAATGGGTCATGACGAGCAGAATGCCCGCCCGGGATGATTTTGCGTCCAGATCGCTGGCTTTTTCCAGTTCTGCGATCGCTTTGTCATTGTCGCCCGATCCCAGCTTGCTCAGGCCTAGCGCGGTATGGTAATCGGCATTTTCCGGTGCCATGGAGCTGGCTTTTTCAAAGTATTCAGTGGCTTTGGCAAAGTCCTTGGCTTGCATGGAGGCTTCGCCGGCCATCGCCGTCAGCTGATTATCCTGCGGGTATTGTTTCAAGGCCGGCTCCAGCAGTGCCAGCGCGCGCTTTGCCTGCCGGCTCTTGATCAGTATCCCCGCCATCAGTTTTTGGGCATACAGGTTGTTTGGATACGCGCCCAGATATTTTTTGACGGCCTGCTCGGCCTGTTCATAGGAGCCCAATGCAAATTGCACGGCACCCGTCAGCAGTACTCCCGGCATATAATCAGGCGCCCCGCGCTGCACCAGTTGCAGGGATTCCAGGGCCGGGGCGTTTTTGCCCTGGCTGAAATGGAGCAAGGCCTGCGTATACAGCGCGACGATATGGCCTGGGCTAACCTTCTTCACCGCATCAATGTCACGCTGCGCTTCGTCGAATTTTCTCAAGCCGATTTCGACGTTCGCCCTGGTTAAATGGGCGGCTACGCTATCCGGCTGGATTTTCAGAGTTTCAGCATAGGCCGCCAGCGCGTCGTCCGTTTTTCCTTGTGACCTGGCAATATCACCCTTGAATAGCCACGCATCTGCACTCTTGGGATTTGTCGCGATTGCTTGTTCCGCAATCTGGGTTGCCGTCGCTACGTCTTTCTGTCCGAACGCGTACTTGGACAAGCCGATCAAGGCATCGACATAATTGGGCTGGACTTTCAAGGCATCGTCAAAGGACTGCTTGGCCTCGGCAGCCTGGTTCAAGGCCAGATAGGCATTCCCGCGGAGGGACAGGAGAGCGGCGTCTGGCTTGGCGCCGGCATCGGTCTTGGTCTCATCCAGGACTTTTTGGAACTGGCCTTGCATCAGCAAGGATTTGCCCAGATCGACTCTTGCCTTGTCGGCGCTCAAGCCCAGGCTGAGTGCTTTGCGCAACTCTTTTTCTGCCGATACCGGATCGCCGGTTTCATTATAGATGCCGGCCAGCATATAGCGCGCATTGATATTGTTGGGATCTTTTTGCAAGGCATTTTTTAACTGGATGACGGCCGCCTTATCATCGCCTTTTTGCTGGTATTGCCTGGCTTCACTGACGAGTTTGTCCGCTGACTGGAATTTATTGCACGCTCCCAGGCTGGTCATTAATAACACAGCGCCGGAAATCATGGCGATGCTGGTGCGTTTGTTTCTCTTGCTTGACATATCTCTGTCCTTTTTACGGAGGATCAAATCTTATAGTGATGGAAGTTTCATTTACAGCGATCAAAAATCATGTCTCTTTTATTGCCCAGTTTGCCTGCCGGCCAGCGCCTCTGCCGGAGTTCCTCGCCGAGTTTGCTAGCGAACAAATTATTCCTTGTGAAGGTTACACCAAATTTCCTGTAAATCGAACAATCCTGGCGAAAACTGCGCATCGCCAGGCGGCTATTGGCCTAATAGGGTTCGCACTATATTTTTTCCTGAGTGCATCATTTGTCGCGCGCGCGTCCTGACTGCGTGGCCGCCGATATGCTGTATTGCGGCAAGCATCCCGCGAGCGCTGGCGAGTTTGAAGGCAACGATGCCCCAGCGTTCGCGGCGGTGCGACATCCAATCTTGCTTGTAGGCCTCGTCGCCGGTCAGGTAGTCCACTTCGTCGACCTTGTCGACGTCGAGCGCATGCTGCATCATGCGGGCCGTCAGGATGGAGCCTATCGACAACTCGGCAAATTGCTCGTCGTAGGCCAGCTTATAGATGGATGCGGTCTTCCCCGACACTATCCATAACTGTGCCGCCGCAGGTTGCCGGTCCACATAGGCGATTCCCAGTCGCAGCTTGCGCTGGTCGGCCAGCATGCGTATCAGGCCGGGGATAAATTCCTGAAAGGATTCCGGCCCCTTCCAGCTGGATTGATAAACGTGCTGATAGGCCAGCAGGGCAGCATCCAGCTCGTCAGGGTCTTGGACGATATGGATGCCGATGCGGCCGGCACTTTCCAGTTGCCTGGATTTTCTCTGCACAGTATTGCGCAGGCGCGAAGGCAGGCTGGCAAAATATTCCTGATAGCTGCGCCCCCGCACTTGCAGATACCAGTTGCCGAAACAAAAATAGCTTTGCGTGATCATGCCGGCGGCACGCAAGGCGCGGACGGATGTCTCGAACAGCGGGGAATCCAGCGCTAGGGGATGCATATCCACCATATCCCAGTGCGGCGTATCATGGCTGATGGCCTGTGCCAGCCTATGCAGGTCGTCGTCGATTGCCGCGGCAGGACGGGCCAAGACCGGACCGAATAGCGAGGTGTAATAGTTGGCTGCGGCATTCAGGGTGGTGGGCGCGGTCCATCCAGAGCCTCGCGGCTGGAAGCGCATGACCAGTGCCGCATGCACCATGCGTGTTTCAGTGTCGGATTCCAGGCCATAGATGCGCAGTTTGGTGCCGGATTCGAATGCGGATGCCGCTAGGTGCTGAAACCAGGACAGGCTTAAAAATACGCCACCGGCTTGTTCCGCGGCTTCAAACAGCGGCGCATAGCCTGCGGGGAGGGCGTCGAAGCTGTCGTAGATGCAAACCTTTTTCATCGCGGGCAGGAGATGGCTGGGCACAGGTGGCGGCTGGCAGCCGGCACCAGGGGGCGCCCGTCGCCGGCTGCCATGATCGTCAGGTGGAATGGGGATTCTGAAATAATATCAAGCCGGCTTATGATGCGCCCGGCAGGTTCTTTTTATACCACGCCATTGCTTCGCCCAAGCCCTGGTCCACCGTATGAGTAGGCGCGAAACCCAGCAGAGTCTGGGCCTTGGAAATATCCGCCTGCGAGTGGCGAACGTCTCCGGCCCGGAAGTCCTGGTAGATCGGCTGATGATTTTCAAGATGCGGGAAGTCATCCTTGAGCAGCGTGCGCATCATCTGGTATAGCTGGTTCAAACTGGTGGAATCGTTCAGCGCCACATTGTAGATCTCGTTGAGTGCGGCCGGGTCTGCCGTCAGTGCCGACAGCAGGTTGGCCTGGACGATGTTGTCGACAAAGCAGAAATCCCTGGTGGTCTCGCCGTCGCCGTTGATATACAGGGCCTGGTTCTTGATCAGAGCCGCCACCCACTGCGGGATCACCGCGGCATAGGCGCCGTTTGGATCCTGCCGTGGGCCGAATACGTTGAAATAGCGCAGGCCTATGCTGTCTATGCCGTAGCAGCGGTTGAAGACGTCGGCATACAGTTCGTTGACATACTTGGTGACAGCATAGGGCGACAGCGGCTTGCCTATCACTGATTCAACTTTAGGCAGGCCGGGATGGTCGCCGTAGGTAGAGCTGGACGCTGCATACACGAAGCGCTTGATCTTGTGATCGCGAGCCGCAACCAGCATATTGACGAAACCGCTCACATTGCTTTCGTTGGACAGGATGGGGTCTTCTATCGAGCGGGGTACGGAGCCCAGCGCCGCATGGTGCAGGACGTAATCGGCACCGGCGCAGGCCAGCCGGCAATCTTCCAGCTTGCTTATGTCGCCTTCAATAAATTTGAAATTGCGCCAGGCCTTTTCGCCCACCAGCTCCCGGACCTGGTCAAGATTATGTTGATGGCCGGCGGAAAAATTGTCCAGGCCGACTACGGCCTGGTTTAATTTGAGCAGCGTTTCCAGCAAATTGGAGCCGATGAAACCGGCGACCCCGGTAATTAACCAGCGGTATTGGCGAGTCTGCAAATGCTGTCGGATTTCTGGATATTTGGTCATTTTAGGTCGTAGTAGGTATATTTTTTAGAGTCGCCATGGGCAATATCCGCGGGCCGGCCCGAGTGTAAGCTGGGCAAACTCCATTTCCTGTGGTCGTGTCTTTTCTGCATTCGAGCGCCAGCGGCAAGCCTGCGTATCCCAATCCAACTACGCCGGCAACATCCAGAAGGTTTTTAATTTGCCAATTTGTTGTTCAATATATCAGATGCTTGGGAAAGCGACAATCAAGCGACCGCGTTCGCCAGTGCAGCCGGCGTTGGCGCAGCGGTTAGAATCGACGCCTACTTTACATTGCGTTGCAACAGATCATGGATGAAATTGACCGGAATCGCATAGGTAATACCGCTAGGATTGGTGATCGCCGTTTCTTTCAAGCCTTTCACAAATACCATATTAATGATGCCCAGTACTTTGCCGGTTTCAGGATCATACAGGGGGCTTCCGCTGTTGCCCGGATAGGCGGTAGCGTCCAGTTGAAAGACTAAATAGGGCGCGCGCCGCAATTGCGCAATCACCTTGGGGTCCAGCGACCTTGTATCCTGCGTGGGCTTGGTCACGGGCGTGATGGCGGAGACGATCCCCCTATGGGTCGCATGATGAAATCCCAGCGCAGCGCCTAGCGGGAATCCGGTAAACGCGATGGACTGCCCTTCAACGACCTGGCCGGCATCGCCTAGCGTCATTGCCGGCAATGGGGTGCCTGTTATCTTGAGCCTGGCCAGATCATGCTCGTCGTCAATGGCGACGATGACGGCCGGCCTGAATTCTGCGGAGTCTCCCTTGCCGAACAGGATGCCCAATGTTTCCGGAGTGTCCGGATTGATGGGGCGATTGACTACGTGCGCATTGGTAATGACGGTCAAGCCGTCGCCGACGATAAATCCGGTGCCGTTGAAACTGACTGCCGGGCTGCGGGTTTTCTGGAAAGTACCGACTGCGACCACCGAGGTTTTGACCGCTTTGATCGTGCTGGACAGCTCGGCTGCCAATAATGGACATGCAAGCAGCAAGCCCAGACACGCCAGGCAAAAGGATTTTTTTAGATAAAAAAGTTTATGCATGGCAACTTTGACAGTGAAATGACAGCAAAGAGAACGTGTGGTCGGGGCATTGGTCAAGACCGGGTCTTTTAACGCATCGCTATGTCGTCAACCGCAGTAGGGCGGTAAGACAGCATTTCCAATTTCGCCATTATGGCGCATGGCAATAAAATTTACACGACTGTTTTTGTCCAGGCAAGCAAGACTTTGCCGATAGCAAAACCCGACTTTTCTTGTAATATGTTAACAGGCCCTGAATGTTAGGCGATGCCTGCGACGAACATTGAAGGCCGCCCTCGTTTCTCCGTTGCGCCGACCTGCACATGACGAAATACAAGCAAGCGTTACTCGATATGGCGACACTTTGGAAGTGATGACTGCGCTGCCCTGCATTTTCCTACCGGGCCTTGCCGGGACCGGTTTGGGGGCCGGCACGCGCGCCGGAAAAAATCGAAGCAGCCATCCGTCTTGTATGGCGGCGCATGGCGATCCGCATCGCCGCCCAAGGAGCAACTGCCATCTTCCGCTTACGCGCAAAGCCGCTGGCTTTGCGCGCACTGGCTTGCTGGCATGGCTGAGTGCCGGCCTTGCCGCCTGGGCATTGATTTGCTATCCAATCGGGCCCTATTGGCTGGCGCTTGCCGCGTTCTGCTACCTGCTGGTGTTGCAACGCTGGCCGAGGGCCTGGCTGCCGGCGGTGATTGCTGCGCTGCCCGTCCTCGATTTTGCGCCGTTTAGCGGACGTTTTTTCTTCGACGAATTCGATCTGCTGGTGCTGGTGACGGTCGCCGGCCTTGGATGGCGGAGCGCGGATGTCAAGGCGGGCTATCGTTTTGCGCGGCCGGCCTTGGTGCTGCTGAGTTTGTTTGCTGCGTCGATTGCCGTATCCGCGCTGCTAGGCAGCTATCCATATCCTGCACTGGATGCCAATGCCTTCAGCAATTACCACAGCCCGTATAACGCCTTGCGTGTGGCTAAAGGCATGCTGTCTGCGCTGTTGCTGTTGCCCTTTTTGCGTGCCGCGCTGCAGGAAAATGCGGCCAGGA
>Ga0207094_1040_pt1 | contig 20077 bp, 15 predicted proteins | sample Alteio_BWMinHeat_90_FD_153518 | JGI IMG/M metagenome (GOLD analysis project Ga0207094, IMG submission 153518) | Enriched cells from forest soil in Barre Woods Harvard Forest LTER site, Petersham, Massachusetts, United States -... | ecosystem: Environmental > Terrestrial > Soil > Temperate forest >... | reverse complement strand
TAGCGGCATAGCCTGCGGCGCGGAAGATATATTGATTCCTGAGCAGATAACCCACATAGACGAAGTGCTCAATAAAATAGATATTGACGAGCGCCGCAAAAAAACTGTGCATATTATCATAGTTGCTGAAGGCGAGGACTATGGTGGCGCCAAAGAGGTTCATGCAATTATCAAAGATCGATTCCCTTTACTGGACGTCCGTTCATGTGTATTAGGACACATTCAGCGAGGCGGCTCACCAAGTTGTTCAGACCGGATACTGGCAAGTCGCCTCGGCTATGCCGCAGTAAAAGCCCTGCTGAGTGGCAACACCCAAGTAATGGCCGGAATAGTAAATGATCAAGTCGTTTTTACGCCATTCAAAAATGTAATAAAAGGTACCACTCCCATTAACCCTGATATGCTGGAAATGATATCTGTTTTGTCGACATAAACCTTATATATAACTCCTAAACCCTGGTTTTATTGTATTTCCACAATTAAGACAACCATTTTTTTTTGATTCTGACATAATATCTAATTCATTATAAATATTGAACTAACACAAAACAAATTGTACACTAAATAATAGCCCTAAATGAATAAAGTAATTACGTTTTGCAATAAAAAAAATATGATTTTTATTTTAATTTCCCGAAATATTTTTTGCTTTTACGAGAACTTAATTATCTTTACACGTAATTAGTTTTTGTTAAAAGATGTCATTGAACTAATTTATTGTTTTGTAGGTTTATTACCTATTAACCTAGTGTGGTACGGGAGCTGAATGGATGAGTAGAAATTATCAGAGAGCGCCTTGCTATCGCTATGTTTTTTTTTGTTGGTTTATTAAGTAATTAAGAATTGTTTGAAATAAAGTTTGGTTTTACGTTTTAAAATGTATTTTTGAATTCAAAATAGTTAGACATGCCCATTAATAAAACCTTGATAACGTTACCTTTAGTTTTTATCACTCTTTTATCATCAGTTTTATGTAGTGCCCAGAGTAAAACTAAATCCGGTGCCCGGCCCGCAAAACCGCACCCGGTAATCCCTTATAACCATACCAATCTTAACGCTCCCCCAGGCATGGTATATATCAAAGGCGGGTCTACGACAATTAAGTACGACCAATCCTCTACTGATACCAATAGCCTGAGGAAGGTGAGCCTCACATCGTTCTTTATTGATAAAACTGAAGTTACCAACGAGCAGTACAGGCAATTTATTAATTGGGTTGCCGACTCTATCGCCGTTGTAAGATATCTTAAAGATGATAAGTATTTCATTGAGGTGAAAAGCGGTAGTGATAAAGGAAGCAGCGATAAAGGAAATAACGCTAAAAGTGACGAGTCTGCTAACAATCCTCCCCCAACTGCAAGCACTGTTGCAGATTCTGCTAAAACACCTGGTGATACTACAAAAACTGCCGGCACGATAGCTCCTGCTGTTAATACCAGCGACACCAGCGCAGGAAAAAATGCTGGAATCGCAGCGAATAATAGTGATACAAGTGCCGGCAAAAGCATGCCTTCTGATACATCAGTTGTAAGAAAGCGCATTGACTGGACAAAAGTCAACCACAATCAAATATTCAACACCAAAGACGCTGATATGAGAGCCAAAATCCAGCCAATGCTTGATGATAATGGCAACATAAAAAAAGAATTCTTTGTTTTCTCGTATAAATTCTTAAAAGCTGACGCCAAAAATGATAGGAATTATAAAAAACCAAAGTATAAAACTGTTACGTTAAACGTGTATCCTAATGAGAATGTATGGGCGGAAGACCTTACAAACTCACAAACAGATTTGTACGTTGAAAATTATTTTAAAGCTCCCCCTTTTAATGATTATCCGGTAGTAGGTGTTAACTGGCTCCAGGCAAATGCGTTTTGTTATTGGAGGGGTCTGGCTGCATCCAGCTATTATAATTTACCAAGTTACATGAAATACTATCATCTGGTTTATACGCTCCCATCAGAAGCTCAATGGGTTTATGCTGCACAAGGATTCTATGACCTAGTGTCCGCTCCTGATACGGTAGCTAAACAAGATTCAGTTATGCCTACGTTTACATCTGCGGATACCACCGTGACACCGCATGATAGCGCATATATAGCAAGAATATTAGAGGCCAGCAAACAAAAAGCTCCAGTTGTTGACACCGCTAAAAGCGCTGTAGCGGATAAAAATGAACAGATGAAGGAAGAACGCCGGGCGGCCATTCGCGGTAATTATTACATCGCAGATTATATGAAAGTGAAATTTGTTAAGTATGGAGGGAAATACAGCAAAAATTACAACCCAACTGATTTCGGTCCTCCTTATATTGACAGTACTGTAATCCATAAAGATATAAACGGAATGCTTGAAAATTTTAAACAAGATGAAGGAGAATACTGGTCAGATGGAGCAGCACTCACTACACCTGTCATGTCTTTTGCGCCTAATGAGTTTGGCCTTTATAATATGGAAGGCAACGTTTCTGAGTGGGTAATGGATGCATATAGTCCTTCAGTATTTGCCTTTGTATCCGATCTTAACCCTGTATTACTTTATGATGCTGATTCTACAGATGCTGATGCAATGAAAAGAAAAGTGGTACGCGGCGGATCATTTATTAGTAATGCAAAATCGTTAACCCCTTTCTACCGTGATCTGGAGCTTCAGAATATTTCACATTGTTTTATTGGATTCAGGTGCGTTATGCAAGCTCCCGAGATACTTTATAAAAATGTATCTACACGCAACCACACAATACGCGGTCATAAGACAAAGGGTAAATTCTCAGGGGTAAGATTGCCAGAGATTCGCTAACATTTGAATTGCAATCTAAAATAAAATTATTATTATATAAAATTAAAACGAAAAAGTTAACACTCACCAATTCAACTAAATTGTAAATTATGAGCACAAAAAGGAAAGTAGGTCTTAATAGTGTCATCTCCTGGGGAGCAAGTGTTGTAATCATTGGATTAATGTTTAAAATTCTGCACTGGCGCGGAGGTGAATTGATGATTGCAGTCGGACTTTTAACGGAATCATTTCTATTCGCTATCCTGGGCTTTGCATCAATGGTTGTTGTCGAAGACACCAAGGATGGAGGCGACAAAGGCGGCACTGCATTGCATGACCTTCTTGCTACTTCAATTACCCCAAAGGTTATCGAACGTCTGAGCATGGGCTTCCAGCAGTTTAATAAGACGGTGGAATCTGTAAATCAGGTAGCCGGCTCGTTTAATGTAACTCAGAATCTTATCAAGGAATTAGAGACTACTACCAGTGATGTTAAAAAGTTCCGCGATAATATGTCTTCTGTTGCCTCGGGATTTGATCAATTTAACAAAGCTATACAATCAATAGGCCAGTTATCAGCTGCTTCACAGCAGGCTATGAGCCAACTGTCTGCTGCTTCACAACAGGCTATAACTCAAATGTCAGCTTCATCGCAAGGTATGATGAAAGATTTTGAGGCTTCAAGCCAGGGAATGAAAACATTCTCAAAAAATGTGACTGAGATGAATGCAAGTTTCGATTCGTTCACTAAAACACTATCTTCAATCAATCAAATGACCGCATCTTCAGCTGGCATGTTGAAAGAATTTGAAGCTGCAACAAATAATATGAAAGCATATAATAAGAATCTGGCTGACCTTACCAAAGTATATCAAGCTCAGCTGGACGCGTTCAGAAAAAACTAAATTTAAAAGTCATATAATATTATTTGTTTCAAATGAGTACATACTCTTGTTGCTGATTTGGACGTATTTAAGAAAAAACTAAAAATATAAAAGCATGGCAGCAGTAAATGAAACTCCCCGGCAAAAGATGATGGGTATACTATACCTGGTGCTGCTTGGTATTGCAGCTACTACGGTTACCGATCACGTTCTTGATGCCTTTAGAAATTTGACCGTTAGTTTGGAGACATCAACAAACAATGTACAAAGCACAGTTAGTAATACTTTTGCATCATTTGAGGCAACAAAGCTGAAAAATGACCCTGTAAGAGCACAACCCGTATATGAAAGAGCAAAAAAAGTAAAACAATATTGCGCTGAACTCAATTCTTATATCAACGGAATAAAGGAAGAATTCATTAAAGTAGGAGGTGGTCTTGATGAGGCAAGCGGAGATGTTAATGCCCGTGCTGACATTGATATTGCTCCCCGACTGATGATAAATCAAAAAAGAGCATTTGACCTGAGAAAAAAAATTGAAGATACCCGTAATAACATTCTTGCTACTCTTGACCAAAAAGAAAGGGAAGGCTTAAAGTTAGCATTAAATGCACAGGATCCTCCAAGATCAAAACAAGGAGTTAAAACTACCTGGGAAGATGACAACTTTGGAGATGGAATACCTTTAACTGCAGCTATTACAGCATTAACAAAAATACAGGCCGATTTGCAAAATACAGAATCTGATGTTGTGAAAAAGATTCTTGGCGAAGTTGATCAGGCTGTAATTAATCTTGACCGGTTTGAAGCTGTTGCCGTTGCACCTTCTTCTTACATTCTCGTCGGGGAACAATATAAAGCTGATGTTTTTCTGACTGCATCAAGCAGTACCTCTAACCCTGAAATCATGATTGGCAGCCAGAAATTAAATGTTGTCAACGGTAAAGGATTATACACAGTTACAGCAAGTGCAGAAGGTGAGAAAAAATGGTCTGCCGTTATACGTGTTAAGAAAACAGATGGTTCTATACAGGAATATAAATTACCTGAGCAGACCTATACTGTAGCAAGGCCATCTGCAACAATTTCCCCGGATAAGATGAATGTATTTTATATAGGCATACCTAACCCTGTAACCGTTGGCGCTCCTGGCTTTTCTGATGAAAAGATACGTGTAAGCCTTAGCGCAGGTGAAATATCAGGGAGTAAAGGAAATTATTTGTTTAATTTCAAGATAGCTAATCGTGGAAAGGTAATGGTAACAGTTAGCGGTGAGCTTGAAAAAGGCAAAACTAAGGTGCTTAGTACAAAAGAGTTCCGTGTAAAAACTATTCCTCCGCCACATGTTAAATTTGCAAATAAAGGTGGCGGCAGGTTGAATGCAGTGATAATGAAGTCAACTAACCGTATATTTGCTATGCTTGAGGACTTTGAGTTTGAAGCGACGTTTACAATTAAACACTTTACCTTATACATAAACAAGCCTCGTGCAGATGTATTTGTAAAGGAATCAAACAGCAATGTGCTTACGCCCGAAATGCAGTCGGCAATGAATGGCATTACTCCAGGTTCAAGAGTTACCTTTGACAATGTGCAAGTGGTTGGTCCCGATGGAATTCAAAGGGCTTTGGATCCGATAACGTTTAGTGTTGAATAATTTTGAACAAATCTTAACTATGAGAAAAAAAGTATTGATAGCGTTACTGTTGCTTATTTCACTAGGAATGAGTACTGTTATGACGGCAGATCCGGCCGCTAAGAAGAAGAAGAAGAAGAAAACAAAAACTACACAGGTTGATAGTTCCGCTGCCGTCAAACCTGCTGTGGATTCGACTAAACTTGCCAGCACACCAACCCCGGCATCTGATGCTATTGTTCTGGATTCTGGCCATACTGACGGACTTGTTGCAGATACTACAAAGCTATCTTTTCTTTATTTTCCCTTAGATAGTACAAAGCCGGTCGATGGCATGTATAAAATACCGTTGTTGAGAGGTGCAAAAGCCTTTCCTTTTCCACAGGTTAGTAAATACAACATTAAATTTTACAGGCGCATATGGAGAACCATTGACTTGAAAGATACTGTAAATAAGATATTTGCAGTTCCGGGAGAATCAATGATGGGCATAATTATGGAAGCAATTAAAGCTGGAAAACTGATAGCCTATAAGGATGAGACTTTCAGGAGCCGGTATACTGCAACCCAGGCCCAGGTTCAAATAACCGGTGACAGTGTTATTGTTCAGGATCAGGATACTTTAACAGGGGAAGTTATTGGTTCACATCGAGTGTATACTCCCTTTAACCCGGAATCCATCACTAAGTTCGAAATAAAAGAAGACATCTTTTTTGATAAAGTGAGAGGACGGGTAGTAACTCAAATAATCGGTTTATCTCCACTAAAGGATTATAAATCAAGCACAGGTGAATACTTAGGTACCGCTCACCCATTTTGGTTATATTTCCCGCAAGCCCGTAATACTTTCGCTGGTATGGAAATATTTGATACCCAGAGAGATGTTTATGGCATTAGCTATGATGATATATTCATGACGCGCAATTTTAACACTCGAATAGTAAAAGAGTCTAACCCTGCTGATTTAAGAATTGTTGATAAATTTACGAATGAAGATGATCAGAAAAAAGAAGCTGATCGTATAGAAAGAGGAATACAGGATTTTAAGAAAAATACCTGGAAATATTAATATAGATTAAATACATATAAATAAAGGATTATGAAAAGGAAAATTATTATTCTCTTGACGGTTTGCATAACTGTGGCATCATTAAATGCTAACGCCCAGGTGAGGCTAGATCCATTCTATCCATATAGTAAATGGACTTTCGGTGTAGGAATGGGTTATACCAGGTTGTTTGGCGATTGGCCAAACCCTGTTTCCGAACCAGTCTATAAGATAAGTCTGGCCCGTAATGCAAACGAATGGGTAAACCTCAATTTCGAATTAGAGCATGGTGCTCTGAGCGAATATGAGCCGAAAAATACCTGGACAAACGGTTTAAATGTCTACAATCAGTTTACTGGTGGCGCCGTTACTGGAAATATTGCTTTAGGCGAGCTTTTTAACTGGCCTAAAAACTGGTTGGGCAAAACAATATATGGCATTTATCTTGGTGCCGGTATTGGATATATGCACAATAATATTTCCAATATTACACTCAAATTTCATAATAGTGATAAAAGCCTTATCACAGATTTTGACCCGGGAAATATAAAATTGAAGAGCAATAATCTATATATTCCGTTTAATCTGGGAATTGATTTACACATCACCAGGCTGGTTATACTTAATGTCAATTATCAAATGAACTATGCACTTTCAGATTATGTAGATGGTTATAGCTTCAGAGCGCCCGTTGCTACAAATAACTATAATGATCTTTATTCTACATTGATTTTCGGTCTTCATTTTTACATAGGAGATGTGAGCATGACTCCGAACAGGCAATAATTTAAACAATATTGATGCTATAAACGAGAATAGCCCCGGATGCGGGGCTTTTCTCATTTATAGCATCATCAAAGAAATGCATTATTAAGGTATCACCATAATGTTAGAAAAAAAAATTGCTAATTCTATCTACGTTTTCTACATTGTAAACTTATTGCAGTGGGCAGATAAATAACACTACTACCCTACAAATATATACTTGCCAATGAAAAATATTTTACTATTAGTATTACTAACATTTGCGATTAACACATCTGCGCAACCGACCTTTAAAGTTGGGTGGAATACTTATCAAACCGGGAAAATTACACACCAATATACTTACAAATACACCTACGCCGACAGTACTGTTCTAACGCTTGTTGACACCATGTTGCTTCTGTGCACAAATGATAGCCAGGTAACAGCTTGCATTCATACCCCAATGCATGACAGGAGTGTTTACAAAACAGCCAATTTTTTTAACGGAAAAAAGCAGATCATTAAAACGGAAGAATATAAAGATGAGGGCCTGCAAATGAACAGGGAATGGAAATATGATGACAAGAACCGGAAAAACTATTATACTGAAGATAATAAGGTGAATGGCAACAATTATAAAAAGATTTACGAATATGGTACTGATAAAAAAACACGCGAGTTCGTTGTTACGGAGAGCTCCTATTATAATGGCAAAATAGAATTCTATACAAAAAGCTATTATGATAAGAACAGTGTTAAATATAAAGAAGTGAGGCTTAACGATAATAATAAAGATATCATTCACGTTGAGTCATACACCTATGGAGATAATGGCAGAGTGAAAGAGCGGTCAGTATTTTTTCCTGAATTTAAGGTTACAAAAAAATTTGAAGAGAGGGACGGAACCCTTCCCGCTAAATGCTTCAGGACGTTGCCCCTTGGTACTATTGAAAAGCCGGGTATAAATGCCAGGATAGCTTTTATAAAAAAAGTACTGACGCGAAACCAGGTCATAATTTACGATAAAGAATGTGAAGAATTTGAATACAAATTTACTAATGGCACCAATTGTGAAATAATTGTGTCCACCACTAAAGTGAATAATTGCTGGCAAGTGATCTACCGGTTTACAGAAAAGCTTCAATAATGTTTTTCTACTACCCTACTTTCCGGCAAAATTGTGGCCGGGCTTTATCATTTCGGGATGCAAGGCCTGGAAGTGTGTAATATCCCTGACAGACACATGCTGCACATAAGGCTGATCGGGATTGTGGTCTATGTAGTGCTGGTGATAATCTTCCGCGCGCCAGAAAGTTGTATAAGGTGCAAGTTGCGCAGCTATGGGTCTTTTATACTTGCCTGATCTGTTCAGCTTATCAATATACTGCTCTGCCATCGCTTTTTCTTTTGCATTCCTGTAAAATATGATGGAGCGGTATTGTGTACCTTCATCAGGCCCCTGGCCATTTACTTGTGTCGGGTCTTCCTGCGATTCAAAATATACCTGCAGCAGCGTGGGGTATGATATTTTAGCGCTGTCATAATAAATATTGACAGTCTCAGCATGGCCGGTAGTCCCTGTCTCCACATCTTCATAGGTAGGATTTCTGGTAGTACCGCCGGCGTAACCGGAGACTCCATCAATAACGCCTTTAATACTCTCAAACAAAGTTTCTTCATGCCAGAAACAGCCTGCTGCAAAGGTGGCCTGGCTATATTTTGAAAGATCTTGCGGCACTGGATCAGCGGAAAAATTCCTGGCTACAACATTAGCTTTCTGAGATGATACCGACTGACCGCAGGAGACGATGCTCAAAGCAAGCAATACAGCAGATAAATAAGATGTTATGCGATTCATTGTTAGTTATTTTGTGCAATGTATATACGAAGGTAACCGCTTTCCGGGTTTACTAAAAACGATAATAAAATGGTTTTTTAACACCTAATGTAGTCTGGCTTACAGTCCGGGTTTTAATGCGTGGCATATAGGATAAAACTATATTTTAGGCTATTTCATGAACAGACTCTCATCGCTTGACCATCTGCGTGGGCATGCGGGCTTTGGCATTGTCCCCTTTACTATTCAATGTGACTTATGGCTTTGCCAAATTTGGTGATTTTATTGGCAAGCGGTATCTATTTTGTGCCGGTTTTTTATGTTATAAGCGGTCTTACAGTATACCATGTGTATTTTAACAAGATCAGGAACTCTTGATCACTATTCCTTCTCGAACTTCCTTACCTCCAAACCATTTATCTTAACGATGTATATGCCGACAGGCAAGTTAACTACATTTACCTGCACTTTTTCCGCGTTATAATTTTGGGCAAATATTGTTTGCCCTAAAAGGTTGTTTATGGTAATGCGGTTTATTTTATCAGTAGAGGTTATATTTAATTCGTCTGAAGCAGGGTTGGGGAAAATGATAATTGAGCTGGCCTTTAGTACTATGTCGTTTACTGATGTAGGTGGCACTGTATATGAACCGCAGGAAACGCCGCCTCTGTTGTAGTATATGAGTTTTTGGGCGTGCACATCTGATCCGCTTACTCCGGCAGATGCACCGGAAGAACTTAAAAGACCTAACGGAGATTTATAAATTGATGGGTCCTCCGATACTTCAAAAATGGGCTTGTAGGCTGCGTCGGCAATTTGTATATTTTGCTGCACTGCATATGCTGTGTTTGTTATGCAATAGCTTGTATCACCCGGCATATAATAGAATATGTTCTTTTGGTGAAATTCTTCAGGCATTAAAACAGTATCTATTAATAGCGTGGAACTATAATTTAATACTCCGCCGTTCGTGGAAGAGGAATAAATAATAGGTGTTGGCGAAGGAGGCAAATAATTATAAGTGTATAGCTCTCCTTTGAAATTATAAGAGGAGTTGCCCGTAGTTATATTTGCGGCCGTAATTGTGTCAAGAAAATATTGCTCCACGGGAGCGCAAACACTGCCCATATGCTCAAAAAGATCACTGCATGAGCCATATTCATAAATATCACCAACATTCCATTGATATAGCTGCATATATGTCGGGTTAACTAATTGAATTAAGGAGAAAACAGCATTTGCCTTCGAAGGGACATATGGAAATATAATAGCATGTGGTATGATACGATCCAGATAAAAATCAAGTCCTTGCCTGTAAACTGAATCAGGCGCATGGTAAGGGAAAGTATACAAATCAAAAACCTGCACAAACCCATTGTTCCTGCTAAGAATGATCTGAAAACTATCTACCGGATCTGCAGTAACAATTCCTATTGTATTATGGGCGGTGATCAGTATCCTTTTTATAGAATCCACAGCGCCAAGGATAGTCATCGTGTCCGCTGCAATAAGGTCCGCCTTGTAATATAGTGTCGTAGTATCATTATAGAATATCCATGAATCTCCTGGAAGGGCTTGCGTTTTGATTACAACCGTGTCGTGCCATAAATTATCAAATAGGAAGGTACCATCAGTTTGTTGCATCACTTGTTTACCTAACCAGCTACCTCCGTTGGAATCTAAATTCGGGTTAGAAGAATAATATCCCCTTGGCGTATGATAGGGGTAGTAAACTGTGTAACCGGTAAAAGACGTTACTGAATCAATCCGTATGCCCCGCAGATAGCCATTGGCATTGGTAAAATAATGTTTAACGCCGCTTTGCAGACATTGGTAGTTCTGGGCATAGCTGAAATAAGGGCTGAATAAGACAAGAATGAGGAGAAGTTTTTTCATAAAACGGGGTTTTAATGGTAAGACGATAGATAGATAGATAACTAATAATATATTGAGCAAATTTCAAGCCAAAAAATAAAAAATTAAACGTTTTCAAAAACTATATTTGATCTCGCAAAACAATGAACCGGCTTTCATCACTCGACTATCTGCGCGGGCTTGCCGCATTCGGCATCATGGCCTTTCATTATTCCATGTGGACCTATGGCTTTGCCAAGGGTGGCGATTTTATCGGTAAGATCGGTATCTATGCAGTTCCGGTTTTTTATGTTATAAGTGGCCTCACGCTCTACCATGTATATTTCAATAAGATCGGAGGGCCGTCAAAAAAAGGGTTGGTGGATTTCGCGATAAAGCGCATTTTCAGGATATTCCCTTTATTCTGGTTAATGAGTATCGCCACCCTGCTGATAGAAAAAATAACAATGCCCTTATCAACCATCCTATGGGCGCTATCCGGTTTGTTCAGCGTGTATCATTGGGAAAACCATATTTGCTATGGCGGTTGGTCTATAGGAAATGAACTGGTGTTTTACTTGTTCTTCCCGGTTTTTATTTTTCTTTCCAAACGGTCGAAACTATCTTTTTTTATCTTTTCCCTGCTGATCCTGCTGGCCTATTTATGGTTTGCGTTCATTCGTTTCGACAGCTCAAAAAGCATTGTTGATTTCTGGCTGGAGTATATGAATCCGCTGAACCAGGTTTTTTTATTTCTTGGTGGTTACCTTATTGGTTATTTATTTTCCGGGATGCATATTGCAAAGGCAACCGGGATTGCGATTGCTGTAACTTCCTTCCTTGTTTTTATCGTTTACCCTGTTAAAGACGATTCCATATACCTGATAACGGGCATCAACAGGATGGCGTTTACCCTCATAGTTTTTGCCTTGTGCTTCGCATTTTACAAAACAGAATTCGGCTTACCCAGCCTGCTGCATAGGATATTTGGGACGCTGGGCGAAATAAGCTATTCCGTTTATCTCGTGCACCCTATTATATGGTATGTGCTTACTCACCTGTTACCACATTCTTTTTCTGCGCTACCGCCGCTTGCCCGTGTATTGATAGCTATTTCAGCAAGCCTCTTAACCTCGTACTTAGTCTATGATTTCTATGAAAAATATTTTATGAGATTGGGGGCGAAGCTTTCTAAAAAAGTAGCTACCTGAACCATTTGTTTACTTCTCAATTAAAAAGCGAGAAACACTTGATTCAATTGATGATTCTGTTTGAAGGAAGTACATACCATTTGGTAAATTTTTATTTAATTCAACGTGTGTACTAATAATTCCATTATAGGTAATAATATCGCCCTTGTGAACAATATGTCCAACCATATCGGTAACTGTAAACAAAGTTCTTTCGCTATAAATGGTATTCAACGAACCGTTAATAGTAAATATGCCATTATTGGGGTTTGGGTTTAAGGTAATATCATTCTTAGTTATTAAAACTGTAGCAATGCCCGTGTAATTGTTCCGGTTAACTTTACGCACACGACCATTCCCCAGATCCGCTATAAGAAGATTTCCAGAGCAGTCAAATGCAACCCCTGACGGATTCGTTAGCATGGCATTAGTAGCCATACCGCCATCTCCGCTATAACCACCAATTCCATTGCCCGCATAAGTAGAGATTATACCTGATGTATTTACTTTTCGAATGCGGTTCATGGAATATTCTGTAATGTAAAGATTGCCAGAATCATCTGTAGCGATCCCATCAGGCTCAAATAAAACTGTATTGGTAGCAAGACCGCCATCGCCAATTGAACCGAATGTAACATTACCAGCAACAGTAGTAATAATACCGTAAGTATTAATTTTTCTTATTATATTTGTTGCAGAAATGAAAATGTTTCCTTCTTTATCTATAGTTATTCCGGCAGGAACATTTAACTCAGCATCAGTTGCTACACTTCCGTCACCACTATAACCTGCAACACCAGTGCCAGCCGCTATCGCCATTATTCCAGATGTATCAACTTTATATAAAACATTCTTGTAAATATCTGTAATATAAAGATTATCATAAGCATCAATAGCAATACCATGAGGAGTAATAAATCCTGACTGTACATAAGTTGTAATAATGCCATTAGTACCTATCTTCCTAATAACATGATTTTGCTGATCAGCGATATATAAATTCATGTGGCTATCTGTCGCTAACCCAATAGGTTGATTTAATGTAGCCGCGGTAGCAGGACCATTATCTCCACTATAACCCAACATCCCATTACCAGCGACAGTAGTTATAATGCCATTGGGATCTATTTTACGGACAACATTCTCATCAACGACATAAAGATTACAAGACGCATCTAGTTTTACCGAGTATGGCAACTTAAGTTCTGCCATTGTCGCTGGTCCGCCATCCCCTGTGTGTCCGTACACTCCTGTACCTGCAATTGTAGTAATGATTTGTGCATTTACATTAATAGAATAGAAAATTGCTAAAACACAAATTAGGACTTTGTATGGCATTTGCTTTTTTTTCTTAATGTTAGCATAAGATCATTACTATATATAGACGTAAAATCAACACGAAATCTTTGGTAAGCGTGTAAATATATTATCTATACTGCCACAATGCATCCAGGAACCACTTCCTGCTATCATAAAAGTGCTGTACTACTGTGAACCCGGAAGCCCTTGCCATTTCATTAGTTTGCTCTACCGTGTATTTTTGAGAGATCTCCATAAATATCTGCTCGCCTTCTTTGAAATGCACCCGGCCTGCTTCACTGATACGTACGTGCTGGTCTTTCCGGCTTTTAAGATAGCTCCTGCAACTGCCTGTTTCCTCATTATAGGCAGGCACATGCTCAAACTGGCTCAGGTCGAAGTCTGCGTCTAAAGTATTATTTATGCGCTGCAACAGGTTGAGGTTAAAGCGCCTGGTAATTCCTGCCTTATCGTTGTATGCAGCTAGTATCACAGCTGGGTCTTTTTTCAGGTCGAAACCTGTGAGTATTAGATCGCCGGGTGTCAACTGGTTTCTCAACGCCTTGAAAAAATCAACAGTTTCATCAAATGGTATATTCCCGATATTAGACCCAAGGAACAATACTATTTTATTGCGCCCGGAAACTTCTTTCAGTTGCCCCAGCATATTAAAGTAGTCTCCGTTAAGGCCATGAATTCTGAGGCCGGGAATCGCAACCGGCAGTTCTTTATGGAGATTTGTAATGATGTTTTTGGAAATGTCTAACGGATAATACGTAAAATCAGCGTTCTGTTTTACAAGCGCATCCAGCAAGTACACAGACTTTGAACCGTCGCCGGGACCAAGCTCAATAACATCGAAAAATTGCAGGTAATGTATTATGGAATCAACCAAATCATTGCTTTGTGTTGAAAAAATATCCAGCTCGCACCTGGTCAGGTAATACTCAGGGCATTCCATTATTTCCCGGAAAATAGCATCTCCGGCTTCATCGTAAAAATATTTGGATGGCAGGTATTTCTGCGATGCGTTCAATCCCCGCCATATATCATCAAAGAATTCGTTCATCCGGTCATTGTTTATTGTGCAAGCCTGATTCCTGTATATTGCCAGCGAAGGTACGGATGAAAAAAATTACGGTAAGTGATACGGCTATGTCCCGGGGGCGTTACTTCCGATGCGCCTCTCAATACCATTTGGTTCACCATGAATTTACCATTATACTCCCCTATCGCCCCTTCTGCTTTTTTAAAACCCGGATATGGCAGATAAGCGCTGTCTGTCCATTCCCAGCGTTTGCCCCAATCAAGTTTAAGAGCAGCAGCTTCCCATTCAAATTCCGTAGCCAGGCGCATACCCTTCCATGCTGCATAAGCGGCAGCTTCATAAAAGCTGATGTGGCAAAGCGCGGCGCTCATATCTACCGGCTTAAGCCCCAGTAACGTATAGTTTTGCCAGGCCCCGTCTATGTTATGCCAATACAGAGGAGCAGTTATATGATTATTCTTTGTCCAATCCAAGCCTTCTGCATGCCAGAACTTATGTTCCCTGTATCCTCCGTCATTCATAAACTCAAGGTACTCTTCATTGGTCACGAGTTGCCTTGCGATCCTGAATGGTTGCAAATATACTCTATGCCGGGTAAGCTCATTATCAAAACAAAAGTCATCGCCCTCATGCCCGATTTCATAAATACCATCAGATAAGGTTATAAATTCATTTATGAAGCCGGTGTTAGCTGCCTTTCTCTTTGGTACTTTATCGCTGTATGCAGGAAAAAGTGGATTATGACCTAGTATGTATTTAATATCAGTACTCAATAATTCCTGGTGTTGTTCTTCATGATTGAGGCCTAATGTTATAATTTCTTTTATTGCTCTTGATAGTTTTTTTTCAAACAATGCGTGCATCGCATTGTCCACATGCGCGCGGTATTTATGCACGTCCTCCACGGTTGGGCGGCTCAGGTTGCCACGGTCGGTACGTATCACACGCGCACCAATTGTTTCATAATAACTGTTGAAAACAAAATTGTAGTTAGGGTCAAAATCCCGGTACCCTTCGAGATTTGGCTTCAGAACAAATGTTTCAAAAAACCAGGTTGTATGGCCCAGGTGCCATTTGGGCGGGCTTACGTCCACAATAGGCTGCACCACGTAATCTTCTGTCTTCAGTGGTTTGCATATTTGCTCGCTCCTTTCCCGGACCTGTTTGTATTTTTCTGATAGTGTCATTTTTTATCCAAATAATTTTTCAATTCACTAATTGTATTAATATGCAATTCCTCTGCCTGCCTCTTCCGCATCATTAATGCGTATGCATTATTAAAACCGATGGGCTTTAACCATTTGATATGGTATTTGGTTCGAAAATTATTACTTACATACGAATAGACACTATCCTTATTATTTATTATGCTATTAATTTTTTCCTGTGTCGGCTGCAACAATACCAACAAGCCCGTTCCAGTGTACTCCGGGTAAAGGTCTATTTGATTATTGGTCATAGCGTCAAAACATATCTTGGTGCCGCCCAGGCCTGTCTTTGTAACTACATCAAGGTCTGTATATCCCCGCAGCAACATACTATACATATTACTGAGGATATACTGTTCTCCGAATATTTTTGACCCAATCCTGACAACACCTTTATTCCCGTTTCTTGGTTCTTCCCACAAACCCTGTGCCATTAAAAAGTCTTTGGCTATCTTTCCGGGTGTTTGCTTCAGGTAATCAGCCCGGTAATTCAGCTCCGTCATTATCGAATCGTTTATCCTTCCGGCAAGCATATTTAATACTGTCTCTACCTCCGGGAACTTTTCCAATACTTCTTCCCTTATAATAGGCGCTGCATAATAGGGCGGGAAAATAATTTTATCATCCATTAATATCCTGAGATCGTATGCCTTCAGGCGGCCGTCTGTACTATAACCACTGATTACGTCCAGTTTTTTTTCATGGGCTGCTTTATACATGACAGCATCGCTTATTACTACCGTACGAATTCGAAGGCCGTACTGTTTCTTTAGTCCTAAATACCCGTCCGTCCGGCCCATAAATTCGGGGGTAAACCCGGCAAGCAATTTACTTTCATAAGCAACCGGTAATAAGTAAAACGAAGAGAATACGAGAATAACGACAGGAAAACTAATAAAGGCAATGCGCAATTTTTTAATATTCAATTTCTGCACCCGGGACAAAATATAGTCAAATAGTATTGCAAGCATTGCAGCAGGGATGGCCCCGGCTAAGATCATATTGGTGTTATTCAATGCTATTCCTCCGAAAATAAACTCCCCCAGCCCGCCTGCAGCTATATAGGCCGCTAACGTTGCCACTCCCACATTTATAACAGTTGCGGTACGGATACCCGCAAAAATTACAGGCATAGCCAATGGCAGTTCTACTTTAAATAATGATTGCATGCTACTCATTCCCATACCTTTAGCGGACTCTGAAATTGCATTATCAACGCCTGTAATTCCGGCGTAAGTATTGCGTATAATGGGCAACAATGAATACAGGAAAAGAGCGGCAATAGCCGGTTTAGCCCCTATACCCAGCAATGGTATCATGAAACCGAGCAACGCAATACTTGGTATGGTCTGCAATACTCCGGCTATGCCGAGAACCAATCCCGAAAGCTTCTGTTTCCGGCTGATGAGAATTCCCAGGGGCAATCCTATAGCAACAGCTATCAGCAACGAAATAAATGTGAGGCCTATATGCGTGAGCGTCTGTTCCAGCAATTTGCCAGACTGTTCACTTATAAAATCCTGCAAAGATTGCGACTGTTGCATACCCTAAACCGCTGAAGGGGCTTTATTTATTATTACCAATCCTATTCACACCAATCCCCGAATATTACTAAACGCACTGAATAGCTCCACCTTATTAACGCGTTTTGTTTTCCCTTCTTTATTTTGAACGCTGATAAATTCATCCCTGCTATTTTTTATAAATCCATCCAGTACGCTCCAAAGGCTCTCATTTGCAGATAAATAGACAGAAGGAGCATCAATTCCTTTATTATCGCCCAGTTTATCCCATATATCATTCACTTTTACTATCCCCAATGCAAGCCGTAAATAAGATGCAGCAAAAAAATCTCTGACGAAATCACTTACCGGGTGGAACAATAATTCTGCGGGCGTTCCTGCCTGCACTACCCTTCCATGGCTCATCAGGCAAATACGGTCGCCAATCTGAAACGCCTCCTGCACATCGTGCGTGACCATAACAATGGTTTTGTGCATAAATTCCTCTATCCCGCTGAATTCCTTCGAAATATTGTTACGCGTGATAGTGTCCAGGGCGCCAAATGGTTCATCCATTAGCAGGATCGGAGGATCTGCCGCAAGTGCACGCGCGATATTTACCCGCTGTTGTTGGCCGCCGCTAAGCTCATGGGGATATTTGGTTAAGAGCGCATCCGAAAGGTGTAGTTTAGCTAATAATTCTTCCGTCCGGTCCTTTATTTTGTTTTTATTCCACTTTAACAGGCCGGGAACTACAGCTATGTTTTCAGCTACCGTATAGTGCGGGAAAAGGCTATTATGCTGTAATACATATCCGATACTGCGCCTCAGCGTCTCAGGCGATTGCCGTTTTATATCTGTTCCATTTATTGTAATGCTGCCGGCTGTAGGCTCAATAAGCCGGTTGATCATCTTCAGCGTGGTGGTCTTTCCGCAACCGCTGGTGCCGAGCAGCACCAGGTTCTCCCCTTCTTTCAAGTGAAAAGAAATATCATTAACCGCTTTTACCTGGCCAAAATGCTTACTCAGATGTTCTGCGGTTATCATAAGATCGTGAATCCTTGATTATAAATTAGCTGTTACCTGTACTCCTTTCCGGAATGCAATATAGTCCTCTATATATTTTTAGCCGCACCTTTTGAACGTAATTAGTATTTTTTTATTTACTCCAGAAAATGTTTCACCATGAAAGCAAGCAGATTAACATCAACCTGCTCTATAGGATGGGGTGTATTGGGTAGTACCCCAAGCCTTGCATTCGGGAGCGTTTTATATACTGCAACCGTTTCTTCCAGGCTTACCATTTTATCACGGTCTCCAAGTAATAGTAGAGCAGGCGTGCTAACTGACGCATAATCACCCTCTTTCAATGTATTGTCGTTACCAAGCGCCGTGATCATTTCCGCTGTCTTTTTCAGTACCTCCTTCCATGCAGATGGGTTATGCCTGTCCTTTAGCGTTTCCGCGAAAGCAGGTATTTTCTGTTCTATCTTTTCAGGATGGAGCATTTGTATTTCTTTGGCGGCTATAGTCTCATCCCAATGGTATTTAGTGGCCAGCGTTATTACTTTACTGATCTTCTCAGGATGGTATCTGGCGAGATACATTCCAACATATCCTCCCATACTATAGCCAAAAACGGATATTTTATCAATTTGCTGCTCTTTCATGAACCGCAGCACATCACCGGCAAATAGCGCTATTGAAAAAGGTTCGTCTGTAACAGACCTTCCACCATGCCCTGAAAAGTCGAGGGTATGGATGCTAAAGTCTGTTTTAAGTTTGTCCGCCAGCGGCTGTAGCTGGCTGGCCGCACCAATAGCGCCATGAAGCAATAATAAAGGCTGCATAGGAAATACAATTCAAAAAGTAAAGCACGATCTCATTATACGGAGACCATGCTTTTACAAAACTATCAAATTCAACCTAAAAGTTTACCCCTTATTGTTTTTTCAGGTAACCAAAAATGCCGTACATCTCCATCTTAGGTCCGGCTGTAAAGTATAGTGTATTAATATCCAATGAGCCTGCGCTGTTTTGCGGGAATTCTATTGCCCATAGTCCTTCAATTGCAACCGGAGTGTTGCCATTCATCAATTGCCCTGTATAATTGCCATTTGCATCGAAAACATTAATTCTGCCATCACCGAAATTCCCGATAAGAATAGAATTGCTTCCCTGACCAAAGCCGGATGGCGCCTGTGCAACTCCCCATGGAGAATTAAGCGTACCCTGTGAAGCAAAACGCTTAATAAATGTACCATCAGGCTTATACACATCCACATATCCGTTACCGGCACCGCTTTGGTCGTCTTTGTTATCAGGAGCTTTTTGTTTAGCGTAGGTCACATACAACTGGCCCCCTATATTCTGGATATTAAATGGTGCGAAGCCTGCAGGGATTCCGGGGTCGGCAAATGGTTTATTGGTGACATATTTGAATGACTGGTCATACACATCAACCTTTGCATTATGCAAATCAGTTACATAGATAAAGTTGGCTGTCCCGTCATTGGCCATCGCAACCCCTTTGTATACCGCATTGGCTGCCGACCGATCAGCAACAGTTATTGTTGTATCCCCGGTATTCCAGGCAGCTACAATCCCGTCTTCGGTCACATAAATGAATTTAGCCGGCTGTCCGTTTAATGGGATAACGAAGTTTGAAGTGTTGTTATAAATCACTCCTGAGGGCGACGCCCCATTGGCCACACCATTCAATGGGATACCAATATCAGTTGTAACCTGGCCGCCTGTGCCATCATAAACTGCACTGCTGCCGCTGTGGTTTTCTGATATATAAAATACACCGGTAGGCCCGATGGCGATACCCCAGGGGTTATTGAGGTTTATATCAACTCGCCTGGCGCCGTAACTCAATGTATCCGCTACAAGGTTAGTTTGCTCATAGTTTGAAGGCGATGATGATGTGTTTTTCTTGCAGGAAACCGCAGTCATATATAAGCCTGTGGTAATGATGACTGCAATAGTTAAAGCCTGTTTTTGTGCTATTTTCATTTTCATGGTTGCGTATTTTGAATAAACA
>Ga0207094_1039_pt1 | contig 20102 bp, 12 predicted proteins | sample Alteio_BWMinHeat_90_FD_153518 | JGI IMG/M metagenome (GOLD analysis project Ga0207094, IMG submission 153518) | Enriched cells from forest soil in Barre Woods Harvard Forest LTER site, Petersham, Massachusetts, United States -... | ecosystem: Environmental > Terrestrial > Soil > Temperate forest >... | reverse complement strand
GTCAGGTGGAGTCGAAGTGGAAGCAGCCGCGCTTAATTGGGTGAGAGAAGCGCCCACAGAGCGTATCATGCTCGAACTGACGCCTGGCGGAGCCCATGCCAATTCACTTCGGCTTTTTGATGAAGCCGGGACAGGGATTCTGACAACGCAAGCTAAAGAGATTTGGAAAACCCTCTCAGACAAATATTCATCTCAGGCGTTTGGCGAAGTTCAAGTTTTTGTTAATGAGCGTGGGATAGTCAATCCTCAATCGACATTGAAATTAGTTGAACTTCCCTCGGTGATAAAAAATCCCAATGTGACAAAAATCAATGTTATCCCGATTCATTAATTACCTTTCATCTGTTAGAAGGAGAGATTCAAAATGGAAATCGCACCACAAACCAGCCACCACGTGAAATGCCCTGAGGAAGGATGGGAATGGAAACCCAGTGGGAAGGAAGAAACGCTTTATAGCGAGGAGAGTCGCGTTCTATTTTGCTTCTCGACTTACTACTCAGACTCTCCTAAACAATTTTACTCATCCGTCAGTGTGGGTGATTCTTGGTGGTACCCCCAAGACAATAGAAGCGTCCCTGTCACTCCGGAAGAACGGGAAACCATCAAAAGCAGAATCCGGCGTGCGCTGGATTTAATTGGAGATACCGATGCAAAAGTCAATTAACCGAAACTTTCGGCTGGGGATTTTCCTTTCTATAGGGATAGTAAATGTGGGAATCCCGTCGGCTCGGGCCGATGAACCCCAAAATGAAAAACTTCGCGCCACTCTGGCCGCCGTCAAAACATCCTACCCACAGTTCATCCACAGAACTTTTGAAGATCTCATTCAAACCCAATATTTAATGAAAGTGGAAGATTATAAATCCACCGTTCAGTATGCGCTCGAAGCTCTCCGGAACTCCCAAACCCGAATCGACTCCACTCAGAACCAGTGGAAAGCAATTCAAACTTCAATCAATCCCGCGTCGTTAGATTTTTACGACAGCGCCTCTGAGATCGACCTCGCCGAATCGGTCATTCGCGACGAATCGACACGAATGCAATTGATCGCCCAAGATTTGGCAATCCTGCGTGACGGGTGGCCCCACCGCTGCGCCGCCGATCGACTGGACCGTGCATCGCAAATTTATGATCCCATTCGAATCTTTTCTTTTGATCATATCAACTTTGTACCGATGCAGGGCCCTGATTTTTCCATCGACTTTAGAATGTCAGTGGATACTGCAGGTCAATTCCAAGTCCCTAAACCCGAGACCAATGGTGCGACGAAAGCCGCTGATGCACTGCCCACAGTGGGAATGGCTGCGGGAGCCGCCATTGGCGCTCCGTTCGGAGGGATTGGAGCTCCGGTTGGCGCAGCCATTGGTTATGTAGCAGGACAACTCACTCGACTGCTGATTATTGGTTTTGTGGATATGGCGCGCATCCGAGCCTTGAATGAGCAATCGGACCTTCTCAATCAACTCTATGACTTCCAGAAATCAACCCTTAAATCCGAGAGTACCACGACACGCGCCTTAATCGCCAAAAACTGCGACCTATTTCTCCCCGAGGAGACCACACCTTTTTTGCAAAATGCATCGGACATCGCCCGAGCTCAAGCCGATCGCTCGCTTCAAGCTCTAGTCGCGGTGGATAGCGCCAAATCAGATGTCTGGACGAAATACGATGTCCTTCTTAAGTCCATGAAGGAGACCTACTACCCCACGCTTGAACGAAACTATATCAATGAGATTCACCAGAGATTTTCAGACCTAGCAAAACTCGATCAAGAAGCAATCGCATTCGTCAGCGCTTCAATCAAACCGGCACTCCACTTTGCAGCGGCAGTGCCATCTCCGGAACAAGCTCTTTTGGCAAAACAGGATCTATGGGATCAGTTGATTGTGGGGGATGCCTCCTACAGAGCGAGTCCTGGATTCTCGTTCATGTCTGGCGATACGCTAGCAGGAGTCGCAGGATTTTGGGACAGAATGGCGCCTCAGCTCAATCAATGGATAGGAAAGTAATTTTATGATTCAATTTAAATATATTATAGGATTGGGAACTGCAGCAATCTCGCTAACGGCCTTTGCTGATCCGGCAGGGAAAGATGTTTCTATCGACACCCAGGACTGGAGCTACGCCGTACCAAGATCCAATTATTACCCTGGACATACTGCGCAGCTGATCGATGGCGGAAATCCTATTGGCGTGTTTACCTCCCACCCTATCAACGGAGGCACTCTTCCCAAATCTATTGCAGATCTTTTTACTAATGTCGAGCAGGCTCAGGCATCACAGGCGCAAAGCGTCGGTGCACAGCGGGATAAAATCCGCTCTGAGATCAAATCCCCCGCTGCCGTTCCTGTTGCCTCCAGAGCTACGCCGGTTATCCCTCCCGCTGCAAGTTCATCTGCTGCTGAGACCGCGGTTTCCTCCGACGCTCAATGGAACGACTTTAAGAGCTGCGCTTTACAAGCTCTACCTCAGCTTAAAAAGCTCATTCGGATCGGAGTAGCCAAGGAAAACTCGAAAGCCGCTCAAATCCAAAAAGGCATCATCAAAAAAGATCTGGACGCTGAAAGAGGCGACGGTACGAGCGTCTCTCCGTTAGGCATGGCTTGCGGAAAGCACCTGGGCCCCGCCGGGTTTCCCGTAGAGTCACTTGCCGATGATGTGCGCACCCTGGTGACACTGACACAAACCCCTGCTGGTGTTGAAACCTTAGCGCTTCGATCTGCATGGTTAGCCCATCGATCAGAGACTCCCCAACCTTCCGTACGACTCTGGAAACTATCCTGGACTTTGCTTTCAATTAGAACTGTGTTTTCCGGGGCCGCAATATCGACTTACGAGCTGCTGAAGAAGGAGATCTCGGCGGTCCTGAGTGCACCCGTCAATGTGGGAGGCCAGCCTGGAGTGCAGATTCAGTTTTCCGCGTCGGAAGTGGAATCAAAGATGGACTCGGGGTGGGAGCTTGCCGCGGGAAAAGGGGTGGGGATTTAGAGAGGACGGCAAGCGCAAGTTGGGTTTGGTATGAGTTTTTACGTGGGAAGCCAAGAATAATTAATCGGATTTATGGTAATGTTGATGAATGAAAACAAGTCGCAACTTTAAGTTGGAAGTTTTACTGATAATTTCCTTATTAGTTCAGGGCTGCGCTACTGCCTACCGCGGACCCGGACCCGATCTTTCACTCCGGGGGGAAGCCGCCAAAGCTGAGTATGAGAAATTCGAAATGAGCGAATCCTTTTGGAATGGAGGCGCTACGCCCTTAGGACCATCGAATCAACTCTATACCAGAGAATCTCTTCGCCCAATTCTTGCTGAAGTTTCGCCCGACGCCATCCAAAGCATGGACCGAGCGCGCAAATGGCAAAAGGCTGTTTTCGTGAGCTTCGGGTTTGCTATGGCAGGCCTTCTCGGGTCGCTTCTGGCTCCGTCGGGATCTAGCACACAGGCCATCTTATTTGGCGGGGGTCTGACGATGGCTGGAGTAGAGCTGGGCTGTGGAGTGATCAGTGATATTAATCTTGCACAGTCTGGGGAAGAATTTAATCGGGATTTGAGGAGAAGATTGGAAATATCTGAGTCGATTGGGCCGCAGGTTCGGTTATCGATGGGCTTTTAGGGGCGACCTAATGATAGACTCTTCAGTTGCAATCGAACCTGAAACTCCGGTCCTTTCAGCGTCCGTACAGTTCCCGATATCGTCTGATTTTGAAAATTCAATTGATCAAAGCATACTGAGTTTCCTGTGATGCTTGTATTACATCCGCTAAATACCCCGGATTCGGAAATACTTACGCCTCGTATTTCTAAATACGACTGACCATTGATCATCAATTTTCCTGAAACCTGTCCTAAGGTAGAGATCGCGCCATCCTTTAACTCAAAGGTCGAGCCCGAAAGACTACGAAAGTGCAGCTCTATTTTGCCATCATGATGAATCTGCAGTGAGGTTTCGGAAAACTCTGCAACATTGCCGGTGATGTGACTGACCCGGCCTTCAGCGAAGTGACCAAACAGATGTTTTTGATAAAAGCTAGGCTCTACTAGGGGTCGACGTGGGGCAGGCTTAGGTGGAGCGGCAGTCCCGGAGCCTTCCGGAGAAACCGGGGGCTTACTCGCGCTGACTAAAGGTGTCGGGGCTGAATTAGTGGTGCCGCTTTGCTCATTGGGCGATTCGCCTGAGTCGGTGTTTTTTTGGCACGCGGCTAAGTACACACAGAATATTAAAACTATCAGAGGTTTAAACTTCATCATATTAAATTTCACTTGCAACGGTAGGAAATAATAATTCGATCGGTGTAGGAATAACTGTAGGAATAGGGAGAAGTATAGGCTGGGTAAAATGTATCATTTGATTTATGACCGCTTTGAACACCTCCTATAATGGCTACTTCCGCAGCCTGAATCGGAGTTATACTGATCACGTCAAAGTAGGTGTCGCAATTTGAACTGAGTAAATCTAACTTAGCATTGAGATCGGCCTCTTGGCAGAGAGACTCGGATAATCGATGTTCTATTTCATTGAGTCCAAATTCATTCTTTCCAAAATGCGTATAGCTGAAATCGCTATCCCACAAGTTTTCAGTAGAAGCGTACTCGCTAAGCCTACTGTACTTTTTTTTCGACGTCGTATCCCAGTGTTTCCCAGTATAGGGAACATCCTCGCTGCACTTCACTACCGCAGTTTTCACCTTGGCTACTCCTGTCGAAGATACCGATGCAAGCAGCATCGGCGCCTGGATTAGTAGGCTTGCCCAAATCACCATTAAAACTCTCATCATTTACCTCGCTATCAGTAATCCTATTATTTCTGCCATGGCAGATAGCATTTTCAACTTCACGCCATTTATGTGCAGGAACTTAAGCAACTCTGGTGCCAGCGATAAAACATTGAGCTTTTGAAGAATAACGAGCAAATACTAGTGAATACTGTAGGGAAATGCCCACAGTCTATGCGGGCTTTTCCCTACAATCGCTATTACTATCTAAACTAGGTGTAATATTAGTGGCCCGATGTTAACTCCGCGCTGTTAAAGCTGTTTAAATGCAATTAAGCCAATTTAAAATCATCGAGAATTTGCGGCATGGCAATTGCTTTTGTGCGACGCAGTAATTGGATCTTAATGTCTCTTTCAATAGGAGTTTTGCAGATGAGTTTTCGCACAAATAGTTTTATAAAGCGGTCCTTTTCAATCGGCTTGCTCGTCGTCACGGGAATTTGCAGCAGCGTTTGGGCCTCCCATGTTGCGATTAAAACTCATTCTTGGGGTGGGAATAATGTGCCCGACACTGATTCTGATAATCTGCAAAGTGAAATATCAAACCTGCAGGAGGACGTTTCCGCGATAGATGCCGCTATCGATGCGAAGATTGATCTCGAAAGAAACATTTTACAGAGAAAACTAGATGCTGCAGCGGCGTCAGTAGCTGCGGGGGCACTTATTTCGGTTAATGAAGTGATTACACGCACTAATAATATGATAGGCGAATTAAGAAATAGTATTGCTCCAATAAAAAATAGCGCGGATCAAGCAATTAATATTGCTAAAGGACTGAGCGAATCTTTACCCGCGCTCATTCAGAAAACCACGGATACCGCTAGCGTCGATGCGAAAAAATATACGGACACATTGATTAACGAGTTTAAGAAATCGCTTCTCGCACAGAACTGTAACGATGACGAACACGTCATTAAACCCACTGCCGTAGGCGCCGATCGTGAGTTCCAAGTCAATAAGAGGTTTGAGTGTATTAAAACCGCGCTCGATAATTGGTTTGACTCGCAAAGCAATGGAGCGCTTAATCGCGGCCAGGTCGCGCAGCTCGTTTGGGACTTAGAAGATCTAACACAAGAAAAAATAAGCAAAGATCAATTTGATTATGCAGTTAAAAATAGAGACCGGTTTCTCTATTTCAACCCACCGCTAAAAGCTATTAAATAAGAAAATAGTCACAGTACTGAAATTGAGGATTTTATGAAACGCTATATATTGATTTTTCTAAGCGCCCTGGGTTTGACATCTTTAAGCACACTGTTTATCGGATGTTTTGCAATCGATCAGCCTGCATCCAAATTCTATGAATGTCCTAATGAACTAGAAATTCGGTCATTAAGCTGTAGTGACATTAAAATAGCAGGCGACAATAAGACCAATGAGAACGAGGCAACTCGTTTCGAAGCGAAACAAGCAGAACTATTGAGGCGCGCGCTCATCTCTTGTGATGCGAAATTAAAAAGCAATGTCACTTTGCCTTTGCTCAAATATCAGACGTGCCAAAAAGAAATCATAGAGGCCTTTCAAGGACTCGGTCAAGATGAATGTCGTGTACGGTTTGTCCAACAAGCCCGCTGCATTCTCAAAAAGAATATTGGCAAAGAAGTGCTTTTACTTTTTCCACCTTCTTCAGTGAATGGCGCAGCGGTTTCGCCTCCCGCGCCAGTTGCTACTAGCGATATCTCTAATCCCCTTGACTCGGATCATCTCAAAACGTTTTTTTCCGACCTGGGAGATTGGCATAGGGGCAGCTTTGTTGGGATCTATAAGAGCGATGCCCTCCGGCAGGTTGTAAAAAAGCAAATTAGCGCTGAAAAAGAAAATCCGATCGATAAGAGTGGAGAGAATCAAATGGATCTTGCTCTCATTCAAGAGCTCATCGATCACGACCAGGAGGAGGTATTGGATAAGTTTTGGGCTGCTGCTTTAGGCAATGTTAAGCTAGACCTGATTTTAAGAGAAAAGCATGATTTTATTGATCTCAATGCGATTTATCTCCAAGTAGCGAAACAGGCTATTGAGAATAAAGTAAATCTTCCTATTCCGCTTCAATTGCAAATCCTGGGAAGTAGTTTGAAACCCTTTTCTCAAAGGCTCCAAACTCTAGCAAACATTGCTGATATCAGCTGCAGCATTGATAATTGTAAGGCTTATCACGATAGCGAGCTTTATCGTTTAATTGTATTACTGGGATCGATACCTGAGCTCGGCAGGGGGACTGCTCAGCCTGCAACCGTCAGCAGCCACTCTGACGAAACGGAAGTAAAAAACGAACTGAAGGAAAAACTAGACAGTCAAATCGAGACTATTAAGAATTATCCAACAGAAGCCAATGGAATTGATATCCGTTTAAGACCATTTTTTCAAGCACTTATATCAAACGCCAGAAAACTCGAAGCTGAAATCAAGAACTTCGCCAATTATTATGACCTTGAGAAATCTAACAATGGCTACCGGCAGGATAACAAAAGTTTTGATATTTTAGAGTTGAGCCTCACCAGCCTTCCAAGATTTGCAAGGGACATTGTGGGAGTTATTCAATCGAATCGCATTTTGAGAAACTCCTATTTAAGTTCAGGTTTGTACACCGTTCCCATTCCGAATCAAATCACTTATGGTTTTGGGGAGAGCTTCACGCTGGTAGAAAATCTGAGACAAAAGTCATTCGAGGACCTGACCAATGCACGCGACAAGTTCACTGAGGGCCGAACTAAAATCCTTGATGAGCTTATCGGCAAGGAAACAAGCGTCGCCGGCCCTGAAAACAGAAAAAAGATAGAACTTCAAAAATTAGAAGCAGAAGTACTCGCACTGGAGTCTCAAAGAGATGGCCAATGGCTTCGCATCAGTCAGTTGAACGAGGATTTTAATGGCCTAAGAAGTAACCTTGCGGATGATAATAGACGCTCTGCTGCGAACATCAAGGATGCGGCGGATACCTTAAATAATGTTAAATACCAAAAACTTCATAAAAATGAGGTCGTCACATTCGAAAATCATGATCAACCGGTTTTAATCTCGCCATTGGATGCGCCTGCAATCAGTGATATTAAGTCAAATTCGCTTTCACTTCTTGCTAAAGCCGGCTTTAAGATCGCCGGCCTTTCAGCAGGACAGATCGCACTTTTTACAGTTCAAAACAATTGGTCGCCGACCTGTGCACTCACTAAGTCGGATTACAATAAAGATCAAGTGCGTGGAGCCCTCACAGGACCCGAAGGGTATATGGTCACTAGCACACAAGGCAAAGCGCAAGTTCGCTCAGTAAGCGACTACCAACGACATGACCGAATTGACTCTGAAGGCGCAAGTGCCTCTCTCTGTGTAGAAGTCGATGGAGGTTACCATACAATGTTTTTTGGGGGAAGTTCAATAAAACTCGAAGGCTGTATTGCAAAATCAGTGCAGGTTAGCCAATCCAAAGGCGGATCTAACGACTTCACGGAAAGTACCGAAAACAGGAGTAATGCAGCATTTAATCTTGGGATCCGCTCGGAATATACTCCCTTCCCGACCTTACCCGCAGGCAGTTTATTAATTGTCCAAATTAAAACGGGACAAAGCGAAAGAAACGACATTCTTTCAATCGAAATAGCGCATAAAGATACCACGATTGTTGCCCAGGCTGATGTGGATGTCTACCTTGTAGTTAATGATTGTAGGGGAGAAGAGTCAAATGGACTTGAAGTCAGTTATCGTCTCCAGTCTTCAAAAGAGGGTCAGGATAAAGAACTCTCAAAAGCAATGATTGCGGCGGTAAATGCGGTGCTTCCTGATATTGAAAATATTTTGAGTCAAGGTCAGGTTTCACCAACGCAGCTCAGTGCAATCGACGCAAAGATTGATGCGAATTTGTCAAAAGTGGAGGGCAATCCTATTCAAACCCTGGGTCAGTCGGCTCTTTCAGATCTCTATAGATCTTGGAAACAAAACATGCTCCTGTCGATTGAACAAAAATCTAGAATCAAGCAATTAGAGCGAGAGATTGCGATCGAATTGATCACTCTCAAAAGAATTTATTCAGATCTCAGCAGCGCTAAAGCCGAACTCGAGGCGGTGAAAAAGGACCAAACGTTAGAAAATATTAACCGGCTGTATGAATTAAAAATTACCCAAGCACTCGATGACTTCGACGTAAATGATTTGGGCAATCAGTTGAGGCAGACGGCTAGGACCCTAACCAAATATGTGATCCCTATATATCGATTCCGAAATCCAAATTATTTACTAACTGACACCCTTCGAGACCCCTTAAAGAAGTTAAGAAATCTCTCGCTCAGTGAGAACATATCCACACTTGCTGTCAAGGTTCAAGATTTTGGAAGGGCGATAGCTCTTCCTGAAAAATCCACCGAAATGGATTACCCCAGTTGGGTATTGAATCATCCGATTCAACTCAGCTTCCCGAATCCGGCTTATGTAGATCGCGATCCGCAAGAAGCTGAAAATGATGAAAAAGCTGAAGACAGAAAAGACGATAGAAGCAGGAAATATAATAAACTCTCCAATATTCCGAGAGCTTCTAGAGCCGTTTCCAAAGGGGTATGGGACGTACTTAATCACCTGAGTTCCGATCCCGAAAATGAAAAGGCTAACCAGGTCACTTTCTCAATTCGTCCCGAAGATCTTTACGGAAATGATGGTCCGAGGTTGAAATGCGTCGAAGCCTCTCCTGTAATCACAAGCATGATGATTTATTTTGCGGTCAATGATGAAGCCAGTTTAGGTAAGATTGGGAAAAACCAGTCGACGTTTACTACGACCTTAGAGTTATCAAAGAAAATGTACTTTCCCCAGGAGGAGGGTCTTGAGACTTTTGAGATCATCGATTCCGACCAAAAAAACCAGATTGGAAGAAGCTCTACTTCTTGGCGGCATCCGGTGATTCCAGTTCGATTTGGATTGGATTCGGAGCTCGATGCTGTTTCCAAAGATGTAAGCCAGTTTGGCCCTAAAGGTCCCGGAGACGGATTATCTCCATTCATGGATTTTACAATGGACTTTGGAGCTTATGGATTTGTAGAAGGTTCAAATAAAGAAACCAGTCATGACTTGGCGTCACTGATCCATAATGGAAATATCAAAGAGATTATCTTCGCATTTGATCTCAAATATCGTTCTTCAACCGTGAGCTCCTTTGAATGGTTATCTTCATGCGCACCATCCAAGAAATAATTACCTGTGGATTTCTAGTGGCGCTTACGCGTGGGGAGCACGGGCCGATTCTGAGCCTCCCTTCAAGGACTATCTCACTCAGCCCTCTGTACTTAAAGCGCCAAGCAGGGGCAGTATCGCAGGCGAGTATGCAGCTACCGAGACTACCTCCGACAGCGTATTGCGCGGAAGTTTTAGTCTCCCCTTACCGCTGGCGTTTCCGAAGTTACGTGGACCGGTAGTGATGTCATTTAATCCTACTTACTCACCCTCGTCTGGGCAAACAGAATGGGGAATGGGATTTCAAAATTCCCTGTCCATCTACCGCTACAACGAGACAGGTTCCATTGATTTTATTAATGATGAGCTAATGAGCCCTTGGGGAGTCCTCGCTCGAGGGCAGAGTGGAGATTACTATCCAAAGGGGTTCACCCAACATGTCCGAGTAAGAATGATTAATCCTTCTGAGCTTCAAGCCTTCCTTGCGGATGGAACTAAACTCATTTTTGGTCGGGGTGCCCATGTAGAAACTAAAGGTTTGGGCGTTTACAGCTGGTATTTAATTCAAGCGGAGAACAATTTAGGTCAAAGAACTAAATATAGCTATCTCATGAATCCGTCAGGGGCCTATTTTTTATCCGAAGTTCTCTTTGGCGGTCGAGGAGAGCAGTACCAGTATCAAATAGTTTTCAAATACGAAGATCTGAAAACACATTTTTTTGATTATCGATCTGGCGCGCGCAAAGATCTCGACCGCAGGGTTCAGACAGTCTCTCTAAGCACGCGAGAAGCTCGAGGAGTCTACGCTGAAACCTTTCACTACGACCTAGGCTATCAAGGGACAAGCGAATCCCCTCAGTTTTTTCTTAATTCGGTTCTAAAAACTTTCGCTAGTGGAGCTCAGGAGCCGAAGGTCACTTATCAATATAATACTGGATCTGATGAAATCACTCACGCCCAGTGGGAGCATCTGACGCACTTGGATTCTCTACTCAATGGCCATGGTAGAATATTTGATACGGATTACTCAGCTATGATTGATGTGAATCGTGATGGGTTGGTTAGTTTTGAACCGAAGAAAGGTTTTCGCCTGATTCAGATCCTGCCAAAGTCCTATCGTGTAGAGCCTCTCGGGCTGCGAGACCCCAACAATGCTCCGGAGTGTCGCCCGGAAAATGATGCCATGAGTGCACCTCGACAATATGTCTCTGTCCTCGGTCCCAAGGCTGATGCCGCAGTGGTAAGGATCTTTAGTGATGGCCACGACTCAGAGATCTACGCCTGTAAACGTACTGGAGGACTCATTCAGAGATTCAGCGTCTCAGGAGTTTGGGATCAAGAAAATGGGGGTCGCTTTGTCGATCTCAATAACGACGGAAAGCCGGATCTGATACGGATTTATCCAGGCGGATACAAGCTGGCGATGAATCAATCGGATGATGCTCATCCCTACCGGTTTTCTAAGGTTATCGAAGGCGACTTGGAACCGGAAATCAAAAATACGGGTTTTTGGATTCAGGATATCAATGGGGATGGCATCCCTGATCTAGTGGCAAGAAGTGAATCGGGTTCCGGAATTTATGTTTGGTACGGAAAAGGGAATTTTGAATTTGATCAGAAAGCCGAGTTTCGTCGCTTTTGGACCGAAAATGGTGACCCGGTTGACGATATCAGGAATCGATCATTGACCTTTGCAGACATTAATCATGATGGATTGACGGATATATTATTGAGCAGTGCTCATTCGACGCGTGTTTTCATCAACGACGGTCAGGAATTCGCTGAGAAAATAGTCCCAAGCATCAAGGCACGGCTGGGTTCGGATGAAGTTTTTCCTATTCTAGCTGACCTCAAGGCCAGCGGTAATGCACAGATCTCTATTGTAGATGACGACAAAGCCTACATCCTAGAACTTGAATCTCCATCTACCGGTCTGATGACAAGCGCCACTGACGGCAAAGGATCGCTCATTCAATACCAGTATGAAAGAGTGGCTCCCACTCCTGGCTTGGGAGCGCGTCCCTCGGTCTTAAGTCAAGTGATTACCACTCACTCCGGTATGCCCAATCGCATGACTCAGATCACACTTACTGACGCCAAACTTCACTCCAAAAACAATCATCTCCTTGGATTTAGTTCGGTTGATATCAAATATGACTCAGCTGAAATAAAATCGGCTTATCTCCTCGATGATGACGTTCGGGGTTTAAAGATTAAATCCCAAGAAACGGACTTACGCCAAATGGGGATTACACGCTTTGAAGAGGACCATTACCAAGAGTCATCAGTCGATGGTGTGAGAGCCCTTTTGCCAAAGTCCCAAGAGTCAGGTTGGATCGGCGTAGGAAGAAATACCCCTTACTCTTCAACCAAAGATATATTAAAATATGATGATCACTTTTGCCCAGTTCAAGTCTCCACTCGCTCAGATGCAGGAACACTTTTACAAGAGACCTCTACCTCCCAAGTGGAAGGACTTAAAGACCATCTCCATTGCATGGTCGGATCTGTGCGATTAAGAGGCACACACCCCGATGCTTCCTTCAATTTCGTTCACGAACTTGAAATTGCTCGTAACCAATCGGGCTTGCCCACCCAGATCATCGCTCATGCAGACGGAGCGCGAGTTCTTCAAAAAATCGAGTATGATGCTAATTTACAGCTTAAGTCGGTAACAACTCCATCCGAAGGTACAACCGCTTATGATTATGACCCCGAGTTTAGACTTTTTTCGATCTTAGAACCCAGCGGACACAGAATCTCAGTCAGCGAGTGGGATCCCTTGACGGACGGTATGCGTGAGCTTAGAGAAGATCGCGGGGATCCGACGGCTTTAGCCATTCAATCCTTTCGTTATGATGAAAGATCGCGACTCACTTCTCTTTGGAGTAATCTCACGGGTGGTGATGAAAAACACCCGGATCAACACTTCAAATATTGGGATGCGGATTTAGATCATTTGGGGAATATTCAAAGTTTCAAACGATTCTTGACTTCAGCCAATACATCATCTTTCAAAAAGGAGCTCGAAATCTTTGCAGCTAATGGTAAATCTCTTGCCCAAGGAGAAGAAAGCGAAACGGGCCTTAGCTTAAAACAATTGTCGCAGTTAAAGACTGACGAAGGGGTCAATCACCTGGGTCCCAAAGTTTTAACCCATCCCATCACCAAAGACCAGTGGACGATGGAAGCACTTTATCAAAACGACGAGAGCGTGGGCGAAGACCAGACCTCAATGACTGGACTCCCGATTGCGAAGATGGTGAGATTTTCTGAGATGGCTCGTAGTGTTACAGATTCCAGCGTTTCTTTGGATCCACTCGGATTAGTAGTGACCCACGCCCAAAACAAAGGATCCAAGAATCCAACGCTGACACAAATCCACTTGGATTTAAAAAACCATACGATCTCATTTCAAGACGAAGAACAGGGCCTTTATCACTTTGAATATGACGTGATGGGAAGACTGAGACGAGTACTCATGCCTGCTGGATTTGGCGAAGCGCGGGTCGATTACAATGGATTTAGTGATCGCTTAGGTGTCAATCGCACCGGCATTGGGGCGATTGACTTTAAGATAGATCCTGTGACGGGCCGAACACTTATCAAAACCTACAAGGATTCCAAAGGTGAGTTTTCGAGATCCATCACCTATGGGTATGATCGGATTGGACGCGTGATCTCAGAAAACTATCAAGGGTTGGACAAAAGCCATACTCAAACTTTTGAATACAAATTTGACGGCGAACATTTTGATGGTTCAAAGACTCCTGGCCAATTAGGATTCCTAAGTGCTGAAAAAGGCAAAGGCTATACTAGAAACACGCGTTACCGGACTGATGGAAAAGTGATTCAAGAGGACTTGGACTTAGATCATTGGGCTTCGATCAGAACGACATACACCTATCAAATTGATGGATCCATCCAGGAAAAAACTGACGAAATTGCCGGCCCATTTCCAAGGCCAATTCGTACTTCTAAAACTGAATATAAACTTGACGCCCTGGGTCGCTTGGGCCAAGCCGTTCATTCAGGTTCAGGCGCTATTACTGTCCATTACGACGGTTTTAATCACCCTGATCAGATCAAGCTGCCTAACGGAATCTTAGCATCGTCGATATACGACCCCGTAACCCAAACCCAAACAGCGCTTTCACGAAAGGACGATAAAAAAGAATTAAAACTTCAGTGGCAGTTTAACGACCGAGGCTTTATCGAGCAGGAGACTTATTCTCAAGGAAAAGATCAGATTGAGAGAAAGTATACCTTCACAAAACGTGGCTACTTGGATGAAAATCTAGAGATGCGCTCATCAGAAAGTGCCAATTCCCGAAGTTCGCGCTCATCATATGGATATGACGTCATCGGCGAAATCGAGCAATTCAAGACTGATGCTAGCTCCTCTCAGTTCAAATCAAGCGAGGGAATTTTCCAGGCAGGCGATCACCGTTATGCGATCGACGTGGCAGGCCAGCTCACGCCTCAAGGCGAGAAATGGACTTACGGCCCCAATGGGCGAGTCAGTAAGGTCGCACAAATTGAATACCTTTACGACCCACGCGGTTTAAGGCTACTGAAACTTAAGGACGGTCGGCCCGTTGAAGCTTATCTGGGTGACACCCTTTTAAGCGAAAATGCGTTTATGGAACCGCTTAAGGTTGGCGGTTTGGTTTTTGGCGTTTTTATAAATGGGCAATTTCGTCAGGTGAACACTGATCGCCTGGGGTCTTTAGTGAGTACTGACCAAGGAGCCCTTGATCCTGCAGAGCCCTTTGGTGAACGCACAGGGAAGCGCTCTGAAATTTCTCAGACAATTGATTATGTTGCAAAAGGTTATGACCCCGATCTCAAGGCTTATCGCATGGGCGTTCGGGATTACGATCCGGTGGCGAAGCGGTTCTTGACTGCGGACCCGCTGTTTTTGGAGCAGCCTGAGAAGTGTGTCGAGAGTCCGGTTGAGTGCAATCTTTATAGCTATTCTCGGAATAATCCGGGGAGTTTTGTGGATCCGACGGGCTCAATGGCTGCTGCTCCGCATATAATTGGGGCCGGAATTAGTTTATCGATTTGGGCATATGATGAATTGAATTCCAGCAAAGTGGCTGGAGATGCAATTCGGCCGACCAGTTCACCGCTTGATTTCTTTGCAGGAGCTGGTGGCGCAGCGGTCGGTAGAGAAGCATCATCGCTTTTCTCTTCAGTTAGCAACAAAACTGTCGTAAATCCTGTACCAGAAATGTTTGCAAGGGTGATTCCCGGAGTAGTCGGTGATGTAGAAACATTGGGCGGCCCACGATCTATAGATGTATTCGTCACAGGTGCCAGCGATATCCGAGGCATGAATGCTTCTCAAGTAGCAGAGCGTCTTAACATTCCACAATCTAGTTCATATAAAGTTATTGAGTTCCCCTCTTCAGGTATATCTGGGGTGGCGTCGCCAATTTTTAGAGAAAATCCTGGATTTGTTGGCGGGGGGAAAACCGCAGGGGGCGCTAGAGAGTTCGTAATTCCCAACCAGGAAATACCTACTAATGCGGCAACTAGGACGGTGCACTAATGCAAATAGATTTTAAGGAAACCCTTTTAGAAGGCAGGTGGCAAATAGAAAACGGCCGTGTGGTGGAAAACCCTGAATGCCGACGAATTCACGACTTGATTTCTAGCTATTTAATTCTACTTGGTAGCAGCGAAAATGGATGGGAAAAGCTATTTCGTGATCCAGCTGACGGGAGATATTGGGAATTAACATATCCTCACTCATATTTGCATGGCGGAGGACCGCCATTATTGCAGAATATTTCTACTGCAGATGCCAAGGCGAAATATAACTTTAAAGATAAATAATTAATGAGGTCCTGTTATTTATCTCCCAGCCGTTTCGGAATCTCCAGGCGGTAGTTGGGGACATGGTCTAAATCTCCACATTGTTAGTTGTAACTTTAGTTGTGAATTATTTAATTAAAAGCTTTTTCGTTTCCTTGAGTCCTTGAGGGCGGAATAGGTAATTCGAGCCGGTTAGTGAATTAAAGCATTTTAGTTCATATACATGAGTGCTCTTTCCGTATTCGCAATATTTGCTCACTCATATCAAGAACCTGTTAGTGAATAGGGGTCGCAGGTCATGGCAACGATTCAGGATTCTTGCTTTGTAGGTCGACGATGCCGGCATCAACCTAGAAGCCCACGGTCGATCTCCAATGAATAGCAAGCACTTCATCTCAAATTTGCCAATCATTTCACCCATTGCCAAAAATCCGCATAAAAGCAGTGGATTATTTAAACTAATATGATTATTTAAGTTTCAATGTCCAATATATTTTCCCTACAGAAGAACCGGCTCCGTCGGAAATGTGATGTAAACTCTTTTTTCCGGGCCCAACCCATCACTTCAAAAATCACTCTGGAAAGCGAATTTCAGCGAGAATTTTTCCCTTTTGCAGTGGTTTTTCCGGCACTCTACTTGATTCTATATGCTATCGAGGACAGACAAAGCTTAGGCTGGCGACTGGATTGGTTGCTTTTTCGCTTGCTCTATCTTCCCTTTGTCTTGACTTGTAGAGCGGTCTTCAATCATCCCTCAATAAAGTCGAAATTTCACCACGAGACTCCCCTTTGGCTAGCAATTGCTTATTTTATATTGTTCATTACCCATATAGTCTATCGAACAGGAGGATTTCATAGCCAATATGTAATGAGTTATTTACAAGTGTTTTTAATTTTGAGCGTAATGGCGGTCCAGGCGACTACTTTTTTTATTACCGTATTCGCTACATTTCTAATTCTTTTCGCGACGGGCTTTTTTTTGAATGCAACGCAAATTAACAACGATGGCCCCGATAACGTGCGTCTCCTCCTTTACTTCACTTCTCTGGCAAGCTTTATCTACATCTTGAGCTCCAGCATTAGAAGGCAGAAAATCACTTTACACAATAAGCTCGCTGAAACATTAGCCAATCAGGCTATAACAATCGAAACACAAACTCAGCAATTGACGAAAGCCCGAACCGCTGAAGCCTTAGCTGACCTTGCCACGCAAGTCGCTCATGATATTCGCTCACCTTTGGCAGCATTAGATATTGCCCTGACCAATTTTCCTTCGCTGGACACGGAGAAACGCGCACTAATACAGGGCGCGACTGCCAGGGTGCGAAGTATTGCAAATAATCTTTTGCAAAAGAACAGAAGCTTAAAAAACGCGAATGATGGCCCGACCCTAGAAACGCCGCTTACTTTGACACCTTGCATGCTCCCGCTCTTAGTCGATACTTTGATCAGCGAGAAACGAGTACAATATAGCGCCAAGCTCGGGGTTGAACTTGATTGGCGGATTAGGCCGGAACATTATGGCTTATTTTCGAAAGTAAACCCGGTGGACTTTAGATCGGTACTCTCTAATATTATAGATAATTCTGTCGAAGCATTAAGTGATCCGGGGCTGATTAAAATTGCATTAACTGGAAACGGACCTAGCGCTACACTTACTATAATCGACAATGGCAAGGGTATTCCCGCCGACTTATTACCAAAATTAATGACAAAAGGGGCTACCTTTGGAAAAAAAGAGGGCTCGGGGCTAGGCTTATTTCATGCTAAAACAACCATTGAAAAATGGGGAGGAAGAGTTGAATTAGAGTCGAGCCTCAGGTCCGGGACCACTGTCAGAATCTTTTTACCTCGGTGTGATGCACCGCGCTGGTTTATTCCGGAATTTGTACTTTTTCCAGGCGCGGATGTTGTCATTTTAAGCAGAGACCCTTCGGTTTATAAAGTTTGGATAGAGCGGCTAAATTCTAATCCCCTATTTTCGGAAAATTCTCACGTCTTGGATTTTTACACGGTGGCGGAGTTTTCTAACTGGATTACTTTAAAACCAGAGTCCCAGATGAGCGCTCGATGCTTAATTGAATATCAGCTCGATGATGCGAGAAGTGACGGAGTTAGATTAATTAAAGGCTCAAACCTCGAAAGCTCTGCTTTTTTGGTTAGTGACTTTTGTGACGAAACGACTGTTGCAGAGAGTTGTTCTGAAATAGGGTTAGGTATCATTCCAAAAGCAATGGTGGATTTTGTTCCGGTGCGATTCGTGGGTTAAAGGGGAATTAGGGAATTGAGTCCATAATTGCCTGCCAACATTGAGTATGATCATTTCTTTCGTTGGGCCAGTCTGTCTTCCTATCCAGTGAAAATCACCAGGAAAGAAGAGTAGATGACACGGAGGATTATGACAGTGGTTCGGTTCCAAGAGACTGAGAGATTGATTGCCCAGAGTCAAACAGACCGCGCCATTGCGTGGACACTGCGGTGCCGGCGGGACAAGGCAGCAGAGATCCGTCGAGGCGAAGCCAGGGATCCTCCCAAAGCCGAAGATCATAGCTAGCCCTTGGTGGACTGAGCAAATAGCCTGGATTGATGTCGTCTCCGAGTCGAGCCCGGAGCATCCCCTGAAGTTTATTTGGGAGAAGAAGGCGCAGCGGTTAACGACCTACTCCAATTTTGGGGAACATTTTATCGCAAGTTTTCGCAAAATATGCACGGGAAACGAGCCGCTTCACTTTATGAAGCTTAATTCGATACAATGACTAATCAGTACACATTATCTATTAGCCCCTTACATCCAAGACCTCCAGACGTTAACTTGCAATCCTGTACAACTATTAATATAGTTGAAGGACATATCTAATCGATTGAATCATTTTTGGCAGGATCTAATATTTACCTCAAGGTTAGATTAAGCTCCGAGGGGAATGGAATATGTTATCTCTTTTCAAGAGTCAGCCGTCCACTTCAAAAATTACTTTGGAAAGTGAGTATCAGCGCGAATTTTTCACTTTTGCAGTGGTTTTTGCTGGAATCTACGTAATTCTATATACTTTAGAAGATTTGCGGGTCCTTGGCTGGAGGGCAGATTGGCTAATTTTTCGCCTATTGTATCTCCCCTTTCTTTTAACCTGTAAAACAATCTTCGATGGCCTTTCGCTGAGATTAAAATTCTCTCATGAAGCACCACTCTGGGTAGCATTAGCTTATTTTACACTATTCACTACTTACATTGTATTTCAAACAGGTGGAACTCATAGCCAATATGTAATGGGCTATGCTCAAATGTTTTTAATTTTAAGCGTAATGGCTATCAAAATGTCTACTTTCTTTACAACCGTTTTAGCAACGCTTCTTGTTTTTTTAATGACGAGTTTATTTTTCGATAAAACGCAAATCCACAACGGTCCTGACACCGTACGGCTCCTCCTCTATTTTACCTCTTTGGCGATTTCCATATACCTCTTGAGTTCCAGTATCAGAAGACAGAAGATTAATTTGCACAATAAGCTTGCTGAAACCTTATTGAATCAAGCTACAACCATTGAAATTCAGACCCAACAATTGACTAAGGCCCGTACAGTAGAAGCCTTAGCTGGCCTCGCCACTCAGGTTGCTCATGATATTCGTTCGCCCTTAGCAGCTTTGGACGTTGCCTTAACTAACTTCCCTTCGTTGGACGCGGAGAAACGCGCGCTGATACAAGGAGCAACCGCGAGGGTACGAGACATTGCAAATAATCTCTTACAAAAGAACAGGAATTTAAGAATTGAAAACGGGGATTCGATTCTGGATAGTCCACTCGATTTGACACCGACAATGCTTCCACTTTTGGTTGATAGTTTGATCAGTGAGAAACGGTTGCAGTATAGTTCGAAACCCGATGTCGAGATTGTTTGGCAAATTAGGCCGGAACATTATGGTTTATTTTCAAAAGTAAATCCTACGGATTTTAGATCTGTACTCTCTAACATTGTGGATAATTCTGTTGAAGCGTTACGAAACTCAGGGAAAATTAAAATCGAGTTAACTGAAGGCCTAAGCGGCTCTACACTTACCGTTACTGATAGCGGCAAAGGCATTCCGGAGGAATTGATACCTAAACTGATGGCAAAGGGCGCAACTTTTGGAAAGAAAGAGGGCTCGGGCCTCGGTTTGTTTCATGCTAAAATGACGATGGAAAAATGGGGAGGGAAAATTAACATTGAGTCAAATCCTAAGTTTGGTACTTCCGTCAGATTGTTTCTGCCGCGATGTGACGCTCCGCATTGGTTCGTTTCGGAATTTATACTTCCTCTGGGTAGCGATGTCGTCATTTTAAGTAAGGACCCAGCAGTTTACAAAATTTGGCTAGACCACCTA
>Ga0207094_1038_pt1 | contig 20252 bp, 20 predicted proteins | sample Alteio_BWMinHeat_90_FD_153518 | JGI IMG/M metagenome (GOLD analysis project Ga0207094, IMG submission 153518) | Enriched cells from forest soil in Barre Woods Harvard Forest LTER site, Petersham, Massachusetts, United States -... | ecosystem: Environmental > Terrestrial > Soil > Temperate forest >... | reverse complement strand
TCCAGATTGCCTGGATTTATCGCGTTCAGATCTGCGTGAAGGCTTGGTGAACATAGGCTTCCCGCATGAGCTCTGGTCATTAATTCTCGGATATACCGGTGCGTTTGGTGTACAGCAGCAACGAACATCGGACGGGCAACCGAATGACCAAGTTAGTGTTGATGAGCAGTTTAGAGGCATTTCCATTGGAGATTGTGAAGGTTTGGTAGCCATCATTGTAAGAGAGCGCGTTAAGCCAGGAACAAATTTCTCAAACCTTGATTTGCACGGTAATCGTCTGACCGCGATAGACGATCATTTGTTAGCGGCTTTACCGTTGTTACAAAGCCCTCTTGTTGATCTGAGCTGTAATCGTATTAGCAGCGTATGCAAAGGTCTTAAAAATATTAGAGAACTTAACCTACGAGGCAATCGTCTTGAAACCCTGCCTGAGGATTTTGAGGAACAGGAATTTTTGGCTACCATCCGCCGCATTCATCTCCAAGGTAACCCGCTTCTTGCAAAGCCAGAAGAGATGGCAAAAATACAACGGCTGAGAGATCGCGGCATTGAAGTGCTGACCGATGACCCACCATCTCCTGCAGATATCTGGGCCCGTAATAGAGCAGCTGCATCAGCAAGTGCGAATGCAACTGCGAGTGCTACGGCTACACAAGTCAAACCTGACAACAACCAATAACACGATAACGGAGTACATCATGGCTAAACAACTATTCCTTCTTACCCTCTTGGTACCCCTCATAATCCATGGTTCTACCCCGGCGCCGTCGGCGGCCCCTGCGGTAAGCTCTGCAAGCGCGTCCGCGACAGCATCTGCGAGTGTAAAGGGAAATGCCTCGGCTACAAACCCTGACAACTTTTCTTCAGCGGCATTTGATGTCAAGGAGGGTAAGGCGAATGCGGCGGCTTCCGCTGCCAGTTCTTCTGCAGCTATTAGTGTAACCGGCTCGGATAAGGATGCTCTGAGAATTGAGTGGGGTTTGACGTCTATCTATGTAATAGCGATTAAAAAGCTGAGGTGTCTTAGTATGCGTCCTAACCGCATAAGAGATACTACAAATATTGTAGATGCGAGCCTCCTGTACCATATGGCGGGATCAGATTTTTGGGACGATTCCCCGCGAGAATTTTGGGCAGCAAGAAATTGGTTGGTTGCACAAAACCAGTGGTTAACCGAACATGGGACGGATGAAAACCCTTTCATAAGCAATCCTGGAGAAATTGAAAAGTTAAGAGAGCGGTGTGAAAAGTTCAAAGAGGCCACATCCTCATATGGGAAATCAAAGAGGGATTAAACAGAATCCTCAATGGAGTACATCATGGCAAAACAGCTATTCCTTCTTACCCTTCTTTCACCCCTCATAACCCAGGGCTCTACCCCCGCGCCGTCGGCGGCTCCTGCGACATCGAGTAACGCAAACGCATCTGCAAACTCAAATGCTTCTGCGACAAACCCTGCCAATTTTGTTTCTTCAGCGGCATCCGATCAAAAGGAAACAAAGGCTCAGTTGGATTCCGATAAGGCGCAAACAATTGTTGATTGGTTGGTAGCGGATGTGACTGCGGCTCCAGAAGAGTTCACGCCGTACTTTGACAATCTTGGAAATCAGAAGTTTACGGCACATCATCTTATGCAAAGGTACTTCCGGGCACATAACCATACTGATCCTGCTGGTGAGGTTTTTCTTGAAGCGTTCTGTCGAGCAGAGCAACAAGACAGGCATCCATTAATACAAGTGGCGCTTGTCCCGTTTCTTCCTATATATCCTTTTAAGCTGGCTAATCCCGCCTACCGAAAATGTTCTATCGGCCAGCTTCAATTACTTATGGAGTACCATTGGCTTGGATGTAGTGTCCACAATGGTGCAATTTCCAGTGATCCTGTTTCCCTCAGTTGTCGCACGTCATATCAGCAGCATGACCATCCTGATGGAAGTTTTATGCATCATGTGCGGCATGCCCTGGATTTGTCGCGTTCAGACCTGCGTGAAGGCTTAGTGAGTATGGGGTTTCCTCAAGAGCTCTGGTCATTAATTCTCGGATATACCGGTGCGTTTGGTGTGCAGCAGCAACGAACAGATGGGCAACCAAATGACCAGGTAATTGTTGATGAGCAGTTCAGGGGCGTTTCTATTGGGGATTGTGACAGGCATTGTAAGATAGAGGACAGATTGGATGATTTCGAGAGAAGGCTTTTAACCCGACTCAATTTCCCTCATCGAGGAATTGCATCATGTGAAGGCTTGGCAGATATCATCAAAAGAGAAAGCAAGAAGCCGGGAGTAAATTTCGTAAACATTGACTTGCATGGTAACCGTCTGACGGCGCTAGACAAGCATTTTTTAGCGGTCATATTGTTGCGTCCGCCATCAAGAAGGTCACACTATAGACTTATTGATCTGAGCTGTAATCGTATTAGAAGTGTATGCAAAGGCTTAAAAAATATTAGAGAGATTAACCTACGAGAGAATTGCCTTGAAACCTTACCCGAGGCCTTTGAGGAACAGGAATTTTTGGCTACTATCCGCTGCATTCATCTCCAAGGAAATCCACTTCTTGAAAAGCCGGAAGAGATGGAAAAAATCAAGCGGCTGAGAGAACGCGGAATTGAAGTGCTTACTGACTATCCCCCATCTCCTGCAGATATTCGTGCCAGGAACAGAGCAGCTGCAGCCGCAAATGCCTCTGCAACGGCGAGTGCTACAGCCAGCGAGGTTGCACAAGTTAAACCAGCCCAGGGCAAATAACACAATAATGGAGCGCATCATGGCAAAACAATTGTTCCTTCTTTCCCTCTTATTACCCCTCGTAATCCAGGGATCTACCCCGGCGCCGTCTGCGGCCCCTGCGGCAAGTTCTGTAAGCGCGTCTGCGAGTGCATCTGCGAACTCAAATGCTTTTGCGACAAACCCTGCAAATTTTTCTTCAGCGGCGGGCGATCAAAAGGAAACCAAGGCGCAGTTGGATGCCAATAAGGCGCAATTAACTGTAGCAAGTGCATCAGAGTCGGACTGGAAGTCTGGTGAAATACATTTGGATCTCTCGCAGCTTCCTGATGTGTTGAAGAAATCGCCCTATATTGAAAGAATTACTCCCCCTTCAAACGATGAACTTACGCAAGCTTATGATCGTGCAAGTAAGGCAAAGAGCGAGATTGGGATGTTAATTGAGCTCTGTAAGCCATACAGAGGTAAGGACATAGATTATTTTGATGTGCCGGTATTTAAAAAGTGGAAAAAGTTATGTGCCGAAAAAGTTGGTACAAGGGCTCAGCCCGGTAGTGACCCGTATATTTTGGCAAGGTTGCCATATAGCTTTCAATCTTCTGCACTATGGGGGTTAATTGCCCGTGATTGGTATAGCACTACCCCAGGTATTATCTGGCGGGAATTAGATCATTTGAGAACTACCGAGGTGTCTGACGTGGTGGCTTGGTCCTTTCAGTATGGGGGATATCGTAATACGTTGGCAGAACTGGGCTCCCTCGTACCATCCACCGTAGATCCTTTGGTGTTGCGTTGCATCGCACTTGCAGGGTTAGCTCGGCCCGCACAAGCTGCATGGTTGGAGAGTGACCATGCACCAGATCGCTCCAAGCACGTGATGTCTCTGCATCGGAACCATTACAGCGACAGCAGGCTTGTTGCAATGTCGCACATGAAATATGTGCAGCAAACAAACCGTTACCTCAGCATGCGCAGCGAATTGAGTAAAACATTAGCGTTTCCCGCTGAATTAGAGGAACTGATAGCCACTTATGAAGTTCAGAAACTACTTACTTTGCAAGAAGCAATCTCAGTGAGGAAGCCACTTACTGACTGGTGGGGATGGGATTTATATGCATACATGATCGGGGACCTTGCGGGCTTAAATAATTTGCGAGATGCGCGATCGCTTTTGTTGAGTGGAAACCAGATATCTGTTCTAAGATCGGATGATTTTGCACCTTCACAACTGCAGAAGTTGACCATGAGAGATAATGGTCTTTTACGTATAGCTCCACATGCATTTGCACGACAAGATCAGCTCAGGGAATTAGATCTTTCCGATAATAGATTGACTGCTCTTACTGCAGATGCTCTGCAAGGGCTTAGTAATTTGCAATCTCTCTGTGTGAGCGGCAACCAAATCGAGACGATAGAACCGGGAGTGTTGCTCCAATTGAATTGCTTGGAAAAAATTTATCTTGAAGGCAATCCCTTGCAAGTAATTCCGGCTGATCTTAAGGAGTTAGCCCTCAAGGGTAAGTTGAGAACCATCTATCTGCCCGAGCAGTTGAAGAATACTCAAGAGGCGCAAGAGATTTTGGCGATTGCGAAGAAAAATCTGCAAACTTATTGTGAGGCCCTGGTGGCTGCTGCACGCGCCAGAGGCATTTGACTCCTGCCATATACATTCGGCCTCAATTCCACTAATCTTCCCGAGGTGGATGGGGCCTATAGCTCAGTCTGGTTAGAGCAATCGGCTCATAACCGAGAGGTCCCTGGTTCAAATCCAGGTGGGCCCACCACGAACACACGAAGAGGTCACCATGGAATTTCCCTTTGTCCGATTTCTGGAACTCGTACAGTACGATCAACAATCAGTCTCCTTACATGAAAGTAAGCGCAAACTTGAAAAAGAGCGTGCGGGTATTGCCCAGCAGGTAGAGCTGGTGGAAAAAGAGCTGGAAGTAGCGCGCCGGCATCATCAAGCCACGCGGCGTGAGGTGGAAACTAAAGAAGCTGAAATGCAGGAGCTGACGTATACCGAAAAGCAGATCCAGGTCAAATTAGATAACCTGCATAACTCCAAAGAATATGCTCCCTTAAAAAAAGAGCTGGAACATGTACGTGAAAAACAGCATGCGTTTGAGCCAGGGTTAATTAAGGCGTGGCAGTTGGCTGAAACGGCAGAAAAAGAATTTCTTGCGTATCAAGCGATTTACGAAGAAAAAATACGAAACCTCGATGAGCAGGCGGCACAAAAAACGCAGAGTATCAAGGAACTTGCTGATCAACTTGCAGCATTTGAACAGGGTCATACCCAAAAGGCACAGGGTTTACCGACTGAGTGGCTTGAAAAGTACGCCATGATGAAAACGCGAGTACCTAACCCCGTAGTGCCGGTGACGCATGGCACCTGCAGTGGATGTAACTTTCATCTCGCGCCGCATGACATTGCCGCATTACGCAAACGCGCGTTGGTGCAATGTCGCGAGTGTTATCGATTCTTGTACATGCCGGAAATTATGCTGCAACAAGAACCGGCTGCATAGTTCGCCAAAAAGAGTATACTCCTGAGCCATGATCCCCGTTGATTTATTGTAAGGAAATTGTTCATGCAAAAATCGCATTGGCATTTGTATACCGATGGTGCATCGCGCAACAACCCCGGCCCCTCGGGAGTAGGGATATGCGTTATGCGTGAGGGCAAAATAGTTGCCAAGCATGGTCATGCGGTGGGCAATAAAACCAATAACCAAGCAGAGTACTTGGCGTTGCTCGTGGGGCTTTGGTATATCAACAAAGTGGCGCAGCAGGGTGATCAAGTTTCTGTCTTTGCCGATTCTCAATTGTTGATTCGCCAGATGCAGGGGCTTTATAAAGTTAAGAACCCCGATTTACAAATTTTACAACGTGCGGCGTACCATCTCCTGATGCCCTATGAGTATGGGCTGTATCATGTGTATCGCGAAGAAAATAGTGTCGCGGATGCACTGGCCAACGAAGGCCTCGATAAAAAAATAGTGGTACCTGCCGCCTTTAAAGAAGAGATGAGAGTGCATGGTGTTTCGATATAGCTATCTTCTGATGCTGCTGAGCTCTATGACCCAGGCGAGTACGTTGTACCGTCCCTTTTACGTGCGGGTGCTGCTCGATGCGAAGAAGATGTGTGCTCATTCGCCCACTAATGAGAAAAAAGATAAGACCAACTTCTATCACAAAGTATCAAGCGACGCGAACCACAAAAACCAACTGCATGGAAAAAATAAACCCGCCGAGCAGAATTGGTGGTGGGAAATCCAGGGCAATGAGCCGCTCCTCGTGACCGACTTATTAACCCACGAGAAAATGCTTGCCCGAGCAGTACGCATTTACCCGGATCAACATAGAGTGTGCTTAATCGACACCAAACGTCGCCAGATGATGACGGGTGCCATACGCGTACAAAGCCAAGGACCTTTGAAAGTAGGAAACTCTTCCTACCGCGGTTCCTTGTATGCGGTCGCCGAAAATGACCAGATACTCCTTATTAATAACCTCGATATTGAAGACTACATTTTTGGTGTCTTGCGCTCGGAAGGTTTTCCCGGCTGGCCGGTTGCCTTCTACCAAGTACTGGCGATTGCGAGTCGCAGCTACGTGATTACCAAAATTATTGAAGCGGAGCGTAATAACCGCCTCTTTCACGTGAAAAATTCCAATTCTCACCAGACCTACTACGGTCATCATGAAGATGAGGATATTGCCCAAGCAGTCCGCACTACCCGCGACCTTTTTCTCACCCACCACGATAAGCCGGTTATGGCCATGTATGATATTTGTTGTGGGGGCGTGATTCCTTCCCAAATTTCTGGCCTCAACTTTGCGGCCACTCCTTACCTCGCCCGGCCGTACCCCTGCACCCACTGCAAAACGAGCAAGGCCTACCGCTGGGAAGTTACCTACACGATGGACCATTTTGAGCGCATTATCCGCAACGAACTTTCAAACGTAAAAAAAGTTTCCGACATTAAAGTCGCCAGCAAAGACCGTGCAGGCCTCGTGCAAAAAGTGCTCGTCAAAGCACACAGCGGTAACCACTACTTACCCGCCAAACGATTACCTTCTCTCACCCGTACGGTAAAAAGCCGCTGCTTTACCATCCACCGCACCACCTCCACCATACGACTTGCCGGCCGTGGCTTTGGCCACCAGATTGGCCTCTGCCAGTGGGGTGCACGTACCCTCGTCACCAAAGGCTGGGACTATGAAAAGATTTTAAAGTTCTACTACCCAGGGACTCACATCGCGCAGCTCGACCGCAACAACGAGAGTGTGAAACTTGCGATGCGTGATATGCCTTCCCGTTACGTCTCTAATGGATAGCCCATGCCGTCCTACCGAGTACATGTTGTCGGCGGCGCGGTCTTTGGAGCTTCCTGCATCTACTTCCTCAACGCCCACACGGTAACCTCCCCCCAAACACTCGCCACCTGGATGTTCTGCGCAATGCTCGGTGCACTGTTTCCCGACATTGATATTAAAAGCAAAGGCCAGGGGATTTTCTATCTTTTCCTCATTGCCTGCCTTGCAGCCGCCCTCATGACCCGGCAAAAGATGCTCTTTATTGCCCTCGCATTCTTAAGCTTCCTCCCCATCCTCTCCCGCCACCGGGGTATCTTCCACAACCCCTGGGTGATCACCGCCGTCGGAGGTACCTTCCTCCTCATGGCTCCCCGAGCGTTCCAAAACAAGGCAATGCTCTGGAATGTGGCCTTTTTTATCCTCGGTGCCTTCTCCCACGTGATCCTGGATATTGGATTCCGGGGCTTTTGGCGACGTCTTACAGGGAAGTGGTAGTTTCAGTCTGAAATACAGCCTTTTGCAGCTTTTGGGCGAGCTGGTAGCCTCAGACCTCCTATGAATGGAGGTTATATATGATACGCACGATTACCCTGGCGCTCCTGGCGGCTTTCCAGCTCGGAATGTACGCCAACCAACAATCAGCCATAGAAACATTTATGGGCTCCTTGGAGCCTAACCGTGTCTTTGCGACCAAAGCGGAAATGGAGGGTCATTACAAGGCATCTCTTCAAAAAATGATCGCCGAAGTTGAGGAGCGGGTATGCAAAAAATACTCAATGTCTCGTCAGGAACTACAAACCAAGTATGCAGAGATGGAGAAGAAATACTCACAAACTGCAGCTTCCACCAAAGAAGAGCAAGAGGAAGAAGCTCGTGACGAAGCCTATTTTCTGCAACGATATGGCTGCAAGCCGGTAGATAAGCGGTTGGGGAAAATTACTCGGGACGTGCTGAAAGAGTTTGGTGTTAACCCGGATCGATACAAGATATTTGATGCTCTGTATGGCCATGGTGGTTTAGCAGGGGTCATGATAGATCACTATATCTTTGTAAATAGCCGGTTATTAAAGAACTTTTCTGACCACGAAGTTCGCGCAATCATGGCGCATGAGGTCCAGCATATTATTTTTAGAGACAATATTACTCAGTCAGCTATTGCGGGTCTTCCGTATCCAGACGATCAGCTCGATCAGCTTGTTCAGGAATGCCAGCGTATATGTGAACTACGTGCCGACTTATATGCTGCTCTCAAGTCGCCGTATTATGCAGCTACGACCGAGCATCTTTGGCAGCGTTGGCAATATTGTGAAAAATGGACTGAGCGCTTTGGTATGAAGGCGGAAGATCATACGCATCCCGATACACAAGCCCGTACCAAATTGGCCCACGTAATAGGTAAACAACTTGCCGCGATACCGGGGAATAAGGCCACTGACCCTCGGATGGACAGCCTTCGCAAAAGCTCCAACGAATACAACCTTACGTGGTTTGCCAAACGGATAGTTCCCTTTGGAGTTTCCTTGGTCCCCGACATGGTGCAAGTTGCCCGACAACAGTTGGTGAGTTTGTGGAATAGGGCGAAGTGCCGGAAAAAATAAAGGCGTCCCAAGCTCGAACATCTGGAGGTTATTATGATACGCACGATTACCCTGGCTTTCCTGGCGGCTTTGCCGCTTGGGCTATGCGCCAATCAAGAAGTTGAAGCTTTTATGAACATGCTGGAGCCTGACCGGAAGTTTAGCTCCTACCAGGAATTGGTTGAGCATTATCAACAGTGGTTCACTACCCGCTATGCAGAGGTTGAAGCTGACCTTTGTGCGGCCACCCATAAAAACTTGGATCAATTGGTTCAGGAAAGAGCAGTATTGCGAAAGGAGTATTCCCAGCCATATCGATTAGAGGTTTTTGATGTTGCGAGCCCTCGTTTCGAGCGGCTTTTGAAGGAAACACTGAAGGATTTTGGGGTCAAAAGAAAAATCAAGATCTATGCATCAAGTATCACCGGGTATGCTGCGGCTTATTTGGACTTCATCATAGTGAATGAATGGAGAATGAGTAGGTATTCTGATGACGTTATTAAGGCCGTTTTTGCTCATGAGTTACAGCACATACTTTTTGAAGATTGTCTGGATTCTGACCACTTGAGCTACCAAGATCATCAAGAGCAAACCCCGCGCTGTAGGCATATGCAGCTTGCTGAGTTGCGGGCAGATGTCTTTTCGTTTTTGAAGTCGCCTACATATGCGGCGGCAGTCAAGGATTATTTTGACCCTAAGTGGCCTCATAGCCCTTATGACATTCATGCATCGGATGCGCAAAGGGCTATTATTGCAAAAACTATTTGTAAACAGCTTGTTAGTGTCCTGCCGCTCTATAAGCGTTTGGCATGGCATGCAATCCATGCGGCTCGATCGCTCAAAACGACACTAGGTCGGCAAATGACAGTGCTTTGGGGCCGCTGGAAGGGCAAGCAACCCAAAGTGCCCTATACCCTTCTGATGCTGTGATACTTCCGAGCTTCTGGAATCGGTGGATAGTTAAGAAAAAGCCCCGGGTCTCCCCAGGGCCATTCGTTTTGAATCTGCAAGTATTATTGCGCCTTCGATTCGCTGCCTGGTATCCCCACTATCCATGCTGCTGCAGTACCCATGCCCAACACTCCTATGTAATATACGGCTGTTAGTTGTGGCCGATTGCGCATGAGCGAAGGATCTGATGCTGAGCGTCGTAATGCCGAGGGCGCCGCAATAGATTGTCGTGACGTGGCTGGGCTGGCAAGCTGAGCCTCATGCGATTTGAGTTCGGCCTCTGGAACGCGAGCAAGACTTCCTACTCCCAACTCAAAACTTGCTGGGTCTGGGGGTAAAGCTCGTGGCCCATGTTCGGGCGAAGTCACATGTGCTTTGGGTGCGGGATTGCCGGCGTAGGCAACGGTAGCAACCAATAAAAATATGCTTCTCTTCATAATAACCTCCATTAATCAGGTGCCTGTTTTGGCCAGGCGGGTTTAGGATAGATCAGTTTTTGGTTTGCGGCTTTAAATTTGCCGACGAGTACTTTTTTACCGTTCTGGATTTGAAGTACCGCCATCGGGGTACCAATATTTTTTCCTGCTTCATCAAATTTAATGCGGCCGAAGAATGTTTCTTGGTCGAAGGTGCGGAGCTTGGCGAGGACTTTGGTGGTCTCAGTGGTACCTGCTTGTTCGAGTGCTCGTTGAAGGACCAGGCCGGCGGCGGTGGCGGTAGCAGCAATAAAGGTCGGTTTGTAGCCGTACAAATCCTCAAAGCGTTCACTGTAGTCTTGAGCGCTTCCAATAAAATCATCGTGGTAGGGCAGTGCGGGATTCCAGGCAACAGGACATATAATACCGTTGGCGGCAGCACCTTGGCGTTTAACAAAGAGGGGCAGTGAGGGCCCCGTGGTAAGCACGAGAGCGCGGGGATTAAAGGAAAGTTCTTGGAGTGCCCAGACGAAGCGTTCAGAGTCATAATAATGGCCGGCGCCGATGAGGACATCCGGCGGATTTTGTTCGATGGCAGAAAGCAGCTTTTTGAATAGGTTTTTCGCTTCTATTTGTTTGAGTGGGTCTTGCTCAACGGTGGGGGAAAATGCGGGGAAACTGATCTCTTCCAACAAAGTAAGGCCATGTTCCTTGCAGAGACGGGGTACGCTTTTAGCAATCTCTTGGGCATAGGGGTCATCGGTGTACATCAAGGTTACTGTTTTGGCGCCGGCAGCTTGGAGAGTTGCCAAGGTGCTTTCAAGTTCACGCGAAGCGGGAGGGTGAACCCCAAATACATATCTGCTTGAAGATTTAAATAATTCGTCCGATGAAGCAACGCTCGCAATGAGCGGTATTTTGTATTTACGTGCAACACGGGCGATGCCCATCGTCAGTTGGCTGGCGTAGGAACTGAGTAAAAACTGAACTTTATTGAATCTAATGAGGTTTTTTTCAGTAACCTCTGCACTGAGTTCGGGTGAGCTTTGGTCATCGGCATAAATAAGCGTTACTTTACGGCGAATACCCTTGATTCGAATACCGCCAGCAGCGTTGATCATTTTTTCCCAGAGGTCATAGCCGGCGCGGACTTCCTTGGACTCTTGTTCAAACTTGCCTGACAGGCTCAGGGTGACACCAACGCGAATGGGGCTGGTATCAGCCTCGGTATTATCACTATCGGTGCGTGGGGCGGGGGCGAGTAGGGTGTGTGTTGCGAGTAGTGCAAGCAGAAGGTGCTTCATAAAATCTCCTTATTTTTCTCCCAGCTTAAACAATTGCTTCGCATTTTGGGTAGTGTGCTGTGCAATCTGAGCGAGCGGTTGTTGGCGCAAGTTGGCTAGAAATTGGGCAATTACTTTGATTTGAGCGGGATGATTTGGTTTACCGCGCATATGCTGTGGGGGTAAAAAGGGTGCATCAGTTTCTAATACTATTGACGTAAGGGGAACCGAGGCGGCTACCTGGCGCAGCGCCTCATTTTTGGGGTAGGTAATGGTACCACCAAGACCCAGGTAGAAGTTCCAGGAAATTGCTTGGGTGGCAAAAGCAGCATCATAAGAATAGCAGTGAATAGTCGCCCGGAGATTGGGGACATAGGGCTCAAGGATGCGCAGGGTATCATCGCCGGCGTTACGTGAATGCACCACGAGTGCTAAGTCATGTTCGAGGGCGAGTTCAATCTGCGCCTTAAATCCATCGGTTTGAATAGCCTTATTATGCTCACGGTAGTAATCGAGACCACACTCGCCGATGGCGACAATTTTTTTCTGTGCGTCATTTGATAATAATTTTTTGAGTTCGTTAAAACGGTCACGCCATGAACTATCTTTCGTGTCATCGGGGTGCAGGCCAATGGATGCAAAAATAGTGGGGTATGCGTGTGCACAGGCAACGGAATTGATGCTCGAGGGCAATGAAGAGCCGACCATGATGAGCGGTGACACATCAGAATTTGCTGCATCATTAATAATGTGTTGCACCGCGGAAATTTGTTGCGCTGTTAAGAGGACATCGAACTCAGGTTGCACGATTAAATCGAGGTGACAGTGTGTATCGATGAGTTGTGAGATGTGTGAGTGCATAAAATTTATTCCAAAAAAAATTCAAAAATTAGTGTGCGAAAAAATGTGAATTTGACAAAGCACAAAACGAAACTACATTTACGATTAATGTATAACACTTTTTGTGTGCATTTAGGATGAGAAACTAAAGTACAGAGAAGCAATGAAGCACAGGCGTAACCACCATTAACCATCATACCAGGAGAGCTCGATGAATAAGAGCGAACTCATTAATGCTTTGAGCGAAGAAACCGCTTTCAGCAAGAAGGATATTTCACGTGTTATTGCTGCGTTTGAACGCATCGTAAAACGTACCCTTCAAAAAGGTCAAAAATTATCAATGACGGGCTTTGGCACGTTCTGGGTTTCCCGCAGACCGGCACGTCTTGGTGTTAACCCGGCAACTAAAGAACGTATTAAGCTTCCTGAAATCAATGTTCCGCGCTTTAAAGCCGGCAAGGGTTTAAAGGAACTTATCCGGTCGGTTAAATAATAACTTGTCGACCGCATATACAAGTACCGTACAAGGCCACCGTCACTGGTGGCCTTTGCATTTTGTGCCTTTGTTGAGATACTGCCTCTCAATCGAGAGGACCAGATATGATCGACCGTACCCTAATTCGCCAAGCACCTGAGCGCGTTGCTCAGTTAATTTCCCGTAAAGACCCCTCATTCCCCATTGCCCAGCTTATTAAACTGGAGCATGAGCAACTGCAGTTGCAAATTGAGGTAGAAGCACTCCGGCACAAAAAAAATGAGCTTGCTGAGCGGGGTAAAAAGGGCGTAACTGATGAACTGCGTCGTGAGGCGGGTGACGTCGGCCGCCAGCTGAAAGAAAAAGAGGCGGCAGGTACCGCAATAGAAACGCAGTTTATGGAACTCTATCTGCGCTGCCCCAATATTCCCGATGAAGATTTACCGATCGGCGGCAAAGAAGCTAATAAAGTTGAGCGAGAATACGGTACGCCACGGACTTATCCTTTTGAGATCAAACATCATGTTGCCCTCGGCGAGGCGCTCGGCTGGTTAGATTTTGAAGCGGGTGCAAAGGTGGCGGGGAGCCAATTTGCCTGTTACCGCAATGATGCCGTGCGGCTTATCTACGCCTTGACCATGTTCATGCTCAAGCAGAACAGTGCTCAGGGCTACCAATTGGTATTGCCGCCGTATGTGGCCAATGAAAAAACGTTAACGGTAACGGGCAATCTTCCGCGGTTTAAAGATGAAGTTTATGCTACCAACGACGATCTCTATTTGATTCCTACTTCGGAAGTAAGTTTAACATCCTTGTATCGCGATACGATTCTAAATGCAGAACAATTGCCTATTCGCATGACTGCCTGGACGAGCTGTTTTCGCCGTGAAGCGGGGGGCTACGGTGCCACCGAACGCGGGCTCATTCGTATGCACCAATTTGAAAAGGTAGAGCTCGTTACCTTGTGCGAGCCGGGCAATTCTCGCGCCGAGCAGGAACGCATGCTTGCGTGCGCCGAATCACTTTTACAAACATTGGGCCTTCAGTACCGCGTCATGCTTTTGGCGACGCAGGACTGCTCATTTGCCTCTGCGCGTACCTATGATTTAGAAGTATGGCTGCCGGGCCAACAGCGCTTTTTCGAAGTCTCCTCAATCAGTAATTGTACCGATTTCCAAGCGCGTCGCGGAGCGATGCGCTACCGTACTGCGGCAGGATCAAAGCCCCAGCTGCTCCATACGCTCAATGGCTCTTGTTTGGCGTTGTCGCGTTTAATGGTGGCGCTCATGGAAACGTATCAGCAAGCTGATGGTACTATTGCGATACCCGACATTTTGAAACGTGAAGGGCTTTGGAGCTCATGAGTACTCGCCGTATCTCGCCCGATGTGTTGCAGAAAATGCGGCTCATCGAAATTCAAACGCGCAAACTGCTCAGCAGTACCCAAGTGGGTAACTACACCACGGCCAACAAAGGCAGCGGGTTGGAGTTTGATCAACTGCGTGAATACCAAGAGGGTGATGACGTACGCTTTATTGATTGGAGTGGCTCGGCCCGGACACAGCGGCTTTTGGTGCGGCAATATTTTGAAGAGCGTAACCGCACCATTTTACTCGTCGTTGATAATTCTCCTTCCACCAAATACGGCTCAACGTATATGCTCAAAAGTGAATTGATTGCACAGCTGGGCAGCGTTCTTGCACTCGTGGCCAATTACGGCAAGGATGCGGTGGGCCTTATTCATTGTAGAGGCACGCTGCATCATCTACCTCCCGCGCGCGGCATTGGCCATGTACATAGGATTATGGAAGAGCTCTTTGCTCCTGATGATGCACCGGCGACAACCACCTCGCTCAAGCAAGGTATCGAGCACTTGATGCTCAGGTGTGTAAAGCGGCCGTTGATCATTGTGATTTCCGATTTTATCGATACCGATGTTGCAGATGTGTTAGGCGTTATTGCCAACCGTGCAGAGGTGATTGCAATCCGCTGCTTGGACCCTTTGGAGCGGCAATTGCCCGCTCTTGGCATGCTGCACCTGAAAGATAGTGAACAGGGTACCAGCACTACGTTGAAGGTAGCGAGTCAGAAAGAGCAGGACCGCGTTAATTCCTTATTAAAAGAGCGCAATGATCAGCAGGAATTGTTGCTCAAAAGTTACGGGGTAGAATTAATTGATGTCACTCCCGGTACCTCTTACTTAGGACCCTTGATAGCATTCTTTCGAAAGCGCAGGCTCTATTGATGAACGAACAAGCATTACTCCAACAACTCCATGACATTCGTGAGTATCTGCCCACGCCGGTGTATAAACAACCGTGGCCCTACCTGGGCATGATCGGCCTTGTGATCGCGGTCGCGTTGCTGATTTGGTACCTCAAGCGGAAAAAAAGGGTGTCGCCGCTGACACTCCAACAACAGATGGAACTGGCCTTGAACAAACTGGTGATCGATGAATATCGTGGGGCCGAGTTTTACCAACAACTGACCGCCTTATTAAAGTATTACTTAGAACAGCGCTATGTAGTGCCATTACAAGATAAAACGGATACGGAATTGAGTGGCCAGTTTGAGCGGCTCGATCTGCCGAAAAATGTCTCTCAGGAGCTTGCCGAGCTCTTTGGCCGCGTGACCGAAATTAAGTTTGCCCGCCGGCAAGTGGGTAAGGAAACGATGCAACAGGATAAACAACGAGCGTTGTCGGTGATTGCACTGACGGCGTTGGAACCCAATTCAAAATAATATGACTACTCACCCCCGTTCGCTGTACCTCCACTGGCCTTTTTGCCCCTATCGCTGCCACTTCTGCCCCTTTATCGCCTATGCGGGGCGCGACCCACTCATGCCGCGCTATCATTATGCGCTGATGCAGGAGATAGCCACCTTTGCCACACCGCTTGGGCGGCTGCCGATAGAGACCATTTTCTTAGGAGGGGGTACCCCCAGTACCTGGCCTGATGAGTTGCTACTTGACATGGGTGGTACACTTAAAGCGCTTTTCGAGCTGGTTCCGGGCTATGAAATGACCATTGAGGTCAATCCGGGTACCGTACGGCGTGAGCAATTTCCCCTCTGGAAAGAGGTGGGAATTAATCGATTGAGCATCGGGGTTCAGAGTGTGAACGAAAAAGTATTGCAAAATCTCAACCGTCATCAGAGTACGGCGCAAGTTACCAGCTTGCTCGAAGACGCTTCGCGCTCTTTCGATAACCTGTCGATCGACCTTATTATTGGATTGCCCGGCGTCTCTGATGAGCAATGGCGGGCGATGCTCACCGAACTTGGTGCGTGGCCCATTCGACATGTCTCGGTCTATTTTTTGACCGTGCATGAAGGCACGGCACTCTATTACCGCGTGCAACAAAACGATCTTTTTCTCCCGCCCGATGACACCATAGTCGACCTCTATTTGTGGACGGTCGATCAGCTAGCAGCACATGGCTTTGTGCAATATGAAGTCTCTAACTTTGCACGGCCTGAGGGCGAGTGTCGCCACAACAAAGCCTATTGGCAGCGCACCTCTTACCGCGGGTTCGGGGTCGGTGCCTGGTCATTTGATGGTACGCATCGATTTGCCAACGTCCGTACGCTTGATGAGTATCTTGCACGTATGGAAGCGGGGCACGATCCGCAAGGAACTACCGAAGAGCTGAGTGCAGACCAAATTTGGATGGAGCGTATTATGCTCGCGTTGCGGCAAAAAATGGGGATCGCACGCGATACTCTTTTTGCTGATGCAAATGCTGAGCGTGCGAAGGCATTAGAAACATTACTCACCCAACTTATTACTACCGGAAGGCTTAAACAGCATGATGATCGATACCTATTAACTCCTGCAGGTCTGGCGATGGCAAACGAGATCGTTGTGCGCCTGGTAGATCTGACCACAAAACCCTTAGCAAATGTCATATAACACCACTTACCTAAAGAGATATTCATGGCAAAACAAGTCGGCATTAAACTCCCTGATGATTTAGTAGCAGCATTAAAAACGGGAACATTGGTGGGGGTACTCGCCACCAACTCGGAAAAAGGTCTTCCTCATACCACGCCTATTCAATGTTGGTATCCAAAGGGTACTGAAAGTATCCTCGTCTCCATTCACAAGGATCACCAAGGCTATGTAAATATGGTGTGGCAAAAGAAAGTGATGCTCTGTTTTATGGATGCAGGTAATTTGGCATATAGTGTATTAGGAAGAGCGGGAGTTGTTCGTGCCCCATCCAATGTTCATCCATTGATGAATGTGGTACGAATCGACATTATTGAAATTAAGAGCGACCGTTCGGTATTAACTCGAGTAGATAGTGGGGTGCGTACCAGTTTTACTTCCCCTGAAGCGCAAGAGCTTTATAATGCCTTAATAGGGGAGCTCCAAGAGTTAGCCAAAGTGCTTTAAAAAAAAGGAAAGCAGATGAAGCAGATTGTTCTGATGTTCTTGATACCAAGCCTGATAACCGCAGCGGCCCTGCCGGGGTTGCCTACCCCTGGGGTTACCTTTGCGCCACCGATGCCGATTACAGCACCGGTAGATCCTGCTTCGATCACGCCGCCAAGTGTGCCAGCTGCAACACCAGTGGCTTCCGTTCCTGATGCCTCCGCATCTACCCCCGCCGTGATAACGCCCCCGAGCGCTCCCACTTCCCCTGCTCCGGCGGCTACCCCGGTCGTTGCAGCACCAACACCAACGCCCGCTACACCATCCCCAGTTCCACCGACAGCGTCATCGGTAACCACCACCGATTACGGTGAGGGTATTGATACGCTCGATGTCTTTGCGGGGGGCAATTGGTTACAAAAACGCGTTATTTGGGAAGACGCGCAAAAGGCCTACGAGGATATTAAAGGCCTCTTTAGCCAAGTGCTCGAAACGCGTATGGGCTTTTTTGATAAGCGATCACAATCGACGCGCGACTTGAACGTCTTCTTTGCCGAAATTGGCACCTCGCGTGGGGCCTTAACCGATGAAATTGGTGAGCTTCTTGCCAAGCTCGACCAAAACCAGGCAGAAGTGGGCGCGTTGAGTGAGGATGAGCGTAATCTCCGGGTGAAGCTGCAAGAGAAAAAACGAGAACTGGAACAACTGGGCACCGATCTTAAATCACTGGCCGAGTTTGATACGGCGCTCGATACCGCACTGTCTCAGATGATGCAGCAGATTAACCTTGCTGCCAATTATGATCGGCAAGCCTGGCAACGCTTTAAGGATATCGGGCAGGAAGTGGATGATTACAAGGCCAAGAACTACTTTGCCCACATGCTGACCTGCAAAGAAAACCTTAAAAAAATCTTGGAATATTTCCACGGCCCCCTTTCCCAATACCTCGATACCGTGGTGCACAAAATGGATGAGCTGCGTACCACCTCAAAACAGCAAATTGAATCTCTCCAAAAAGAAGGGGTGGATCTGACGAAGAAGCTGAGCGAAGTCCAAGAAGCAGATCGTAAAGCACGTGAGCAAAAAGCGCTGGAAGAACAAGAGGAAGAAGAACGCCGCGCTAAGGCCGCCAAGAAAACCTGGTACAGCAAGGTCTCTTTCCTGTGGGAAAAACCGGCATGTTGGGCCCAATCTGCCTGGCAGGGCATTTGTTCGGTATCTACCAAGGCCTGGGACTGGACGACCTCATGGTTTGGCAAAAAACCGGCGAAACCTGCTGCTGAGCCTCAGATGGATGTGCCGACCAGCTCGGTATAACGATGCGACCACAAAGAAGACCTTGGGTTGAGCACAATTTCTCACAACGTATCGTGACCAAACGTGGAAAACCTCGTGCGGGGTTGATCCGCTTGTTGTACGCGTGTGGTATCGAACATGATGGTACCTTGGAAGATATCGTACAGCAGACACAACGCGCCTGGTTACGGCCAGCTGGCCTTGAGATCTGGCAAACGCCCGAGAAAAAATTTAGAAACGAAGCAGATATTCGCGCGTGCCTGCAGGAATTAAGGCTCTTTTCACAAGTTAATCCGCGCAATAAGCGCTTTGATTATTTGATAATCTTTGGCGCGGTATTCGAAGGCATGCTTGAGCGTGTGGCCTTTGCGCACCGGCTGCTTGAAGCAGGGAAAATAATCGCACCTCAGATGGTTTTTTTGGTCGGCGAGCGAGCTTTGGATCACGAGGAAGAAAGCAGAGAAAAGATTGAACAGTTGCTCAGAAAATACCCCAAAAAACTATTCGCATTTCCCCCGTCGGGGTGGAATAAGCTCACCACAGAACTGGATATTCCCTTGTTCTTGGTGAGCAATCTTGCCTTTTCCCCTAAGTCTCCGATTAAGCACTTTGTGATGATTTTTACTGCGACACAAGGAGCGCGCCGCCCCAACACCGCCGATACGCTCTTGCACTGGCTTACCAAAGGCCCCGAACAAGCAAGCCGGTGTCTTTTTGTCTCATCAGGACGTCATGTCCAGTATCAGGATGCGGTGGTGCGCCGTGTGCTGGCTCAGAAGAATTACTTTTTACGCCACGAAACCGTTGGCCCTGCGGGCCAAGATATCTCGGTAACCGCCTATTTGGATATCGTGGCACGCTGGCTGTACGAGGAGCAGCAGCGGCTATTGCTCGAAGGCGTCTTGAGATAACAAGGGAAATCGGTAGGCTGTGCGCCATATTTTGAACATATATCCACCAAGGAATCGCATGTTGATGACCCTCCTTTTGTTAGTATCGTTGCAAATTTTCCCTGCTGCTCTGGCGCCCCAAAGTGGTTCGGCTGAACATGATGACAAAATATTGGTCGCGCAAAGATTAGCTGACTATCGCGAATTTGAAAAAAAAAGAGTGGAGTATGAACGTGAGCAGAAGGCTAAATGGCAAAGGCGTGTACAATGCCGTGAGGCTCTTGCCCGATATGTAGCAAACAAGCCGCAATGCATACACTCGTCGGCGATGGCGGGGTGCTTTCCGGAAGTATTGTTGCAGCTGGTTGATCAGTATACCGGCATGAGTCTCGATGATTATCGTAACCTTTTTCACTCTGATTTAACGGTTGCGAACGAAATGAATCGAGCACCCAATGGTGGGTACCGGGAGTACCAGAGTCTTTACCTGGAGCGGTGCCAGTTGGATAGTTTAGAAGGATTAGCCGATGTACCGGGCAAAGAGAAAACCGAATGTCTCATGTTGGGAGCGAACAAAATAAGTGGTCATGAGCGTGATATGAAAGTGTTGCATACGCTGCCCAACCTCAAATGTCTCGACCTGAGAAGTAATGTGTTGCGGCGTATTCCTGTGCTGGCAAGCCACCGTGCGCTGTCTGAGTGTTTATTGTCTGACAATGTTATTGAACGTATACCTGCAGGCGCGTTCAAAGGGTGTACAGAGCTTCGCAGTCTTTATATGGACAACTGTGGTATCCGCTCTGTTCACGCAGATGCATTTACTGGCTGTAACAAGCTGGCAGTCTTGTGGCTTAGACAAAACCCGTTGCGCGATTTCCCGGAATCGATAGTGGTTGGCTCGACGTTATTTGTGCTCAATCTGAGCGAAAACTGCTTGCCAAAAGAGGTGGTAGCACGTATTCGCAGGGCATGGGATGACCCGAGGGTAAATGAGGCAGTCCTTGAAAATCGCCGCGAACCATTCGCGGGGCGGCTGAATTGTGATCATCAAATTAGACAAACTGGGAAGAATGATCCCGTAAAGCCGCGGAGACGAT
>Ga0207094_1036_pt1 | contig 20777 bp, 18 predicted proteins | sample Alteio_BWMinHeat_90_FD_153518 | JGI IMG/M metagenome (GOLD analysis project Ga0207094, IMG submission 153518) | Enriched cells from forest soil in Barre Woods Harvard Forest LTER site, Petersham, Massachusetts, United States -... | ecosystem: Environmental > Terrestrial > Soil > Temperate forest >... | reverse complement strand
TTCTGAGTTTCAAAAGAACGACATCCTCGACTCAGCCACCGGCTATTACCGCGGTGATTTAATTATCATCGATACCGAAGCGGCCTTTGTCTATGACGGCGAGTATTATGAGATCTTGGACCTCTTTGAATTTGGCTCATTGCATCGCCTTGAACTCAATTATTTCGACCGGGTACTCGACCAGCAACTCAACTTTGTCTATGAAAAACGGGCTATTACCCCCGCCTGGAGCGATTATCTTCCCTTTATCAGCGTCAGTGACCCGATCGGGGATCTTGGCCGTCTCAAGGTGGATATTTCGGTGATTGCCGAGCGTCTTGAGAGCAGTATTAAGGTAGCAGGCGAGCCCTACTACACCGAAATCTATGGGCTGCTTGCCGATAAGCTTGATCTGAGGGGCTGGAAAGAAAGCATCGAAAAGAAGCTGTCCATTATTGGGGAAATTCGCGCGGTCTACTACAACAAAATCGACGTTATCCGCGAGGACCTGCTTTCGGTATTGATCATCTTTTTGATTTTCATCGAGATCATTGTCGCATTCTGGAAGCATTGACCTGCCCCCCTCCTTCCCTGGAACCACCCCCCTCAACAGGTTCAACCTACCCCTTGACCATAATTTTCAATTTGGCATAATTGTTATACATAACCTCTTGTGAACCTTATAACCGGGAAAGCACCATGAAACTACTCCTGAGCTTGCTTCTGATTACCCCCCTTGCGAGGGCCTCTCACCAGACATCTACCGCTACATCAGCCTCCGCAGGCTTGGCAAGCAGCGCTTCTTCATCAACTTCGTCGGCTCATGCTGACCGAGCGGCTACTCAAAATTCGACTACCGATGTACCTATGGTTGCTACTAATGGTGCAAGCCAAGCCTCGTCGTCTGCAGGTATAAACCCCCGGAAACGGTCCGGTAAAGCCGAAAAAGAAACTGCCGCTGCCCAGGAAGAATCGGCCCCGGTCGCTAAACGGCATCGCCCAGACTCTTCTGCTGCAGATTCAGCTGCAAGTGATGATGTTGATATGGAAACCAGTTCAAGTTCAAGCGCCTCAGCTTCTGCAAGCGCTACTGCCCCCGTATTTTCCGCAAACCGTAATGCTGCTGCGTCATCCTCTGCAAGCTCGTCAATGAGCGTTAGTCAGTTTGATCTTCAAAGTTCTGCTGACCAAAAAGCATCAGCGGCCGTCATAGAGGCATCATGTCTGTCACCGGAGATGAGAGACTGGGCTTCTGTAATCAATGCCCTCGTGCGTAACGATCTGGCAAAAATTCCTCGTGGCATTGCCCTGCTTACCTGCGACGAACTACGTACCTCCGAGATTTTTGCGCAAAGCCCTTTGGATATTCTTCGAATGGCTCCTTCTTATTATACTCGGTTAATCTATAACCTGATTTGTACTCAAGTAATTGTGGCGGCCGCTCGGGCAGGTGCCTTGACACCAAGTAGCAGCCTGCTCAACGACCAAGTTCCCCTTGAGCAGATATATAAAAGCTGGATGAGTAGTCGAAATAATCCTGCAGTCAGCTATCCCTATATAGACAGCGCACTTATAAACAATGCAGAAGCTTTAGTAAACGACCCACACGTAGACTTGCGCAGCTATCTTCCAAGATCACTGCAAGATTATTGGTCACGATTCGGTTTTGAATTCAACCGTAGTTGTCGCCCAATCTGTAAGGACTGCCAAGATCCTACCAAAACAGACCATCGCGCCACACAAGTACGAGGAGATGTCGTATGCGCTGTTACTGGTTGGTTGATTCCTGAATTTTGTCACCGTCCTACCTGTCGCCATGTCAAGGGATCCCTGCCAAAATACCAAGACTTTGTAAGATCAATGCAACTGCTCTCAGCAGATAAAAATCAGCAATTGAAGGGCTTACTCGGCTATTTTGACCATCATGCTAAGAGTATGACTACTCAGACATTTGTAAGCCATCGGCTACCAGCGGGAACTCTTCCTCAAGAAGCATCGGCACATCGGTGGCTTACCAATATGATAAATATACATTTTTTCCTCGGTAGCTCACTCATGGCCGATCATCTGCAAGAATCAATAACACAGATCTCGACGCCTTTTTCCGAGTCGGCCAACGACCTGCATGCCTATCAGCAGGAGGTGCGTCGTGTAGTACGTGGACGAATAACAAAAGACCTTGGACTTCCGACGGTGCCGGAGATCCATCTTTACCCTGAAGACGATTTTAGAACAGCATGGATATCCGCTAGTAATGATCCTATTGAGCTGGCATTATTATTACCTACTTATGTTGCACTGATATTCCAAGAGGTACACACCAGGATTCTTAAGGAATGCCTGCCTCGCACAGCATCCATCACAGGAGACTTAGAATCTAAGCTACTCATTTCTTGGCAATGGATACACAGAACACTGAGTACATCAATGGGACAGTCAGCACCTTTGCCTGATGGTATTGTCCCTATTATTTCACAATACCTCTACCACAAAGATATCCCTACGATTTTTAAGGCAGTTTTTTCAGCAGGATTTAAAGCACAACTCATAAGATATCACCAAGAATGTAATAACATCCTGGATGTACTGGAAAGAGTGTATCCAGAAAGGTCGCAGCATTTTGAGAAACATATTAGGCGGCCACAGATTTTTTCGAGCTCACTTACTCTCTTGCCCTATCAAGCGTATGGCTTCGATCAATGCTGGGGCACCAATATCACCTCGTGCAGTAAATGCTCCTCAAACACATCGCCTTGGGGCACGATGCCCCAATCTTGCCATGAATGGCGGACACAAAATCCCCGTTACTACCATGCTCTCCAGTGCCCCACCGGCCTAAGCGATAGGCCCTCTATGATTATCCCCCAAAAAGCGGAAGACCTTTTACCGTATATGTTGAACTGTCTTACTTTATATGCACTGACAGAAAGCGAACCAATATTTCGTCTCGGATTTAACTCTGCGGCTTATAAGATAGCTGCTGCGGCAAGTGATCATCTTGAGTGGCTGAGTTTCCTTGCCTTTGTTAGCGTGTATGCTCACAAAGTACCCCGCAAAGCTGCCTACTGCAAAGATCCGAAGCAATGGGTTGAACAAGAAATCGCTCGGTTACGCAATCTTGGTTACACGGGAGCAGACATTCAATTTCCGCCGCCGCCAGAGCCGCCAAAACCAAATACAAATGCTTCAGCGTCATCCGCGGCTCATTAGCCTGCACATGACCGCTCACTGGACCGCACTCTTATTTTGCCACCGACACTTTTGCCGGCCGTAAAAGCTCGCCGTTCAACAAATACCCCTTCTGCAACACCGCAATAATAGCACCCGAAATATGATCGGGTGATTCGGTTTGCATAGTTGCTTCGTGAATAGCAGGATCGAAAATATCGTACTCTTGAACTTCGGTAACCCCGTTACGTTGAAGAACTTTATGCACGGTCTTTTGCGTCAACGAAAACCCTTCAAGCAGGGGCTGAAGCTCCTCAGCTGCGGGAGAGTTTTTGAGGTAGTCGAAGGCGCGGTCAAAATCATCAGCGATTTCAAGGATATCCATGAGCAGGCCGGTCTTTGCCATTTTTGCCCATTGCACCTTTTCTTTTTCGGTACGCTTTTTATAGTTCTCGAAATCGGCCGTGAGCCGGAGAGCACGTTCTTGCCACATAGCACGCTCCTGCTGGCAAGCTTTCAGCTCATCAGTGGACGCGGAGGATTCAGCTTTAGACTCTTCGGGGGAGGTAACCATTAGTTTCCTTGTCGTATAGCGGCCATTATGAAGCACACAATCTGCTGCAGGGGGGCCTTAAAATTTGTGGGCTCAGTATAACGGCCGTTAAAAAGGCTGCAATCTGCATATGGAAAGCGACCTTTTTTGCTGGTACCTTTACCTTGTTTTTCGGCCGACTTTCGGGATCATATGCAGCGCTTTTTGGTACTCACCTTCATCCTGGTTGCTCAGGGGCTCCAGGCTATCGATAACCTCCACTTTTACCGCGCCAATTTCTGGTGGGGAGAGCCTCGTTTTGAGCGAGAATGGCTCTCTACGCTTGATGTGGCTATTGGAGGGGGAGAAACGGTCCAGGGGCGTAATGGGTGTGGAAAAAACAGCAGCCTCTTTGGCATCTATGGGCCGCAGAACATCCAGCATCTGGCACGGGGGGTACCTGATCTGGACCCGAATAATCCGTTGGATCAGCTGCTCATTGCCGTAGACAAGCTGCCCGATAACCCTCCCTTTGGTTTTGTGAAACTCTGTGGTGCGCTCTCACTCCATGAACTGGTCATTGATGCACGTCAGAATTTCAGGTACGGCTTTTTTATGCAGGCCTACCTGCCGGTCAGAACGTTTGCCCTGCGCCACGTCAACGTAGCAGATCTCTCGCAAAGTAGTGGAAACCCTCCCACGGCACAGTCCCCCGATTGGCATAATTTGTTGAATAACCTGAATGAGATACTCGCACTCCATGGATTATCGACCGCAGGGTATAAAAAAACAGGTGCGGGTAGCTTGACGGTACTCGGCGGCTGGACTGGTAATTATCAAAAAACTACCTATGTCGACTATGTCGATACGACCTTCAAGGTCGGTATTTTGATGCCGACCGACCAAGCACGTAACCCCCATCTGGTTTTCGACCTTTCAACCGGCTACAACAAACATACCGGCCTCTACCTGAGTGCCGATGCTTCGGTCGGCATGTGGGAATGGTTCACGTCCGGCATTAATAGCGGCTCTTTGTTCCTCTTTGCCAAGCCGGAACAACTTCGGCTGCGTACCAGCAGTCTGCAACAGGGGTTCATTAAGCTTGCTGCCGATACTGCACGGGTACAGCCCGGCATCTATTGGCACGTGGGCGCCTACGTAAAGGCTGATCATTTTAATGAAGTTTTTTCGATGACGGTGGGCTACTCTTTTAACCAAAAAAACAAATGATCGCGTCACGGTCCGCGCCCCCTTTGATGCGGCACTCGTGAACAGTGACCCTGAATTTCAGTCCTGGTCTATGCATACTATCCATGTCTATGCAGAGCTTGATCTGTCACGCGAAGGCCACTGCTGGTACCCGCGCCTCAGCTTTTTTTACAATAACCCAGTAGCCGGTAAACGTATTGCTCAATTAGCACTTGGTGGTGCCGATTTTGGTCTTGATGTTACGTGGAAAATCTAGCTGGTGGCGGCCACGAGTAACTTTTCAAGCCGCTGCTTGATCCGTTTAAAAAAATACGAAATAGCTTGTACCGCCCCAAGCTCATCACCCTTTTGTACCATTGCATACAAATACTCGCCGTGCATGACCTGAAGGACACCCAACAGGTGTTCAAGATCATCCGGCATATGACGCTTGAGCTGCGCAAGATGCTTTACTTGGGTATCAAGACCTACCAGCGCATCCACAATGCCCTCATGAAACTGGTCAGGAATGCCAGTAGCTTTTTCTACCCGTGTGCGCAGGGTACTCCAAATGTCGGTACATGACCCGTAGACGGTGCGATAGGCAGAGTCAGGAAACAAATGCTCCATGTGCAACGAAACAGGTTGTGCATCTACCGCCAACGTTGCTAACGCAACTGCAAAAAATATCCCCATTTTCATAGAAGATCCTTAGTCGAAAAAAGTAACCCACCATTTCTTCCAGCCTGCCATCCTATATTCTATTTGTCAATTAGATAAAGTGAAAATGAACCCTCTACTCTTCATCAAAGCAATTGTGTCCAAAATGGCTTTCAGTCCAGCCTTTTGTTTGCGATAATGTGGCGCACTATGTCTCGATTTCTGTTCAGTTAATATGCCGCTCATATATTCAATATCGTTTATTTCAAAGGGTGTTATGTCGATCAAATATCTGGTTATGTTCATGTTTCTCAATGCGTTTGTCAGCTGCGAAGCGTCGCGGGCGATTGCAACATCAAACGACAATGTTTCAGAAACAACAGATGAGCTGGTTGCGCAAGCGGAGATACGTACTGCCCTGAATGCGCTCGTAAGATCTCGAGCGGCGGCATTGGCCAAAACAAAGGGGCAACACACCGGCCTCACCCTGAGCAGTATTGCTCACCTCAAGGCAATTCATAGCGATCTCAACGATGAGAACCCAACAGCTAAGTGTTTAGAAAAACTTACTACCATATTCACCAAAGAAGCTCAGGCAGAACAGAGAAAAAAACCATCATTCCTGCAGTCTTAGAGTTCCCAGATTGCACTGATCGGCATCGCCTTCATCTTGTCCCCGAACGGCAATACAAGATCGCCGGTATACAACACCACCCCGCCTTTCCAGCGAGGCCCGGCAATTTCTGCAAGTGCCCGTAGACCTTTAAAGTCACTGGCGTCAACCGTCTTGCTGCTTTTGACTTCAACACCCACGATGTATCCGGGACGAGCTTCAAGCACGAGATCAACTTCAACGCCCGTTTGGGTCCGGAAGTGATACAAAGATACTGGGGTTTCGTTCCAGCTCATTTGTTTCTTGATCTCGCTGACCACAAAATTCTCAATCACACTCCCACCGAGTACGGGATCGTTGGCAAGTCTGGTTTCATCGAGGTTCAGGAGGTACACCAACAACCCGGTATCAGGAATCAAAACCTTGGGGGTTTTTGTCAGACGCTTGCCCAAGTTGTTAAACCAAGCAGGAAGCTCATCGAACAAAAATAGCGATTTCAAGAGCGTCATATACCGGCGGGTAGTCATGTCGTCGAGGTCATTTTTGCTCCGTCTCACATCAGCGACATTTAACAAGCACGCTGCTCGCGTAGCCAGCACACTCAAAAGATGTGGGAGCTCTTCAGCTTTTTCGATCTGTGCCAGCTCTTTTACTTCCCGCTGCAGAAGATCTTGCTCATACCCCGCAAACCATTGGCGTCGTTGCTTGGCATTCAGTTTTTGTACTGCGGGGTAGCCACCGACCACCAGCCGCTTGAGAAAATCATTTTTTTCCATGGCAAATCGACGCGGTAGCTTTTCAAAGCCGGCAAATGCCTGATCGATAAAGGTTTCAATTCTTCCTTCCAGCTCACCTTGTGACAGCGGTGACATTTCAAGGGTCACCATGCGTCCGACAAGTGCTTCGCTCAACCCCGGTGCAACCATGGGGTGCGCCGAACCGGTAACAATGTATCTGCCGGGCGTACGGTTTTGGTCGACATCATATTTAATAGGCAGGTACAGTTCGGGGACCCGTTGTATCTCATCGAGGATGAGGGGCTTGGCATGATGGTCCAAGAAGCCCATCGGATCCTGGCGCGCCGCCGCAGCAACACGTGGGTCATCGAAGGTCACGTAATCGTACCCCCGGTCTCTCGCAAGAATTTCAACGAGCGTCGACTTGCCCACTTGGCGAGCACCCCTAATCAAGACCACAGGTGAATGCTCCATGGCCTCTTTGAGATCGGTAATAATATTGCGTTTGATCATCGCAGCTCCCGAATTTCATGTAAAATTTCACAACGATTGTTGGAAATTCTAACAGTTGTTGTGAAATTTTCAACCCATCCTCAGGTTTACGGGGCGTAAAAAAAGGCCCGGGAATCACCCCGAGCCTTCTGGTTACGAAAAGTTTTTTTAGAACGGTAAATCATCCTTGAATGGAGGTTCATCCGCAAAGTCCCCGCTCTCAGAAACGGTCACTTGGGGTGCTGGAGCTGCGGCTGCCTTCGCTTTGGCTTTGGCGGCCGAACGGGCTTTTACTTCCTTCAGTTGCGCGGCAAGTGCAGCATCAATGGGTGCTTCTACTTCTTCATCGCGGCGTGCACCGGTGACTTCAACATCGGCTTCTGAATTCGCCGAATCAGCGGCGCCCTGGCCAGAAGAGACAAAGACAACACGGTCGGCAACTACCACATGCTTGCTGCGGGTTTTGCCTTCAGCGTCTTCCCAAGAATCATATTTCAAACGCCCTTCAACGAGTACTGCACGCCCCTTTTGCAAATATTGGCGACAGCTATCTGCTTGCGGACCCCAGACATCGACGTCGATATAACATACTTCTTGGACCATGGTGCCGCTTTGTTTGTTGCGAAACTGGCGATTTGTCGCCAATGAAAGGCGACAAACGCCTTGGCCTGAAGTAAGCATTTTGTGATCAGGGTCGCGGGTAAGGTTACCCATGATGATGATGCGATTGTATCCTGCCATGTGAAAGTTCCCCCTACTGGTTTGTTTTCTTAGTGTTCGATTGTTTAGCAACTCCATCAGCAGGTGCCAGTTGGACTTCCTGCAGCTGGTTCAATTGTTGTTTCAATATTGTTTCAAAGGCATCTAATTGCCGCTCAAAAAGATGCATATCGGTCAGATGGTTGCGCAAACATTGCTGACTTGCGGAGCACCGGGTAAACAAAACACCCAGTTGATCAACAATAGTACTGTTTACCTCAGCCATCAGTTGGCACAACTTTGCCTGTTTTTTAATAACTTTTCCATAGCCGTCACCAATATCTTCTTTTAACTTGGCGACGCTGCGTCCCTTACCTTTTTCCGGCTGCGCTTGCGCCGATTGCAACGGATCAATGTATTTATCAACCACTTGGGGCTGCTTTGCAAGCACCGGAGAAACACAGAGCACCAACATCATTCGCTTCACAATCCACCTCGTAACGCACTTTTTATTAATACTCGAAAACCGATATATGAATACTGTGCAAGACTTGCACACGTTGCCAGTGTCGCCGCACTAAGCAGCACACTATACAACCCTGCCGGCAACACCCAGTGCATCCGTATGCACCACATGATGAGAAAGAGGAACACCATTTGCAATGTGGTAGCCCATTTACTGAGCCCCGTCGGCGCCAGTTCCAATTTACTTCCTAAACAGAGTAACCCCCCAATACCTGCAAGCAAGGCAACTTCCTTTGCAAGTACCAATGAAAAAAACCAGCCTGGTACTTTTCCAATAGGTGATGGAGTTACCGCTAAGGCACCCAGCGAACTGACTACCAACAATTTATCTGCTAACGGATCAAGGCATGCACCGAGCAAGGTAATTTCAGATCGCCAGCGCGCTACCATGCCATCCAAAAGGTCAGTCAACGCCGCACAGGCGAACAAGAACGTTGCCTGTTCCCAGTCGCGTTCATACACAGACGCCACGATAAACGGCACCAGCATAATTCTGATGGTCGTTAAGCAATTAGCCAACGTAAACCAGCGCTCGCTACGCGGCGCTCGCACAGAGAAAAATTGTCGTAACCACTGCATGGATGATCCTCGGTTGAAATGGGTTGAGTCAAGGTACCAAAACATTGGGGGGAGGAGAAGCGAGGGTTTTGGAGGCGAAGTTATGTTGAGGGACGTGGGTGTAAGCAGTGAAGACCTCGATGCCTGAGGGGCATGGAAGGGGCAGCCGCTGAGTTGCTTCGCTTGCGAAGGAGTGTATCGGTGATACTCTCAACCCCGTAAACGGGGTTAGCTTCTAGGTTAGTGAATCGGAAGTTGGGCTGCTCCGCGAGGAGCGCTCACACGTGAGTGTGGCTGCTTGTATTCTGATCCTGTCCTAGACAACAGAGCCTCATTGAGACTCAGGCGCGTATCGGCGCGACTACTACTAGCCTGGATAGCAGGGGCTACCATACAGGGTTGTTCACTCCGCTTGTACTCTTTTACAAGACCGGCTCGTAGATACGTGATTGTCTTTGGAAAAACAATCTTTTGGCCATAGGCCAATTGATGCATATTTGCAGCTCCCACAATATCTCGGTGACCTTCGAAATTGCAGGCTCTACACCGCCAGCGTCGTCCACTGACTTTTTGTTGGTGGTCACATACAGGACATCGGCTCGAGGTACCTCGTTCTGGTCCGATGAAGCACTGTATCAGCCATTTTCCCAACTTATATTGAAGATAGTTTATATCCTTTCCAAATTCCCATTGGCTCATGCGCTGGTTTTGCATGCGCCCTGAGTTTTTGTGTTGTACTCCTTGTGGATTACCTATGTATACCTTACTAACCTTGTATCTGATGCAAAACTGCACCAGTTTGTTAGTTCCTTGATGGCGCAGCTCTCTAATCTGCCTTTTAACCCGGGCGATAAGCTTCATCTTGGCATGTTGCAGCTTACGCCAGCGGTTTGAGCCCTTGGTACATTTGGATTGTTTTTGACAGATCTTGCCAATTTCTTTGTTGAGCTGGCGCTTGAGAGACCTGATGCCCCGCCCGATCACAATGAGGGCTTCACCGGTATTGGTTACTATCGCTCCTTGGTGTATTTGACCAAGGTCGATGCATGCGGCGATTTCGGGATCCAGTTCTATGATTATCGGTTCGTAGTACCTACTGATATGAAGCTCATGGTAAGTACCATTCCAAACAATCCGACAGCCACCAAATTTTTCCGGTAGCTCGATACCGGTCAGAACCAAGGAGGGGTTGCCCCTGCCCATAGGCAGTATCAAACGCTGAGCATCCCGCTCGTACTTGAGCGCTTGCTGAGGAAACGACAGGGTAAAAAACTTCTTTTCTTTATATGGATACCGAATAGAGCTCTGAGAGTTATTTTTTCTAAGTTTAGATGCAACGTCTACGCAGGTTATATAGGTCAGCGCTATCGCTTGTATGGTTTGTGAAGAGATCTTATATTGACCGCCCTTTGTTGCCTTCCTGAGGTCATCGAGATCAGGCCACTCTATGCAAGCTTTTCTTGCAGCCAAGTGTATCTCATTGCACCTATTCCAAACCTTTGCTGCTTCTTGCTGCCCATCACGTATCTGCTGGAATTTTTTGGTGCTCAGATTTTTGAGCGGGATTATGGTTACTGTTTCCACCAACTTACCTCAGATTACTCCTCCATCTGAGTTACAGCCACGCAAAATAACACACTTCTATCAGAGATCAAATCTTTTTTTTAGGTGTTATTAAAGTAAGATTTCCTCGCTGTCATCTCTATCCCTTAAAAGGGATGAGGATTCTCGCTCGGATCGTCTAACTGGTTATTTGGATGCTAGCGCAGATCCCTGTTTCGGTTTGCGAACAGAAGCAGCTTGCTTGGGCAGGTATATCGTGGTCCTGAATGGCGGGTAATTTGACAGCCACACTAACACATACTGTGCTTCCACTGGCAACAACCCTTTAACCACCTCGGGATGCACCCAGCCCTTCGCGTAAAGATTTGGGCTCAGGTATTCAAGCTTTTCGCTATTCATAAGCTCACTAAACGGGAGGTTCTCTGCCCGATTCTGCAAACGTTTCGGCTCACGAATAATACTCCCAACGTTGAGGGGCTGCTTTTTGATAGAGCGACCCTTGAGATGTTTGAGCGCATATTGAAAGGCAAATATACGCATACCCTCCGCACTATCTCCGTACAATGGTACATGCTTTGAGAGCGCATTACTCGGTTCATAATACGTGCAAGGATCCTCGCCCTTAAAAATTTCCAAATACTCCCGTGGACAATATTTGTTGAGTACCCGAATAGCCTCTTTAATTTCTTCGGCGCTGATCTTTTGATCCGCCTCGGTCACCGGCGGTAGGTACCAGGGAGTACAGGCAGGCGTAGCGCCCGGTTTTTCTTGAACCGGTACTGTTTGAGAGCCATTGAGGGCAGTCGCTACAACCAACAGCAAAAAAATAATCACGCAATCTCCATTCAACAAATTTTCCCCGATCCAATGCATACATCACCCGCATAAAATACCGCAAATTGCCCTGCAGCAATACCCTGGTCATTCGCCTCCAGTTCCACGTTCCACGCACCATCATCGCAAAGCATTACCCTGCATAATTGGCGTTGCGGGCCATGCCGTAACTTCACCGTTACCTCTACCGGCTGCTGTAGAAAAACCACATCTTCCATCACAAACGTTTTGCGCTCTTTGTGTGCATCATAATAAGTACGGGAAATGTAGACGGTATTGGCCGCCGGGTCCTTACGCACCACGTACCAGGGGCCACCACTGAGGCCAATACCCTGCCGCTGCCCGGCGGTAAAAAAATAGAAGCCGGGGTGCGTACCGAGCACTTGTCCCGTTTCTTCTTCTACTAAAGGACCAGGCTGCGTACCAAAATGGTGTTTGAGAAAGTCTGCAAACTTAATGGTGCCCAAGAAACAGATGCCCTGACTGTCCTTACGATCCTTATTAGGAAGATCATATTGTTGCGCCAGTTCCCGCACCTGCGTTTTATTGAGATGACCAATGGGAAAAAGAGCCTTTGCTAACTGCTCTTGTGATAACCGAGCAAGAAAATAGGTCTGGTCCTTAATCACATCAGGAGCCAGCGAGAGGTAATAGGCACCCCCCACGTCCTTAACCTGGGCATAGTGGCCGGTAGCTACCTTATCAAATTGATGGCCATACCGATCTAAAAAAGCACCAAATTTCACTTCCTTATTACACATGATATCGGGGTTGGGGGTCCTGCCCTCCTTAATTTCCCTCAATGCATAGGCCACCACCCGGTCCCAGTATTCCTTCTGGAAGTTGACCACTTCCAGCGGTACCCCCAGTTGCTCACAGACCGCCCGGACATACCTCAAATCCTCTTCCCAGGGGCAGGATCCTAAATAGGCAAGCTCGTCTTCCAGCCAAATCTTTAAATAGAAGGCGGTGAGATTATGACCTTGGTCACGCAATAATTTTAATGCCAGGGAGCTATCTACCCCCCCGGAAACCAGTACCGCTATGTTCATTGTGAATCTTTTGCCTCCTTGCTGCCTAAGTATATTCAATCTGGGCTTTTTATAAAGTTAAAATATATAGGTCTATTGCAAACAGGGGTACGACCCGCTATACTCTCAAGCAGAATTAGCTATGTAATATACAGCACAATTTCCATTTTTTTGACAAATCTGCCCGGGCACTCTTTCTCTTTAGTTGCATGATACTCCTTTTCAGATCCAGTGCCCGGGCGGCAGATTCTCTCAATAATTCCCCTCAAAACTTTTCACATGGTAACAATATCAGGTTTGGACTTCTTCGCCGACCCCTCCCATTTTTCCCCTTGCCACCATAATAATTCCTGATAGAATTTACATAGATTCGATTTCAACTTTGATACCGCTTAAAAGGAGTATTTCATGAACTACAAACTACTGACCCTTACCCTGGCTTTAACTTCAGCTTCAGGACTCTGGGGAGCAAATGCCTCTGCCTCGGCATCCGCCTCCGCTACCGCTCGTGCAGATGACCCGGCAAACCACGCTCAGCCTGAGACCGATACCAAATCTGGCGAAGCAGATGTAAAAAGCAGCTCAGCTCAAACACCACTGCCAAAATGTATCGCTGACCAGCTCCATCTTGCCAAACAATGCCTGCAAGAGTCGCGATGTCACTTCTCGTCACGCAAGGGATGTACCACGTCATATGCAACCGGCGATGCATGCGAACATCTAAAGGACATTATTCTGAGCGCTGTGGTTAAACATCACCGTCAAATACACCCTCCATATCATTGGGACCTTGAGGTCGCAGACCCCATGTTTTCTCAAAGCGAAGCAATCCCGTTTGCCGTTCTCTGGAATGGATTAGAGCAACATACCCAACTTCCAAAAGACCTCGCACGTCTCGTTCATGATTACACCCATGACCGGGTAGTAGATTGCCATATTCGTATCGTCGATCCCCAACACGCAAACAATACCAGCACTTACTTGGGTCGTTTTAACTTTGATACCGGGGTTCTTACCACCGATGGTCAACCAATTGATGACATTCTCGCTGAGTACGGCTTGCTCTTTAAAAACAACTGCCCCCAATCTCCCGCGCATCCGAATGCTCCCTATATTCATTGCCTCACCCGGATAAAAAATAACCTTCCCTGCGAACATATGAAGCCAATGGTTTTAGCCATTTTTAAGGCGTCTTCCCACGCAGAGCCTGGTGCCGATGATATGCGCTACACATTTCTTGATGGCAAACTATTTGCAAGCGGTCACCGCGCTGGCCCTGCACCCGATCGTGCACAAGCTCTTATTCAAGACACCTATAGCGGTGAAGTTTATGAGTGTGAGTTTAATTTAGGAGCTCGTACCCTTATAACGGCAAAATTGGCCGACAAAAAGCTCGGTTAAAGGAACATCATGAACCACAAACTACTCGCCCTTACCTTGGCCCTCACTTCAGCTCCTGCCCTCTTGAGTTCAAAATCTTCGGCCTCGGCTTCTGCCTCCGCAACCGCTCGTGCCGACGACCCGGCAAACCGCGCACGGCCTGAAACCGATACTAAGTCGGCCAAAGCAGATGTAAAAAATAGCTCAGCTAAATCATTAACTGCGGATGATCTTACCGAACAGCAACTATTGGGGTCACAATGCCCTTTCCAATTGAAGGAATGCGCAGAACTGTATGAGGCAGGCAAAGTCTGCGAACACCTACGCTACGAAGTAGACCTCGCCATCCATCTCCAGTCCCGCCATCTACGTCCTCAACCTCACGATCTAACTGTTGTGGAATACCCCATGTTTTTCCAGCGTGAGCTAACACCATTTGATACCATTTGGCAGAAGCTACAGCAGCATCCTCATTTTCCCAAAGAGCTCGCTCGATTGGTACACGCATATGCCCATAATCGCTTCATGGATTTTCATATATGTTTCAAAGATGCACCTTCAAAATGCAATGCACGTTTTATGGGCCGCTTCAATCTCGACTCACTAAACCTTCTCACCGATGGGATACGCATTGAAAAAGACAATAGATATACTGAGATATGCAGCTCAGTCGGCAAAACTCGCTGCCCATCTGATACCATTGCAGCTCACCCTCATACCCCGTACATCATCTGCCCCCCAAAAATCCGCAAGAGAGTACTGTGTGAACATCTTACAATAATGGCGTTACACGCCTTCGCGTGGTCTCATCTCAACATCTCAGGAGACACTAGGTCTGAAAGCTATCAGATCCTTGACGGTACATTAGTAACGTCCCCACTAAACGGTCATCCGACTGACATTATGCATGTTTTAATTCAAGATAAATCTAATGGCACAATTTGGGACTGTGAATGTTACGTCGGCGTCGCCGTATCGGCTTCATACATCATACGCGCACAGCAAACCGACAAAACAAAGCTTGATTAAAGGAAACACCATGAACCACAACCTACTTGTCCTTACCCTGGCCTTAACCTCGGCTTCAGGCCTTTTGGGGAAAAACGCCTCAGCTTCGGCATCCGCCTCCGCTACCGCTCGAGCAGATGACCCGGCACACCGCGCACACCCAGAGACTGATACCAAAGCAGGCGAAGCTGATGCAAAAACCGCAGCAACCCAACCGGCAACTACTGAGGACTTTTCCCGCCCACCACTTCAGGGTTCACAATGTCCTTTGCAACTAGAAGCATGTGCAAAACTCTATGAGGATGGCAATGTATGCCAGCACCTTCGCGGACAAGTTGTCGCTGTCGTTAATCAACGACATAACAAGCTATTTCCCGGCCCGTTCCCCGGCGGAGTTTCTGGCGCAATTAAAGTTAGATATCCAGTATTTTATACACGCGAAATACCGCTTACCAATATTTGGGCGGGGCTAGAACAGCATCCTAATTTCCCCAAAGATATAGCCCACTTAGTGCATGCGTATGCTCGTGAACGCATCATGGATTGCAATATTGTGGTAGTAGATCCAGCTACTCCATACGGCGAAAGAAGCTTTTTAGGTAGATTTAATCTTGATACGCAAGAAATTACTACTGATGGCAAACAGATTGATGGCATTATCGCAACCTGTAAGGCAACATGTCGTGCTAATGCGCAACCGGGCGATCACCGGAATGAGCTCTATACCCTTTGTCCTCAAAATATAAAAAGGGGAGTCCCGTGTGAGCACTTGAAACAATCCTTAATACAACGCTTCAGATACCTTTCTCCCCATGCAGTATGCTTTGCTCCTAATGCAAGGTATACGATCATTGACAGTAGGTTGTCTGGCCTCGATGAAGCAACATACTCTAGTCAAGCCAAGATGCGTGCACTTGTTCGTGATACAGTTACGGGCAAAATTTACGAGTGCATGTGTACATTGACCTGCAGCCCTTTGTTCACTGCGCATGAAACCACCAAAACAAAGCTGGATTAAAGGAACACCATGCACTACAAACTACTCGTCCTTACTCTGATCTTCACTGCAGCTTCCGCACTTCTGGGTTCAAAATCATCAGCCTCTGCATCCGCAACCGCTCGCGCCGATGATCCGGCAAACCGAGCACGCCCTGAAACCGATACCAAAGCTGGCGAAGCTGATATGAAAATACACTCAATAACACCAGGAGTTTCGCAAGGACGGCCTGAACTTTTGATGTCTGGACTGCAATGCCACATCGCTCGAGAATGTTGTGCAACAAAGATAGATGGCTATGTGTGCCCACGTCTGCAATACGAGGCCGACCAGGCCTTTGCTCGCAATAACCCCTTCCAGCGCGAAAGAACGGGTGGAATTAGTAGTATGCGCTACCCCATGTTTTACCAATGCGAGCCAATTGCCTTAGCTATTCTTTGGCAGGCCCTCGAGCCACACTCTCAGTTACCCAAAGATATCGTCAAAATTGTTCAGGAATATACACCTGCGATCAATATGTATTTCCAGGTGCGTTTTGTATATGGGCAAGGCAGGACTTATCTGGCCCGATTTAATCTCGACACCGAGCGCTTTGCTATCGAAGCAACACCCATTACTACGAGCGATGAGTTTTATCAGTTTGTATGTAAGAAAGAAAACATTAGTAGTCCCACTCATCCACATGCTCCGTATGTCACCTGCATCTCAAAAACAAGAAATAGTATCCCGTGTGAACACATGTACGCGTGGATGGTAATGTGCGGCGGCGACACAGTAATGCATGAACATGCACCCGCATGGACCGCTTGGATTAATAGTCATGCTGAGATCAGAATCTTGGATGGCAAATTACTCCGAACAGGCTCCGACAATAGACCTCGTTTTATACGGTTCCTTGCTCAAAATAATTCTACTGGTGTCGTTTTAAACTGTTCGATGCGCTTATGCAGTCAAGACATTGAGTCTGCACAACCAACTGATAGAACTAAGCTCAGCTAATTGGAGACCACCATGAGTTACAAGATTCTCTTCCTCACCCTCGCCCTCACGGCAGCCCCTACCCTCTTGGGCTCAAACGCCTCGGCATCTGCCTCCGCAACCGCTCGTGCCGATGACCCGGCACACCGCGCACAGCCTGAGGCCGATCAAAAATCAACCAGCGCACAGACTGGCCTCACTAGCACCAAGATCAATACCGGCGTCATAAAAATTGATTTCACATGCCCAAAGCCAGAAGAAACAACTGCAGAATGCGTTACGTCTAATTTGCTGGGGTTACCATGTACCCACTTAAGCGAGCACATTTATGACCTCGTGAATCAGCAACACCGAGACCTTTTGCCTCCGTTCCCGATTATATCTTCGATGACAATAAAACAAGCGATGCTTTATTCCTGCCCCATGCCCTTTGATGATCTTTCTAACGCATTTGGTGAAAGCAAACTTTTAGACGATAACTGCCTTCGTCTTATCCAGGAATATTCCCGCTTTAAGCTGATGAGGTTCTTTGTGTGCTTTGTGGATGCCATATATACAAGACCTAACTCTAATAGTCCTATATTTGGCCCTGAACGTTGTTACCAGGCTCAGTATAACTTGGACACTAATCAGCTCATTATCGTTAAAGAAGCACTTGATTTCCCAATCCCCAAATCATAGTTCTTCAAGCTTTACCCATGGGCGAATTTTTGACTGCGAATTTTCTTTCACTATACAAAGTTGCATGTGTGCCCAACCAACTACCAGAACCTCACTCAAACAGCAGGAAGCAGCCACCGCGCCTAGCACAAAATAATCACTACCTTCTCCATTGAAGAATTCCAGGAGGGCTCATGCCCTCCTTTTTTTGAGCAAATCAGTTATCCTCCTGGCATAGTTATCAAGCCCAGGAGCCCCATGAACCCAATTGAACTTGTATCACAAGCATTTACCGCCCATGTTGTCGCACAATACTCCCTGACCCCTGAGCAATCAGCGGGGATCATTGTCACCCTGAATACCGATGAATCGAAGAAAGATTTTGGTGATCTGAGCAGCCAGGTAGCTCTTGCACTGGCAAAAGTACTAGGTAAAGCACCACGGGCTATTGCGCAGGAGTTGGCTGCGTTCAAGCATGAACTCGTAGAACGTATCGAAATCGCAGGCCCCGGCTTTTTAAACTTTTTCTTAACACGCCACGCTTTGGGGCAACTTGCCGGCCAGTTACTCACGCAAAAAGAGAAGTTCTTCAAGCCTGAGCAACTCAAGACGGAAAAGATTAACATTGAATTTGTAAGCGCTAACCCTACGGGGCCCTTGCATTTGGGCCATGGTCGGGGGGGCATTATTGGGGATGTGCTTGGCAACGTATTGCGGTTTCTCGGGCACCAGGTCACCAAGGAATATTACATCAACGATGCCGGGTCTCAGCTACAAAAGTTGGGACACTCCTTGAAGGTACGCTGCCAGCAGTTGGTTGGCCATGAAGCGACGCTTGCTGAAGATGGGTACCAAGGAGAGTATCTTATTGAACTCGCCAAGGAGTGTGTAAAAACATTTGGTACCGAAGTGGTGAGTAAGCCAGAAGAGTTTTTCTCTGAGTATGGCAAAGAACAATTGCTCGCCCAGATCAAAACAACACTCTCACACTACGGCATCCATTTCGACGTCTGGTTTTCTGAGCGGTCGTTGCATACCGATGGCTCTGTGGAAAAAGAACTTACCAAGCTCATGGAGGCCGGCCACCTCTATGAAAAAGAGGGAGCGCTCTGGTTTAAATCAACGGAGTTTGGGGATGATAAGGACCGTGTACTGCGCAAAGCGAACGGCGAGCTGACCTATGTGGCCTCCGACATTGGCTACCTTGAGAACAAAATGGAGCGGGGCTTTGACCAGCTTATTATGATCCTCGGGCAGGACCACCACAGCTACGTAGTGCGCTTAAAAGGCCTTGCCCAGGCGATGGGCTACAACCCTGACCGTCTGACGATCATCCTCTACCAGCTCGTGACTCTCAAGGCGAGTGGTGCGGTGCTACGCATGTCGAAGCGTACCGGGACCATGGTAACCCTCCAGGACATCCTCGATACCGTCGGCACCGATGTGGCACGTTTCTTTTATCTCAATCGCAAGGCAGATGCCCATTTGGATTTTGATGTGGATTTAGCGCTTAAGAAAACGGAAGAAAACCCGGTCTATTACCTACAGTATGCCTATGTACGCACCCGCAGCATTATGGCCAAAGCCCAAGAAGCTGGCTTGAGCTACTCTCCGGAAGATTGTGCAAACATCACTACTGAAGAAGCGATTATTCTGAAAAAAATAGCCGCGCTCAAAGACCTTTTGTTCAACATCAGCAAGAACCACCAGACTCACTTACTCACCTACTATCTCCTTGAGCTCGCTCACACCTACCATGCCTACTACAGTGCACACCGGATCATCGACATGGAGAATGTACCCCAAAGCCGTGCTCGATTGCTGGTGACGTCCCTTGTACAGGATACCGTAGGGATGGTGCTGGAGTTGCTGGGGGTAAGTCGACCAGAGAAGATGTAACTGGAATCGCTTGAAAAGCTTCTCATGGAACCATATATTGCAAAATGGCACCGCAACCGTCATAATAAGACTCAAAGTGACGGACTTGGCGATGCTTTGTATTTTCCAGGAGAAAAGCGATGAGCAAATCTTTTGTTCCCCGGGTGTTCGTAGAGCCGGAGACGAGTTATTTTCTATTCGGTCCCCGTGGCACCGGTAAATCGACTATGACAGTACACCGTCACCCTGACGCGCTGATCATAGACCTGCGGGAAGGCAAATGGCGGTACCCTCTCGGAGATAACCCCGATGAACTTAAGCAAATAGTTAGCGCACAGCCGGATGGAGCAACCATCATTATCGATGAAATCCAAAAGATTCCTGATTTGCTCCCCATCGTGCATCTGCTCATTGAGAAGAAGCGTGGGTGGAAATTCATTTTAACTGGGTCGAGCGCCCGCAAACTTAAACGGCAGGGAGTCGATCTGCTTGGTGGCCGGGCATTAAAAAAAGAGTTATTCCCTTTCATGGCCTGTGAGCTCGGTGATCGCTTCGATCTGGAAGATGCACTTGAGTTTGGGATGTTGCCTCTTCGGTTTGGCCAGCCAGACCCGGCTGAGACGCTTATGGGGTATGTTGGTTTATATCTGGAAGAAGAAGTAAAAACAGAGGGGCTTATCAGGAACTATGACCCGTTTATTCGATTCTTGCGCGCCATGAGCATGACCCATGCCGGCCTACTCAATGTGGCCAATGTTTCTCGTGAGTGTCACGTCAAACGTACCACCGTGAATGATTGGCTACTGATTCTTGAGGACCTGCTCATCAGCTTTCAGATTAACATGTTTACTCAGCGGGCAAAACGTGAACTGAGTTCGCACCCTAAGTTTTACTTCTTCGACTCCGGGATTTTTAGGGCATTCCGACCTCGATCTTTGAAGGATACCCCCCAAGAGGCAGAGGGTGCTGCGTTGGAAGGCCTTGTGGCCCAGCATCTGATGGCCTGGAATTCCTATACCACGGCACAACACGATATATTCTTCTGGCGTACACGCTCGGGGGTTGAAGTGGACTTCGTTATTTTTGGCGAACTTGGTTTCTGGGCTATCGAGGTAAAAAATAGTATTCAGGTCCGTCCTGCAGACGTGGATGGTCTCGTAGAGTTTCAGAAGGATTATCCGGAGGCCAAGACCCTCCTGTTGTATCGAGGAGAAGAGCGCGTGATGAGAAAGGATGTGCTCTGCATGCCGGCCGATAAATTCTTGAGAAAGGTGGCACCAAATAACCCTCTATGGTA
>Ga0207094_1031_pt2 | contig 21034 bp, 17 predicted proteins | sample Alteio_BWMinHeat_90_FD_153518 | JGI IMG/M metagenome (GOLD analysis project Ga0207094, IMG submission 153518) | Enriched cells from forest soil in Barre Woods Harvard Forest LTER site, Petersham, Massachusetts, United States -... | ecosystem: Environmental > Terrestrial > Soil > Temperate forest >... | reverse complement strand
TGAATGGCAATTGTGGCATTGCTTCACCTGAAATATGAGGGCCCCTTGTCGCTGAAGCGCAGTTGTGCCGTGCAACAATCTTTCTGGCACAGGATCACCGCTCCAGGCGTTCATATGCGGACTCCAAGGAGTAAATCCGGCGAGATGTGTAAATGTCCCTAACGTTATTGCGATCAGCAGGACGGTCAAAACCGCAATCGGCCTGCGCCGCCAGCTCTTTTCTCCTTCGCCCGAGAGAAAAGGCAGGAGGAGCAAACCAACAATCACTACGACCGGGCCGATGAGTAGCGCTGGAGTCTCCATAGACGGCGGAAGCAATGAGAGCAAGGCATACAGCCATAGAAAAAAGTAATCCGGTTTCGGCACCGTTTGAATAATCGTAGGGTCCGGCCTACCGGTTGGCCCGAACGGACCGAAATACAGAGCACATGCAGTCACAGCCAACAGGATGAAAGCAGCAAAGAACAAGTCCTTCCAGATCGCGTAAGGAACGAAGGGCGCGCCATCCTTTTTCGTCAGTTCATGATATTCGTTGACGTAGGTGGCGCGCCTCACCAAGCGTCCCGGCATTGGCCATTCGTTGATTCCCAGTTTCAGAACCATCAGAACGTGAAGGCATACGAATCCAATCAGCATTCCGGGAATCACGAATACGTGCAGGGCGAAGAACCGCGAGAGCGTTGCGCCAGCGATGATTGGCCCTCCCAGCATCAGCTTCACGATTGCGGGACCAGCAAAAGGGACCCGGCTGGCGATCGATGCCCCGATACCAAGTCCCCAGTAGGCGTCCTGGTCAAACCGCAGCACTTGCCCGCTGAACGCCATACCAAGCGTCATCAGCAAAAGGAACACGCCGACAATCCAGGTAAGCTCGCGAGGAAACTTGTAGGCACCAAACAGAAACACCTGGACCATGTGAATCAAAACAAGCGCCACCATGAAATTGGAGCCCCATCCATGCATCGCGCGGATGAACCACCCAAGAGTTACATCGTGGTTCAGAGCCTGGAGACTGTTCCACGCCTCACTGGCGGAGGGAACGTAGATGAGCGCTAGAAGAATGCCTGTCACCAGCTGCAGGAGAAATACGGTTAGTGCAGCGCTCCCGAACACGTACCACCAGCTTGCCGTGTTTCGCGGTACTGGGTGTTCCGCGGCTTCGCGAATCGGAGCCGCGAGCTGCAAGCGCCGGTCAAACCAGTCTCCAATTTGCGAGATTACACGCATGGCGGATTCTTTCCTGTGAGAGCAGCGCTCGGTCCGGGCGTGGGTAGCTCACCGGCGTGGATGGTAACCAGACCATTCTCAATTTTGTGCGGATATTCAAAAAGCCCTCGTTCCGGCGGGCCTGACGCACGTGAGCCATCGCGGTAATAAGCTCCGCCGTGACACGGGCACATGAACAAACCGGATTGTGGAAACCAGCGGACCGGGCAGCCCAAATGCGCACAGTTGACTGCAAAGACCTGAAATTGATCACCCTCAATCCGCCGCACCCAGCAGGCCGTGTCCGTCGTCTGGCCGTCGGTCGGCATCACGTAAGGATTCCGAAAGGTGGCCAGCCGCGTCTGGCCTTCTGGAAATTCGCTGACACGACCGAGAGGGACCCACGACAGGTAAGCACCAGCGTGTCCCCGCGTAACCGAGGAAAAAAGAAACCGTACGATCGGCACGGCAAGAGCGGTCGCAACGAGTCCATTGAAAAGAATTCCCAACTTCATGAAGAGTCCACGCCGGGAAATGTTATTTTCGTTTGGCATCTTCAGACTCCTGTTGCTGGGTATAATTCGAAGCAGAATAGGGTTGACCCGGGTTCTGAACCCGGCGAGATGCGAGCCACGAAACTACGTCGGTGACTTCCTGATCCGACATCGGTTTTCGCTGTAGGTTTCCACGCCAATCGGGCGCGCCTAATTCAGGACGCCCGGCGATCACGATCGTGCGCAGTCCTTGATCGCTAACGAGCGCTAGAAACGAATCATCCGTGATGGCGCTGCCCTTGGATCCCCCACCTCCGCCGGGACCGTGGCAAGATTCGCAGTAGGTCTTATAGGCGAGGTCGCCTCGCTGAGCGTCCCCTGACGATTTAGGCGCATAGGAAGGCGCGGCGGCAGTGTCCAGAGTTCCCTGCTTGCTCCAACGCGAGCGAATGTCTTTGGTGAGCACGTCGATCTGCGCGTCAGTCAACAATCCGCCGGCGCTCTCGGCGAAGGCCGGCATCCCGGTTCTCGGCACGCCGTTGGCGATGACTTTGCGGATGGCAGCCTCGTCTGCAATCGCCAGATAAACAGGATTTGCAAGTGCGATCGCTGCTCCTCCGCGTCCGTCCACGCCATGGCATCCTGCGCAGTTTTCCGCGTAGAGAGTGGGAAACTCCAAAATCTCAGTCGGCGCGAGAACTTCCGAACCCTTGTTCGGTTGGCCGTGTGGCGTGCCACAACCCGACGCCAGGGTCGCGAGGAGAGCCACAAGTACACAAAGATGCCGAAGTACGTTCACGGCCGTTTCTCCCCACTTTCTCGCGGCGGAACTATTCCGGGAGCTTCAACTCCCGCGCGTACAAAGAAGGGCAGATTCTCGCGAGTCGAGACACGCTCCTGCCGCACGACGACGAAGCCCGCTACGAGGCCGAAGCCTATCTGCGAGGCCGTGAACCAGAACCAGTTAATGCGGCTTGCAAGCAAAGGGTTGAGAAGCTGCATAATCGAGTACAGTAGACCCGACCACAGAACTGGCGCGATCAGCCCTCCGAGTACAATCGGGCGCCGCGCGAACATGGGGAGCATCGCACCATAGAGCAGCCCCACGAAGATGGATCCGATGCCGTGCAGAACCAGGGCGAACGCGAAACTGTCCGCATGAAACGAATTCAATTGGGCGGGTCCGAGCTTAAGCGATTCCGCGTAGACAGTAGCGGCAAGAAGATTGATGGGATACCAGATGCTTCCGGCTTTGAGCAGCCCGTAGGCACAGGCCAACACAGCCATCGCTACTCCTCCCGCCAAGCCACCCTTTATGCCAGCCGATACCGGGTAGGTCTCAATGGGAAGCCATGCACGCACGAGATCGGGAGCAACGGGAACGCGTTCGACCACGCGGCGTTCCGTCGTTATCCGATGGTCCTCGAACACGACAGGCACGGTTTCCTCACGCTCGTGAGGAAACACCTCGCGGAACCATCCGACGCAACCCGCCACAGCAAGCACGACGCCTAACGCACTAACCGACGCGCTCGTAAGAAGACCTGCGAACATCAAGGTGAAACCGAAAGCCAAAATAAGCGGCCACGCTGTTGATGCCGGCACTTTAATCTCAGCTGGGGCCCGGAGGCTCTGCTCTAATTGCTCCGCGGATAACTGCGTTGCCATTCCTTCTCCTCAGCGGCCTAGAACGTAAACAACGGTGAACACAATGACCCACACGGCATCGACGAAATGCCAATACAAGGAAAGTACATTGACGCGAGCAGAGTGCTCCGGTCCAACGCGCCCTGCCAATCCGAAGAAAAGCACGACGCTCAACATGATCAGTCCAGCGGCAACGTGAAAGGCGTGCAGGCCAACGAGCGAGTAGTACGTCGTTCCAAAGAGATTCGTGGAAATAGTCAGCCCGTGTTCGTAGATCAAGCGGTGCCATTCCTGGCCAGTGCCGTAGAGAAAGAGGGCGCCCAGAGCGATCGTGAGCAACCAAGAGAGCAGAAATGCGGTGCCCCTTCCGCGTTCCAGAAGGTTTCCCGCAAAGTGGATCGTCAGACTGCTGGACAACAAACAGATCGTATAGAAGATCGGCGTTTCCAGCACTTCGCGCGGTGTCGGCCCTGAGAGGCCTTTCCCCACATAATAGAGATAGGCCACAACGAAAATGGTGAAGATGGCAGACTCGGCGAATATGAGACACGCCATGCCGACCTTCCCGCGATATGGGGGCTTCCAAGCTACGGGGCTTTCCGGGAGCGGAGTCGTAATTGCGCTCATTAAACGATTCCTTCACTCATAGCGGCTGTCCGGGTCTTCCGGGTGCTTCAAATCCCACAATGGTCTGCGGCTAGCGACGGTAGGGATTGAAGCAAAGTTGTAGACAGGGGGCGGCGAACTTATCGACCATTCAAGAGTCCAGGCGTCCCACGGATCGTTTCCCGCTTTGGCTCCCCTGAAGTAAGAAACGACCAGGTTCGCAACGAATACTAGAATGGCGATGGCCTGGACGAATGCGCCGATGGACACGAGAAAGTTCAACGTGTCCCAACCGCGGCCAGGCTCGTAGGTATAAATGCGACGCGGCATCCCTAGCAAACCGGGAATGTGCATCAAATCAAACGTGAGATGAAAGCCGATCAGGAATAACCAGAAATGGAGTTTGCCGAGGCCTTCGTGCAGCATTCTTCCGGTGATTTTTGGGTACCAGTAATAAAATGCCCCAAAGAGGGCAAACAAAATTCCGCCCACGATTACATAGTGAAAGTGGGCGACGACAAAGTAGGAGCCGCTGAGTTGCCAGTCGAAGGGCGACGACGCCAGCATGATGCCGGTGAGGCCCGCGATCAAAAACTGGAATAGGAACCCGATGCAGAACAGCATCGGCGTCTTGAACTGGATCTTACCTCCCCACATTGTGCCCAACCAGTTGAAGATCTTAATGCCCGTTGGCACGCCCACCGCCATCGTCGTTATAGTGAAAAAGCTGTTGGCGTAGGAACTCATCCCGATCGTGAACATGTGGTGCGCCCAAACACTCATGCTTACAAAAGCGATACAGACGGTGGCACCGACCATGACGGGATATCCAAAAATTGGTTTGCGGGAAAATACCGGAATAATTTCAGAGGCAAAGGCAAAGCAGGGAATAATCAGGACATAGACCTCGGGATGCCCGAAGATCCAAAAGAAGTGCATCCACAGCGTGGCCGAACCGCCCGCCTGGGTATCGAAAAAATGACCCCCAAGATACCGATCCACCAGTAACATAAGCTGGGCGGCGGATAGAGGCGTAATTGCGAGCAAAACCATTCCAGACATCACCAGGTTCAGCCACGCCAGCAGCGGCATGCGGCTTAACTTCATGCCTGGACAACGCATTGAAATAATTGTCGCGATGATATTGATGGCAGTGCTGATGCTACCGAACCCCGAGACCAAAAGAGCAATCGTCCAGTAGTCCGAGCTATGGCCAGGTGAAAACGCGCGCGAAGCCAAAGGGGCATACGCCCACCAGCCCACGTCCGGCGCGTTACCAGCACCGTACAATCCATTTCCACCAATGAAACTGAAGTAGAGCAGAAACCCACCGAATGCTGTCAGCCAGAAGCTGAAGGCATTCAGCCGCGGAAATGCCATGTCACGCGCGCCGATCATCAGTGGCACCAGGTAATTCCCAAAGCCGAACAGGACGGGCATGGCCACAAAGAAAATCATGGTCGTGCCGTGCATCGTGAACATGCGGTTGAACACCTCGGGAGAAACAAAATCGTTGCGTGGGCGCATCAGCTGGATACGAATGACGGTGGCTTCGATTCCGCCGACAACGAGAAAAAACAAGGCATAGAGGATATACAGAATACCCAGGCGCTTGTGATCGACCGTGGTGACCCACTCGTGCAGCGTTTGGACCCACGGCTGGGCCGTGGCTTCCGTCGTTTGAATGGCTATGGCATCCGACGACATAGCTGATCCCCATCCTCTTTCTTAGCGCAGTGTTTCCAGGTAGAGCACGAGTGCGTCCAGCTCGGCGTCGCTCAACTTCATTGCCGGCATCAACGATCCGGTCTTGATGGCGTCTGGGTCCTGAATCCACAAGCGCAAGTTTTCTGGCGTATTTTCTGCTCCGCCGGCCGCGATCGTGCGACGGCTCATCAAGTGCGTGAGATCGGGACCAAAACGCCCGGTGCCGTTGGTCCCGGCAATTGAGTGACAGTTTAAGCAGGCGGTGCTTTCGAATACCTTTCGTCCCGCGGCTTCTTTTTCATCCTTATTCGCTGGCTGTTGTTGTTGGCGCACCCATGCATTGAAGTCTTCCGAGCTATCCACATACACCCGCAAAAGCATCTTGGCGTGCTGTGTACCGCAGTACTGCGCGCACTGGCCGAGAAAGAGGCCCGTCTCGTGAGGATCCAGCCACGTCTCGTTTACGCGATTCGGAATCAAGTCTGTCTTGCCTGCAAGCTGTGGAACCCAGAAGCTGTGATCCGTGTCGGCAGAGAGCAATTTCACGAATGTCGGTGTGGGATGAGTGGGGTAGCTCAGAGGGATATGGAGTTCGTTCGCGGTGACGATGCCGAGTGCGGGATACCGAAATTCCCACCAAAACTGGTGCCCGATTGCAGTCACCTCCATCGTCCCCGCAGGCCTCGGCGCGTCCTGAATCCCGTGAATCACCCGCGCAGTCGCCAGGAAAAGGACAACAACGATCAGAATCGGAATGACCGTCCAGGCCAGCTCAATCTGCGTGCTCCCATACACCTGAGCTGGCTCACGCTCCGCGCCCCCAACTCTGCTGCGGAATCTCACCACGACATAGCTCAATAAACAGAAGACGACCACAAAAATTAGACCAGTGATACCGAGGACAAAATGAGAAAGGCGATGGATCGACTCCGCTGGCGTTGAGTGCGGATCAAAGATGCTCGGAACTAGATGATCAGGCGGGGTACTTGCACCGCACAAACTTGCGGCGAGAAGCACCCCCACGATCAGAACGAGAACCCCCGCGGCTCGGCCGGCAATCGCTCGCCAATCCGCCTCGCTCATCGTTGCGCCAATCCTCATCAAGAATTCTCTCCAAGAAGCTCAGCAGTTGTGGTCGAAAACCAAGGTTGCCTGCGCCTTCGAACTACGCAATGCGGTCTCCACCAATTACGAGATAAGGAGAAACCGCAAGCTGTCCCGGTTGAACGCTTTACGAACCGTCAAGCGAAGAGCGGGAAATCGCTGCGCCACTTTTCCGTCTCGTGATTGACACAATCGTCGAGAATTCGTCGCAGATATACCAGCGTTTCAGGAAAGACTCGGAGGACGCTTGGCCCTAGTCAGCGAGGCCAACATTGCGGGCAAAACGATGGAACGAAGACGTATCATTCGGGGGTCTGGCCCATCGCATGAATAAATTCGTCCTGCGCTTGGCAGTAGTCCAGCTGTGATTGCAGCAAGAGCGCCTTCGCTTCGTACTCCTGGGCGGTTGATCTAGCCGTCTGCGACTTCAGCGCTGCCCCTTGCACCAGTTCTTGGTGCAGCACGCGGTTCGACTCGCTGCGGAGAGCCACGATATCTTCGGACACCTTCAGCATCTGCCGCGTCCTCTCCAGCTTGTTGTACGCAGTTTCGACTCCCAACTCGACCTCTTCCGTCAGCTTCGCAAGGTTCTCTTTCGCTTGAGACAACTGCGCTTCGTGTTCACCCAGAACGGCTCGCTTACGCCCTCCATCGAACAGGTCGTAGCCCAAGTGAATTCCAAAGGTGCCAAAGTTATGAGCCAGGAAAGGAACATTATTCTGGTAACTGTAACGGGCAAAAGCGTCGACATCCGGGACCCAAATATCGGTCTTGGCCAAACGAACCGCGGCCTCCGCTTTCTCCACCTCAGCACGAGCTTCGCGAATTTCCGGATGTGAAGCCAATGCAGCCTTAACACATTCCTCGCGCTGACAGGTCTCCTGAAATGCAATGACAGTAGGATCGAGGTCCAGGGCAGTCGTTAGAGGCAGGCCCATCAAGTCATTGAGTTTCAACTTGAGATCCGATAACTGAAGATCCGTCGTCAGCAGTTCTTGCTTGGCTTGCAATACTTGCACGCGGCTCTCAATGGCGTCCTGTTCCAGGGAACTCCCGAACTTCACTTGCTCGGTGCGCTCATTCTGCAGGTCCTCGGACGCGCTTATCCGCGCCGCGGTCGCGTTCTGTTGGGCCTGCGCAATCAAGATCCTGTAGTACACCCCATGTACTGAGAGCGCCACGTCGTTTTCGGTGAGGCCGGCTTTCTCTCGCGAGGCTTTTACCTCGGCTTGGGCTATCTCGTTTGCGTGCTTGATCTTCAGCAGCGTACTCAATGACTGGGTGATCTGGGTCCCACTAGTCGTCAGGTTGCGGCCCCCTTGGTTGATGATGTCGTTCACAGGAGGAATCGGCGTTCCTCCAGCTGCGCTAAGGCTGCCGGAATTGATCTGAATCGACTGCGTATCCGTCACTCGCATAAAGCCGCTGTCGTTGCGTAAGATTGGGAAATACGAACCCTTCGTAGCCTCTTTCGCGTGTTGTTTCTCATCGACCGCGTACCCTGCTATGCGGATATCGTGGTTATGCTTCGATGCCAACTGGACGGCTTCCTGCAGTGTAATGTGGCGCGAGTTAGCAGGATCGCCTGCTCCGTCAGCAAACGCGAGTGGGGCAGAGGCAGCCGTCACAATCAATAAAATGAGTACCTTTCGTTTCATGATTTTGACTCCCTATCGGCGGCCAGTCCCTTCTGGATGGCGCTCAGGTCCCCGTACGTCAGCGGTGATTTACGCAAGAGGGCGACAAAGATCAGGGCGCATGCGCAACTCCAGGCGACAAGTAAAAATCCGTCGATAACGCTCCACGTATAAGCTTGAACGCGAAGGCGGCTGGTTGCGATTCCAACAGCCCGGCCCGAGGCTGCAGCCAAACCTGCTGAGTGTGAAAACAGTCCCGCAGCGAGTCCTCGGATATTCTGATCGGTAATCCAGTTACCGCGCTGCACGTGGAGACCGAGGAGGTTCGAGTGCAGTTTCTCCTGGTGCGCGATGAAGTGGCCCATCGCCACTGCGCCGACAGTCCCACCAAACAGCCGCACGGTATGGAAATATGCAGAAAATGTCAAAATCCACTGCGGTTTCGACAAGCCTCCCGAGAAAATGCCTTGGAGGATAATCGCCGACACAAGCCCGATAAAAGCAAACGCCTGTCCGACGCCCGTGAGCAACTCGGTCCGGTAGTAGTTCGATGCCGACCACGCGCTGGTCAGGTCTGTATTCAGGTAGCAGCCGAGGGCCATCAGCGCAAAACCCGAAGCTAAAAGCAGGCGTGAATCAACATTGGCCAATAGTAGCAGTGCGGCCACAAATGTGACGGAGAGGAGGGGAACCGCGCTCCAGATCACAGCAGGTCCGATCTGATCGGCTTCAAACCCGTGGATTGCCAGCGATTGCGGGATCAGGATGATCGTCGTTACCAAACAAAATCGAAACAAGAAAAGTCCAATCCCAAGCAATATCGTGTTCCACTGACGGAGATAGGGCATGTCAACCAGAGTATTGGGACTGCGCATTCGCCGTACCAATGCGCATAAGAGGAAGAAAGAACCGCCAGCGAACATGGCGGTGAAGACTCCAGACCGCCACCAATCCAGCCTTTCCCCCTGTTCGAAAGCGCCAAGAAGCGTCGCGAACCCCGCGCTGGCATACAGAAAACCCGCGAAACTAGGGGTCTCGGATGATCTTTTCGGTGCCGGGGCAGCCGGTATTCCGAAATAAATGCAAAACATCATAATCGGCGTGATGAGCGTAGAATTCCAAAACATCCACTGCCACGAAAGATGGTCCGTATAAAACCCGTAAAGCGTCGGGGCGATGTTTACTGCCCCATCTACGAATGTGGCGTAGAGCGCAACCGTCAAGGGAAGAAACCGAAGAGGAATATTGCGCAGAGCAAAGGTCAACGTGAGGGGATAAAAAGTGCCGGAGGCTAGCCCGCCCAAAGCAATCGCTACTATGAGCAGGGCATAACTGTGAATGAATGGCAGGAGCGTGCAGATTACCGTGAATCCCGTTGCTGCGAAGAACAGAATTCGCCGGGGTCCAATCAAGCCACCGAGATACACCGTGAAGGCGCCGATGAACATCAGCGCCATGTCGTATGTGGTGCCAACCCACGCGCCTGCATCGAAGCTGATTCCAAGATGCCCCTTGAGGTCTGCCAGCCCAAGGCTAATCATTCTGCCAGTAAGCGTGACGATTCCCGCTCCTAGGATGACGCCAAGGATCCCCAGAAGTGGACTCTTCGAGAGATCGACCGGCGCAATTTTCCCGACGCCCTCTGCGATTTGCTCCGGCGGAGGCAGACGTAATACCGGATTTGCAGCGGTCATCTTACGCTCCAATCACTGCTTCGTGCGGACGGTAGCGACGACGGAGAGCCCCGGACGCAAGATCGTTGCCTCGTTCGAATCTTCGAGCGCGATCTTCACCGGTACTCGTTGCACCACTTTTGTGAAATTGCCTGTAGCGTTGTCCGGAGGGAGAAGCGCGAATTGCGATCCGCTTGCTGGGGCAATCTCCACGACATTTCCGTGAAAGACCTTTCCCGGGTATTCGTCTATGCGGACCTCGGTGGGATCACCGACTTTTACGTTCGTGAGCTGCGTCTCACGGTAGTTCGCCTGCACCCATTTCATGTTGCTTACAAACGGAATCACTTGTGTTCCGGGCGATACCAACTGTCCCGGACGCACCTGCCTTTCGCCCACACTGCCGTCAGCCGGAGCGGTGATCTTCGCGTAACCGAGATCAACCTTAGCCAACGTAAGCGCGGCCTCCTTGGCGTGGAGTTCAGCGAGCAATTGTATTTGTTGCGACTCGAGGACGGCTTTGGTGCGTTTCTCCGTTTCGACCGCTTCCTGGTTGCTGCGGAGCATGGCTTTGGCCTGGTCCAGATCAGCCTCGCGGCTTGCGAGCTGTGCGGCATACCTCTGTTGATCTGCAACGACTTGTTCTACTTTCTGCGGCGTGCTGGAACTGGTAAGTAAAAGCGCCTCTTGCCGCTGGCGTTCCTTTTGTGTTCGGACGACATCGGCTTGACCGGCCTCTTCTGCAGCCTGTGCCGCCGCAATCTGAGCATTTGCCTGGTCAATGCCTGCGAGAGCCCGCGCGATTCGGGCATCTTGGAGCTCTTGCTGGCGTCGGTTATTCACAATCGCGGCGTTTGCCGCCTCAACTCCCGCGGTTGCCTGGACCACTTGGGCGATGTAGTCATCATCCTCCAACTCGATAAGTAGGTCTCCTTTGTGCACTTGCTGGAAGTCGGAGATCTTTACGTCCTTCACGATCCCAGCAACCTTTGTACTGAGCGGTGTGAGATCACCCCGCACATAGGCATCGTCCGTGACTTGATCGATCCGGCCGCCCTCCCAAGCATTCCAGTTCCACATGATGGTGGTCACAACTGCAGCCGCGAGCAGGATTACCAGGACAGGGGTGCCATACTTCTGCCATTTCGGTGTAGGTGGCGGCGCCGGGGCGTGCTCCTGCTGCGCTGCAAATATGGGAGCTGGTGTCGTGACGGGAGACGTTAAGACTGGTTTCTCTATCGCGGACATGGCGCCTCTCAATAGAAATTCATTCCTGGCTCTGAGCCAGGGGAAGTTGCGACGTAATCTGCAGTCCACTGGAGCTTGCAGACCTCGATGCCAGGATCACTGCTGACCTCCCTCGTTGCTCCGTGTAGCAACTGTGCATCCAACCTGGGTATTCCCCAGACAGTCCGCCATCCTTTTTGTTTTCAGTGCAAAGTAGATTATGCGAGCCCCTGAGACCACGGAAGGGCATCGCTATCGCAGGCTATTGATGCAAAGGATTTGACGATAATGTCTAATGCGTGATGGCGTTGCGGGTTTTCGGTCTGAAAGAATGTGGCTTAGATTGTGGTCCGAATGGCTACACTTCGAGAAGTGTTTCGAAATTCTGCCTAGAACGACCAGTAAGAACCTGTTAGAAAATGTAAGTCGATGTCTTCGGCATTGTCAGCTCTGGTGATTGAAATGCAATTCCTCGGAATTCCGAGAGAAGACCGACCATGAGCACGACTCGACACACCTTGATCGTAGAGAACTATATAAGGAAGGTAAAGATGTGCGGCATTTGAAAGCGTGCGAATCGCTGCGCTGCCGAAAGCGTAATCTCAGTCCTGCCAGCGGTCCGCAGGTGGTGCAATACCAAGACGCTTCATCTTGTAAAAAAGGGTCGTGCGCTTCAAGCCGAGTCTGGCGGCTGCTCCTCGCGGACCTCCGAGCTTCCAATTAGCGCGCTGGCAAGCAACGAGGATCTCTCTCCGCACCTTATCTTCCAGCGTCGGATAGGCAATCTCTGGGTCTATCGACTCGTATCCCTCGAGCGGCCCTGGTTCAAAGATGCCACTATTGGAGAGAATGACACCGCGCGCGATGTAGTTTTGCAGCTCTCGAATGTTACCCGGCCAGTGGTGGCGAACCAGGGCGCGCATGGTTTCCTCGGGGATGGTTTCGATTGTTTTGTCCATGGACTCTGCGAAATGTTGAACGAAGTGTTCCACGAGCTCGGGAATATCAGCTTTCCTTTCGCGTAGCGGCGGAAGATAAACCGGAAAAGCATTCAGGCGGTAGTACAAATCTTCGCGGAATTCGCGGTCGCGAACCATTTGTTTCAGGTCCTGGTTAGTTGCAACAACGACGCGAACATCGACTCGTGTTGTACGCGTGCTACCCACTGCCTCAAATTCACGCTCCTGGAGCACACGGAGCATCTTGGGTTGAAGCTCCAATGGCATGTCTCCAATTTCATCGAGGAAGAGAGTGCCGCGATCTGCCAACGCGAAGCGGCCAAGATGAGAATTGACGGCGCCCGTAAAGGCTCCGCGTTCGTGTCCGAAGAGCTCGCTTTCCAGAAGCCCGGCTGGCATCGCCGCGCAGTTCACCTTGACCAGATTTCGGTTTCGACGTGGACTGAGCTCGTGAATCGCGCGCGCGATGACTTCCTTGCCAGTGCCGGTCTCTCCAGTAATTAAGACGGTTGTGTTCGTGCCGGCAACGGCCTCCACCTCGTTCAGAATTGGGCGCAGGCTGCCGCGGCGACCCACGATCGTATCGAGGAAGGAAGAATCTGCGCGTTCCGGCCTGCCATTCGAGTGTTCATCGTTACGATGAAAAGTGGCATTCATCGGCGAGCTTTCCGTGTGTCGACTAAGCTGCATGAACGGATCTTGTGCTGTGCTCATGTTCTGCTCCTGTTCTTGAGCGTTTATGACTCGCTGTCATTTCTAGGATAGGTAGCGGACACCAGCTAGACTCGGGCCGCAAAAGCCTCTCGCTTTTCTTGCCTTCGGGCTGGGGCAGCTACAGGTGGGTGGCAATCACCTGAGCGACAATATTCGATCGATGTCACCAGAGTGCTTCTAGTGTGGAGCGTCATAACGGCTCCCAAGGCGAAGCCCGAAACGACAATGAGAGCTAGCGACTTGTTTCCTACCTCGGCAAGATGATGGAGCAACTGCGCAAACTCAAACGGAGGTCTGATGGAATCCGTGAGAACGCGTAAGCCGAGCAGCCCCACCTTCCCGACGAATTCCAAGACTTTAGTGAGCCAGCGCATGAGACCTCTCTAGTCCAGACGCCGTCGGCTCGTCTGTGAATGCTTTGGCATCGGACGGCGTGATAGTAGCAATCCGGAGGCATCGTCGAAATTACATGTTCCTGGTAGAAAGGGCGCAAGGCAGGCCAAGCATTCTTGGAGGTGGTTTATCGGTTGCGTGACTTACTGAAAAAGGAGAGGGTGACGCCAAAGGGTAAGCCAGGACACGGCGAAGGATGTTGGGACGCTCGAGGTTTGAGGACTGGAGTTGTAACGCCGATGACAGAGCCGCTTAGAGGGGCCAAGGCACTGGTTAGGGTGCTATCAATCGAGTCTTAGCCCGAAGCAGAATGGGCCTGGAGCAGAATGGGTTCAGTCAGGATTGAGTTTTGTAGCCATTCGAACCAAGCTCGCGAACGAGTCAGCTTTCATTTTGCGCATGATATGTCCTCGATGAATTTGAACCGTGTACTCCGTGATTCCCAGCTCAGCCGCGGCCTGTTTATTCAAGAGACCACTAACCAGGAGGGGAAGCACCTCTTGCTCGCGGGCTGTCAGCGAACGATATCGCTCGAGAAGATCTGCACGTTCCTGAGCCTTTCTTTTGGCAATTCGATCCATTTCGAGAGCATGACCGACGGCCGCTAGAAGCAAGCTCCCCTTAATCGGCTTCGTAAGGAAGTCAATCGCACCTTCCTTCATCGCCTTTACTGTCGTAGGAATGTCACCGCGGCCAGTGACGAAGATGATCGGTATCATGCATCGCTCGGCATTAAGCTTGACCTGTAATTCCAGGCCAGACATTCCTGGCATGCGAATATCCGCAATCAAGCATGCAGCTGTGTATCGGGCTTCCGACCCCCAAAATTGTTTGGCAGAGCTGAAGCAGAGCGCAGACATTCCTTCGGCTTCGATCAGATCTTGCATTGCATTCCGGAACGACGTGTCGTCGTCGAGAATTGCAAGGAGGTCTGCGCTGTGCTCCAACTGCATAAGCGAACACTAACTTGAACCGTGAATACGGTGCAATCGGATCATGGTCAAAAGACCTAATACTTAGGTGGTAGTCGAGTACAGCCCGAGGAGGACGGTATAACTGTTTGTATTTTATATAATATAGATAACGCGGCGCTATTTGGTGGAAATGGGTTTGAGTTTGTCAGCCATACGGACCAACTCAACGAGTGAAGCCGCTCGCATTTTCTCCATTAGATTGCCACGGTGGATTTTTATAGTGGCTTCGCTCGCTCCGATTTCTGAGGCGATTTGCTTGTTGAGTAACCCCGAGACTACGAGACCCATGACCTCCCGTTCTCGCGCGGTTAATCCCTGGTAGCGCTCACGCAACTCGCGAACCTCAGCCTCATGCTCTTGCTCCACGCGGTCGCGCTGAAGAGCCTGCTGAATCGCATCCAGCAGATCCTGGTCCCGAAAAGGCTTCGTCAGAAATTCCACAGCGCCCGACTTCAGCGCCCTGACGGACATCGGTATGTCGCCATGCGCAGTGATAAAGATGATTGGTATTTGCATGCCGATCTCGGTTAGCCGCTGCTGAAAATCGAGCCCGCTCATCTGGGGCAATCTTACGTCAAGAACCAAGCAACTCGGGTCGGAGTTCCGCCTCTTGTTCAGAAACTCCTGACCAGTCGCAAACGACTCGGCACGAAGACCTACCGACTCCACGAGATCTTGTATCGCCTGACGCATGCCGCGGTCGTCATCGATGATGAATACGTTGGGGACCGCGGCAGCTTTCATTCATGCGCCTCAACTTCGCTGGGGAGTATGAAATGAAACGTTGCGCCCGCTCCCTGATTGTTGGTGGCCCACACGCGCCCCCCGTAGGACTCCACGATGGAACGGGTAATGGTCAACCCCATTCCCGTTCCCTGAGGTTTCGTAGAGTGAAAAGGATCAAATATTTCTTCTGTCCCTCCCTCCGGTAATCCCACACCGGTATCGCTGATGGAAACTAACAGCCAGCCATCGGAATTCAATCGCGACTTGATGGTCAATTTACCACCGATATCTTTCATAGCTTCGATTGCGTTCAGCATCAGGTTCATAATCACCTGCTGAAGTTGCACTCGATCTGCCCGGAGTTCGGGTATATCTTTGTCGATTTCAGCGCCGATTGTTATGGAGTAGCGAGCTGCTTCAGTGCTGAGTAAAACAGCCATTTCTTCAATTATGTCTCTTAAATCGACGATTGTGCGCTTTACAGGCGTTCCTCTTTTGTAGAAAGATTGCAAACTGTTGATAACGTCGGCGGCGCGATTGGCGTCCTGCTCAATTCTGTCTGCCGCTGCCCGCGCTCTTTCTAAGTCGGGCGGATCATGCGCCAACCATCGCAAAAGGGCGTTTGCGCTCGTGATCGAAGCCGCAATGGGTTGCTTGATCTCGTGGGCCAGCGCGGCGGCAAGCTCCCCCATCATGTTGACGCGGTTGGTGTGGGCAAGATCAGCCTCTAACTGACGCAGCCTTTCGCGCTCTTCCTCGGCACGCTTGCGTTCCGTAATATCCATTGTGACGCCGACATACTCGCCTGGTTCTCCGGATGCATTGCGATGACCGATCGCGCGCAGGAATCTGATGCTGCCGTCGGTATGATGAATCCGATATTCGTCAAGGTAAAAATCCGTTCCCTCGCGGACTGCTCTTTCAAGAGCTGCATTCACATACGGGGCGTCTTCGGCGTGTTGGGTGTCGAAAAAGCGTTCGGCTGATATCGGGCCTTGGCTGGGATCAAAGCCATACAGGCGAGCATTTTCGTCCGATGAACGCAGTAGCTTGTGTGTGATGAGATTGAAAACCCAACTTCCGATGTGAGCCATGCTTTGTGCATCGGTGAGGTATGCCCGTTCCCTTCGCAATTCCTGTGTCAGCAACTCCTGCTCAGTGACGTCGATTGTGGTACCGATATAGCCTTTAAAAGCTCCTTGTTCAACAACGGGATTAGAGACGACGCGAATATACCGCATCTCCCCGTCCGGTCGGACAATTCGGTGCGTTACATCGCAGATGCAATGCTCTTCATGCATCGCCTTGACTTTTTCGGCAATGAAGGCTCGATCCTGTGGGTGGACGTAAGCCAGACACTGCTCAAGGCCTGGGGCGCCGTTCTTCGGATCAAGGCCGAAAATCCTATATAGTTCGTCGGACCAATAGAGACCTAGGTCGTCCCCCCAGCTGATCCCTAAGTTGGTGGACGCCCAGCTCCCAACATGGGCGAGGCGCTCACCTTCGCTTAGGTAGAATTGACTTCTCCGCAGGGTTTGTTCCGCGAGTTTTCGATCGGTGATATCCTGACATGTACCAAACAGTTCGTAGGCACGCCCCGAGGCATCTCTTTTCACGGTTCCCAGGACTTGTACAAATCGTACTTCGCCGTCGGGACGAACAATACGATGTTCGTACTTCAAGTAGGTTCCGCTACGAAGGATCTCCTCCACTGCCCGGGCGGCATATTCCCGATCCTCCGGGTGGACCATTTCGAAGACCACCGCCATGTCAATGGGGCCATTTACCGGGGATAGCCCCCAGATACGACAAAGTTCGGCGGACCAAGTGACTTGATTCTCGAGAGGATTGAATTCGTAATGTCCTATGTGCGCCACTCGTTGAGCTTCTTCAAGCCTTGCGTTGCTTTGCTGTAGGGCGCTTGACAAGGTCTGGCGTTCTTCCTCTACACGTTTCCGGTCGGTGATGTCCTGAGTAGTACCGAACATTTGGGTTCGGCCGTCCGAATTTTTCTTAAGATACCCCAAGCTATGGACGACGCGCATTTCCCCATCGGGACGAAAGAGCCGATGCTCACTGTCGGCGCGCGTCCCAGAACGAATAGCCTGTTCTGCTGTCCGAAATACGGCCTCTCGATCGTCAGGATGGAACATTTCCCCTACTATCGCGATGTCCATGGAGCCCACCCGGGGCGTCAACCCAAAGATGCGGTAGGTTTCTTCCGACCAAATCACCTGATTCGTCTCAACATCCCATACCCAGTAGCCGACGTGAGCGACGCGTTGCGCCTCTTCGAGCCAATCCTTGCTTTCCTGCAAATCTCGAGACAAAGCATGGCGAGCGTCCTCTGCGCGCTTCAAATCCGTAATGTCTTGAACAGTACCGAACAGCCTGTTGGGCTTTCCAGATGTCCCGTTCTCCAAGTCACCGGGCGTCGCGCTCCAGAGCTTTGAAGTGATAGACTGCACCGTACGCACTTCTCCACTCGGACGGACGATCCGATGCTGATGAGCGGGATGCACGCCGGCAGCGACCTCCACGTCCACTGCGCTGTAGAGAGCCTCACGGTCATCAGGGTGGACCAATCCGCTAACCGTTTCTATGTCCATCGGACGTTCTTGCGGTTTGAACCCAAAGATGCGATAGGTTTCGTCCGACCAGATGATCTCACCCGTCTCAAGATTCCAATCCCAGTAGCCCACATGTGCGACGCGTTGCGCTTCTTCAAGTCTGGCGTTGCTATCTTTTAAGTCTCGAGACAACGCCTGCCGCTCTTGCTCTGCAAGCTTGCGTTCAGTGATGTCGCTGACTATGCCTATGTACTCGCGATTGTCGGAACTATTACCTCCGGCGTGTGCAACCAGGTGGAGATATCTGATGTCACCGTTGGGCATCAGCAGCCGGTGCTCGACATCGAGGTCCATCCCATCCCGAACTGCGCGATCCCTGAGTTCCACCAGCCGCTCTCGATCTTCGGGATGAATTCTGTCGAAAACCAGATCAAGCGTGGGATTAGTTTCTCGACTAAATCCCAGAATTGTGTAGGTCTCGTCTGACCACTCGAGCATTCCGCTGGTGACCTTCCACGCGAAGATTCCGGAATGACTTAGTTTCTGCGCCTCAGCCAGGTATTCCCAACGCCTCTGCAACTCTTGTCGACCGGTATTCACATCACTACCGACCCTTTCCAACTCGCCTGCTCGCCCCACACCGGAGTACTGAGGCTGATTGGTTGCTTCTGAGACGTGTCCTCGGTTTCGGCGCCAGTAATTAAAGAGAGCGGTAATCGAGCTGAACATCTATGTGCGGCCTTTCGCTTGGACGGACGCGGGATAGAGTGACTCAATCATGCCTTTGCCCAAGAGCTGCGACAGAGGTGACGGTGGGGTCTTCGAGCGCATATCAAAGGGCGTATCCACCAACCATCCCGGTTGCGCCGGCAATTGCCAGGTGCTTGCTTTTCCGGATCGGAGTATCCATCCTCTCCTGGCCCTGGAAGGGTGGTCACAGAGCCCATTCGGCTAGCCGCCGATATAATAAGGTCGGTTCCTCCAGCCAGTCTACGTAGAGCCGGTGCTCGGCAAAGAGCCACGCCCAGGCGATCTTCACAAACGTATCGAGGTAGCGAAGCGACGCGAGCATCAGACGTCCTGTATGAACGCAAGATGTTGCAGGCGGTAAGCTTCGCCCGGGCCCGGTCGGGCTCGATAATGAAGACTGTGCTCTGTCCGACGAAGTGCCTAGTCGCGTCGTACTTGTTCAGGTCATCGAAGACGGGAAGCAAGCGCTTCGCGAGTGCACTTCCTGTGAGAGCGTCGGATCTTTGGCGTTCTAATACGCAACGAAATGCGTGTCTGCGACAAAGAGAGACATCTGACCTTGTGCGTCGCGACGATCGGCGCTGAGCGCATAGGCCTCGACGAGTTCGCGGATTGCGAGTCGATCCGCGGCTTCGCTGGGAGAGATTGTCAAGTACTGTCTCACGAGCCTCCTTAAGACTCAAGTATGGCGCGCGGTTCAAGGAACGCCTCGATCCCGAACGTTCCGAATTCGCGGCCGACGCCGGAATGCTTGAATCCGCCGAACGGAGCCTGTTGATCGTCTAGCATGCCGTTGATCGCTACGCGGCCGGCTCGGATCTGAGACGCGACGCGGCGCGCGCGCTGAATGTCCGTGCCGCTCACATAAGCGTGGAGGCCGTACTCCGTATCGTTGGCAATCCTGATCGCATCCTCATCGTCCTCGTAGGTGATGCACGAGAGGACGGGCCCGAAAATCTCTTCCCGGGCGATTGTCATATCATTCTTCACATTGACAAATACCGTGGGTTTCACGAAGTAGCCCGACTCAAGGCCGGGCGGGTGTCCTTCGCCTCCGACAAGCACCTGTGCGCCTTCTTCAATACCCTTGCGAATGTATGACTGCACACGCTGATATTGCTTCTGGTTCACCATTGGTCCGACGGCGGTTTTTGGATCGGCCGGATCGCCGACTGGAAAGGCCGGCATGGTGTCCACGATCACCTGTTTGACTTCGTCGAAGCGACTCTTTGGCACAAGAAGCCTGGTCCCCGCGACGCACGCTTGACCGTTGTTCAGAAACCCGATGGTGAACGCATTGGGGATGGCCTTCTTGAGGTCGGCATCATGAAGCAGAATGTTGGGCGACTTGCCACCCAGCTCAAGCGTGACGCGCTTCATCGTCGCAGCACCGTCGCGCATGATTGATCTTCCGACAGCAGCCGAGCCCGTAAAGGAAATCTTGGCCACATCGGGATTTCGCACGAGCTCCACTCCGACGACATCTCCCCGACCGGAGACAACGTTGCAAAGCCCTTTCGGAAGTTTCGCCTCGTGTACACATTCCACCCACACGCGCGTTTGCAAAGCGCTCAACTCGCTCGGCTTCATGACCACCGTGCAACCGGCGGCGACTGCCGAGGCAAGTTTCATGCAAAGGAAAAACGCGTTCGCGTTCCACGGGGAAATCAGACCGGCAACGCCGACCGGCTCCATGGTGACCGTTGTTTTGCCCCAACTTCGAGTCAGCGGCAGCTCGCGGAGTCCCTTCTCGGCCGAGAGGAACACGTCGGCGCCTGCCTGTACGATGAGCGCTGCGAACTGCACAACACCACCATACTCCTCGACCATCATCTTCGTGAGATCATCGGTGCGCGCCGAGACGGCCTCGTGCAGCCTGCGTAGAATCTCCATGCGCTCTTCTTTGGTTGTCCGCCCGAAACTTGCGAACGCTCGCTTGGCGGCGGCAATGGCGCGTCGCGCATCCTCCTCGTCTGCCAACGTAACGCGGGCGATCACTTGACCGTTGGTCGGCTTGATAATGTCCATGACTTCGCGGCCGTGGGATTCGACAAATTCTCCATTGATGTAGTGCGTCGTGATTGTCGTCATCGCGTCTCCTTGGTGAGGTCAGAGCCTTCAGCTGATGTTATGGACGCAGAGAACTCGCGTCTATTACATGTTTCTGCTAGGCCACGACGCATGCGAGGCGAGGTTGAGATGTCAATGCGATAGCAGGTTCTGACGCTCTGTGCTACCGGCGAGGAACGATGTACGAGATGAACCGCCATCGCGCCCTCGCCGACTGCCGACGCAACCCGCTTGACGCTGCCAGACCGTGCGTCGCCGACGGCAAATATTCCCGACACACTCGTCTCGAGTAGAAGCGGGGCACGGCTCAGCGGCCATTGAAGTTCGTCGTATTCCACGAGATCTGGCCCGGTAACGATGAATCCCCTGTTGCCTCGGAGCTTTTTCTTACCGGCGCGCAGCGCTCAATTGCCACCAGGAGCGGCGCCACACGTACAACCGCGATATGCAGAACCATATTTCAGAAACCACAACGACTACCAGGAACATGTAATTTATTCAACTCTTGGCGTTCGCTACGATCTGCCTGTTCGTATGTACCTCGTGTCGGTGAACGCTGGTAGGAGGTGGCATGATG
>Ga0207094_1035_pt1 | contig 21049 bp, 15 predicted proteins | sample Alteio_BWMinHeat_90_FD_153518 | JGI IMG/M metagenome (GOLD analysis project Ga0207094, IMG submission 153518) | Enriched cells from forest soil in Barre Woods Harvard Forest LTER site, Petersham, Massachusetts, United States -... | ecosystem: Environmental > Terrestrial > Soil > Temperate forest >... | reverse complement strand
GTAAGTAATACCTCGTCTATGCCGGAAGTAGCCGGCGACGCCGCCCTGCTGGTTGACCCGTCAGACCCCGAAGATATTGCCGATAAAATGCACCAGCTATATAAAGATGAGGCATTACGGACGAAGCTGATTGTTAACGCCCGGCAGCAAATAAAGAAATTCGACTGGAATAACTCTGCAAGGAAACTCTGGGATAGTATGATGAAGTGTGTAGGTTGAATCATACTGGTTTTTGAGATTCAACTGGTGTTATCAACAAAAATGCTCCGGAAATGCGGAGCATTTTTTGTTGCAGTAAAACTGCTCCCATCCGTTATGGAAAATCAATACCGTGGTATTTGTTTACATCGAGCATCGGCATATTAGACTTGTAGTAACTGTTAATAGACCTTAATATCTCATTTGCTATAAGTGCATACCCTCGCGGCGTCGGGTGAATACCATCCAGCGAGAAAGCGCCCCCGCTTATATATTATGTGTTATAAGTAATGCCATTATAAGTATATCCCGACGCTATGCTTGTCATAAAGGAGTTCATGTCCACATAAGCTAATTTATGCCTGTTTGCCTCAAACAATATGAAACTGTTGAAGCTGGTTATAGCATTTCTGATATTCTGGAGCTCTTCGGTAGTAATCACATAATCCCTTGGGATCGGCTTAGTACTGCCCCAGCCCGCGCACCGGATAGAGTCTGCCGGCAGTGTCAGCAAAAGAAGCTCTCCTGGTACGGCTTGTCTTACGCTACCATCATGTTGCTGTACCACATAGTCATTTGCTCCCACCTGGAAAACCGTTTTAAAAATTGATCCCCAGATTTTCTGTAGTGTATCTGCCTGGCCCTGGCGGGTTAGATTAAGGCCATTAATAGGAACAGTTGTAAAAAAAGGAAGGCTGGTAATATCCGGAATATTAATAAGGGCTCCGCTGGCGCCCGTACTTATGGCCATGTTCAGCGCGTCATCATATGCCGTATCAAACTGCGTATAGGGGCTTATATCTAACTGGCTAAAGTTGTAGGTTCCCGGTACCAGTGGTTGTGCATGTCCGCTTCCATCACCCTTGCCTCCATTTATTGCATAGCTCAGCACATCATTGGCGCCCAGCCACATAGTAAAGAATGTAGGGTGCATATTATGCACCCTGTAAGCGAGCTCATCCAATGGTGTGCCGGTCAGGCTATTATAAAATCTGTAGGCATATGAATTCAGCAATGCGTAGTTTTGTACGAGATAATCAACCACGCGGATACCCGGTACGCCAATATTATTAATTTGCCCGTTATTTGTTGTACTGATGTAATGATAACTTCCTGAAGAATCAACAGTCCCGGAATAATTTACAGGCCCCAGCGAAGAATCTGTGGTGCAGGCACTGTGGGTCATTCCCAGAACCATTTTAGGGCCGGGCCATCCTCCATTACCGTTAACCAATGGTTGTACGAATGTTCCTTTTACGCCAGAAACCAATTGGAACTGTTCAAAAAGCCTTTGAGGATATGAATTCAATTGCCCTGAAATCGTCAGGCTGTTGTCTGCATACCCAGCTGTGAGTGAATTGCCTATAGCAAGATAATTAGAGAAGTCTGCATTCCCTGCGGTGAGTGGCGTAGTAACACTTACACTGGGTTTACAGGCAGTAAATAAACATGCTATAGCGCCAATGATATATAATTTTTTCATTCCTGTTGTTTTAAGCGTTTAGAAATTATAATAAATACCAAGTCCGGTGGTAACAGCCTCCGTTTTATACGTGCCGCTGAAATTGCCGAAATCGTAGTTACCAGCGCGTTTTACTGAACTTGTACCTTCAAAGGCCGCCAGGATAGTAAATCTCCTCAATGGTTTCAATGCTACGCCGCATGTAAATACAGCGCGGTCGGCATCCGGAAGGTCTGGCGATACAAAGCCATTAGTAACCGGGGTGGGGTCGAATGCCCCTCCCATCATTACAGATACGATCTTGCTGATTTTATAATTAGCGCCTATCCTTGGTGTCAGCGTATTCCTGTAATGCCTGGGCGAATGCATATCCTGCAGCGAAGTTGTATGCTGCGAGAAATTGATCCTCAGAGAATCAAACGAATTCCACCCCGTATAGTTGAGGTCAAATTGCAGTGTCAGGCGCTCTGCAGGCCTGTACCCTATCCCTATGGAAGCAACCTGCGGTAACGGGAGTTGCGAATCAAAATGGGTATTCGGGAAAGAGCTGGTCAAAGACGATGGTACAGAGAATACTGCTGAACCGCTGCTTATGTCCATATTTATCTGTGAGCGGTAAGTAACTCCTAGTTGTAAACGATCATTCAGCTTCATCTGCACCCCGAGATTAAACCCTGCGCCTGATGCATTACCATGCAAATGAGCATCGCCCTCATCATAACCCGGACCTAAGGAGCCATGCACCGGCAAAGCCTGCCTGAAATCGAAAGTGCCGATACCGTATACAAAACCTGCGCCCACTGATAAGAAATCGCTGATGCGATAGCTTAAAGTGGGTTGAAAACAAATTGACTGCAGATCAATGGTCTGCACAATATATTTACCGAGCCAGTTGTCGTCCCAGCTAAGGCCAATGCCCGCCACACTGTAAACGCCCAGGCCAAGGGCGAATTTGCTTTCTTCCTGGATAGGCCCCCCGATATATACGTTGAAAGGAGAGAATGTCCTTGTTTTTGACAATACCGAGGTGGCTTCATTGCCGGAGGTCAACTGGTTTCCGAACGCTGTTGACGGCATGATATACAGTCCGCTTACATACGCCTGTATGCCGTGCAGCCTGGCAAGCCCTCCAGGATTATAAAAAATAGTTGAAGCATCCCATGGCCATGCTGTGCCGGTACCTCCCATTGCAAGCTGCCTCAGGCCTTGCAAATTAAGCTGGTAACCCGCACCAAATGATGTTATTGCCGACAATAGTAATGATGCTGCTAATAAGTGTTTCTTCATAAAAACTATGTTGTTAAAATATCAATTGTTCGAACCAAGTCAATAATTAATCGGTTAAGGTATGGTGAAATATCCTTAAAAACAATACCTGCTATAAAAAACAGTGCAAATATAAGCGTTAAGAAATGGCAATACCAATGGTTGCGATGCTTATTTTTATACTTTCTTCCTTTAACAGCGCCAACGCGCAGGCTTCCAATGTAGCGCCCGTAGTTAATACATCATCGCATAGTAATATGTGTTTACCTTTCAATGGAGCGCTTTCACGGATCCTGAACGCTTCTGACATATTGCTCACCCGTTCTGCCCTTGTTTTGTTTGTCTGGCTTTCGGTTTCCCTCACCCGCTCTAATATTTTATCGGAAGCAGGAATTTTAAGTATTTGGCTCATCCCCTCTGCAATCAGCATACTTTGATTATAACCACGACTCGCTTTTTTAGCCTTATGCAGCGGGACCGGTATTATAATATCTATTGACCCGCCCCACCCTGTTGACAGCAGCGATGTTGCAAATTGCCTTCCAAGGAAATAGCCGATTCCTTTTTTGTTACGGTATTTTAATCCATGCATTAAGTGCTGTAACAAGCCGTCATTTGTAAAGTAAGCATAAGATACAGCGTGTGCAAAAGGTATCCTGCCAGCAAACCGCAAGGCTGTTTCATTATTGTCTATCTCCTGGTAACCTGTTTCCGGAACCTGCAAACAGCAACTGATGCACAATATTTTCTCCGCAGCAACCAGGGGTTTGCTGCACCCCTCGCAAAGCCGGGGGTAAAAGAGGTGTATGATGCCCTCGTTGAGTTGTTTAATGAGCATTGGGAAGTAAAAATAGTGCTTTTGAACCGGTAAATGTTTAAATCAGGATTTTCAGAATTTTGGCCTGTTTTGCCACGAATCAGGCCTGTTTTGAGCACCCGACGTACAAGCAAACGACGGAAAATTCATGGCTAAGTAACTAAACCGTTAAAATGTTAATTGACCAAAGGATAGCTACCTTTGCGCTAATGCAAAAAAGACCAATGCCTGCCGAACTGAAAAAGGGCGGGGTGATCCTTGTGGACAAGCCGTATAAATGGACGTCATTTGACGCAGTAAATCTTTTTAAGATCACATTGCGCGCCAAGATCGGACATTGCGGTACCCTTGATCCGCTGGCCACCGGCCTGCTTATCTGCTGCACCGGGGAGATGACTAAGCAAATATCGCAATACCAGCAGTTGCCAAAAGAATATACCGGCACTTTTCATATTGGCGCTACAACAGCTACTTATGACCTGGAAAGCGAACCAATGATCGTTATGCCTTTTGAACACGTTACCGAACAGTTGGTATATGATACCGCAAAACAACTCACTGGTGAGATAATGCAGGTGCCACCCATACATTCTGCGATAAAAAAAGACGGCAAGCGCTCTTATGACCTGGCCCGGGCAGGCAAAGAAGTAATATTAACTGCGAGGCCGGTGATCATCAGTGAATTTGAAATAATTTCTATAAAACTCCCGGAAATACAGTTCCGGGTTGTTTGCAGTACTGGCACTTACATACGGTCGCTGGCAGATGATTTGGGCCGTCTACTGGGTTGCGGCGCCTATCTCCAGGAGCTGAGGCGCACCCGGATTGGGAACTTCGATGTAAAAAATGCCCTCAGCCCCGGACAGTGGAAAGATTTATGGAAGACCCCGGTTCGTGATACAGATATGGATGACTTTAATTAAAAAAATTTTGCCTTTAAGCCCTTTTTTTATAATAATTTATTAGATTGCGTCTTTAAGCTGACGTTAAAGCCTTCCTAAGCAATAGTTAAGTACGATGTGAATATGTGTATAACTGAAAAATAATCGTAACGTTGTGTTTTAATATAATGTATTATGCTGTCTAAGAAATATCAGTCAACCATAGAAAGCAGTACAGCCTTCATGGTAAAAATAGAAGATCTCGTCAGGGAAATCGCTATACAGAACGGTATTCCGTACTATAGGATCGAGTCTTCTATGGAGCACTACCCGCATATGGGCGGAGCAGATACTTATATGCCTGTGATCAGGATAATTACTTATTTTGAAGATACCGTTAACCAGGTTACAGAAATATTGCGCAAGGAATTTGAAATTACAAAAGGAAAATCCATAGATAAAAAGAAAGATAGAATTGATAGCTTCTCCTACAATCACATACAGTATGTGGCCAATTTAAAAGCCAACAGGCGCGGGCTGACAGAATATAAAAGATGTGGCGACAAGAAATTTGAATTGCAGCTTTGTTCCATGCTGCAGGATGCCTGGTCTGGTATAGAAAGAGAGCTTGGCTATGAGAATGCTTCTGATGAGTCTAAAAGAAATTTTTACAGGGTAGGCGCACTGCTGGAGATGGTTGACCTTGAGTTCCTGAAAATGCGTAGTGAGGCAGGCAAAAAATATGAACAAAAAATAGCTGCATCGCAAAATCAGGAAGAATTTACTGAAGAGTTCATACCCTTGCAGCAGGACGTAGAAGCCCCCCAACCTATTCTTACATTTGAAGATCATGTAAATGGCCTGGCAATAGTTAATGAAGTACCGGAGAAGGTGGAAGATGCTATTCATTTTATCAATGTTCCGGAGCCGCAGCAGCAGATATTCCACTCCGAAACGGACCTTTCGGCCGTATTAGCAGAACCTGTATTTGAAAAACACACAACTCCAATCGCGGAAGTAGTTGTAAATAATATAGTTGCGCAGCCACAGCCTGTTCAGGAACACAAACAAGTGTTTGTAAATTATATGCCTGAGCAGCCAAAACCTGTATATGAACAGCCGCAGGTAATAGTAAATTATATACCAGAACAACCAAAAGCTGTATACGAGCAACCACAGGCAGTTGTAAATAATATTACGGAACAACCAAAACCTGTATACGAACAACCACAGGCAGTTGTAAATAATATGCCAGAACAATCGAAACCCGTATACGAACAACTACAGGCGGTTGTAAATAATATACAGGAACAACCAAAACGTGTTCAGGAGGCGACTCACGTTGCCGCACCTGAACCCAAACACAACGCTATCAATGGCTTTGCTCTTAACCAATTCATCGTGCCAAAACGTTTCAAACCGGAAGTTGCAGCGCCGGTTGGTATCGCGCCAAAACGTGTAGTAACCCCCATCGTCGAAAAAACGGTGAATAGTCCTGAAAAGGCGGATATGAAAGTGAATAGCAATGGTTCACTTGCTATTGATATTCCTGTTGAACATAAAGTTTCAGTAACTGAACGGTTTATTTCAGAAGTAGTGAATGCAGCAGAACAACCGCTGCCCGCTCCCCAGGAACAGCCACAACCTGTAGTACTCCCTCATTTTGAAATTCCTGCTCTGCCACCCGTTCCCGAGTACATACAACCTATTGTAAACAATCAGCCTCCGGTACAGCCGCAGGTTTACGTTCCTAAAATTGAAAACATCCCGAATGTAAATCTGAATGGTAATGGAAACGGAATTGCCGCGAAGATCCCCGAAATAATGCAAGAGCCGGTCGCCCCGGTTGAAAAAGCAGTCCCGGTCTATGAAGGACAGGCAAAAGCTAATAATAAAGTTGCTTTTGACGAAAATGCACCGATGACCGATGCTTCCCTAAGAGAATATGTGATGAACAGCAAACTCCTGAAAGAAGTAGACCAGCGTATCGCTGAGCGCGCAGGAGCCAAGATAAACCAGGAAATAGATATTGAAGGAGATGTGGAACGCCTGCGCTTCTTAAAAGTTTTTACGCTAAAACAGCTCCAGGACAGGATCACAGATAACAAAAATGATATTGTTTCCTTTGCAGAAAAGTGGATCGGCAAAGATAACGGCGGCTCTTTCGATACGGGGATCAGCCTCTTCTACCTTGAGTACTTGCTCGTAGGTAAGAAAAATGACCCTGCCTTTGCCATAGAGTATGTGGTGAAATTTATCTCCGATAATGATTACAGCGCCCGTTACATTATACCTACTTATAATTCCATAAGGAGCTCGGATGTTTCAAATAATTTTTCGCATCTGACGTTGAAAGCATAAGTTTGACAGTCCTTATTTAGCAATAAATGTTCGCGAATACAATTGTTCCTGCTCCAACTGTGGGGATTTTGCTGTTTATATTGATATGCCTGACTGGAGCGCTTTCCCTGAAGCGCTTGTAACTATAATCCGGGCCTCATCAAGGACAGATGCAAATCTGCATGCGATACCCTGTTTAAAAAACAATGTCCGGCTCTCCATCGCGATAAGTAATCCCGTTTGAACATTAAAGATCTGCACTGCAACATGCCTTTGCGGTCTTAAAAACAAAACATAGGACCTGCGCCTCCGCGCCTCTGCGAGAAACTTTCTCCTGTTTTCAGCGTTGGGACACCCTAATAATTTTTTTGAATAATTCTGTATAGTTCCGATTGTTCATGATCCATTTTCAGAAGCTTCGATTTAGTAAGTTTTGATTCTGGGAGGGTATATATTATCTCATACATATTGTGAGTTAATTCAGCTGCTTTTTTAAGGGAAATGGTTGATTTTTCTTTATAGAGTACTCTTTCTAATTCTTTATAAATGCAGTATGCTGTAAATGAGATGCAAATATGGGCTTCTATCCGATTTTTTAAACGATGGTAAATTGGTCTTATTCGTAAGTCAGTCTTTGACATTCTAAAAGCCTTTTCAATATGCCATAAGTTTTTATAGTTTTCTATTACTTGCTTATCATTAAGGCTGGTATTAGTAACATATCCTTTCAATCCGTCCCAGCTTTTATCATTGATGAACTTCTCATAGTCAATTTCAATCTTTACTTCTCCTTGCAATTTTAAGTACTTGTTATATCCTTTATTGTTGATGCTGGATTTAGTAAGTTTTCCCGCTTTTATTTGCTTTTCCAGCCGCTGCAAGCCCCGCTTGCGGTTATGTTCATCTTTAATCGCCCTATTCGTTGCATAAGCGATAATAAGCCTGGTATTGGGTGACTTCTTAATTTTTATTACCTCCCCTTCAGCCAGTTTTTTTTGAAGTATTTGCTGCTTTATTTTATCAGGCTCGTTTTTTAATCGTGCACCTATTATGTATTGATAATGCCTGTCCTCCAATGCTTTGATGTTGTCGTTGGACAATAAACCTGCATCTGCTACCACGATTGGTTTTTCAAGATTGAACTTGATTGATATTTTCTCTAAAAATGGAATAAGGGTGTGTCCTTCATAAATGTTGCCTTCAAATATATCATAGCCGATGGCAAAACCTCCGATACCAACAAGCAATCCTAAATAAATTTGCGGGTTCTGATGTTTGCCATCTTTGCTAAATCCAGTCTTGCGCAAATCATCTTCATCACTTGCCTCAAAGTAAAGTGTGGTCATATCATAAAACACAACACTGATATTCCCGTTTAGAATCTTTTGAGTATGCGTAAATGCAATGCGCTCTGCCTGTTCTTTGAGTTGATTACTCAACTTATCTAAAAAACGATAAATAGCATCTATATCAAGCATCACTCCCTGATAGCGATATACATATTCAACTGTTTTGAGCTTGCTCAATGGGAAGGCTAAACGGGCAATCACTAAATGTCGGAATAAATCTTCTTTAATAGCATCAAAGCCAATATAGTCGTATAGATGACCGAAAATTATTTCAGGACCAACGGTTCGGATACTGGCATTATTAAGACCGTCAAATAGCTGTTCAATGATGGTATCAGTTTCCGAAACAAACAACATTGGCTGAGCGCATAACCTTTCCAATTCTTGTTTGCCTAAATACCACAGCTTTTGGACCTCCTGCTCACTGGGGCCCGATCCAATGGTCTTAATAACCTTATACTTACTATGAGCTTTTGAAATGATTTGCACCGATGTGCTACCAGATTCATTTCTCTTTTTTCTTAAAAACACACCCAAAAATAGCATCGGGACACCCAAAACAAAAATTCAAGTCAGTAAAATCAAGGGTTTCAGAGGACGTTTTTCAAAAGTGCGGAAAACAGGAAGATCTGCACTGCAACATGCCTTTGCGGTCTTAAAAACAAAACATAGGACCTGCGCCTCCGCGCCTCTGCGAGAAACTTTCTCATGCCGGATATTAATGTTCAACTCGTATAAAATGAATAATTGCCGTATCATCAAATTCAATCCTGCCGTTGTGCGATTAACGGCATCCTGCAATTACCTTTGCAGCATGTCTTTTTTCAAAACAGCAAAACCTTTTGTAATTGCGGGCCCGTGCAGCGCTGAAACAAGGGAACAGGTTATGGAAACGGTTGAGAAACTCCGCGCCTTGAATGTACAGTTGTTCCGGGCAGGGGTATGGAAGCCCCGGACGCGGCCCGGGCAGTTTGAAGGTAATGGGGAAATAGCGCTTGAATGGCTGCAGGAAGCAAGGCAGCAATATAAATTACCGCTAACCATAGAGGTTGCAGAGCCCGCACATATAGAGCTGGCGCTTAAATATAATATTGATGTTTTATGGGTGGGCGCCCGCACTACCGTAAATCCCTTCCAGGTGCAGCACCTTGCCGACGTACTGAAAGGCGTGGATATTCCGGTGATGGTCAAAAACCCTGTAAATACAGATGTGGGCCTGTGGCAAGGGGCCATAGAACGTTTTGAGAAAGCGGGGGTAAAAGAAATTGCCGCCGTGCATAGGGGATTTTCCGGTTATAGCCCCTCAGGCGGTTACAAAAACCAACCCAACTGGCCAATCCCCATAGAGCTGAAAAGACGCATGCCTGATCTTACCATGATATGCGACCCAAGCCACATAACCGGCGCACGTGACCGTATAGCGGAAGTAGCCCAAAAGGCTATGGATATGCACTTTGACGGGCTGATGATAGAAACACATCCGCGCCCTGACGAAGCATGGAGCGATGCCGGGCAACAAATAACCCCGCAGCAATTAAAAGAAATATTGGCAGGCTTGGTTGTTCGGGAAGAATTTACCACCGATATGAGTGGAGCAATGCAACTGGAATACCTCCGCCAGGTGATGGATAGTATTGACTCGGAGATAATAGACCTCCTGGCGAAGCGCATGGAATTAAGCGAAAAAATGGGCGCAGTTAAAAGAGCCTGCAATATGACTGCCTACCAGCCTGCCCGCTGGCGCGAGATCGTGGAAACAAGGAGTGAGCGTGCGCAGTTGCACCTGCTTTCTAAAGAGTTCATAGTTGAATTGTATGAAAAGATACATCACGAAAGCATCCGTAAACAATTGTCTGTTTTGGAACAGTGTAATGCGCCAAGAGTTAAAAGCGGGAATGATTAACCTGTTTTGTTCCATCTCTTCAAAAGCATCTGTAATAAAATAAAAAGTAAATTTACCCTTTTAAATACCTGATCATTGGCATTAAAACACCATGTAGACGCTAAAGCAAGGTTTGACCAGCAAGTGGACAATTCACAGCTTTTTGTATTGCCTTTTATAGAAAAAACCAAACCATTAGGCTCCGGTACTTCCCTTTTGGAGGTAGGAACAGCTGAAGGTGGGGTTTTACTTCCGTTTATTGAGCACGGATGCTTATGTGTGGGGGTAGATCTTGCCGAAAACAGGATCGAGCAGGCTAAAATATTCCTGCAAAAAGAAGTGGCAGCAGGCAAGGTGGAGTTCATCTGCCAGAATATTTATGAGGATTCATTTGTGAACCGCTTTAGAAACCACTTTGATGTCATTATACTTAAGGATGTGATAGAACATGTGCCGGAACAGGAAAACTTCATACTGCACCTCAAAACATTTTTAAAACCCGGAGGGCAAATCTATTTTGGTTTCCCGCCATGGTATATGCCTTTTGGAGGGCACCAGCAGTTATGCCGGAAAAAATGGGCCAGTGTAATTCCTTATTATCATATCCTGCCTCGCTTCATTTACCGCGGCATATTGACACTGGCGGGAGAGCATCCGCTCGTTATTAAAGAGCTGTTGGAAATAAAAGATACTAGCATCACAATAGAGCGATTTGAGCGGATAATAAAAAAAACGGGGCTGAAAGTATTAAATAGACAACACTATCTCATTAACCCCATTTACAAATTCAAATTTGGCCTGAAACCACGCAAACAATGGGCGCCCATAACCTGGATTCCCTATTTCAGGGATTTTGTAACTACTTGTGTCTATTATACTGTTGGGTAGTTTCGCCCGTTTGCCTAATGCCTGAAATGCCTTGTCCCCGTAATCACCATCGCCATATCATTTTCTTTGCAGAATTCTATACTTTCTGCATCGCGCACAGAGCCTCCGGGTTGGATAACTGCAGTAATACCCGCTTCATGCGCCAGCCTTACACAATCGTCAAATGGAAAGAAAGCATCTGATGCAAAAACGGCGCCTTTAAGTATAAAGCCAAATTGCTTCGATTTTTCCAGGGCCTGGCGAAGCGCGTCTATTCGGCTCGTTTGCCCGCAACCCTTACCTATAAGCTGTTTGTCCTTTACTATGGCTATCGCATTCGATTTTAAATGCTTGCAAACGATATTTGCAAACAAAAGGTCTTCATGTTCCTTTTTGCTGCTGTTGCGCCCTCCGGCTTCTCTCCACTCCAAAAAATTCCGTATATCTGCATCTTGTACAAGTACCCCGTTCAGGATGCGTTTGTATTCTTTCACCGGATAAAATGGCTTTTTCTGCACTAATAATATCCGGTTTTTTTTGCCCTTCAGTACTGATAAAGCATCTTCTTCGAACTCAGGACAAATCAATATCTCAAAGAACAGTTCATTTATTTTTTGAGCAACTTCCGCATCAATGGTTTGGTTTGTAATTAATACGCCGCCAAAAGCGCTTTCAGGATCGCAGGCAAGCGCAGCTTCCCATGCATGAGTAACATTATCCCGTTCGGCGATACCGCATACGTTAGTATGCTTGATGATCGCAAAGACAGGTTTGGAAAACGCTGAAACGACCTGGCTGGCGGCATCTATATCCACCAAGTTGTTGTAAGAAAGCTCTTTACCATTCAGTTTTTCAAACAAAGCATCCAAATCTCCGTAAAAAGCAGCGCCCTGGTGTGGGTTTTCGCCATAACGGAGCGACTGCTTATTGCCAAATGAAACCTGGAAATGTTTTTCCTTATTTGCCTGGTTAAAATAATCGGCGATGGACACGTCATAATGAGCGCATTCAGCAAAAGCTTCTGCAGCAAGCCTTCTTCTGTCGTGGAGAGACGTTTCCCCACCTTGTTTTTCCAGCACATCTAAAAAGCCCGCATATTGATGCCTGGATGAAACGATGCAAACATCTTTAAAGTTTTTGCCTGCGGCACGTATGAGTGATACGCCGCCGATGTCTATTTTCTCTATGATCTTTTTTTCGTCCGTGGTCTGTCTTACAGTTTCTTCAAACGGATACAGATCTACTATTACGAGGTCAAACAAGGGTATTTCATAATCATTTATATGCTTTTCATCCTCTTCAAAATCGCGCCTTGCCAATATCCCGCCAAATACCTTTGGATGCAGGGTTTTTACCCGCCCGCCGAGTATGGAAGGGTATCCTGTAACGCTTTCAACGGATACACAACGCATACCTAGCCCGCTAATGAAAGATTCCGTGCCTCCGGTAGAATATAAGGTTACTCCAAGATCATTTAATTTACGGACTATCGGTTCCAGATCATCCTTATAAAAAACAGAGATCAGCGCGGATTTTATCGTACGGTTCATTGACTTTGAATTTATTTGCGAAGATACCAAGTGTGGGGGCAAAGAGCAAATGGGCTGTTTTTACTGTTTTAAAAAGAAAGACTCTTTTTCTGGAACTCCATGCGTGCTGCCAAAGAAATATTAATCCGGCTACATATTTATTATTTTATTTTTTATGTAGAAAAAAACTTTCGTTTTACGCTACAAAATAAATTTATTTTTATGCATAATGCATTGTGATTTCATGCAGTTAACTCTTCTTTAACAGTTTATTTTCATAAAGTGTTTTTTTTATTTATTTATTATACTATTTAGCACTGGAAAACGAATTATAAACAAAACTTATTGGCTTCTGAAAAAAATTTATTTTGTTGGAATATAAATTTTATATACTTTGCATCTCCTTAACAAATTTTGTTAATGAATTTTTAATCATCACTCACATTCAAAAATCATGGTTTATGAAAAGCACAATCATGTTTATTGCGGTATGGTTATTCAACTCGCAATATTCGTTCTGCCAGATCAGCAAATCTGATCACGCAACACCACGGGATGCCGTACCGGCATCAATAGCACAACCGGCAAACACCGCAAATATCCGAGCCATAGAGGCTGCCAGTCCGCGGGGCTTGATCGCAAGAACCGGCAATTTGACTACTCCAAAACTACCTATGTCGCACGCCAAGACACCTGTTAATCTTCCCCCGGAGTATCAACCTGTGGAAGCTCACACACAATCCCTAATAGCAAGCACGAAAGTGCTCCGGGAAAATACAGTGGCCCTGCAGACAAACACCTTGGCCCTGCAGGTAAATACGCAGGCCATAGAGGAAAACCTAGCGTCCGTGCGGAGAAATGCGCAGCTTAGAGGTGCGGAAGTGCCGTTAGCCTCAAAGCAGGTTGATGTGCTTGTAAAAACAAAAATGTTTTTGGCAAACACATTGGCTAAAGCTTCTGAAAAAGCCCAGGTACAAAACAAGCCTGTCCTCGCATATGCGCCTATAAGACAGCGGCCCATTGCAGCGGGCAGCGCATTTAATAGCCTTGCAAAACAACCAGTTTCAGCAAAGCCTGTCCTTGCTAAAGCGCTTGCGATCCGGCAACAACCGCAGGCGACCCTGCCAGTGAAAATAGCAGCGCCGGCAAAGCAGCCGGTGGCAGCCCATGCAGAAAAAATGCCGCCAAAACCAATAGCCGCATTCTCAGGAATTGAGAATAACATGCCGATAGCTATGAATATGCCCAAACCTAAAACACTAGACAGAATATCCAGGACAGACCAGATACCACCACAATCTGCAATTCCTGCAGTAGTGGTAAAAAAAACAGCTATTGCAGCTAACGCGGTCAAAACAAACACAAAGGAGAAAATTTCCCGGACTGAACAGATAATACCACTGTCTGTAATTCCCGCAACGACAGAGAAAAAAATAACTATTGCCGCTAATACATCCAAACCAAACACATCAGAGAAAATTTCCAGGCCTGAACAAATAATACCTCAGTCTGAAATTCCCGCAATGGCAGAGAAAAAAATAACTATTGCCGCTAACACGCCCAAAACAAACACAACGGAGAGAATTTCCAGGCCCGAACAAATAATACCTCAGTCTGTAGTTCCCGCTACAACAGAGAAAAAAATGACTATTGCCGCTAACACGCCTAAACCAAACACAACGGAGAGAATTTCCCGGCCTGAGCGGATAATACCACAGCCTGCAACTCCTGCTCTCGAGAAAAAAACAATTATTGCCGCCAACACCACCAAACCAAACACAACAGAGAGAATTTCCCGGCCTGAACAGATAATACCTCAATCTTCAACTCCCGCTATGGCTCTAAATAAAACGACTATTATTGCCAGTACCCCCAAACCAAACACCGCAGAGAAAATTTCCCGGTCTGAACGGTTAATACCACAGCCTGCAACTCCTTCCCTCGAGAAAAAAACAATTACTGCCGTTAACTCGCTGAAGCCCGCTACAATGGAAAGAACATCCCGGCCAGACCAGGTAATACCGCAGTCAGTAGTTCCAGCCAATACAATGAACAAAACAAGTATTGCCTCGAAAGAAGGCAGGAACGTAAAGTTGATAGCCCTGACGCAGCTCCCGCTTGTTGATCAAATGTATGACTACAAAAGGCATGATTCAAAGCGATTTCCAATAGCTTTCAGATCGGGCTTAAAAGAAGGCGATGCGGTAACTACCGAGGGTTACCTGCATGTAGTGGCAACTGAGGACTCTGGCAAACAGAACGAAACTTATTGCTTGCAGATTACCGTAAGATCGCAATACGGAGACTCCTGTTTTATTGTTAAGATCCCGTCATCTGATCTGTCAGGGATGAAAATGAGTGCATCTGCCATTAATGCAAAAAGATTTATAAGGGACCAGTTAGTGAAAGGAAAAGCGCCAAGCGTTGGCGGAAACATCGTGCGGAAACCCGTCTACGTTTCAGTAACAGGCGAACTCGCCTATGACGACGTTTATGCGGGCGCCATCAGGGGGCGCAACCACGTTTACCCCGGCAAGCGTGGTATGCACTCCTATACCGCATGGCAAATGAGCCAGGTAAGCCGTATAGAATTCACAATGCCTTAATTATGAGTTAATCACACACGCTTCAGCAAATCAGGGGTTCCATGTTTTGATTGGAACTCCTGGTTTTGAACAATCTTGGCATACGTTAGGCTATTATTTAGGGTCTCCGCGAAATAGTTGAACTACTTATCCACAAAGGGTTTGAGGGTGTGCATAACTGTCAAAAAAGCCCCACAATGGCACAAAAAGTGCACAAAGTGAGGCAGATAAAGCACAGTAAATGTACACCAATCTTTTATTTGAACTAACGCCATCGTTATTAGACCAAAGATTTTTAGCTACAGATTTGGGTAAGCTATATGGGTCTATTCCGTTCCGTAAATTGTCATCCGTTGTACCTGAGCCCAAGGGAGAAATTAGTGGCAAGGGTTGTAAAGCATGGTTGAATGTAGAAGGCGGTATTGCACTGTTGATGGCCAAGCATTATTTGCAGCTTAGTGATTCGATGCTTGTAGAACGCCTTAATACGGACTGGGCATTGCAAATGTTTTGTGGCATTAGGCTAATGCCTGACGAACGGATTAAAGATGAAGATCTGGCCGGTCGGTGGCGCTGCTATCTTGGTCGGTATTTGGATATAGATAAATGGCAGGTTCACTTAGCGGCATATTGGAAGCCTTATATGGAAAATACCGATACGGGGCTCACCGATGCAACTTGCTATGAAAGCTACGTCGCATATCCTACTGATCTGAAGCTAATATGGAAATGCTGTAGTGAAACTTTTACGCTGATACAACGGCTGCGTAAACAACTTAAGCTACGTCGCAGCAGAGCCAATCATAATAAACAGAAAGCAAGCTATCTTACTTTTTCTAAACGCCGTAAAAGAGATTTGCGTAAGAACAAAAAGTTGTGCAGAAGCCTGCTTAAATATCTGGACAGATTATTGGTCCAGGTCAATGAATTGGTGGCCAAACCGAAGCCGCATGTAAGTATTAACCGGCTCAAAACAATAGAAAAGATAAAGCAGCAGCAATGGGAGATTTACTTTGGCAAACAATCACAGATACCCAACCGGATAGTATCGCTTCACAAGCCTTATATACGGCCTATTGTGAGGGGAAAGGAAACCAAACCAGTGGAGTTTGGAGCAAAGGTCAATAAGGTACAAATCGATGGTATCAGCTTTATAGAGCACCTTAGCTTTGATGCTTTCAATGAAGGTATCCGCATGAAATCATCCATAAATATCCAAGAACGTTACTTTGGCAAGTGTAACAGAATGGGAGCCGATGCCATTTATGGAACTAATGAGAACAGGAAGCATTGCACTGCAAATAACATCGCAACTTGTTTTGTCGCTAAAGGAAAACAGGGAGATAATGCAGAGCAAAAATCGCAAATGCGAAACATATTGGGAAAAGCACGTAGCACCAAACTTGAAGGAAGCTTTGGTAATGAGAAGAATCATTATCTGCTCAACAAAATAAAAGCCAAAACACAAAGCAACGAGATTGTCTGGATATTTTTTGGAATGCTCACCTCTAATGCCGTAACCATCACCAAACGACGAACGAAAAGCAAAGAGGCAAAAAAAGCGGCCTAAGCGGCCGCAAAAAAAGCAAACTTGGAAGCAAATATGGGAAAGGTGCGCCCTTCATTTTAAGAAATCAAAAAAATGACTGGCTTTATGCACAAATTATTGACATGCGCAGGCCATATAGAACGCTCGGTAATTCTAAAATCATAAACCGAACCGTGCATGACCATTTTCAGGGGCACCCTAATGAAAAACCGGGTAAAACTGAAGATGTTACAGTATCACCATCTACAAAATAAGGCGACTCTAGAAATTTGCCTTCTGTTAATGCATATATCCGCATCCACTGGTCCTGGGGGCTTACTACCCAATATTCCCTTACACCCGCTTCCTCATATACTTCATGCTTCTTTTTCAGCTCTTTTGCATTATTACCCGGACCAAGCACTTCTACTACAATATCAGGCGCGCCTATACGGCCTCTTTGGTCTAATTTAGTGAGGTCGCATATCACGCAAATATCCGGCTGCAATACTGTTATAATATTCTTATCGTTCTTTGATTTCCGGGGTATGCGGACATCAAATGGAGCATCGTACACCTCGCAGGGCTTATCTTCAAGAAATAGCCAAAGACGGGCAGAAATATTACCAGCAATTTTTTGATGAAACCAGTTAGGGGCGGGGCTCATTTTGAAAATTTTCCCCCTTATTAATTCTACACGTTCTTCAAATTGCCATTTGAAATAGTCGGCATAAGTGTAGCTCTTATTCAGATCAAGGTCGGCTAATTGCATGTTGTAAAATTAGTTTAAAAAAGCAATTCAAAAAATTCAGTAACCTATTTCGTAACGAGGCAACACAAAACACTGATTTTAATCCTGCTCTGCCTTCCTTTTACTCATATCCACTACCTTCCATTTGTCGCCAACCTCATACAGCAAAAGATATTCACTTGCCGGTTTTTTTAAAGTCAGCTCATACCGGTGGCCCGGGTCAATCAGATTGAGTTTGTAATCGTTGTTCTCATAGCTGTATCCGCCCTTACCTTCATACCACCACCAGGTGCCCCATTGGTTGAGTGTTACATGAATAACGCTGTCATTAGCTACCATAACATGGGCCCCGTCATCGGGAGTTTGCATATTGTAAGAGAGCACGTCGTAAATGGTATTGTCTATCTTTTTATCGGGCATCAAAAGGTTGCGCATAAGTTTATACTCGCTTTCTTTTTCAGATCCTATCATGGCGACGCCATTCATGTTCTCTGGCAAGTTCAGTAGCAATATTTTTTTATTTCCTGCGTCTGGCATACTGTTTAATAATCCGTGAATTACCCTTTCAGACTTGCCCCAATACCTGCTGACCATTATAGCAAAACGAAGGTTTACGAGAGAATATACTAAAATGACTACTATCCTTACATTTTGTTTCGGTATGAAGCTTATGAGCAACACAAACAGCATATAAAAAAAAGGCGCAGTAAAATAAATGTACCGGTCAAAAAGCACAAATAGCATATCCCCGAACCATATAGGTATCAGCAACGTCAGGGTTATCATGACGAAAGCAAATAAAAGGCCTGCAACTTTTCCTTCTCCGCTTAGTTTTTTAAACCGAGCTGCAATAAATATTGAGATACTTACCACAAAGGCATAAAACAAGACAATGCCAAGTGTTGAATCACAAAACGAATACACTTGTTGCCGCATTTCATAAGGGAAAAACCTGCCAGCAAACAGCAAATGAAACAGGTACTTTGCAGGCTTTCCAAAACTTTGAAGATTTATGGAAGTAACTGTATTTGTTCCTATACGGGATACCCAACTTCCATATAAAATGTGAAATGTAAGAAGTCGGGCAAAGAATAGCGATAAAAGTGGCAGGAAGAAATACTTCATCACACTCCTGAAGACCGTCTTATCCAACGACGAAATAAAATGGTAGAAAAGTGCAAGCGCCAACACAAGCCATGGGGTTATATAAAACACCTCGAGCGTAAAGGTGGATGAAAGATAGATCAGTCCAGCCAGCCATGCATACTTATTTCTTCCGGTATATACGAATTGCTGGACGCACAGCAGTATCAGCAGTATCAGCAGCAATCCCTGCAAAAAATGGAAGGAGGGTTCCCATACAATTACCTCCGACATATAGGGAGACACACAGAACAGCAAGACCCCGGTGAGCGAAATCATTTTGCTGTTTACCACACCCACATCATTGAACAGGCGGGAACAAAAAATAAAAACAAGAATAACATTAACAGCATGCAGCGTGATAAATAACAAATGCCACAACCAGGGATTGATGCCGAATAGTTTGTAGAAAAAATAGGTGACAATTTGTGTAAACTGGTATAAACTTTTTGCCTGAAAATTTGTACGGTTGACATACTCCGTGAAACTGTGGTTCTTTACCTGGTTGAGCCAGCCGGTGAAATCGGTTACGAAACCGGCTTTTGCAGCAGGATAGTATAAAACGAATAGCAATCCCCATACAATACAAAAAAGCAAACCTGTATGAAAAGGTTTATCATGCCGGGAAGTAATGACATTATTAGAAAGTCCGGAGTTATTCAACAAAGTATATAAATATGTAAACAAATATAGCCCATATATAAAACCTGAGGAAAGAAAAGTTGAACCGTGCGTTTAAATAGATTGGCTATTTATCTGTAATTTCATATCGAAATTCAATACCATGGTAACCAAATCACATAAGGCATCATTACTGATAGCCGAGGATGAAGAAAGCCTGCGTGAGGCCCTGAAGCTGAACCTGGAACTGGACGAGTATGAGGTAACAACAGTTGACAGTGGCCCCGCTGTATTAAAAATGGTAAAGAACGAATATTTCGACCTTATCATATTGGATATTATGCTGCCTGATATGGACGGCATTACTGTCTGTGAAACCATCAGGATGCAACACAATGATGTACCTATACTTTTCCTGTCGGCCCGCAATAGCGGCGCAGACCGGGTGGAAGGGCTGAAAAAAGGAGGTGATGATTATCTGACAAAACCTTTTAATCTGGAAGAACTGCTGCTGCGGGTTGACAAGCTGATCACCAAGAACAAAAAAATAAAAGAGCCGCAAACCATTGGTGATACGTATGAGTTTGATGGTTGCAAAATTGATTTTGGAGCGCATGAGTGCACCGACAAAAACAAGGAAGTACAGGAACTAAGCAAAAAAGAAGCAGCGCTTTTGAAACTATTGGTGGAGCACGAAGGCGAAGTAGTATCACGGGAACAGATATTACAGATAGTGTGGGGATATAACGTTTATCCAACCACGCGGACCATAGACAACTTCATTCTCAATTTCCGCAAATTCTTCGAGAAAGACAGCCGGAATCCTAAGCATTTTCATTCTGTAAGGGGTATAGGGTATAAATTTACGAAGTAGATCATTGGTTAATTGGTTGAATTGTTTACCATTTCAATTCAGGATCATCACTCCGGCTTGGCTTTCTATATGCCCGCCTGCTCTGTATCTTTTGCAGTTGACGCTCGTATATCAGCCGCGCAATTTTATCCGCAACACCCTCGTCATGCAGTATTGCATTGAGTTTTTTTTCGGAAATATCGAGCCGGTACATAAGCTGGAAAAATGTTTCAGGGCCCTGTTCCAGTATCTTAACAACCCTATCTGCAAGCAACTTTAATATCGCTTCCTCCGACAAAGTATCCGGTAACATCAGATCCCAATCATCTTTTAAGGTTAACGCAGTTTCCTGTAATAGATCAGCCATAATTCTATAGTTTATTCTCCTTTTGAATTTTGGCTTTTGATTTTTGAATTACTTAAACAAACATCTGTATCTTATCCAGTACCAATTGTTTTACCTCCGTCAAAGATATCCGTTCCTGCAGCATACTATCCCTGTAACGTATAGTAACTGTCTGGTCTTCCTTGGTCTGGTGGTCAATGGTGACGCAGAAAGGGGTACCAATAGCATCCTGCCTGCGGTAACGCTTGCCAATGCTGTCTTTTTCTTCGTAAAAGCATTTGAAATGCGGCTTACATTGATCTATCAGTTCACGCGCTATTTCGGGAAGTCCGTCTTTTTTGGTAAGCGGCAATACAGCTAACTTTATTGGCGCCAGCATCGCGGGTAGGCTCAATACTACACGACCGTCTTTTTTATCTTCCGTGCTCAGGTCTTCCTCCTTATATGCCTCGCTCAATACCATCAATATTGTCCGGTCAAGGCCAATAGAGGTTTCCACAACATAAGGAATATAATGCTGGTTGAGGTCCGTATCGAAATAAGTAAGTTTCTTACCGCTGAACTGCTGGTGGTTCTTAAGGTCGAAATCAGTGCGGCTGTGAATACCTTCTACTTCTTTAAAACCCATCGG
>Ga0207094_1034_pt1 | contig 21142 bp, 17 predicted proteins | sample Alteio_BWMinHeat_90_FD_153518 | JGI IMG/M metagenome (GOLD analysis project Ga0207094, IMG submission 153518) | Enriched cells from forest soil in Barre Woods Harvard Forest LTER site, Petersham, Massachusetts, United States -... | ecosystem: Environmental > Terrestrial > Soil > Temperate forest >... | reverse complement strand
AAAATCGGAGCGAGGTCCCCCTGGGCTGCGTGATGAATCTTTGCGGGAAAAGAAGCTCCATCGTCATAGTAGAGAAAGTGGCGGATGCCATCAGCGAATCCACTCGCGCTCGGGCGCACTCGGACCGCTCGGCCAGACTGGTCGTGCACTTCCACGTCCACGCCTTTGCGGACGCGATCGAAGACCGTTTGAAAATCCTGGCGCAGGTGCGGATAGGCTGACCGGCAGGCCGCATCGGAGTAGCACTTGGCAAAAATCTGATCGACCGCTTGCTGGCCGGCCCAGGCATGGTGCAGCGGGATCAATTCGTCCACGGGAGCGACCGAGGCCAGCACCGCCGAGCGCACATTCGCTCCGTGCCGGCGAAGATAGACCTGCGCAGAGACCGTCCCATACGATCCTCCCCAGATGTTGATCTTTCCATAGCCGAGCCATTTGCGAATATCGTCGATGTCGTCGGTAGCAGGAGCGGTGGTGTACATGCGCAGATCGGCGATCTTTTCCAGCCGCGTGCGGCACGCGCGAAAAGCTTCCGACGGAAAGGCCGAGCTCACGACTCTCTGCAAATCTTCGGGATCGCCATAGATGTCGCAATCGAGCGGGTTGGAGCGCCCCGTTCCTCTCTGGTCGATGAGGACGACATCGCGATGCACGAGCAGTGGACGAAGAAAATCATACGCAGGGGCCAGTTCGGTTGCGGCCGCTCCCGGGCCGCCGTGAAAGATGAACACGGGATCGGGAGATTTCTTCGCCGAAGGCGAGCGCAGGACGACGATACTCAAACCAATGCGCCGCCCGGCAGCGCGATCACGATCTTCCCAAACCGGATATGTCGCGCAAAGGACTTCCGTGGGGACACCGTCGATGCGGCAGGGATGGGGCTTCGACTCGATGGCCGGAACCGGTGTTCGGGGCGCCCCCATCGCGACGGCTGTGAGGACAAAGCCTATCGCAACGCTGCGGAGAAAACCGAGGGCTCGCGACATGGCCCTCAACCTCTCACGAGCCATCTGCGTGCGTCAACTTCCGCAGACTTGTGCTGTCCAGCCTCGATAAGATGTCGCTCGGGAGCCGCGAGAGTCTACAGCGCAATTCACCGGCGAACTGCGGCGGTGTTACAACATCACTCCAAAATGAAAACTTGGGTTACTCGCCTTAGGCGCTTTTTGGCGCTCTCAATTTACCACCAGCCTCTATGTACCAGGGCACATTCACTACGATGACGTTCTTATTCCCAAGAAAGTACAGCATTGCTTTGAGAACAGCTGCACGTTGGTTGTGAAGGATATAGTTGTACCAGCGTTTTTCGACCAGTTCGGGAATTACAACTGCAACTTGCCGGTCGGGATGCGACTTCGATTCGCGCATAGCGATGTCCATGATTGGGGTCATGATGCGCCGATACGGCGAGGGGCAAAGCCCTAACTGTGGAGCGGGAACGCCGGCTTTCCGAGCAGGCTCGACCACAAACTCGTTCCATCGTGCTTCCAGGTCCTTGCCATCGTGTTCTGCCAGCTGAATGTGGACTACTCTGATGTCCGTCGAAAGATCGAAAGCGAAACACAAGGCCTTCTTCGTGAGCTTATTCCATGCCGCAATCGGCAAGATCACTATCGGCGGCCGTCGCGAACTCAAGTCGAGTGGAGTGTTTGACGCAACCTCTCTCCCTATCCGCGCGTAATGCCGGGTAACGGCTTTCATCAGCACCACGAGCGCAGGAATCAGAAGAAAAGTGATCCATGCGCCTTCCACAAACTTGGCGATGAGGACCACGCAGACAGTAATGAAGGTTGCGATGGCGCCGAGGCCGTTCAGGAACATGCTGCGAGCAGATCCTGCACCGCGCAGCTTCTTCCAATGCACTACCATGCCCGCTTGCGAGAGGGTGAAGGCGAGAAACGCTCCCACGGCGTACAGCGGAATCAAGCGGTCGGTGATTCCCCTGAAGATGATCAGCAGCAAACCCGCAAGAAAAGCCAGGACGTAAATTCCCTGGGAAAAGACGAGGCGCCGGCCCCGCGACGCAAAAGAGCTGGGCAGAGACTTATGCAGAGCGATGATCTGGCACAATCGTGGGAAATCGGCAAAAGCAGTGTTGGCCGAGAGACAAAGCACGAGCAGAATGGAGCCGATGGTTACGAAGTAGAAGATGCCTTTTCCCGCGACCGCTCCGACCATTTGCGAAAGCACGCTCTCATAGCCGGGCTGGCCGGGGTCGGTTGCTCCAATGTGGTACACGTTCGAGAGGTACGCGATTCCCGCCAACAACAGGATCAGAATGCCAATGATGATGCTCAAAGTAATCCGGGCATTCCTGGTTGTGGGCTCGCGAAAGGCGCGGACTCCATTGCTGACCGCTTCGACGCCAGTCATCGCGGTGCAGCCGCTGGCGAAAGCTTGAAGTAACAGCCAGGCGCTTGCTGCGCCGGCTACGGCCACGAGTGGATGCGGCGCCACTACGGGCGCCGAATGGCCTCCGCTCACCAGCACTCGAAGCACGCCGACGACGATCGTAATTCCCAAGGATCCAACGAAGAGGTAAGTCGGAATCATGAATACACGTCCGGCTTCGCGCATTCCTCGAAGATTGATCAACGCAATCAAGAACAAGATCCCAAGACACATAGCCAGCGTGTGCGGCAGCAACTTCGGAAAGGCGGAAACCAATGCGCCTACGCCGGCAGAAATTCCGACCGCTACGGTCAATACGTAATCGATCATCAGAGCGGCGGCAGCAAGCTGGCCGGCCGATTCACCGAGGTTCTCACGCGCAACCGTGTAGGAACCTCCGCCACCTGGGTACGCAGCAATCGTCTGCAGATAAGAGAAATAGACGATGGTCAGCAGGACGATGATCGCGCCGCTGATAGGAAGAATGTAGTGAAGTCCCAAGACCCCAAGTGGAATAAGCAACGTCAGAGCAGCTTCGGGACCGTAGCCGGCGGAACTCAGCGCGTCCAACCCGAAAATCGGAATGCCGGCCACCGGACCAATCTGCTCGCCACGTTCGTCTGACGATCTGATCGGCTTGCCTAAAACGAGATTTGAGAGAGACATGGATCTCCACGAGTACGGATCTGAATGGAACTCATATTACTAACAACGACGAGATGCAATCCCGAGGCCGGCCTGATCGAGAGCGCGACGACATGGTTGGAATCGCAGACGGTGCTTGCAGGTTTACACAGTTGGAGGACATTACTCGGGCATTGTTACTGTTGTACGGTTTCCTGGACGCACAAACGTAATCGTGAGCCTGTGTGCCGTTTTAGGTTAACTTTCTCTTTGGTTCTGAGGAGATAAGCACATGCGCCGTAATTACGTCCTCGCTGTATGCGTGTTCAGCGCCGTTTTGTTGGCGGCACAGACGAAGAATCCAGGCGATAATTCCTGCTGTCGTCCGCTCCCACCGGAAAAGGTGACTAAATTGCCTGCGGAGATCCGCAAACAGCTCGCTGACGAGCAGTGCATGATTGCCCAGAATGGATTCAAATACGACGATCCGCAGCCTAACAATGCTATTCAAGGTTCATGGGCAGCTAAAGGTCAAAAAGACTGGGCGATCCTCTGCGTAAAGCCGCAGGAGTTTTCGGTGCGCGTGTTCTGGGGCGGTGCAACCAGGTGCAGCGACACAATTGTTCTGGCGCATTCCCGCCCACCTGATCCAACCGGCGATAATCCGGGGACGGTCTTGTGGCCTGCGGATGCAAAGAAAATCCGCGCCTACGACCAGGCATTTGGGGAAGGATTCGGGACCAAGAAGCTGCCCGTTCTTGACCATTCCGGACTCGAAGTTGGCGGGGAACAAGCGACCACTATCTATTACTGCTCGCAAGGTAAGTGGACCCAACTTGCGGGAAATGACTAGCAAAACCTCGCTCCCTGAGCACCCCCCGCCCGTTATGCCGGTTCAGTCTGCCGAAACGACACAAGCTCCCATTCCCCACCTGAATCACAACCTTTTATTCATCCTTATGTTTGGTGTCCGACGATTCGCCCGCGATACCGCCGCCCGCAACCCTGCGCAACTCCTGCTCGTTGAGTTCGACGCTGCCCTTCTTCTTCGTTCTCGCAAGGTCGTCTGGCGATGCGCCTTTGCTGCGTCCTTCATCCTTGTTGTTGCCCATACTGTTCTCCTTTCCTATCCTTTGCAATCGATGCAACTAAAAACCTTTCACCCCAAGTCGGCTTATTGGTTCCCGTATTTGCTCTCGGCACGATGATAATTCTTGATCGGCTCGGCAGCGGCGGGCGAGTTTTGCATCAAGACAGGCTTTGACGCTGAGATTACCCAACGGCTGAAGAGGCTGCGGAAAAACTCCTGTGGAAATTAAATGGAGGCGAAACCTGCTCATTTAAGAGGTCACCGCACTGTAAGGTCCGGGATTCCCTGCTATTTCGCTGCCAGTGGTATTCAGACTCGCGGGAAAGTACTTGTAACTCTAATCTTGCCGGAGAGTTAGCGTGAAATTCCCTGGAATCCCTGACACGTTCCCTGAGAGCGGAGCTAATTTCGCGGATTTTGGGCACAATTTGAGGTTTTCGGGCTTCATGCGCGAAAAATTCGCTGCAAAATTCGCTGAAGCAGGGAATTTGAAGCTACAGGACGTTTCACAATTTCTCACGTCGTCGCTACCGCGCAGCGGCCTTGACATCGGTCGTTTTCCACAGCATTTTTCCGCAGGCTGTGAAGCCGGTGCTGCATCCACTAGAACACTGCACCCGTCCGCTACCGCGGGACGGCACTGACAATTGATTCCCGATTGGTAACCGCGCTGAACTCATAATCTCAGAATTTTCGAATAGCTGTTGGTTTCTGAGATCCCAAGATCTACACGCTTCTAAATGTCAAAGTACAGGGCGAACTCGTGTGGATGTGGACGCAGCCGCACGGGATCGAGTTCTTTCTTGCGCTTGTATTCGATCCAGGTCTCGATCAAGTCTTTGGTGAACACGTTGCCTTGCAATAGGAATTCGTGATCAGCTTCCAAAGCATCGAGCACCTCATTGAGGGCTCCGGGCGTGGCTTTCACTTTGGATTTCTCGGCGGCAGGGAGGTCGTAGAGATCCTTATCAATGGGAGCCGGTGGTGTGAGTTTTTTCTTAATACCATCAAGCCCGGCAAGCAGCAGAGCGGGCAGCGCGAGGTATGGATTCGCAGACGGATCGGGCGAACGGAATTCAAGTCGCTTCGCTTTCTCGTTGCGCGAGTACATGGGGATTCGCACGCAGGCACTTCGATTACGCTGCGAGTACATGAGATTGATGGGCGCTTCGTAGCCGGGCACAAGGCGGCGATAGGAATTCGTCGTAGGGGCACAGAATGCCAGCAAGGCGGGAGCATGCGTGAGCAGACCGCCGATGTAGTGGAGCGCAGTATCGCTCAGATCGGCATACTGTCCTTTTTCATAAAACAGATTCTTTCCACCCTTCCACAGGCTCTGGTGAACATGCATTCCCGATCCGTTGTCCATGAAAATCGGCTTCGGCATGAACGTCACCGTTTTGCCATGTTTGCGCGCGACATTCTTGGCGACGTACTTGTACTTCAGCAAGTTGTCCGCCATTTTGGTCAAGGTGTCGAAGCGCATGTCGATTTCGGTTTGACCCGCCGTTCCGACTTCGTGATGGTGGACTTCCACTATGATTCCCACCTTCTCCATCGTCAGCATCATGTCGCTGCGAACGTCTTGCAGACTGTCCATGGGTGGAACGGGGAAATATCCTTCCTTGTACCGCGGCTTATACCCGAGGTTCTTATTGCCGTTTTCGCCTTCCTTGCCCGAGTTCCAGAATCCTTCATCCGAATCAATGTGGTAGTACCCAAAGTTGTAGGACTGGTCGAAGCGCACGCTGTCAAGGATGTAGAACTCGGCTTCTGGCCCGAAGTAAGCTTTGTCGGCCACGCCGCTCGATTTCAAATACTCTTCGGCCTTCAGGGCGACATGCCGAGGGTCGCGAGTGTAAGGCTTGTTGTGAACAGGGTCATGTACGTTGCAAATGATGCTGAGGGTTGGCGCCGCGGTAAAAGGGTCGATGAAAATCGAATCCGGATCCGGGAATAGCAACATGTCGCTTTCATGGATTTCCTGGAAGCCCCGGATGCTCGATCCGTCGAAGCCAACCCCTTCGGAAAATGCGCTTTCGTCAAACTCTCGCGCCGAAATCGAAAAGTGCTGCCACAGACCGGGCAGATCGACAAACTTCAGATCGATGACTTGGATCCCTTTGTCTTTAATGAATTTTAAAACTTCATTCGGCGTCATGGTTTGCTCCTCGTTTAATGGTTTATCGACTATCGACTAATGGTTTATCGACGCAGGCTCCTCGCCTTCATTGGAAAGTTCACGCGATCGCGGAGGAGCGAGTAGCGGCTAAGATACGCGGGTGCGAAATGAACATCGCGATCTGTGCGGACAAGGGTATGCGTGAGTTGGTTGAACAACAAATAAATTTGTCAAATGCAGCGGATAAGCAACAGCTATGCGGGTAAAGACGCGTTTAGGGCCGCGGTGCGGCTGTAAGTTTTCGACCGTATAAGAAAAATCAATTAGACCCGCGTTCGCTTCGGCCAATACACTGAACTGCGCTTTGGCGGCCCGAGATTTTTGTCATTAAAGACGATCAAATCAGCTCTTCTCACCTGCATACCCAAAGTTGATCCTGCTTTATACGAGAACACCAAGTGTAAACCCAAAGCATGAAACTTTCTGGATTTGTGTTGTTGGTGTCGGGATGGGTTATCGTGATTGCTGCAGTCGCCCTTCTCGTTCAAGCGGCGCGTTTGGCCTTCGTACTGGCTGGAATCGGGGTGGAGATGCTCGGGCTTTTCCTGGTCGTGCGCTCCCATTTGGTCTCGAAAGGCGAACGGGATTGAATCTGGCACCCACGTCTCAATTGCCTGAGGCCACCACTACTCTTTGTATCGTTCTGATCTTGCTCACGCCCCTCAGTATCGTGGGCTTGTCACTGGTGAATACTGGACTAACCAGGTCGCGCAGCGCGGCGCACACAATGACGGCTTCGCTGTGTATCTTTGCCGTCGCGGTCGTCACATATTTCGTCTTTGGATTCGCCTGGCAAAGCGTCGCTGGCCGGCCCGAGCACACGATTACTCTTGCGGGAAGGCCGTGGGGTTGGATTGGAGCCGAACCATTTTTCTTACGGGGTGTGAAGTTTGACGGTTCTGCTGTTTCGCTGGTCGCCTTGCTCCAGATGGTCAGCGTGGGACTGGCGGCGTTGATTCCCTTAGGCGCGGGCGCCGACCGCTGGAGATCAGGCGCCGCAGCAGCTTCGACGGTCTTGCTTGCGGGTTGGACCTATCCTGTCTTCGCGCACTGGATCTGGGGAGGCGGATGGCTGGCGCAGCTCGGTGCAAATTATGGGCTTGGCCACGGTTTTCTCGATTCGGGAGGGTCGAGTGCGATTCAAGTGGTCGGCGGTCTCACCGGTCTTTCCATCGCTTGGATCATCGGTCCAAGGCGCGGCAAGTACTTAGCCGACGCCGTTCCAGCCGCTCTTCCTGGGCATAACGTGGTGCTCGCTCTCATCGGCTGTCTGCTCGCTTTGATCGGATGGATTGGCCTTAATTCCGCTGGAGCACTTCTCTTCAGTGGGATTGAGTCAAGTCGCGTGGCGCTGATTGCGATCAATACGATATTGACGGCAACGGCGGCGAGTCTGACTACTGCGATTGTCACAAATTTGCGTCTTGGCAAGCCCGATGCCTCAATAATTGCCAACGGCTGGATTGGCGGTCTTGCCGCGAGTAGCGCTGCCTGCGCCTCTGTTCCACCCGCACTAACTGTCATCATCGGCATCGTGGCAGGGATACTTGTGCCGTTCGCTGTGGAATTACTTGAGCTCCGGCTCCTGGTGGACGATCCAGGAGGAGCGATTTCGGCCCACGGAGTGGCCGGTCTGTGGGGAGTATTGGCTGCGGGGTTGTTTGCCAATGTTTCGGCTGCGACAGCCGGCGGGGCAAGTAGATCGAGTTCCGGGAACGGGAATACAGGCCAATTACTGGCACAAATAATCGGGATCGCGGCGTTGCTTGGCTTTATACTGCCGGTCACGTATGGACTGAATTGGGTGTTGAACCGCTCTTATCGTCAGCGCGTCGCTATGGAAGACGAATGGCAGGGCATGGATCTTCATGAACTCGGCGGCAGTGCGTATCCGGAGTTTGTCACTCGCGGCGACGACTTCGTGCAAGGACCGGGCACGCGCTGACATCAAGTTAAGCTTTCCGTGGAGGCGCAGCACGGGCAGGAATCAGCTATGCCGCGCGACAAACAAGAGCAGTCCAAAAATAATGATCGGAATTAACGCCAGAGCCACGTAGAACAAGGCTCTTCTAAGCCAGGGAGTGCTTCGTTTTCTCCAGTCGCGTAATTCAACTCGCTCACTCACCCCAACCTGGTCCTGATGCTTCAAGTCCCCCGCCATTTCACGAGCGCTCGCGTAGCGATTCCTAGGATCGCGTTCCAATGCCCGATAGACAATCTCCTGTAGCTGCGGAGAAATCTCTGGATTGATCTCCCGCGGCGGCTCGGGGTTATTGAGGAGCCGGTCATTCATGATGGCGAAGGGGTTCGACCCAGTGAACGGGACCTTGCCGGTGAGCATTTCATACAGCATCACGCCCAAGGCATAGATGTCGCTGCGTGCATCGCCACGTTTGCCTTTCACCTGTTCCGGAGAAATGTAATCTGGAGTTCCCATGGTCTGGGAAAACTTTGCAAATGTGATTCGCCGGGCCCCCTGATTCGAGGCGATACCAAAGTCAATCAATTTGATGCGATCTTCGGCATCCACCATGATGTTTTCCGGTTTGAGGTCGCGATGCACAACGCCGTGATTGTGAATATAGTCGAGAGCATCCGCAATGCCAGTCGCGATGCGCACAGCTCGATCGATCGAAAGCGGTCTTTGCTCGTTGAGGATCTGGCGCAAGAGTCGCCCCTCGACCCACTCCATGACCATGTAGAACTGGCTTCGGTCATCGTCGGAGTACACCTTGACCACGCCCGGGTGGTCGAGTTTTCGCCCGATCTCGTCTTCCCGTTGAAAGCGCTCGAATAGAACTATGTCGCTCTCCATTTCCGGGTGAGGCACCTTGATCGCCACCGCACGCCCATCGCGCAGGTCAGTGGCGCGAAAAATAGACGCCATACCGCTGCGTGCCGCGACGCCGTCAATTCTGTAGTGATCGAGTTGATCGCCGGTGTGAAGAGAAATCATCGCAAGGAAAGTCGAGCCTCTTCATCCCTGTCTGTCATGAGCAGGAATCGGAGTGGCTCTGGCGAACCCGAAACTTAAGGTGTATGGAATCGCACCCTGCAATTATGCCTGAGCCGGCATAAGGAACATATAAGCAGTCTCTTGGAAAATACCAAGGTGATAAGGAAGGACAACAGAATGAAGCGTGTTATCTGGAGGAGGTAAATCAGACAAGTTGATAAGGTCGTCCTCGATACATCCCCATACGCTCAATGGTTCGAATGCGAATGAGTTGAACGCTGATGTTGTCGCTACCGTCCCGCTGATTAGCAGATGCCACCAGCTCTTTCGCCGCTACACTCAGATCGTGATTGTCGCTGATGATCAGCTCAATCTCGGTTTGCGGCACCGCTCCGTGGAGTCCGTCGGAGCATAAGAGCAGAACGTCTCCCGGCAGAAGCGGGTGCTCACTAACGTCCACAGCGACGAAGAGATCCCCACCCAACGAACGGCTCAGCATATGCTGCATCGGAGACCGCGCAGCTTCTCTCTTCGAGAGTAATCCGATTCTGATTTGATCGTTGGTGACAGTGTGGTCGCGCGTCAACAATTCTGCGTGGCTCCGCCGGACAAGATAACAGCGCGAATCCCCCACGTGGCACACTACCGCTCGATCCGACCGCAGAGCACAAGCGACCAGAGTCGTCGCCATTCCAGGCCCGCTTTTTCCAGCTTCAGTTGCCGCTTCCAACACGGCGGTATTCGCGTTCTGTATGAGACGCGGCAGCAACGCTCGGTGCAGTTCGTGCGCGCTGGCCGAGCGAAACCCGGCGCACACGCTTTCGACAGCGAGGCGTGATGCTACTTCCCCATCGCGATGCCCGCCGACTCCGTCTGCCAGCGCGAACAGCCAGCCATGTGTGCGGGCCTGTGCCTCTACCTTCGGGATCACGGAGCCGACGTGGTCTTCGTTCTGCTCGCGAACTCGTCCTCGGTCGGAGAGTTGGGCGAATTCCAGATTCATCATGGAAGCTGGCGACCGCTCCGCAAGACTGTCACCAATCACTGGCCCTAGTCAAGATTGGCCTCGAACAATCATAAGCACCAGTAACAACTTCGGGCAGGCTTTCGCCTGCCCGAAGTTGCTCCAAGGAGTAAAACAGGAGCATCAAACCGCCTGTGCTCGACTCGCAACGAAGGTCGTGCGGCCGGTGCGCCGGCTCGCGCGAGTAAAGTAAATGCCTCCATAAACGGCCCATACGAGAGCAATCCCCAATGCTAAAAGTGGTTCCATCTTGGTTCCATACCCCATGAATGGACCGATCAAGTAGAACGCCATGCAGGCAAGATTAGCGAGCAATCCAAATACGGGAACGATCGCGTGCCGGACAACTTTGAATTTCGGATGCCCGTGGTAGGCGACGAGACAAGTGATGCAGCTCAATGCATAAAGTAAGAATGTGCCGAAGTTCGATGCGAGGGTTATGGTGAGCAGCGAACTCGGCAGGGCTGCCATCTTGTCATGAGTCGTGTATCCGAAACTGGACCAGAATCCATGAGGCAAAGCTTGGATCGCGGCGTCAGTGGGGGCGCCAGCGTCGCCGAAGGCAGTGGCTACGGCCAGGCAACCGACGATCGCCGAGATGATGGCCAAAGCCCAGATAGCCCGGTGAGGAGTGAGCTTCTTGGAATGCAAAAGACCAAAGTGTTCCGGAACTTCCTGGTCCTTGCCCATCGCGTAAGTAACGCGGGCACCTGTGTTCATGCAGGAGAGGGTAGTGCCAATGAGAGCGAGAAAGACGGTGAAGGCTTCGGCCAGCATGAAGATTCGCCCGCGCCCAGGACCCAGCAGAGCATCGCCGACCACAGTCATCATGTCGCCGATCGGAGCAGCCGAACTTGCTGCGGTCTGTAGCGTGTATCCACTGTTCAAGAAGTAGTTTGCTGCGAAGTATTCAAACAGATAGCAGAACATTCCTTGAATCAGTAAGGACACGATGACAGCGATGGGAATGTCGCGCTTTGCATTTTTGGCTTCACCGCCGAACGATGTAACCGACTCGAATCCCACAAGAATCAAGATCGCGACGGTCGCCTGAATAAAGGTCCAGCCCAAGTTGTGGGCCTTAATGACGGAAGCTGCGTTGGGATGCGAGAGAAAGGCGCCGCTGCTGTCGCGCTCCGGATAGCTGACGTGATATGGAACCGGTTTGCCGGCGGCATCAAGCTTGGGCTGCGGAACACCGCTGGAATCGCGCACAACAGCTTCGGTTTCTTGTCCGTTTACCACCGTTTTCTGCGTGGCAAATTCGTAGGAATAGGTCGCGCCCGAAGCGGAGTCGAACTGGAATGCCACGCTGCCGGGCGAATGACTGACGCGATAGGCTATCGCCAAAACTGCGAACAACACCAAAGCAGAAATCTGGATTACGTTGATGGCGATATTGACAGCCGTCGAGCCGTTGACGCCACGGTAGGCGATGTAGGCCACCACGAACGAGAATACGACGGCGACTGCCATCATGAAGGCAGGCCCCGGATTCGAGGCGCTCATGAAGGTCGGCCATAGTGTGCCAACCAGATATCCGCACAGAATCCCCATGACTCCGACCATTACGCCGGGATAAATCCAGTAATACAAATGCGATGCCCAGCCTACGATGAACTTTGAAAGTCGCGCGTAACGCCAGACCTTATCGTGATTCAGAAAAGATTGTTCCGCGAAGTAATAGGAGCTGCCGGTGCCAGGATAGAGTTTTGCCATTTCGGCATAACAAACCGCGGTTGCCAGACAGAGCGCAAGGGCGAGAAAGATACCTGCCCACATAGCCGGACCGGTTACGCCCGTACTTGACTGAATCTGGAAGGTAAGCCAAAGAAAAGCGCCCGGCGCAATCAGCGCCATCGCATTCATAGTCAGACCAGTGAGTCCTAAAGTGGGTTTCATTTCGGTTGCGGAGTTTTCCGCCATGGACATTCTCCTCTCATTTCCCTCGTAAACTTGAATCACGCTTCTCGGGCAACTGAAACAGTCCTACTGCCGAGTGCAGAAGTAGTGCCATTGCTCCAAGCAAGATCAACACGTTAAGCAATGGATGGGCTGGGAACGTTGACAAACCAACAATCAGCCCGCTGAAAGCCATTGCTATACCTACCAGGTACTTTGTTCGGTTCATTTCCGAACCTCGCGGCGACTGCGAGGAAGTCTTCCATTACTTGGCCTCGCGGCTGTCGAACATGAAAACCAGTCCGGCCGTGGCTGTATTTTGAGCTAAGACCGGCTCGTTGCCTTTCAAGAAGGTCGGACGGTTTGACATGTCGTGTCTGAACTCGAGTCGGGTGAGAATGTGGCTCGCGATCGTGCGCTCAAAAGTTCCAGTGAATCCGTTGAAGTTCTGAGGTGTGCCGGTTGTGAAGCCGTAGTGATCGTCATAGTACTCATAACGCGTTGCCAGTGCGTAGTTAGGGCTAAAGGCGTACTTGACGTATCCCGCAAATCCCGTCCAGAAGACGGGATTCTTGACTCCGGTAATTCTGTCACCGCGTCCGTAGTCCGTATTTGCCATCAAGGACAATTTTGAGGTCGGTGAGTAGGTTATAACCGTGTCCCAAAGTTGCCGCCAGTCAGAGTTGTTGTTGGTGCCCTCGGGGCCAGCCAGATAATTCTCAGTAACACCCCACTTCTTTGTTGGATTCCAGCCAAAACTTAACCCGTACATCTTGCCCGTGTTGTTGTCCACAAGATTGTTCCATCCGTTAGTTACGTAACCAGTGAGCGAATACTTGTCGTTGAATGCATACTTCGCCCGCATTCCAAAATGATAGAAGGGAATAGCGTAGTTGAAGAGCAGCCCACGGGAGTAATTCCAGTTGTCCTTAGTTTCGATGACTTCGGCGCCGGCAGGTGTTACAAACTTGCCAAAATCCACCTGGAGGCCCTTTCCAACTGGAGCAAGGTACGAAAAGTATGCTTCCTTCAGATACTGATCGAAACCCAATCCGCCCGGATCGCTTCCGTTGATCGCATTGATGGCTTGACCGAAGCCCAGAGCGATGTGATATCCCGTTCTACTGTTAGTTGGTGCAGGAGCTTTATCAACTACCAACTCAACCAGGTTCAACGCAAATTGGTTGGTTTGCGCGTCAAAAACGTGAAACGGACTGATGCGCGAAGCCGGCTGGTTGGCGTTATATCCGTAATACATATCCACGAAGCCGCTCACGGAAGTTGGGCCGAGGAGGCTCGCAATCGAAGGAGTACTCCCAGTGTTCGCTACATTGGCCGCCGGAGTACTCGATGCCGCGGCAGGGGCATCCGCGCCTTTTCCATCTTTCTTGAGTGCAGCCAATTGCGAGCGAACATCTTCAAGTTCTCTTTGAAGCTCATCCACTTTAGCGGTTAAATCGGCCTGATTCGGTGCAGGCGCGGGCGCATCGGTTTGTGCGTGAGATGGGAGCGCAACCAAAGCTGGAAGCGAGGATATGAGTAAAGCTGTGGCCAAACGATAAGCAGCTTTCACTGGAGTCACTCTCTTTCTCATTGATTGTCATGCCTTGAGCAGTGGGATACTAGGCGAGCATGATCGGTGACAAGCACAATATGGTTGTAGTCGTATTACGGTCAAACGCATATTTCTTATTCGAGTTATGCAAAAAGTAGATAGTGACTATTATCGAGGTATTAAATTTACTTATCATAGTGATATATAAGTCTAACTAGTTGTAATGTTGATATGTATAATAGAAAACACTGATTATCCGGATATACTATGAGACCGATAAGCGAGTCTTATGGAGGTTACTGTTTGTCCGACTGGCGACGAACGGCGGGATTTCGGCGCAAACGCTGGATTCGCGCAGCTAGTCAGACATAGTCCAGCGATTGGCCTTCATGCTTGAAGCGGCGCGCGTTCTGGCCGATGTACTGGCTCACACACTGTCCACTACCTGACAAGATGTATTTGTACGTGACGAGACCATCGAGTCCTACCGGACCACGGGCATGCAACTTGCCAGTCGAGATTCCCACCTCGGCCCCCAGACCATAACGGTATCCATCGGAAAAACGCGTTGAGACGTTCTGGAAAACGCCCGCGGAATCCACCGCTCGCGAAAAGCGTTCCGCCTGAACCGCATCTTCCGTGATGATGCAATCGGTGTGGTGGGAACCGAATTGATTGATGTGAGCGACGGCTTCCTTGCATCCATCGATCACGCGAATTGCCAGTGTGAGGGCGCCATATTCCGTGTGCCACTCGGTTGCTTCGACACGCCCGATATCCTGCCCACAGATGCTGACTGCAGTCTCGCAGCCGCGTAGTTGAACACCTCTCTCTCTTAGCGCGTGGGTGAGCAAAGGCAGGAACCCACCGGCAAGGGCGCGGTCAACGAGAACGGTCTCCACTGCATTGCACGTGCTGGGCGCCTGCGTCTTGCTGTCGAGGATTACATTGATTGCCATTTTTATGTCGGCAGCGGAATGCACGTAGATATGGCAGACGCCATCGGAATGTCCCAATACCGGAATTCGCGTATTCTCGCGGACAACACGAATCAATTCCGCACTTCCTCTGGGAATGACGAGATCGACGAACTCCGCTAACTTCAGCAAATGCATCACGGCTTCTCTGCCGCAAACATTCGTGAGCGCTTCGCGTGGAATCGTCTCGTCCCGAGTGAGAGCATCCTGCAATATTCGGACGATGACACCGCTAGTGTGAGAAATCTCGGCTCCGGCTTTGATCATTAAGGCATTTCCCGATTTGAGAGCCAGCGCAGCTAACTGGACGACCGCATCCGGCCGCGCCTCGACAATGGCTGCCAGAACTCCGAATGGACATGTCACCTTCTTCAATTCCAGATTGTCGTCGAGCTCGGTGCGAAAGAGCACGCGGCCTACCGGATCGCCGAGCGTGCGAACCGCTCTGATGCTGCGCGCCATTTGCGGGATACTTTCGCTGTTCAAGGAAAGACGAGCGTATGCCGATTCATTTAATTGGCCCGCCGACAGAAGAGCGCGGGCTGCGTCAACATCTTTCTGATTGGTAGCATAGAGGCGATCGGTGGCGCCTTCGAGCGCTGACGCCATCCTCTCCAGCGCATCGTCCTTGGTTCTCGAATCCAGCGACGAAAGCAATCCCGCAGCAGCTTTCGCTGCCACCGCATCGCGGAGCACATCGGAATTCATTGATTCTCCCTTGCCGCGATCAACGTCCCGATCCTTTGTCCCTCCATAATGCGGTGCAACACATTGGGGATGCGCCCGTTCGCAATCACGGCGACCAGATTGCTCTCCTTTGCCGCACGCGAAGCCGCCTCGACCTTGGCCTGCATGCCGCCACGGCCCAATTCGCTAATCGTCTCGGCAGAATTGAAAAGATGTGCCGAACCGGTCATTTGCGGAATCAGCAAAGCATCTTTATCTCTCGGATGGCTGGTATAAACGCCATCCACATCCGTCAGCAATACCAGCAAGTGCGCATTGATCGTCTTCGCGATCAGAGCTGCCAGCACGTCGTTGTCGGAGAGCAGTCGAGTCTCTGGATCGCACTCTGGAGAATGCGTCACAGCGTCGTTCTCATTGATGATGGGAACTACTGAGAGCTCCAGCAGATGACGAAGCGTTCGCCGCAGTTCTGCCTCCCGATGAGTTTGTACAAAATCATCGTCGGTTACGAGAATCTGCGCCACCGCGATGTTCCGCTTCAGGAATGCGCTCTGGTACATAGCAGTAAGCAGGCTCTGCCCGGTCGCGGCGCAAACCGATACCATCTCCGGCGAAATCTTCAAATGCCCAGCCCCGATGCCCACTGCTCCCGACGAAACCAGCGCAACATCACGTCCGTTGGTTCGCAGATCGGCTACAGACTCGGTAATCCTACCGAGGACATCGGTGGCCACATTGCCATCCTCGCGCACCAGTACTTTGGTGCCGACCTTCACGACAATCGTTTCCGCGCCAGCGATGGCGCGCCTCAATGTTCCGGCTGTTCCCGTCTTAATGTTCATCTTCCCCCGCAAAGCAAAACGCCCACGATCGGAGTGACCGTGGGCGTTATAGATGAGTGCGTTTGACTTATTTATTCGTTGCTGAAGCGCGCTCTCCAAACCCGCAGTCGCAGGCACACCGGCGGCGTGCACGGCAGCGGGCTTGTAATAATCGTGCGCTTCATTGACACAACATTTTCAAGTGTCACGCTGAAATTGTCAATTGAGTATTAGACCGCTGTTTCGGTTTCTTTAGGTGCAATTTCGCGGGTCAATCCGATTACCTTCAGAAGGGCTCTAAGCCCCGCCTCACTGGCGTCAACCCTCGTTACTTCCTTCGGGGCATTGAGTACAAGGACGTGGAGGCCGGCATTGCAAAGCAGCTCCACCGCTCCTTGGTGCCACTGTGAAAGAACCACAACATTGTTTGCCGCGAGTTTGTGAAGGCAATCCTTAACCATTCTTATCAATGATTGTTGCCCCGTAAGATTGAAGATTTGGCCACCCTGTGCATCTTTTTGCCGGTTTGGATAAACATTGGGGTGGACAGATGCAACGATCATTCCTGCCGCGACTGTGTTGTTCGTATCAGGATCGATGAGGATGAAGCAGCCTGTCGTTCGGCTTTGCCGATAGGGATCAAAGAAAATTGCCCGGCTGGTCTCGATATGAACAGTGCCAATATCGTTCATGTGCAACGTATCTGCCGGACCGGACCTCAACGTGTGAATGTCGAGCCTGGACTCGACTTCGATATCTGCGGCCGTAGTCTGCGTCGTGTGCTTCAAAAGATAACGACGATGTGTTGACAGTGGCTGTTCCGAAAACCAGATCATCTGCGCCTGGAAGTTTCTTGTGCTGATAGGAGGATGATCCGCTGCCGCGAGGACGTCGCCCCGGCTGATATCGAGTTCGTCCTCGACAGTGATGGTTACCGACTGAGGGACAATTGCCTGCTTGAGTTCTCCATCGAAACTCACGATCGATTTGATGCGCGTTGTTCTCAAAGACGGAAGCACAGTGACCGCATCTCCGACGGCAATTCTTCCGGCCGCAATCTGTCCGGAATATCCGCGAAAGGCCGATGTTCGCTGCACCAACTGAATTGGAAGACGAAACGGTTTACTGTGCTCAGTCCTGGTCACATCAATGTTTTCCAAAGACTCCAACAGAGCTGGCTCATTAAACCATGGCATCAACGAACTTCGATGGACTACGTTTGCTCCCGAATTGGCACTTACCGGGAAGAATTGCACGCTCTCAAACTCAAGCTGGCGAATTGCGCTGCGCAGTTCCTGTCGCAGATTCAGGAATACTTCCTTGGAATAACCTACGAGGTCCATTTTGTTGACAAGAACAACCAGGTGCCGAATCCCGACCAGGCCGATGATGAATGCATGCCGTTTCGATTGCGGCTGAACCCCGCGGCTTGCATCCACGAGCAGAATGGCGAGATCGGCATTCGAGGCGCCAGTGGCCATGTTCCTCGTGTACTGCTCATGGCCGGGCGTGTCGGCGAGAATGAACTTCCGTTTCGCCGTGCTGAAGTACCGGTAAGCGACGTCGATGGTAATGCCTTGCTCGCGTTCCGCACGCAGACCGTCTGTGAGCAGGGCAAGTTCGAGATCTCCTCGCGAAGCTCGTCTTACCGCGTTTAACTGGTCTTCGTAAATGCTCTGCGAATCGTAGAGGAGTCTGCCTAGTAGCGTGGATTTGCCGTCGTCCACGCTTCCGGCCGTAACCAGGCGCAGTAAGTCTTTCCGCTGCTCCGTGCCGAGAAGCTCTTCCGCCGTGACCGCGTAACTACTCGCTGCGCTCAAAAGTATCCTGCCCTCTTCTTCAACTCCATCGATCCGTCCTGGTCATGATCGATCACGCGGTTCTCACGTTCCGAACGGCGAAACGACACCAGTTCTTCGATTATCTTAGGCAGCGTGTCCGCCTCCGACTTGATCGCTCCCGTGCATGGACTGCAGCCTAGCGAGCGCATGCGGCACATCACGAGCTGCGGCGACTCACCCGGAAGCTGCGGCACGAACGGCTGCTCCACCGAAAGCAGGGACTCTCCGCGCACCAATACCGGTCGCAGCCTCGCGAAATAGAGTGGCACAATGGGAATATTTTCGAGATGGATGTATTGCCAGATGTCCATCTCCGTCCAGTTTGATAGTGGGAAGATGCGCACGCTTTCCGCAGGGCCGATGCGGCTGTTATAGAGGTTCCAGAGCTCTGGCCGTTGCTGCTTCGGGTCCCATTGGCCTTTCGCATCGCGGACCGAATAGATGCGCTCTTTTGCGCGCGATCGCTCCTCATCCCGCCGGGCTCCGCCGAAAGCCGCGTCGAAGCCTCCTGCGCGCAGCGCATCCAGTAGCGACTGAGTCTTGAGTAGCTCGCAGCAGCGTTGTGTCCCGACCCGGAACGGATTGGTTCCTGCGTCCAACGCCTCTTGATTGGTATGAACAATCAGCCTTAGCCCAAGCTGCTGCGCCTGACGGTCGCGAAACTCGATCATCTCGCGAAACTTGTAGCCGGTATCGATATGGAGCAACGGAAAGGGGATCGTGCCCGGAAAGAAGGCTTTCTGCGCAATGCGCAGCATCACGGATGAGTCTTTGCCAATGGAGTACAGCATCACCGGACGCTGGAACTCGGCAACCACCTCCCGAAAAATGTGGATGCTCTCCGCTTCGAGCATCTGCAAGTGTGAAAGTCGAGTGATCATTATTCAGTCCTGTAGATCATTTGCTGGACGGGTCAGATGGAGCCCACATTCGGTTTTCGCGAATCCTGACCAGCGTCCCGCTCGGGCATCCTCGTCAGGAAGAACCGCGCGTGTGCAATGAACGCAGCCGATACTCGGATAGCTGCGGTCATGAAGTGGGTTATACGGCACAGCACGTGAGCGGATGTACGCCCACACCTCGCCCTCCGTCCAGTCGGCGAGAGGATTGATCTTCGCCAGGCCGAACTTCGCGTCCCACTCCAGCTTGCGAGCATGAGCGCGGATCGCTGACTGCTCACGTCGAATCCCAGTTATCCATGCGGACGCGGAACCTAGCCTATCTTTCAGCGGCTCGATCTTTCGTATCTCACAACATTGATCGGGAGCGCGTGTCCAAAGAGCCTCGCCGAGTTGTGTCGCCTGCTCTGCAGGCGTGAGTTTCGCGCGCAAGCGTTCAACTGTGATTCCGTATCGATGCTCGATTTTATCGATGAGTTCGTACGTTTCCGGGAATAGAAAATCGGTGTCTAACGTAAAAACCGGGAACGGGGCGCCGATTCGAGTGGCGATATCAATGAGCACGACATCCTCTGCGCCGAAACTGGAGGCAATGCTCGCTCGGACCCCAAACTGTTGCGCGGCCCATTCCAGGACCCGCTCAGCCTTCCAGCCCTCCGCCTCGGTCTGCTCCGCAAGAAAATCGTGGCTCATCTCGCCCTCCTGATTGCACTGTTTGTGCCCGAAACATAAAAAGCCCGCTCACGCGACGTTTGTTTTCGTCCGGTAAGCGGGCTCTTGAACTCTAAGTCTGGATTAGTTCAGATCATCCCTCGACAGAACGGACGCGTTGTGCAATGGAGCTACAGCGACAACACACGGCCGTGGTGTTCGAGAGTTGGTTCATTCGAATTGATTAATACACTGCGGTTCGATGCAATGTCAATGACGATGGGTTCGGGCCTCTGTATAAGAAAAACAAATTTATCCCATTTTTCATGGCGGAGAAGGGGATTCAACACGTTTGCGCGATCTTGGTTCGACCGCGATCCCGTTGGCGACGTTCTTGATGAACAAAGGTTAGAATCCCGCAGTCACGCAGGCGATCATGCGCCCCGCAAAACTGGACATGACCTTGTATTACAGCCACTCGCAACGCAAGCAAAAACGGGCCGCGTTGGACAAAGTTGCGGAGCGTTTTTTGCCCGGACGTGAGTTACAACGGGAGTTGGCGACAACCAACGTGCAATGACCTTGGATCGGAAACCGTGTGTTACGATGGACTTACCGCGATTTTGTGGGCGCTTAACTCAGCGGTAGAGTGCCATCTTCACACGGTGGAAGTCATAGGTTCGAATCCTATAGCGCCCACCATTTTTTCAATGGGTTAGCTGGACTCGCGCTCTGCGGTGCGCTCCGTTCCCCGAAATGCTAGCTCGGCGACCTTCAATCCCGCGCTATTCACGACATCGTCAAAGACGGTGCCGTAAGTGTTCATTGTGACGCGGATGTCACCGTGCCTCATCAACTTCTGTTGCACAGCAACTGGAGTTTTCAGCGTGTCTAGCCAAGTGCGGAACGTGTGCCGGAAGGCGTGCGTGCTGATGCTGCCGATTCCAGCGGCCTTGGCTGCCCGGACTAGCTCTTGGCGCATGCCGGTATAGGAATATGGAAGTTTCCCGAAATTAAACGGGCTTGCAAAAATCCAATCATCCGCGCCGCTGAACTGCGTAACCTGCTTCCACGCTTTTAGACGCTCAAGCAAGTCATCAGCCAGCACAAATGTCTTGGCGGAGCCTTCCGTCTTGCAATCATCCACGCGCTGTTGAACGATACCGCGCCGGATGCTGATACGTGACTGCAACCAATCCACGTCAGACCATCTAAGCGCGAACGCTTCAGAGATTCGCAGACCCAGACACACGCACAGCAACGCCATTGTTGCGAATGGCTCATGTAGCTCTTTCAGCAAAGCGTGAAACTGCTCTACGGTGAGACTCCGCGCTTTCCTCACCCTCCGCGTAGCCCCACTGTTGCGGACAAGAGAGATTGGATTCCGGCTGACATCCAACATTCCCGCCCACATTGCAAACTCAACAAGGCCGTGCATGAGTGAACGCACGTGCGTTTTGGACTTCGGGGATAGAGAAAGACTTCGGAGCCACAATTCAACGGGGCGCGGTTGCAGGTCACGGATGAGCGTCTCTCCCCAAC
>Ga0207094_1033_pt1 | contig 21843 bp, 19 predicted proteins | sample Alteio_BWMinHeat_90_FD_153518 | JGI IMG/M metagenome (GOLD analysis project Ga0207094, IMG submission 153518) | Enriched cells from forest soil in Barre Woods Harvard Forest LTER site, Petersham, Massachusetts, United States -... | ecosystem: Environmental > Terrestrial > Soil > Temperate forest >... | reverse complement strand
GGAGTTCGGACTTTTTAAACTAATTTAGCTTTTAGGGCGATTTTTCGTAAAGAATATCTGCCCCTTGCTGGGATGCATTTTTTAAGAATAAAGACGCAGCTGGAGTTTCAAGATTTAGTGAAGTTCCGATCAAGACAGGATAGCTGCCATCGGGGTCCTGTGGCCACCCCGGTGCCGGGGGACGAGAATCCTTGCTTTTTGCTTTCTCATAGGCAATGTTGACGCCAATTAATGCAATTTTGCTTTTCAAGAACAATGGCCCCCCGATATCTCCATTACCTAAACCACCGAAGCTTTCACTGCCTTCTCGGGGAGAGCTTGAGGGCGGCACGCCGAGCGTTTCAATAAAAACGCCGTCAGCCGTAATCCCGTAAATGAAATTCCAGGCAAACGGGACAAGACCTTTCGAGGAATTAGGCATTTTTGAGCCAAATCCAGCGAGTCCCACGGCTAGTGATGGAGCCACGGGGTGACGAGAAATCGCGAACACCTTAAAATCTCTAAGCAGTACTGCTTCTAGTTCGCCGTCAAAGCGATGATCTTTTCCAAAAATGACGATCGCTAAGTCTAAGAAGTCTTCACTTTTCGGCCCATTAGCAAAGTTCGCTTCCATCCTTTTTTCTAAATCTTGGAGCTCGTTTAATTTCTCTTTCGCAGCTTTTGAATCGGATTCAATTGAATTTTTCAAATTCTTGGTTTCCAAAGTGTCTTCAGTATTTCGCGGGTCAGAAAACTCCATCTGGGATGCTTCCTCATTCTTCTTTCTGAGCTGCATCATGGAGTCTTCCAGGCTTCGAACTATTTGGCGCTCCTCCCGAAGGGTTAATAGGGTTTTTGAACGGAGCTCAAAACGTTGAGCCAACGTTCGACTTTTATGGGCGCTATCGTCGATTATGATCTGGGTAGGGCTTGGCCGGTCGTAATTAAGGTGAGAGGCTATTTTTTCGTCGTCAGGGGCTAACCAGATATTCGACGGATCCAAATCCACCAGACAATTCGCGGCAGTTAAAACCGTGGGCGGATGAAAGCCCACCAGTGTTCCAGTGCACTGCCCCAGTTCTGTTTTCAGATAAACGATTCCGGGAATATTGAGATATCTGGCGTTCGTAACCGCAAAACTGAAGCTCGGGTCAAGGCCGAAGAGGGAAAAAGCTAGAATACTTTTCCAAACTTTCACGGGAGGGGTTGCCCCTGGTATAGAATTTGAGCTCCCTGACGGGTTGCTTCTTTTAGGAGATCTGAGGCTGGGGGATATTCCAGATTTAACGATACATTGATGATTCCAGAATAGGATCCATCGGAGTTTTGTGGCCAGCCGTGGTAAAAAGGAGAGGCGTACCTCTGATTGAGGCCTCCAATGCTGATATTTACTCCGGCCACCCCTAATCCATCCGCCAAAAATAACGGGCCACCGGAGTCGCCCTGTAAAATTCCTCCAAAGTTTCCGGCGTTCTCCTTCAGGGCAACAGTTCGGGGCAATCCAAGGCTATAGATCAGCTTCTTATCTCCCTCTTTGATGGATAGAATTCGATTCCATGAAAAGGATACCATTCCGGCAGGAGCGCCTTCCATAGGGGACTGCCGTGAGGATTGGGTGGTGGGGCAAGCGGCTTGGGCATTAGGTGGCGGCAAATTATTTCGTAAACGGGTACTTGCCTCTTCGAGCGAATGGAGCCCGAATCCGGCCATTCCCACTTCCTGATGATTTTGAATAGAACGATTGGAAATTCGAAATACTTGGAAATCATGAATCAGCTCGCGGAGATTCATCCCATCGAAACGATGGTCATCGCCAAATATTAACACCGCAAGGTCAAGGTATCCCTCAAAGCCCTGTAATTTTTCCAGAGCGTCCAAAGTTTGGTCGAGTTGCATCAGTTCGGTGTAGTCTTTTTTCCCGTTTTCAAGTTTTTCCAAAATGGCGGCAGCATCTTGACTGATTTTCTTCAAAGCGGGCGCCGAGAGTTGAGTGGTTGCCGCTTGTTTGCACTCTAGGTCAAACGCCAATTTTTCCGGGCTCAATATCCGATACCCATCAACCAGCTCTAGGAATATCTCGATATATTCTGAAGTTAAACGCAATCGCAAAGCAACTATCGGATCCTTGCTAAAACTCTCATCCACGATAATTCGGGTGGGTTGCGGCCAGGTTTTGTAAGTCTCATCTAACAAATCGACCCTAAAGTCACTGCCCGATTTCTTGAGTTCCTCCGGAACTAGGCGGATACCCGAATGATCGATCCGATCAATGCAATGAGCTGCGCTAAGGACTGTCAATGGTTTAACCCCCACGATAGTCCCAGAGCAACGTCCGCGGAGGCTGTCCAGCAGGACTACTCCCGGTATTTTCTTGTACTTTCCATTAGTAATGGCCTGGCTGGAAGAGGCCACGCAAATCAGGGCTATTGTGAGACTGGCATACTTCGAAGAAAAAAACATAGAGGAAACTTTCTACTGGAATCGGTGTATTAAGAAGTCTATCGTAATTAACATAAACTCAAGCAACCCACAACGGCTGAAATATTCAGATCTCGTTTAAATTAAAGCCGGCATTCAAGGCTCAAACCGGTATCCCGCCCCCCGGACTGTTATAAAATAATCGGGCATCTCTGGATTCTTCTCAAAGTGTTTCCGCAGCCGTCCTAGAAAATGATCCACAGTTCGAGTTTTCGGCAAGAAAGTAAATCCCCAGACATCTTTAAGGAGTTCATCCCGGCTGACAATTTGGCCTGAAGAGGTGATCAATTTTGCCGCCAATTTGAATTCCAGTGGAGTCAACTGAACCCAACCCTGGGGGCCGAAAATTCGAAGTCGACTGGAATCGAGGGTCCAAAGTGCTGTGGATTCAGGTTTCTTCTGTGTTTCACGGTTAAAGGTATTCTTTCTTCTGGAGAGCGCCAAAATTCTAGCTTCGAGCTCCTCCCAGGAGAAAGGTTTGGCGAGATAATCATCTGCTCCGCCTTGAAGTCCGTGGACCTTGTTTTCTACCTCGCTTTTCGCGGTAAGAATTAAAATAGAGCCGTAAAACCCTTGCTGCCTGAGTGAGGTGCAAAGGTCCAATCCGTCTCCGTCTGGAAGATTACGATCGAGAAGTATAAAATCCGGCAATTTTTCATCGATTAATTTCCGTGCCTCTCTTAAGGTCGATGCTGAACGATTCGGAATGCGCAATTTATTGAGCGCGATTTGAAGAGCGGTGGTTAGACTAGGTTCATCTTCCACAAGCAGCGCTGAGCGAAAAATCTCAGTTTGAGCTAAATCCATGATGGCTCATTTCCCTTTTGGCACCCTTTCGGGCCCTTCCAAAATAAACGTAGCGCCCTTCCCCGGTCCCTCACTTTCGGCTTTTAGTTTGAGGCCCAATGCTCCGGTCGCGGATTTGGCGAGATGAAGTCCCAAACCTGTGCCGGGAATAGCATGGTCCGAACTATTCGGGCCTCGAAAAAAGCGAAGAAAAAGTTTACGAGCATTAGCCGGATCAAAGCCAAATCCATGATCTTCAAAACGGATCTGCCATCTTTTTTTCCTAAAGAAACGAGAATACAGATTTTTAGTCTTGATGGTGACTTCGACCCGGTCTTTAGCGAATTTCCGGGCGTTGTCCAAAATATTATCCGTTATCAAGTTAAAAGTCTTGAGATCCAAGTAAGCATTGCAATTTAGCGGTTCTCCCTCGCGTTTCAACTGGGCGTGAGGTCCTAAGATTCTCTCCCAGCGGCCCCAAGAGTCGGTAATCCAGCTTTCCAAATTAAGCCAGCTTCTTTTTTTCATCTGGGGTTTGTTTTGCCATCGGGCCGCTTCTAGGAGGGCTTCCACCTCCTCGCGGAGCCGGCGTAATTCCGTTCGATGCGTTTGCCAAAGTTTTTCTAATTCCTCTATTGGAAGATCCCCACTTTGGATCAAAGTAGAGCTCAACTCCAAGGCGGCGATCGGGGTTTTCAGCTCGTGGCTGACAGTAGCGAGAAACTCGGATTGCAATTGATTGAGTTTGATTTCACGCAAAATTCCCCAGAAGAAAAGTACGAGGATACCTAAAACCGAGGCATAGGCCAGCCATCCCAAAATAATTCCGATCCAAGGCGCATGCGTCACTTTGGGAATTGACCCGCGGGCGAGAGAAAGCATTTTGTAATAATCTTGGACCAATACTACATTCCAGCCGGTTGCCATGATTCCCAGCAGAATGGCCACCCAGACAAAAAGTATGACCCAAAGCAATCGACGCCGTTTTTTCATTGAAATTTCGTTTTAGCATGCTTTGTTTGAAGCTTCTAGTACGGGAATTAGACGAGCTGCGGGCACTTTTTCCAGCGCAGCTGGTAGTGCCATTTGCCGTTGCGCCTGCCTACTTTATCCATTCGAACGCTCACAGTGACTGAGCGATGGGATTGAGGGTCCAATAGATTTAAAATCAATTTAGAGTTAGGCGAGAAAACAGAACCGGGATGTTCTTGTTCACTGACAAATTCACATCCGGCATCCGTTACCTTTTTTAGGACTCCATTGGCTAAAGAACGAAAATCGTGACAAAGGGCCACGAATCCTGAGAAGTCCCTGGAAGTACTGGGCTGGTTCCCATGAAACTCCGGAACACGAGGAGAATCCATTTCCGGATTGCTGTGGACAAGCGTCAATGGGCGAGTGGAGGGCAAAGGAGGAGGTGAGGGGGGCGGGGTGGGCTCCAGAGGACGCCATTGGGGGTTATGAGTATCCCAAATCCAAGCGTAGGTTCGATACTCCGGACTAGTTTTGAGGGCTTCAAAATCCGATTCACTGTAAGGTCCGAAGGTTTGCCCTTCTTTTCCCAGATAAATTTGCTTTTGAGAGGCAGCCTCGAGCGGTCGCCCTGGATGTAAGCCGGGCGTCGGCGTGCTTGGGTTACTCATTGGATCCTCCCGCGGTTTTGCGATTTGCTCCAGCAAGCCTGATTGAAAGGAAGCGATCTTTGCTCGAGCAATTGTCATATAGATTGGCTTTGAACGATCCGAGTTCGTCTTCCCAGACCTCAGCGTATTCATCATTGGAAACCGGGGCATGTCCCCAGTCCCAAACCTTATCGGCCGTGGCTTGCTGATGATCATCGCTCATTTTTTTTGCAGCTTCTTTGTAATCAGGGTGGGCATTTTGCCAAATGATATCTTGGCTGGCACCATTGTAAATTTCAACTTCCACGAGCTGGAGGTTTTCCGCGATTTCTTCGATTTGCATATGCATTCGGCGAGTTTTCTTTGACAAATCCTGATTGATCGAGGCGATCAGCTTGCCTTCCATTTGAGGAGCGCGCCTGTTGTAAGAAGCAAGAATAGTTCTCCACTTCGGCGCGGCTCGCTGCAGTCTAGCATAGTGAATGATATTTCTTTTCAACTCTGCGAGCTTTTCTACCAGTTTTTGGGGCAAATCCTGACCGGGTTGCAGATTTTTGCGAGTCGATCGCAATTTCATCGTTAACTCATGCGCGTTTTTTAAAATATCCTGCTCAAGCTTCTTCTGTTCATGGGCTCCCGAATGACTGAGTTTCACGGTAAAATCTTTTTCATCAAAAAGCAGATTGATTTCATTTTGATTTGAAATGAATAGAGGAGAACGAACCCATTCGCTTGCGATTCTTTCTGGTACAGTGCCTTTTTTTCGGAGGTATTGAACCGCTAAAGGGTAATAACCTTCGCTTGTGGAATTGAGCGAGGGGTTAGCACGGAGCCAGTCGTAAGGCTTCTCGTAATTCTTTCGGAAAATATTAATCGCTTTCACTGATTCCGGATATTGGCAGATTTCGTTGAGTGCCATTGCCATCACCATCGGAGCTTCCGGAGCAAAAGTATGGCGTAAGCCGCCCGCTTGCAGATTCATCGCTGTTCCAATGGCTTCCGGATAACTTCCTTCTTGAAGATAGGACCAGGAAAGTTCCGATAAAGATTCGGCCAGCTCATTAGAGCTTTTGCTGACGAGCTTCAAATGGCTGCTCGCCTGGTCGAATTCGCCGAGAGCATAATAGGATCTGGCTAAAATAATTTGCGCGTAATCGACGTAACGCTTCAGCGACGGCGGAATCGACGTGTTTCGGAGAAATTTCTCAAGCAAAGCCACCGTTTCTTTATGTTTCGCCTGCTTGGCGGCCCAAAGCGCTTTGGCGAAATTCTCATGAACTCCACTTCCCGCCAGTAATTTAATAATGGAATTATAATACTGTTGAGAGGGCGTTTCATCGGCAATTTTGGATCGAAATAAAATTCCAGTGCTTTGCCATACGACTTCTTTTTTCTTAAATGCAGTGGCGTAATTTAAATACTCCTCCATCTTTGGTCCCAAGTCCGCGGGTAGAGAAACAGCGGGGTATTGATAATAAATTTGCTCTAAACACTCTAATGCCGCCAATTGGACTCCGGCGGTTTCCGGCGTGAGGGGACGCGAAACAATAGATACGAATCCATTGTAGGCGATATGAACAAGCTTTCCTTCGAGCAGAGAGCGTGAGATCCAATATTCTGCAAAAAATTTCATTTCATTGGACTCCGCCGACCCCGCAGTTTTTCGCAAAGCCATCGCTTCGGCGAATCCCTGGACAGGCTGCAGTCTTTTGCCTAAAAAATTTTCAAATACCTGAACAGTATCGGGTTTAATTGCTGAGTTATCGAATAACCATCGTTCATTTGCCGTACAGACCCGATCACCGGAAGCAGAAAGTTTGGCTTGAGGCGACTGTGCCGCCATTGCTTCTTTTGAGAGTAAAAGCACGCACAAAAGAATAACCGTTTTTAATAACGGAATTCGGGCAGCCGTCATTTCGAACTTCCTCCGAATAGGAAGCTGATTCCCAGGGTAATAGAATGGGTCCAGTTGGTGCGATCGCCGTCGCTTTGGCCAAGTTTGGAGGTGATCACCCGTTCGATAATAGTTTCGTTGTATCTCATCGCGCGATAGTCGATTCTCAACGAAGTGTATTTTGTGAGAAAAATCTGCTGACCCACCCCAGCGGAGAGAGTCAAATCATTTCCTGAATCCGTACCGGTCATCCCCACGCCGGCTAGGAGATGCAAGTCGTAGTAGATAATCGCCTTGCCGAGCACGCTGAGCTTACCGTAGATGACACTGGCTGAAGCCTCCGTCCCGTAATAAGATTTGGGCGAGTTATAGTTGGTAGTCGCGTGAATCGTGTCTTGGAAGGTTTGGAGGGCAGTCGATGGACTGACAAAGTCTTTCCAAGCCAAAGCATGCAAAGAAAAGTACTCATTGAAATGGAAACCCAGGCTGAAACCGGCGTCTTTGACCGTTAAGAATGGGTCAGTGGTTAAGGTTCCTACAAACAGGCTGAGTTCAAGTTTATGTTGTTTAGAGTATTGCCGATTTTGGACAACTCCCAATTCAGACTCATCCCCGCGGGCCCAGTATTTTTCTTTGATTGCATCCACCTCCACTCGCTCCGCCCCTGTGGTGGACTTCTCTTCAAGAGCAGACTTCTGTGCGGTTTTGGGTTTGGCGGCAGCAGAAGGCGCCGCCGAAGTATCCTGAGCGCGGGCGAAAGCCTGTGTAAGCAAAAGGGCCGAAAGTACGAATGCGATTCTGATCCAGTTTGACATAAAAGTTTACCTTCCCAATGTTTTGAAAATGAAGGGGTAGGTGACAGCGACGTCAATTCGACCCTTTGTTTGCGGGAACTTCCAAGTGACCAAACGCCTTAAAATACAATCATCGAGTCTAGGATCCGGAAGCGTTGAGGATTTGATGTCTGAGGATTTAACATTCCCGGGTGCGCCGATGACGAAGTTGATCATGAGTTTGCCTTCAATGTCGGGAGTCCGGAGCATAGCGGATTCGTAACAATATCGGACCTCGCTTAAGTGACGGTGAATTACCTCGCCCACTTCATCTTTGGTCAATCCTTCTTCAACAGCTGCGCCAGCCACGTCCATAGAAACAAAGGAGTGGCCTTGTCCATTCACGCCTGCGTGCTCTCCCTTGCTGTAGCCGAGTTTGCTACCGGTGGCTGATCCGTCCCCGCCGATCGCGGCCACTTTAACGTTTTTATTGGGGTTGAGCCCCACTTCTTGGCCAGTCGCTTGAAGCGCTTTGGATTTGGTATCAAATAGCCTTTTGGCGTCCTTCGTTTGATCCGTGCCAGCGACGAAATCCGATTGCGCCAAAAGTTTAGTCATTCCCCCTTTGACAAGGCCACTGACTGCGTTTTGAAGTGCTTTGGCTCGGAATGCTTGCACGACAGCGGCGTCTTGGACTTTCTTGGGTGTCGATGAGGATTTTGCTACAGATTCACTAGCGGCTGGTGCGGCGGCCATTTTTTTGGGCTGAGTCATGATGATTTTCGTGAATTGCGCCGGGATTAATTCCTGGGTATCGGGCTTAGATTTAGGCCAGAGCCAGCAGAGAGCGATAAAAGCTAAAAATGCCAACGTTGAATATCGAAGAGATTTTTTGAACCAGACCGCTTCCAGATCCTTTTCGGCTCGGCTAACCGCCGGCAAAGCGGGGACAGAAATGGAAGCAAACCGCCAAGTCTGGGTGCCCAATCTAAACGCCGTATTCGCCAGGGCAGTAGCACTAAAACGCAAATTCTCCCCGTTGGAGAGGATTCTAGGAGTATCTCCAAGGCGAATGACTTGGAGCCCGTCCATGCGCGATTGGAGAGTGTATTCGTCGGCAGGCTGTGACTCTCTCTTAAGAATGAAGGCAGCTGATTTTTGAACTCGGCCAGTGTAACGGTTTAAAAGGAGCGTGGAAGTTAACACCCAGTTGCCTTTGCATGCAAAGACGTTGAGCTTACCGCCTGAAGGTGTTTTAACTTCGTAGGCTGGTTTTGAGTTGTAAACATTTTTAAGGGTAATAGAAATTTGGGGAAACTTCACTTCGACACCGTGGGCAAGCATTTCGTGAGAAACTTCTTGGAGTTTCGCTGGTTGGGCTTGGCCCAGTTTAGATGTCAGGTGGCGTACTCGAACGCCACTTTCGGTGCGCTCTGCAATCCACTGGAAGGGATGGCCTAATGGCAATGGTGCGGAGGAGTCCCAAACAAAAGTTCTGGAGCTGCCCCCAACGGAAGTGGTGATCAGATATGAATTCATGGGGCGTACCCCAATACGCGCAGGGTTTCCGAAGTTTCAGACCGGAAGCCCACGCGCTTGCGGTAAAGATGAGGCTTACGCCGTTTTTTATCCGCATCGGAGATTTGGCTGAGTGAATCCAAGGGGCGTTTATTCATTCCTTCGACGACGTCGTCTTCGAAATCAATCACCTTTTGCCGCTGCCCGTTCGAAGCAGAGGCCAAGAAACTAAAGCTGACGCAAAGCAAGAGTAGGATTATTTTGAACGGATAACGCGACCGCATATGAACCTCATGGGTTAGCTATTATTAATAATACTTAACATAGCTCAAAATAGCAAACAATTTAAGGAGTCGTCGTAACTGGTTGAAATTAAGGGAATATTAAAGGTATGACTCTTTTAACTGGTCCCCCTGCCTGTTTCAATTGAGTAAAAATATCCAATATTAGAGGTGATGTCGGTAGCCGACCGCGGAGCTGAGGCAAAGGTAAGACGAGAAGACTTGGTATTTTGGAGTCTTGGGCACGCTTGGGCACGACTCCTAGTGGCAATTAAAAGATTGGAGACGGGAGTTCTAGCTTTCATCCACGGGTATTACGCAATTCTTAGCCGAAATCTCGCTATTTTATCCCATTTCCTCGCTTTTAAGAAACAGGCTTGGGGACCAGTTTAAAGAGTGTTAGTCTGAGCTCTTACCACTCACCATGATTGTCCTGAAACTAAATATTCCGAACTCCCTGCCCCGAACCTTCGAACTGAAATCCCAATGCTGAACGCAATACTTTATGCAATGCTCTTCCCACTTAGCCTCACTGCCTGCGCGACCATCGTGAGTAAACCCTGCGCAACCGGAGGCGAGCCGCCGCGAAGTACCCCATTCAAAGGCACTAAACAGTGCATTCAACGCAAAGATCCTGCTGGCCGTTATTTGAACGATGGGAAATATGTCGAATGGTATCCGAACGGAAACCTCGCTCTTCAAGGCGAATATAAAATGGGCAGAAAAACCGGCAAATGGATGGAATGGGATATTGACGGAAAGAAGATTTCGGAGCGCTGGTTCGAAGATGGCCAAGAGCAAAAGCCGACACGCCCCGTGGTTGGAGTAGAGATGATTCGTAATGCAAATGGATTCTAAAAAACTAATGCAAGTCCGAGCGCTGCTTGCAATTCTCGGATGGTAACTGAATCCACAGGGCCACCGGCGCTCTTATCTGGAAGCAGAGAAGCGAGCCCAAAATTGTAGCGGCCTTCGGCCACTAAATTCAAGGCATTGCGAATCAGTGGAAATTCGCCCGTAATAGCTGCACTTAAACCAAAGTCGTTTTTTAGGCCAATCAAAGGATCACTGTGGGAGATGCTCACTGTTTGATCCAGATACTGAGCGTCTACATTACCTAATGGAATTCCGTAATAGGGTCCGAACCCCAGGGCAATTTTTTTGTCAGGCCAGTATCGAACCATGGGATTAAATGTCAACCAGCGCGTGGTCAAGTAGGAGAATCCTAAAGTCGAGGTGATTTTTTGACCATAATCCATATCCATGCCGATCGTCCAATTAGGGGCTACAGAAATCTCACCACGGAGTGTTAATCCGCCGCCAAAACCGGGAGGCGAATCGTTGGCAGTAGTGGATGAAATTTTGGTTTGCGTGGCTGTCAGCGCAGCTGTTCCTAATAGCGCTAAAGAATGGACAGGGGAGTGGCCACTGTATTGCGGGGATTCGTCATCATAGGAGTTTCGTCGTCTTGAATGATGGGTTTCTTGCTCGGAATCAGTGTCTTCTTCTGCTGCATCGTCATCTGGGGCGATCTTCTTCTTGGAATGTGTTTTAGGTGTTTCCTCTTCGGACTGAGTCTGGGAAGTTTCATCTTCTTCCTCGTCTTTAACGTGTTTCGTTTCCTTCGCATTCGCATTGAGCGCGAGGAAAATTCCAATCGCCGCTAGAGTCAGAATTTCTTTGCTCCGTTTTTTCATAAATCGCTTCCCTTTTTTATTATACTTACCTTTAGTTTAGCTTCTGGAGTCAGAAACCGGTTCGTAAGTTCCGGTGGCTCGCAGAATCTCAATCATCCGTGCTGGCAGCGATTTCTGAAGCTTAATATAATCTGATTTTAATGAGTCAGGATACATTTTCGAGAGACGGTAAGCATTGCCGGCGCATATTGCGCGAATCGTAGGATCGCTTTTTTCCAAATTCTCGCTCGCACAGCCCGAAAGCTCGTGGAAAAAAGAAACAGCGAATTTTTCGTCCGATTTAGCTTTTTCCATGGAAGGAGCAAGGCTAGATGCAAAGTTGATAATAGAAGGGGGCGTAGAGTGGGGATTCTCTTGAATTTCTTGTTCCAAAGTCGCTTCAGCAGGAGGGACCAGCGAATGCTCAGGAGCGGCTTCGGGTTTAGCGGGCGCTTTTTGAGGGGTGGGATTAGGGAAAGCAGGCTTCATGAAACCGGATGATGTATTATCGCTCACCCGTGGAGTAGAAGCTTGGCTGGAAAAGTTTTCAATGGATTGACCATGCATCTTCATCAGGAAAGTCACGGTCAGAATCGCAATGGCGCCAGGGAGAAAAACATATTTAAAATACTTCATATTTAATTCCTACTTATTGATCAGGGATTGAGTGGTTGTCATGTCGGGTTCGCCCAGAGAACCGTCAAGCATTTCGGTCACTGAACCTTTTTTGAGTTCCAAACGGCCAAAGCTATCTTTTGCCTCAGCATCAGCGACGATGCGGTCTCGCTCAGTACAATCCGTGCATCCTTGGGCAAAAGCCGCCGAAAGGATTCCTCCCACAGTGTAAGCCCCCCAGGGGGCATCGTCACATGCCGGTTGGCCGCGAAGAGCTTCTGATGAATGGGTATCCGAACAATTGGAATGGGGGTAACCGCAATGAATCATCTCTGTTTTGGCTTTTTCCCAATTGCTTTTAAAATCGGGTCCACCTTTCTTTAATTCAGTAACAGCAGCAGAAAGATTTTGGATTTTCGAATCGCAATCGGAGTGTCGAGCTTCATGGCCGAATACGAACCCTCTTCCTGAGCGATTCAAAAGCATACTCAAATAAGGGTGGTAAGATATCATCACGCCCTTGAGTAGAGGTACTGTGAAATGATCTGGATCATTCAGGTGGCTAGCTGCCACTTCAGTTTCCCAGTCTACTAGAGTGCTATTGGCGGCGATGGCGAAAGAATCCTTCACCGTTTCATCATCTAGATGGTTAGTATCCGGTTTAAATACTTGAATTCGCTCTTCGAAATAATCCATTGGCGTATACCCTGCGTGAGCGAAATATTTCTCATACCATTTTTTTACTGCAAACCCGGGATGGCTGCCATCTAAGTTGACGGATAGGTGTTTCAGATGGTCCAAATCGCTATAGATCAGGGCTCTTTCTTCTTGCGTAAACTCGGTGGAGAGTAGCTGTGCCCCTGATTTTGTGGCCCATTGACGATCTTCACTGCCCTCTTCAAAAATCATTCCTACGCTTGCCGCTTTAGAAACGGTAAGAAAGTGGGATGTGCCGCCCTCGGAATCGGTCCAAAAAGGAAGCACTGTTTGAGTGTCATATTTAGCGCCAGTTGCGGAATCAGATTTTGCCAACGCAACCACGGTTTCTCGGAAATACCCACCTTTTAGAATCGCCTGCGCGAAAGTTCCGCTCGCGACTCCGTAGGGAAAGTTGACTTCAGTTAAATTTGCTCCGGTGAGGTCGCAATTGATCATGCGTGCGCCTGTCAGATCAGCCTGGCTGAGATTAACTCCTTTAAGTTGGACGTCCGACAGTTCAATGCCTTTTAAGTTTTTTCCATGCAAGTCATTTCCACTCAGGTCGCGTTTGGAAATCTGACCGCATTCGCCTAAAAAGTTTTTACTATGACAGCTATAGCCGTCCTTTGTGCAAGAGTGACTTAATGCACTGAAACGACATCCACGGTCAGCTCCGCTGCCGGCTGTCACTCCGGGGAGCCCTATGCCCGGACTTTCCGGATCGGTATCATAATCACTTTTATAAGATGGATCTTTGTTTCGGTCATTGAATTTCAATGTGCACCCGCCGAGGGCGGCGAAAGCCACCAAGGCCGCAACTGCCGGAATAACTTTCTTTTGAGTGACAACGAATCTCACGGGGCACTTCCTATTCACATTCACTGTGTAACCACTTCAGCATCAAATTAGGATCCGCATAGATCCAAAGCGGGACAGAGAATACATTCATGGAGTATTTTAGTCAAGTAACGTTTTCTTTTTTTCAATACTCGAATTGGGAAGTTCTCAAAACTTCGACACCTGTCTAATCCTTGATCAGCCCGAAATCGATTATCTCGAAGTAGATGGACCCTAATCTCAAATCAAATTGATTCCATATGGAATGCCTTTTGCTCACTTCTATAAAGGAGAGGAAAGATTTTGTGAAACAAAATCGTAAAAGCGGAGTGATCTTGAGTTTAGTGGTGATCGCGCTAATTTGTGTACGCGGTCTTCATTTCGTGAAAAATTCAGAAAAATCTAATGCGCGCAATGATCAAGCGGACAATATTCCCCCCCGCCGGATTGAAAATAAACTAGCGGAAAAAAAAGCTACCATTTCTTCCTCCGTGATTGCTCCATTTCAAGCAGTTGATGCCTCTTCTGGATTCGAAACATCTGCGATTCATCTCGAATCCTATTATTCGGATCTTAGTCATGTTTCTCGTTTCGATCAGAAAGGTTTGGATCGTCTACGCGCCCGCGCCATCGCAGAGATCCAGAAAAACCCTGGATTATTTTCCCAGCAATTGAAGAATCAAATACCGGAGATTGAAAAAATGCCCTCTCGCGATGCTTTCTTCTTAGTTGATTTAAGCATCCGCGCTTTAGTTCATCCCGAATTGCAAATCACTCCTCTTCTGGTTCGAGGAATGGATTCTCCAATCGTACGGATTAACGGCGACCAAGATGATCCCACACCCACGCCTGCCGAAGAGTTGAATCACCTGCGTGCGTTCGCTTTAAAGAAATTATCTGACTTAAGCTGGAACTCCTCGGCTGCAAACCCGGAATTTATCCAAACTTTGGTAATTTTGGCAAAATATGATCGAGATCTGGCAGTAGTCCGAGAATCCGTCCACCTTTTGAATACTTACACATCCAACCCCTCAGCATTCTATTCAGAAATCCGCGCCGCCCGCCAACCCAACGAAATTTTCGCCATCAATGATTTGATTTCAAAAAATTGAGTCCGCCGAAGGCGGGCGCAAGAAGGGCAGGAGCCCGGCCCGCGACACCTTTTATTTTACTCCCCCCTTAGTGTACGCAACCGCCGAAGCCACCAAGGCGGCCTGATCCCGATTCAAAGATTCATCTCCAATTTCTTTCAAAAAGCCTTTGGTCCGATCTCGGGCAAACGAATTCAACGAGTACTCCATCAAGGTCGATAATGCAAAAACCCGCGCTTTAGGATCCAAATCCCCTTTGGCGTCTTCCAATTCGGCTAATCCTTCCCCTTGTGCGCCGGCCGCCGCCATCGAAACCGCTTTTACTGCCCCAATCGCGCCAGAATTCATAAGTGCTTTCTCGTGGGCTTCCTGCATAAAAAAGGCAACTTGAGCCCAATGACGAGATTTAAGAGCCTTTGCCCACATTGTTTTAAGGTAGATTTCAGGTTTATCCCCCTCGCGGGCTACCCGGTTTTCAATCCCTTCCCAATTGCCGGACGGATCGATTTGTTCCAGAAGAGGTAATGCAAGTCGGCTTTTTTCATGAAAGCTCAACTTCTCAACCGGTTTGAGGGCTTTGGCTTGCGAAGGGTTTTCGGCAAAGAAGGGTTCAGCTATTGCCACAAAAGATTCGTTTTCGATTGAGAATTTGGACGCTATCTCAAAAGCTTTTGCCCTCATGTCTTGGCCTTTTTCATCAAAGGGAATTGTGAGTTTTCGAATAGTTTCGTCGTACACTTGCGCGTCCGAGGAAGAAAGATTCTTGGGGGGAGGAAGTGCCGCCAAGCCTTTGGATAGATCCAAATACAAAGACGCGATTTGATTCAGCACTTCCGCTCGAACTCTCGACCATGGTAGCTTCATGGCCTTGGTCGCCGCATTTTCCATTTCCCGGATCATATCTACGCGATGGGTGATATATTTTTCATCGGCTCGTAAGGGGGCAACCTCTTTCATTGCTTTCCGATTGAGATCGAATGCTTTTGGAATGGAAACGGAGATATAGGGAATGAGCGTATATTTTTGCAAGGGATCCAAGCCGTCCCAACCGGACATGAAATGGCGGACCATTAAAAGACGATCACGAAAGGGCAAGCTTTTGACGTCTTCCAAAGCGAGTGCGGCATAAAGAGCCCTAGTTTCACCCTCCGTTTTACGAGCTTTTTCAAAGGCCCCATCCGTTTGGTGTGCCGCAAGCGCACCGACGACCGTGAATTTCTCACAGTCGTCCGCCAGTTTTTCCGTACACACCGTCTTATTGTTCAATACGGCCTTCAACTCAGCTGCATCGCCAGTCAGCCACGCCAGGTGGAGGATTTTTTTCCGAAGGTCATTCAGTTTACCATCGGACAGGGTATTGGATTTAGGATTGGCGGCAATGAAATTAAAGAAAGCCAAATAATCTTGAGATGCCGCCAAAAATAGGTATTTGTCCTCTTCTAGTCCAGCCTTGATCAATAAAGCGTGACCTACGCTGTCGGATTTTGACCCCCCATGGATCAGCATTGAATAGTAAGCAAGAGCGCGAGATTTCTCATTGTTTGTCAAAGCTGCGTTTCCGGCTAAGGCTAAGGTATCGGAGACGCGGGCGCTGCCGGCATATTTTTTCAGGAATTGATCTGAATATTTTAAGACACCCCCGTAGTCATTTTCACGGCTCAAGACTTCAATCTTTTTGTAGAAGGCGTCAGCTGCTACGGAGTAAAGGCGTTTGGAAAACTCCGATCCCTTCCATTCTGTGACGTCCATAAAATCAGTTGCCAGATCATGGGTTTTATCCCAATCCGCGCTCGCGATGTAGGTATCTAGAATTAAGCTTGCGGATGCAATGGCGTATTGGGATCGTGGATTTTTGACGGCAAAACGTTTGAGTATTTCCAAGGACTCGCGAATATGATTTTGAGCGTAGAGAGCTCTCCCGGCTTCAAAAACGAAATTGCCCACGTCCTTCTTGCTCTTACTTTGGTGCGTATCCAGCCATTCCAGCCATTCGGCGACCAGTGGGTCGAGCGCCTCTGTTTTGTCATCCTTCAGCGATTTTGGACTCAATGTCTTTGGAATTGATCCGTTCTGATGCAAAACCTCGTAACGAGAAGCGATGGCTTTGAGGCTAGCATCTTCCATTTCCACAGTTTTTTTCCACTGCCCATGTTCCACCACCCATCGATAGTTCTGAGTGGCAGCCGAGTAATCACGGATCGCGAATAAAGTTTCGGCTAGATTGTAATGGACTCTGGGAATTCTAGGATCGTTTTCCGGAACCATTTTAACAAAAGCATCATAAAGAGCGGCTAAAGTCCGACTGAATGCCCGAATTTCGTCGGCATCTTTATTTTTCACCATAATTTGTTGCATCTCATTGGCTGTATCGAGGATCATTTTCTGGGCTTTTGGAAAACCTTCATACTTGCGATGTTTTTGGTAGAGCTTAACCATGTCTTGCGAAGTATCCACCAGCTGCGAATACCTCCGCTTATTCAACTGATTCTCGTAGGTGACCACCAATACATCCAAAGCTTCCGGACGGTTGCTCTCAGTGAGCATGACCTGGTCTTTCCATCCCATCAGCTCAGCTTCATGGCCATGTGATCGTAAAAGTTTCGCGAAGCGGACCATCATCTTTCCAAGAAGCGGTCCCTTCTCCTGTTTTCTAAAATAGTCCAGCGCATTAGATGAAGAGTATTCAGGGATTTTCTCTTCAAAGCCCTCAAAATAAAATACAGCAATGTCCATTAGCGTGTTTTCTTTCAGGGCACCATCGGAACTCACCAGAGTGTCGTCACTTGGACTCTGCCCCCCATTCCGGCCTGACTTTCGATCACTAAAATAAGCGAGGTGGCGCTCGGCATAACTAAGTGCCACCGGTATATTCTTCAAGTTATAGTAAGACCAGGCCATTTTATAAAGCGCGAACGGGAATCTGGGATTTTCCGGATGTTTTTCCACTTCTTTTAAATATCCAATGGCTTTCAAGTGGTCGTTAGCCTCAATAGAAAATTCAGCCAATGACATATAAGCCAGTGCGGCTTCTTCCGCATTCGGGAAATTTTTCACTAAATAGAGGTAATCTTTTGTAGCCTGAGGTTTTGAGCCCATGTCCTCGAACGCCTTGCCCCGATAATAATAAGCATGCTCAATTTCAGAGTAACTGGGATATTTAGATATCAAAGTGCTTAAGGTTACGGCTGCCTCTTTTAGGGCTTTATTGTAGGAGCTAAAATCCAGGGACTTTTGGTTTCGATGGGCCATACCATGGGCCAAACGAAAGACGATCGAAGAGTTCTCCAATTGCAGTTCACCTAATTTCGAAAGTAAGATGGGTTCTTGGCGCGTGTTTGTGTATTTCTTCAGCAGCCCAGTGAGTTTGGCAATGGCCTTTTGTTGAGATGCCCAGGCCGCGGTGTCCACGTTTCTTTCGTGGGCTTCACTTTTCGCCCCTTTGAGCATTTTAATTTCAATTCCATCACCACGAACAGCCAGAGGATAAAGCGAAATTCCGCAAGCCAGAAACGCCGTGCCAGCGCGCATGATCGTGCTTCGATGTCGGCTTGTCAGCTTTCCGCGATCCATTTTTTAATCCCCTTTAACGACAGCCAACTTGAAGTCGGTGTATCCATGGAGTGCCGCTGATGCCAAGACAGACTTGATGGTGAGATAAGGCGCACGTTGATCAGCTATCACGATAATTTTAGGATCAACTTTCACGTCGCTATTGGATTTGGCAATTAAAAGCTGTCTTTGTCTTTGAGTTTCCAAGGCCTTGCCAAGAGAAACTGAAGCGCCATTAGATTGAACATCCCCCGTTTCGAACTTAAAATCTTTTAGATTGGCGATGGGCTGACCTTCTACACTGATGCTGTTTTGGGTGACTTCCACTTTTAATGCTTCAATGGAAGCTTCGCTCCCTTGAGCTTCTGGAAGGCGCATGCCTTGGCTAGGGGAAACGTTCATCGCGCCCGAGGCAAAGCTTTTTAATAAAAATACTAAGATAATTATAAAAATATCGGCCATTGAAGTAATCTGAAGCGCCATATCTTCGGTCTGTAATCTTTTTTTAAAAATACCTTTCTTCTTTCCGAACATACCCCAACTCCTTTATTAATTAAGGCACAGCTAAAGCATGCTGGATACAAGCAGCAGGCTAGAAGCCTCCCAATAGAACCGCAGGCAAAGTTTTCCTCGCGACTTCCATAGTTTTGATTACGTTTTTGTACTCAATAGAATTGTCAGCGTTGACAGTGACCGCATTCACATCCGGCCATTTCGCCTTTAGGCTCATCAGATTTTGGGTCAAATTCTCGTAGTCCCAGCTTCCGGCTTTGGCCGCAATTTGAATGGTATTGGTGGCTTTCCCAGTTGTTCGAAGCGTAATAATATCACTTTTGCCTAACTCCACTGTAATATTAATCGAAGGGGGCGTAGCATTGGTGGACGATGTTCCAGCTGCTGCCACACCAGCGTCCATAATTCCGATGGACAGGAAAGAAGCAGATGCCAGCATGAAAGTGATTAGCACTGTGAAACAGTCGATGATCGACGCTAAGTTAAGTTCAAAGTCTTGGCTATTGGATTCGCCTGATCCGATATTCATGCGACTCTCCTCAGGGGAGCATTTTTAGATGGAGGTTTCTGTGCAGTATGAGCATTGGATACCGACTTGGTCTCTACGGGGCTGTGAGTTTCGCTTTCATCTTCTCCTGACTCTAAGGATTCAATAGCTGTCGCCTCAGCCGAATAATAACGCTGTTTAAGAATATCTATTGAACGAATGGCCGAGCCTTCAAGCTCTGCTACGAGTCGATTGGTTTTGTTCATCAAGAAACTAAAAGCGATCATGCAGGGGATAGCCACGCCCAAACCTAACATGGTCGCATTCATGGCTTGAGAGATGCCGGCTGCCAGTAGGGCAGCTTTTTGTTGAGGGTCAGCATGACCGACAGCTTCGAAGGAATTGATAAGACCGGCAATGGTTCCGAATAATCCGAGCAAGGTCGCCACATTCGCAATGGTGGCCAGGAAAGTAGTTCTTTTTTGAATAACCATTGTGCTATCCCCGACCGCGATCTGCAGGCCATGCTCGATCAGGGTTTCCGGCTGATGAGCCCTGAGCAAGGCTTGCTTAACTACTTGCGCGGTGGGCTTATGCGGGAATCGATCACAAAGGGCGACAGCCTCGCCCATTTTTCCATTCATTACTAGATCTCGAATCTTGTCAAAAAACCCTTGTTGATCGCGAATCGGGTAAACTTTGAAGAGCGCGCGCGCGCGCTCTAAAATAATGGCCACTGCAAAAGCTCCCGCAATAAGAATGGGCGCCACGTGCAGAAAGCTAGTTCTTATAAAATCAAAAAATTGGGCCATTTGAATATCCTCCTAAAAAACTGCATTCGGTTGATAATTAATCTCGATCTTATCTGATGCGGTGAAGCTCAGAATTAGATTCATATCCGTGATAACTAAGTTCTTGTCCTCAAGAACAAACTGATCCGAAGTAATAACCGTGGTGGAACCATCAGCGTGCAAGATCGTGACAATCATGTCCGATGCGTTTGTCGGCGCCTGGGACAAAGTAAAGGTCCCTTTTTTCTGGGTGATGGTTTGGCCAATAGCATCTAATATGGGGGAGTAATCATCGTCAGCGATGTTCATCGACATGGAACCATTGCCTACTTCATTGCCGAGTTCGATATAGCGATCGCCTCGGTCGGTTGCCGTGGTCTTGAGGCCCCCCGACCCCTGAGATTGAGTTGCTGCGATATCGTCCTGATTGCGGCTAGCTTGAAGTGAGGAAACCGCGTCTCCGGTAAGAGCCACAATAGAAGCTACGAAATAGCTATTTGGATTATCCGTAATTGAATTCGCCGCGTCTAAGTTATTGAAAAATGCGTCCAGTTGGGTTTTGACTTGAGGCACGGGCATTAAAAGGCTTGTGATCGGGCAGATGCTTAAAGTGTAAGTGTAATTATCCACCGTTTTTGAAGGGCAGGAAGTCCCCTCTGAGCCATAGGCGCAGCTGTTGGCTACATTGCTACAGCACAATCCGCGGTTGCCGGTGATTAGCGCAGCGGTATTATTCGCCAAAAGCGAGGCCTGGTCGCACATATAATGGGTCCAGGCGCCAAAGTTTGCTGGAGGAGTTTTTTCAATAACAAATGTTTGGTCGTCTTCGTCAGAGACGAAAATAATTCCACGTAAAGAGCCTGGTCTGAAAAGAGCGGTGGAAGTGCTTTCGTTATCTTGGATCAGCTGGAGAACTGAGCCCATACCTCGCTCGGAGCCGTGACCTGCGCTTCCGGTGCTCACGTTGATAATGAAATTATCGACCAGCTGGTTAGTCCATTGGGAGTCGGCGGCTACACCAGCAGGGGGCTGGGTGGAGATAATAGCTTTACCGGAATGGATGGTGTCATTTTCAGCTGTATTCACACATTGGGTAAAGCTGTCCTCATTGGCGGAGGGATTCACACAATGGCCGGACCCGGTGTTGCCGTTTTGATTATCTCGGATCGTGCATCGGGTGGTACCTTTCAAAAAGTACGGCAGCCCTTCGAAACAAAGTGCGGTAATTGGCCCATCGTGAAGACCCGGCAAAAGCTTGGAATAATTGGCTCCCCAGTTTGGCAACATATCGTTAATGGTCACTCCATTGTCCATCGCGCCTGTAGTGAGGTTGATCATGGTGGGTTTGTATTTTGGATTCACCCAAGAAGTCAGGCGACTATTGATATAAGGAGATACGTATCCTACTGAGCCTGGCACAGTGGATTTAAGATAACTTTGAAATGCAGGGTGAGCCAAATAGACGTCCGTGGTGATTACCGCTACTTGAATATCCCAAGTAGGCTGCATATATTTTTGGGCAAACGCGGCAAAACCATTTCGCAATTTTTTTTGGTCAATATCCATACTGGAGGAATTATCAACCACCCAAAGCAAATCGATTTTGGTATTGATGTTTAAGTTGGAATTAAATGTCTGGTCTTGTTGGGCCAATCGAAAAGATCCGGGTAATTGTCCGGTGCACGCGGTGCAGGCTAATAGCGGCCCAATTAAAGCCAATTTGGAAACCTGGTTCATAATCAACTCCGTCCTTGAGTCTTTGAATTAATGGGTGTGTTGGCATGTTTTTTTACACATGTCGGGGCTTCAGGATCGCCGATCCAGTCATGAAAGAGGTACATATTTTTAGCAGGATGCGGATTATTCTCATCTACTTTAGCCAGTTCGTTCTTGAGTTCGGGGTCCAGCTTAGCGTTAATGTCAGTCGTGGTAGCGTCTGCAGGATCCCACTGACCTAGCGTTCCTTGATCATTATCGGATCCGCCGATAGCGTCCATAAATTCATCTTTTTGAGCTTTCGGTTCTGCTGGAACAGAGCACGCTTCATTGCAAATCTCTTTGCCGATACAGTAACTAGCAGTAATGACGGAATGAGGACCAGCTACCGCGCCAATCACGAATTCGTCAGTTTTTCCTCTAACAGTTTCAAATCGGACGGGGTTTTTACCAACTCGAATACAGAGGGATTTTGGGTTCACGTTGTTTTGAGGAAGTTTGATGAGATTCTTGTGGCGGCTGCAATCTTCGTCGCTGG
>Ga0207094_1032_pt1 | contig 21966 bp, 27 predicted proteins | sample Alteio_BWMinHeat_90_FD_153518 | JGI IMG/M metagenome (GOLD analysis project Ga0207094, IMG submission 153518) | Enriched cells from forest soil in Barre Woods Harvard Forest LTER site, Petersham, Massachusetts, United States -... | ecosystem: Environmental > Terrestrial > Soil > Temperate forest >... | reverse complement strand
AAGGGATTTGAACTCTCGATATCCTTAGAGGTATACACACTTTCCAGGCATTTCGCCTCATCCACCGGGCATCTCTCTTTAAAGAACAACAGTAATAAAAAATTGACAATGATTAAGAATTGAAAAATGAAGGGATTCGAACTCTGGATATCCCTAGAGGTATACACACTTTCCAGGCATCGCCTCAACCACTCGGGCATCGCTCTTTAAAGAACAATAGCCATAAAAAATTAGCAATGATTAAGAATTGAGCAAAATGAGTTAGCATAAAAAATCCTATTTTTACATGTCTATACATTGAAAATAGCCTGGTCTGAAATATTTGAAAGGGTCAGGCAAAATTGAAGAGAGATGCGTGTATTATTTACACATTCTTATTTCCTGAAGTTTGATCCAAAACAGTGGAAACAGATGCAGCCCTATGCGCCACTCGGCACATTATATGCCGCGGCGCTACTACGTGAAAGTGGCATGGAAGTGGCGCTGCACGATGTCATGTTCTGTGATGAGCCGTGTTCTGTCGAAAAGCCATTGGCTGCCTTTGAACCGGATATATTGGTTGTCTATGACGATGGATTCAACTACCTCACAAAAATGTGCCTGACAAATATGCGTGTGGCCGCATTTGAAATGTGCTGGATCGGGAAGCAACATGGCTGCAAGGTCATTGTTTGCTCATCAGATGCCACAGACCATTTTGAAAAGTACCTCGATAATCATGCTGACTATGTAATATTCGGCGAGGGTGAACAGACGCTGCTGGAATTAGTGTCGGGACTGGAAGAAGAGAAAAATAATGCTAAAGAGATCGCAGGGATTATTTTTCGCGACGACAAAGGTAAAACGGTACAAACACAGCCCCGAAAGGTCATCCACCAGCTTGATGAGTTGCCGCTTCCGGCCTGGGACCTGGTAGATGTGGCTGCGTATAAAAAAGCGTGGTTGGGCAGTATGGGTTATTTTTCCATTAATGTCAGTACTACGAGGGGTTGTCCCTTTAAATGCAACTGGTGTGCGAAGCCTATATACGGCAACCGGTACAATGTGCGGTCGCCGGAGCATGTGGTTGGAGAATTGACACTTCTAAAGGAAAAATACGGTTTTGAGCATGTATGGTTTTGTGACGACATTTTCGGGTTGAAGCCCGGCTGGATAAAGAAGTTTTCAGAATTAGTAAAGGCCGGTGATCTCCATTTCAGGTTTAAGATACAATCGCGTGCGGATCTTTTGCTAAAAGATGCGCAGGTTGAACCGCTCGCTGATGCAGGTTGCGAGACAGTATGGATAGGCGCAGAAAGCGGTTCGCAAAAGATACTGGACGCAATGGATAAAGGTATAACAACGGCCCAGATAACGGAGGCAACCCTGGTACTGAAAAAATATGGTATAAAAGTAGCCTACTTCCTGCAGTTTGGCTATCTTGGCGAAACAAGGGATGATATAGATAAAACGCTCACTATGCTTTCTGAAAACAGGCCGGATGACATTGGCATATCTGTTTCGTACCCGCTGCCGGGAACAAAATTCTACGATATGGTGGGGGAGCAGTTAAAACAAAAGACCAACTGGACCGATTCAAATGACCTGGCGCTCATGTTCAGGAATACATTTGATGCCCGGTTCTACCGGAACTTGCATAAATATGTTCATGCATTTTTCCGGAAGCAAAAAGCGATAGCAACACGGTTTTCAGCGAAACAGATAGTAAGAGTACCGTACTACTTACTACAGGAAAGATGGTATCGCAGGTATTTAAATAAACGCTGAGGCCATGAGGATAACAATCACCGCAATTTTCTCTGTAATTGTTTTGGTTGTCATCTTCTTTTGCCTGGATTCAAAATGGCATTTCAAGAATGGCCGCTCAAGGCTGGACAGCAATGTTTCAGCAGACCTGGAGCGTTTAGGAGATGCTGCGATTACCACGTTGGACGTACCGGTAGCAGCGTTATTGCTATACAACAATAATATAATTGGCGAAGGATACAATACGGTAAGGAGAGACATGCTTGCGGGGGGACATGCTGAAATTAACGCTATTTCATTTGCAATCCGCAGAGCAGGGGGGCTGGATTCTTTTATGAACATGGACAGAAAAAAATTAACTTTGATCACTACATGGGAACCTTGCTATATGTGCCAGGGGGCTATTGTGGAGTATGATATCAGGCATGTAATAATAATAAAATCAAAGCCCTTGCTTCATTGGTTCAGAAAGTGGGAGCAACTGGAAATATACAAATGGAATAAACAGGAAGCGGTACCAGATAGCCTGCAGGATAAACTGTTTAGAAAACACCCGTTTTTTGAACAGGAGAAAGCAAGGTCTGATTTTTAAAACTAACTCATGCAAATACTAAGTAACCCTGTGGCGTTTGAAGAAAAAGAGAAACTGTACCTTTCCGTAAGAGCGCGGGAGGGGAGGGTATATACCGATGAAGAGGTGCTGTTATTACCGGGAATCTCTTTAGATCATAAACACTACCGTGAGTGGGTTGCCCGTATGCGGTCTTTTGTAAGGTTTCGTGAACACCTGATAAAAATTTTCAAGGGAAGAAAATTGAATATACTTGACGTAGGTTGCGGCAATGGGTGGATCAGTAATCACCTGGATGCGGAAGGGCACTGTGTTACGGGATTGGACTTAAACCTCGTTGAATTAAAACAAGCGGAAAAGGTTTTCGGCAGTTCATCCTCATTGGAATGGATATTTGCTGATATAACAGACCCTGCTGTTTCCCTGGAAAAATATGATGTTATCCTGCTGGCAGCAAGTGTCCAGTATTTTCCCGACATAAAAAAATTGACCGGGCAACTAAAAACATTATTGCTTGCGGGCGGGCAGATACATTTGCTGGATTCTATGTTTTATAGCGATAATGAAGCCATAGAAGCCAGGCAACGCTCTTTTGAATACTATACCGGTGTAGGTTTTCCCGAAATGGCAGCAAATTATTACCATCATTCCAAAACTGCGGTAAAGGCGCTGGGATATAAGAAATTGTATCCTGCCGGGTTGCACATTATTAGTGATAGTGCGGCTCTTCAATGGTGGGTGTTATATTGCTGATAGCAATTTTGTATCGACGCTCTGCTTGCCTGTAAATGATCTCATGCGTTTCTAAAATGCTTTCGGGAAGATGTTTGGGGTAATTCAACGGTGTATTAAAATGATACCCGGCAGATTGCATACATTTTCCGATCGGATACTTCATTTTACCCCATTTTTTAGCCCATCTTTTCATGGTAGATTCATAAAAGCGGGCTTCGGTATTATCCCCTCCGGTTTTATTTATCAGCCATTCCGCGATGCGTGTAACTATCCGCTTTTTATGGGGAGCTGCTATGAGGTTATTGCCAAAGTCTGTATTCGGAAGGTATGCCGACACCCATTGTCTATTCCCGTTGACTATTTCTTTCATTCCATTGCTAACCTCTGTAATCTTGAGCGTCGCTAATTCGATGGCGGTGTATAAATTCTTTGGGGAAATTTCAGGGTCTTGGAGGCTGACGTAATAGTTCATACAAAATGAATGTTGTGCATTCACAAGGAAAGTCATTTTCCTGAATAAGTGCATAAAATTTCTGGCTGTCCATAACCTGTTTGGCGCAGTGACGATAAAATAGTCAAGGTCGCTGTCCTTGGATGCACAATCTTTAGATAAAGAACCCGAAATACATACGGCTTCAACAAATGGAAATGCACCGAGAAACCGGGATATGCGCATTGCCTTTTTTAACTTTGATTTACCCAGCCTGTTCCCTTCCTTTCTTGTTTCCACCATGGAGGCATTATCGCAAAGGCAATAGTAGCCGTCTATATTGAAGACGATGCTAAACTCTTCCAGCGCTGTAAGCGCCGCGTGAACTTCTTCCGGATCACACCTTATGCTTATGAATTTCCAGATCTCCTCCTTTCTAAGCGGGTGTTGAAATACCTGGAAGTAGCTAAGCGTCTTTAAAATGGCACATTGCAGATCAGTTTCCATAAGATACGCGTATGTACATACATTGTTATGAATAAAGAGGAAAGTTACCTGGTAACTTTGAGTTTTTCCCCTTAATATCTCTTATGCCGGAAAAATATTCCTTTAGCCGGGAAAAATATCTTGTGAGTTAGCTGTAGTTGTTTCAGCTACCTGCTCAACAGATATTTTCTTTATTTCTGCGATCCTTGCTGCAATAATGGGAATATAACTGCTTTCATTCCGCTTCCCGCGATACGGTAGCGGAGCAAGATAGGGCGCATCTGTTTCCAGTACAATATTGGAGAGGGGTATTTCTTTTATGATCTCCGGTAAAGTGCTGTTCTTATAAGTAACAACACCTCCGATACCAAGATGAAATCCAAGTGTGGTGATCTGTTTTGCTTCATCCATAGTACCGCTGAAGCAATGAAAAATACCTTTCAGTTTGCCATTTTGTTTTTTACGGACTATCTCTATGCAGTCGGCAGTTGACTCGCGGCTGTGAATTACTATTGGCAGGTCATACTGCAGCGCCCAGTCTATCTGTGTTTCAAATGCTTCTGTCTGCTTGTCTTTAAAAGAAAGGTCCCAGTAATAATCAAGTCCGATCTCACCGACTGCATAAAACCTTCTCCTTTCCAGCCATTCCACAACTATAGCCAACTCGTCTTTATAGTTCTCTTTTACATAGCAAGGGTGCAGCCCCATCATAGGCATGCAGTTCTCTGGCCATTTATCTGCGAGTAGCAGCATATCATCTATGGTGTTACGGTCACAGTTAGGCATATACATCCTTGTTACGCCAGCGTCAATGGCACGTTGTATTTGCCCTTCATCCCTGATAAGGCGTTCGTCATATAAATGGGTATGTGAGTCTGTGAATGGCATTTAGTTAACTCAAGTTGCTGGTTATTGGTTTTGGATCAGTGTTAAACGACGATGTATTTAGTAATCATCCCGGCAATGCCTTCATTTTCCACCCTTGTTTCCCGCAATGCTCCAACACAAGAGGCAGCGCAAAGCTCATTCGTTCGTAAGCTTTCTCACTGTCATGAAATAAAACGATAGACCCTGGCTTTATATAAGTAAGTACATTGTCAAGGCATTGCTGTGGTGATCGGTTTTTATCAAAGTCTCCGCTAAGTACGTCCCACATACATATTTTCCAGCCTGTATTGCTGATTCGCATTTTTCGTGCCTGCGAATATTTTATTTTCCCATAAGGAGGGCGGAACAATCTACTGTTGATATACTCCTTCGCTTTTTCAATATTTCCCAGGTAAAGATCGTCATTGGTTTTCCATCCATTTACATGGTCGAAGGTATGATTGCCCGTTGCATGGCTATTTTCCAAAAGCTGGTTATATACTGCAGGATACTTTGACACATTGTTGCCAACGCAAAAGAAAGTAGCATGCGCGTTATATTTTTCCAATTGTGCCAGTACGAACGGCGTTATTGTAGGATGCGGGCCATCGTCGAAGGTGATATAGACAGTAGGGTCGTTATCCGCAGGCATACCCCAGACCAGTCCCTTGGGGAAAAGCATTTTCAGCCATTGGGGCGTCTTTATCCAATACGTTACCACTATGCAAAATAGTTAAATTTTGGTAAAGGCCAAGCGGGAGGGTGTAGGACAATTGCACTATTTTATTTAGTTGCCCTGACCTTCAGGTCGGGGCTAGATAAAAAGCAAAACCGCTTTAGCCGAAATTACTCGTGCCGGAAAAGATCATGTTACTTAATTTTGGCTAAAGCCAGCTCATATCATTTTTAATCCCCGCCAAAGGCCGGGGCAACTATGACAAATTTCATAAAGTGCAATTTGTCCTACACCCAAGCGCGAAAAGGTTCCGATATCAGATCCTGGTAACCAGGTTTTGCTGTATCCACCCGCTTCTGCCATCGGGTAACATTACCTCTATCCAGTTACCTTTTTCACCTTTTATCTTTAGCGAAGTGCCTTCCGGTATGAGCGCCAGCGGCTTGCCCTTTTGTTCATTGTTCATGAGTGGGGCATCGTTTTGCATGACAACTGCGCCGGAATGGCTTTCCATATTTCTCCCGGATACAAAGGCCAGGATCAGTAAGCAAAGACATATAAACCCCAATACTCCCGGTAACTGAACCGGAATTCTGCTGCCGCCGGCCTTTTGAAAGTGCCTTATCACTAATAAAACAATAATGAGGGCAAAAGCTATCAGCGCCGATACAGCCCATGCGGTTGAGTGGTCTGCGCGCGTAAGCGACTGCCACCAATTAATGAAAAAGATATCACCAGTATACGGGATGTGGCTGCTGATGCGGCTTTGTGTGAGTATTAAGTTGTCTTTAGCGTCCTTATATTCCGGGTTTATACGTAGTGCCCTTTCGTAGTTGAGAACGGAAAGGCCAATCATATTAAGGCGGTAATAAGTATTTCCGAGGTTATAATATACCTCGGCATTTTCAGGTTTTAGAGCAGCTATCTGTTCAAAATAATACGCAGCGCTGTCATATTGCTTCTGCAAATAAAAGCCAGTTCCCTTTTTCCATTGAGAGCTATAATCGCCAGCCGCAAGACTACACAATACACTCTCTGAAAGAACCGCTACAATCAATAATAACTTTCTCATGCTTTAAATACTTCTTCAAGATCACTAATCACTTTGATTGCTTCCTGGTAGGTATGCGCCATTTGTTTCGACCCTCCTGAAGCATAGAGCGCAGATTCGCATTCCCACATTACATTTTCAATATTGTTTTGTGTCGCGTCCGGCACCCTTTTGGCCTTCATTGCTTCTTTTGCAGTATCGCGTGATAATGACGAAAGCGGGATACTCAGTTTATCACTTAGGTAGAGCCATATAGCTTTTGATACTTCTTCATAGAATGAGTTCTTATTCCCTTCCTGCAGGAATTTTTTCGCATTAATGAGGCGTTGCAGCGCCACCTTATTGGCGCGTTTACTCCTAAGCAATACCGTATCTTTAGATAGTTCTTCATCCCTGCGCTTCCAGACAACAAGCCCTATGAATGCCAGCATGGGGAAAGCAAACATAGACCAGTAAGTGGCAGTAAACAGAATTGGTTTGCCGTTAAGGACAACTTTTCCCAATGGCTGTTTTACGATGTCATGTATGTCTCTTAGCGCAATATTATTGCCGGTTGCTTGCGCGGGGGCGTAATGTTTCCCCGGCTTTACATGCAGTTTCAATGGCTGTGTATGTTCGGTAACGTACGATCCTGTTTGCGGGTTAAAGTAAGAGAACGCGACTGCCGGTATATCATAGTCTCCAGGAGTATGAGGGGTAATGGCATAGGTGATTATTTTAGAACCGCTGATCGTTGTGCTACGGCCCGTAATAGTATCTGTTACCTGGGGGTCATAGGTATTCAGGCCATTCGGCAGATCCAGCTTGGGTGCTTCGATTAGTTTAAGATTGCCACTCCCGGTAATATTCAGGGTAAGGGTCGCAACATCATCTGTAGTTAGTTCCTCCTTATCAATTTTATTGCTGATGGTAAAACTGCCAACTGCTCCGCCATATCCTTCCGGTTTGTTTTTTTCCGGCAGTCCGGTAACCACAATTTTAACCGGGTCACTGGTTAAGTGAACCTGTACATCTTTATATGCTTGCGTATTGTAGAATGCGTTATTGAAAAACGGGTCGTTCATCATCAGGGTACCCCCGAACATATCGGACATCTTCCGGCGAACCTGCTGTATGATCCGGGCAACGCCTTTTGCTTCCGCCGCGTCCAGTTCCAGCGTCCCTGTTTGCTGGGGGAATAATGCCGATTTTTTCAGCAGGAAAACCTGGTATTTTTTACCGTCAATTACTTCTTCTGTTGGCTTCGCCTGTTTAGGAATATCAAAGTCCTGCGTCCAGAATCCGTTAAGCGTGGGCAATTTAGAAATGCCTACCTGCATCGGCAGGCGGGAATATAGTTTATAGCTGGTAGTGATCTGCTCACCGACATGCACTTTATTCTTGTCAACAGTAACTTTTATAAAAAGGTCCTTTTTCAGTTCTTTTTCAGCCGCGGCATCTTCTTCCGCATTTTGTTGCTGTGCCTGTGGCGGCTGTGCTGCTCCGCCGCTAGCTCCCTTGCGCTGCTGCATCTGCTGAAGCTGCTGCATCTGTTGCTGCTGCAATTGCTGCATCCGCTTCATCATGGCAAATGGATCTTCGTCATCATCGCCAAACGGATTCCGGCTGGCTGGACGCCTTTGCTCAACAGACCCGGGGATAACCTGTATATTAACAGCATTTGACTGATAAGTATGCCCGGCAGCATCTTTTGCTACTGCCGGGGGAAGTGTAAAGGTGCCTTCATGTTTTGGTTGCAGCACGTATGTGAGGGTTATGCTTTGTGAGGTGACAACCTGGTTGCCGGAAATATTGGTTTGGGAGCTTTGAGATTGGTACGGGCCACCCACAACAGCGAAGTCGGGGCTCAGGCCAGGGGAAATGCTTTGCAGGTTCTGTGCGTCCTTTACAGTATACTGTATCTGCACCCTGTCTTTAACGCCTATTTTATTGGCGCCGACCGCCGCGGTAAATACTACATTCTGTGCCCATGCACGGCAACAGACCCCTGAGACTAACAGGAATACGATGCTATAACGCCACATATCTTTTATGCGTTTCATTTTTTGGGATGTGCACAAATTTACTTTGAAAGTACGGGCAGCAAAAAAAGGCAGGGTTAAAGCTACGTTAAAAAGAAAAATTATAAGTCCCCTTTAACAGGCCGTAGAATGATGGTTTCCACATTTGCGGCTGAAGACAGTTTATATGCGCTCCACAGCATTGCGGCAATATCTGTGGCTTCCATTATACGCCCCGGTTCTATATCGCTGCCCTCCCACGATGGAGTATAGGTAGCTCCCGGGCAAATAGAGGTCACTTTTATATTGTGCTCCCTCAGTTCCTCCCTTAGATTTTCAGAAAATCCCAGCAAGGCGTATTTCGAGATGCTGTAAGATCCACCATTCGGGTAGGCGCGCAGACTTGCCACGGAACAGGTATTAAATATGTGCCCTGCTTTTGCTTTTTTCATAACAGGCAATATCTTCCGGGTGAGGTGATAAGCGCTGTATAAGTTGATACCGATCATGGCCTCCAGAAGCCCGTCGGGTTCTTCCGCTATTGTTCCGGGCAGGTACATGCCGGCATTATTTGCCAGTAAGTCTATCTCGGTAAAATTTGATAAAACGGCATCACCGAAAGTTGCAACTTCCTCCTTATTGCTTAGGTCCGCGTTATAAGTGATGATGGAAGCTGTGGGGTATTTTTCATTCCATTCACTTTCCAGTAACTGTAGCTTTTTCTTATTCCGGGAACAAACCGCAATCGAAAAATCCTCAGAAAGCAATTTTTCAGCAATTGCTTTTCCTATTCCCTGGGTCGCTCCTGTTACTATAGCGTTTGGCATGATGTAAAATTATTTAAAAATACGTACATTATTATCATGAAATAACCAAAATTTGGTTAGTAAATTAATATTTTATATTTTTACTGATTACAGCCAAACAAAATCAAATGCGATTAAAGAATGAAAGTTTCTTTTAGTAGCCAAAGTTTAGAAGATCTATATATTGAGCCTATTGAAAAACTTGGGAAAAGCAAATTTTCAAGACCTTTAATCAAGCATTACAGGAATAAAGTAAGAATGTTAATTTATGCCGAACGGTTGGAAGATATTGCAAGGTTTGCAGGAATGGATTTAGAGAAATTGAACGGGAACAAGTATAAAGATTGTTATTCGATCAGAGTAAACGACCAATTCAGGCTCATTTTTAAGAAATTAAAAAATGGAGAAATTGAGCTCCTGATTTTAGAGTTGAGTAAACATTATGAGTAATTAATAGTGATTTTATAAAAAATAATAGAAATTATGTCAGACAGTAACTACATATTAATCGGCAAAAATGGTGATGAAATAATAAATGATGATGAACCACTTCATCCTGGTTATATCATTGATATGGAAATAGAGGCCCGGGGATTAAAAAAATCTGATGTTGCGGGTCTTCTGGGTATATGGCCACAGCATTTATCAGAGTTGCTCCGCGAAAAGCGCCATGTTAGCGCCATGCTTGCCTTGAAGCTTGAAGGTGTGTTTGGCGTAAAAGCGGACTACTGGCTTAGGGTACAGGCAGGCTATGATCTCGCTATCGCCCGTAAAAAACTAGCCGCTTAAATGTGATTTATGAATAATTCAAAGGCCGTGATGAACTGGAGTTCCGGCAAAGATGCTGCGCTGGCGTACCTTACTATCCGGCAGCAAGGTATTTATGAAGTCACACACCTCCTTACTACATTGAGTGCGGAACATGAACGGGTATTTATGCACGGCATCCGGGAAAAATTACTGGATATGCAGGCGGAGCGGATGAAATTGCCCCTGATAAAAGTAAAGCTGCCGGCAAGCCCTGATGATACCATATACAGGCAGGCAATGTTACAAACGATGGGCGATCTGCAGAAACAAGGGGTAACAGCCGCCGCCTATGGCGATATTTTCCTGGAAGACTTAAAAGCATACCGCGAACATCAATTAGCGGAGGTAGGTATGACCGCCATATTCCCTTTGTGGAAAAGGGATACCGCGGAATTGGTGCGGAACATAGAGCAATCAGGAATTGAGGCGATCATAGTGTGTGTGAATGAAAAATATCTTGGAAAAGAGTTCCTGGGGAAAAAGATAAATGCAGATTTTTTAAGCAGCTTGCCGGCAAATGTTGACCCATGCGGGGAAAATGGCGAGTTCCACACCTTTGTTTATAATGCCCCGTTTTTTAGTTCACTACTACCAATTGTTACCGGCGAGATAGTTCACAGAACCTATTCACCATCAGGTGAAGATGATAAAATGTGGGACACCGGTTTTTATTTTCTGGATGTGGATTTGAAATGATTAGTTTTAAATTAATTAATGAATTTTAGGCATCATACTTGTGTGCCGGACTCTAATTATTTTTATTCCACTTTTTATTATTCTATAAGTGACTCTATAATGATACAATTCAAATGAACGGTAGCTGCCGTCATTTTTCGTTTTATATTTATCTTTTGGATAAATATCAGGGAATTTGACTAACTGTCCTATTTTATTGAGTAACTGTACCCGTACATTTTCCGCATTCTGAACTGAGTTTGCCTTAATATGGTTTATAGCTTCGTTAAATTGGTTCAAGGAGATTTTAGACCAACTAATTGTTTTATTTGCCACGTGTCCATGATTTAGACATTTCCACTACTTCGTCATGGGTATAAAACTCACCGCGGTCTATCTCAGCTTCTGAATCTTCTAATTCCTTATTGTATTCTTCTAAACTGATAGTATGTCTTTCAAGAGGATTTAAAAAGGATTTAATAACACTAAGGAGTGATTGTTTTTGCTTTACATCAAGGAGTTCTATGTAACTATAAAGCTCCTTATCTATTGCAGTTGTCATATAATTTTGCTTTATACAAAAATACAACTTTTATTATTTAAATACTCCAAAATCCAGATATTTATTACTATTGAGCCATTAAGCCATCACGCAATTAAGTCATTTAATAGGTTACTCCTGCCACAAAAATGGGAATAAAATGATCCCCAGGGCAATAACCAATACATCCAGCCCAAGCAATACTAATGCCAGCCCCCACCAGCTGGGCATATAAACAGGGGACAAGGCGGTAAGCGCCAGCTTGCTGAGTATCATTAATACAGGTGTTACTAACGGGAAGCCAAGAATGGCGATAAGCGCTGAGTTTTGCTGTGCACGCGCAGCTATAGCAGACAAAAAAGTAAATACTGCCGATAGGCTAAGGCTACCGATCATTGTAATAACAATAAACAACCCGCTTTGCTCCAATGGCCACCCCAGCATCACATCATATAAGAACAAGCTGACTAGGCTCATTATGAGCATAAGTATAATGCTATACACCATTTTTGCGAGCAAAAAAGTGGTTGGCTTTACAAGTGTATAGTAGTAACGGAAGCGGTTCGGATGCTCCTGCAAAAAGCTTTTCGCCACCGAATTAACGGCTACAAACAACTGTGTGAGCCAAAACAAGGCATTCCATACCCTTGCTTCCGGCTGACCGCTCATCATATAGACCACAAACACAGTAGCGCCCACATACAATAACACGCCAAACAGTGTATGCTTCTGCCGCCACTCCATCAGGAGGTCTTTCTTTACCAGCGAAATAAAATTCAAAGTCAAAAGTCAAAAAAGGTAATTTGTATAATAATCTTTATAATAATTTCAGTCGGAACAAAAGTACAATTCCTGGAGACTTTTTATTTTTGAATTTTTACTTTTGAATTTCCCAGGCATATCAATTATTTTTTTTCGTTTCAGAGTTTGTTTTTTGTGAAGCAACCTCTATCTTTGCACTCCCAAAGTTCTTAAAGATATGCGGAAGTAGCTCAGTTGGTAGAGCACGACCTTGCCAAGGTCGGGGTCGCGGGTTCGAGTCTCGTCTTCCGCTCTGAAAGATTCCATCCGCTGCGGCAGATGGAATTTTTTGTTTTTGGCTTTTCCCGGAATGCTTACTATCGGGAAAATGATTGCCCTGGTGGCGGAATTGGTAGACGCGCAGGACTTAAAATCCTGTTTGCAGTAATGCGAGTACGGGTTCAATTCCCGTCTGGGGCACGAAATGAGAAAGGGAGCGGTAGAGCGGAGAGCGATGCCCTCCCTTTTTCATTTTTCCCTCCGCTCCCGCTCTGTTTCCCGCTCTAAATCTTAATCCGGTTTGTCGTAATTTTAGGGAAGCTTTCAAATTGATGAGATGCAAAAGCCATTATATATTTTAGCACTACTTGCACTGAATTTTAGTTCCTGCGGCGTTGGGCAAAGCAAGCCAGCGAGGCAAGTTGCAGATTCTGTTACGAGAATAGAAATGAACTTAAGTGCATTTGGTGTAGAGTCCGATGACTTTCCATCAATAGAAGTATATATTGACTTTGTTAGTGGCTTAAGCAAATGCACAAAATCATATTACAATCCTGCATTTAAGCCTTCTTCTTATACATTGTCAGTTGAGGATATGAGGAAAATTTCACTGTTGTTCAATAATTTTGATTTGAGAAAATTTAAAGCAGAGTATACTGATTCAAGGACTGACCAACCAACGTCAACAACAATAATTTATGTCGGTGAGCGGAAGTTTGTTATTAAAGATTATGGTTTAGTAGGACAATATCCTTTGCAAGAATTATATAAGATAGTATATAAACTATAGCCGAGCTGCTTTTTGAATTTATACATTATCGCAATGCATTTGCAACATAAGAACCGTGGTCAAAGTAATTTCTTTAATGGATAAATTTTATAAAAGAAATCCATTATTTGGTTCGAAGTTTTCTGTTAGGGGCACAAAGTTGAGAGCGGAGAGTGGGGGAGCGGAGAGCGCCGGCCTACTCTCCGCTAACCGCCGAAAAGGACCCCCGACGTAGCCTTCCTGAAAGCAGCGCATCAAAATCTCGGCATTGATGCTGACTTTTTGCTGACGCATGCATGATTTCTTTAGTAAGAATTGCTACTTAGTTTTCTGGGTACTGTTCACGTCACCCCGCGAAAAAACGGAAACACAGATATGACGGAAGATAAATTCATAGCCCATCATTTCACTCATTTCAATTTCATAATCTTCTCCGTTTTTTCAGGGACCGTAGCAATCAAAGATATATAGCTGAAATAGAATTCCGTATGCACCCCCCTTTAGGGTCGGGGGTTTACTCCTTCACAAACCTCCCCGCCCATACCCCGTTCACCTTCACAAAATAAACCCCAGCAGGCAAGCCAGAAATATCACACAACATCTCCCTCTCCTTCGGAGAGGGCCGGGGTGAGGCCACTAATGTCATCGCGAGCTTTTCGTCGGGCGACACCACCTCCACACTTTCTATTTTATCACTTGCACTTATAGTTATTTCATTATGCGCAGGGTTAGGGTATATGGTTACGTTATTTTGAGTATTTTTTATGGTGCTTACAACTGTATGGTTATAAGTTATTTTTCTTATAACATTATTATAATCATCAGCTATAAATATATTTCCAGACGCATCCATTGCTATATCATTTGGATTATCTAATTGAGCGTCTATAGCCGACCCATTATCGCCGCTATACCCCGATGTGCCATTACCAGCGATAGTGGAGATAATTCCCATGGTATTTACTTTACGTATTACATTAGCGTAATTGTCAGTAATATAAACATTACCAGTACTTTTATCAACGTAAACACCATTTGGGCCATTTAACTCCGCAGCCGTTGCAGGTCCGTTATCACCGCTATTTCCAAGAATTCCATTTCCCGCAAATGTTGTGATTGTGCCGAGATTACTTACCTTCCTGATACGGTGATTTGCATAATCAGCGATATAAATTTCTCCTGTTGCACTTATTGATATGCCACCAAAATACTTAAATTGCGCAGCGGTTGCAGGTCCATTATCACCACTAAATCCTATGGTGCCATTGCCGGCAATCGTACTGATAATACCATAGGAATTTATCTTGCGTACGCGATAATTATAGTTATCTGCAAAATAAATATTTCCTGAATTGTCAACTGTCACTCCATATGGAGTATTTAATTTAGATGCAGTAGCAGGCATTCCATCACCGCTGTAACCTGATATCCCAATTCCTGCTACTGTCGAAATAATTCCTAACGTATTTATTTTACGTATTATGTGATTATTCGACTCTGAAAAGTAAATATTACCAATACCGTCAACGGCTATTCCCATTGAACCGCGTATTTCTGCATTAGTGGCCGGTCCTCCATCGCCTAGGTACCCTCCAACTCCATTTCCTGCTATAGTAGTGATAAGACCAGTTGGATTTACTTTGCGTATAACATTATTTAAAAAATCCGCTATTAATATATTACCCGAAGCATCGATACATAAATAAGACGGCTGAAAGAGTTTAGCAGCTGTTGCAGGTCCGTTATCGCCACTATATCCCGCGATCCCATTGCCTGCAATAGTCGTAATTATCTGCCCCTCCACCCCCACACTACAAAACAAAGAAATAAAAACCACCATTAAACAGGATCGGGGCAATAAGCGTTTCATCGGTAAGTTATTGTATGATAAAGATAACTATTTTAAAGAAGGGTGAGAGATATTGTAAAAATAAAGTTTCCCGCGGCATATTTTAAAGTAATAAAGTAGGTAACAGGCATGGTATTCATTTTTGAAATGTTTGAAAATATTTGTCTCAGGCAATCTTTTATTTTCAGGCATTTAATTATTTTCGGGCATAAATTGCATGAATGCATTTACCCTCATATCCGGTTCTTGAAATTGCGGATAACTACTCTGAATATAAATTTATCAGCACCGGGCCAAAAGGAAATATTCCAAAGGTGGTTGCCTTTGAATTAATGTTTGCCGATAATAATATCTATAACATTGCATTGCTGGATATAATGACGGATGGGATTGCAAGTGACACTAATATTTCAAATAATGGAGACCTGAGGGAAATATTGGCAACAGTTACACGGATATTGATGGATTATACAGCCACATTTCCCGAAAGAAGGATATTTTTCAGGGGCAGTGATGACGAAGGGAAAAGAATAGCAGTCTACCAGAGGGCTATCCGGGAATATTATTCAATTTTACAGGAAATCTTTTTTATAGAAGGTTTCATTGATGAAAATGTTAAGGAACCGTTTAATCCGCTAAACCAATACCTGGCTTTTTTGGTTAAAAGAAAATAACATAATAACTTTACAATATGAAAGCTGCAAAAGAAATAATAAAAAATAAAAAAATTCATTCCAAAATGTTCCCGGATGCAGTCATTAATAACGACTTGAAAAAGTATAGTGATTCGCCTGCTAATAGGAAAAAGGTAGAGGAAGCAAAAAAATTTTTAGCGAATTTCAATTGCTCCGAGAAAGTTGCTGTTTAGTAGTTCCGGCAAATTTGCCCCTTATATTTATTATTAACTGCAATTTATTATAAAAATAAAGTTTCCCACACCATATTTTAAGACCCAAACCCTTTACCAATAAAGCTTTTTTCCGTTTTCACCATCCAAAATTGTGGATATTTTACAAATTTCCGTATCCTTTTGTATCTTACCTTTATCCCGGTATTCGCGTTTCTTAAGTTCATTTTTTTAGAATCAGTAAATCAGGATTAATCACGGTTAATCTGAGGCATCAGACAAAAAAAACATATAACAAAAAAACACGCGTGTAAAAGTGAGACATTTTCGTAACCTTTTTGTAACATTTTTGTAACATTTTATGACACAATAACTTGATTATCAATAAATTAATTCACAACATAGTTTTTTTAGAAAATTGGGACAATATCATTAATTTGCGTTTTTCAATAGCTCTGAAGGAGCGAAATTTTATAGCCGGGGGTAAAGCCCCCGGGTGCAAAATATAATGACGCAAGCCCTGAAGGGGGCGAAATTTTTTTTTCAATATCATTAACTTAATGATATTGAAAATCGGGACATTTTTAATTTTTTCTTTTTAATTTTTTCTTTTTAAATGGTTCTCCAGCAGCCACTCACAGATAATTTAGAGCTTATAGCCCGGCAGGTGGTGGAAGGCTTTATACTCGGACTGCACAAAAGCCCATTCCATGGCTTTTCGGTAGAGTTTGCAGAGCATCGCCTCTACAACCAGGGCGACCCGCTGAGGCATATCGACTGGCGGGTATATGGCCGCACCGATAAGCTGTTCATAAAACGCTTTGAAGAAGAGACCAATCTACGCTGCTGCGTGGTCATAGATACCTCCTCATCCATGCAGTTCCCCAAGGACAGCAAGAAACTGAATAAACTACAGTTTTCCTGCGTGGCCGCCGCCAGCCTGCTGCAACTATTGAAACGCCAGCTCGATGCCGCCTCCCTCGCCTTATTCGATGAAAGTGTCTATTATTTCTCTGATTGCCGTTCCGCCAACAGTCATTTCCGTATGCTGATGAATGAACTGCAACGGACATTGGACATTAATACCGAAAATAAAATAACCAATGCTTCCAAAGCCCTGCACCTGGTAGCGGAGCAAATGCACAAGCGCTCATTGGTGGTTATTTTCAGTGATATGATGGATGATGCGGATAATATTGAAGAAATGTTTGCCGCATTACAGCATTTACGTTATAATAAACATGAGGTAATATTATTTCATATAGTAGATGGCGCCCAGGAATTGGATTTTGAATTTGAAAACCGGCCCTATGAATTTGTGGATATGGAAAGCGGCGAACGGATAAAACTACAGCCGCAGCAGATAAAAGAACAATATGTCAGTAAGATGCGCCATTTCCAGGAAATGATAGAAAGCCGTTGTCATCAATACCAGGTAGATAGGGTAGCGGTCGACCTTTCCCGGCCTGTAGAAGAAGTACTGCATGCTTTTTTAATTAAGCGAAATAAGTTGATGTAATCACAGGATTTTTCCCTAACTTTGCAACCCGTTTGACCCCTGCCCCTAAAGGGGTATTAAAATTTAAGCCCCTTTAGGGGTTTGGGGTAAATTGTTTGAGATGAGGCATAACCGGGAATTTGAAATAGCCTGGCAGGGATTAAAACCCGGACCACACACCTATGTGTACGATATTGATGATCGTTTCATGCAGGAGCGGGAGGTAGATGAAAGTTTTAAAGACTGGGATGCGAAAATAACTTTGGTGTTCGATAAACATGAAAGTTTTTTTATGCTCCATTTCGATGTGGATGGTACGGTAACAGTACCTTGCGACCGGTGTGGGGATGAGTTTAAACTGAGGCTCTGGGATGAATTCGACCTGGTGGTAAAATTGACAGGAGAAGATACGGAGAAGATCGAGGATGAGGATGATGTGGTTTTTATTCCGCGGAGCGAAACGGTGATAGATATAAGCAACTGGTTGTATGAATTTATTACACTGAGCGTACCATTGCAGCATATCCATCCTGATAATGAAGACGGCAGTTCAGGATGCAACCCACAAGCCTTAAACCTGCTTGACCAGCTATCCGAGCAGCCGGAGCAAACCATAAACCCGCTTTGGAAAGGACTCGAAGGAATAAAAATTGAAAAAGAAAAGAAAAAGGTGAAACCGAAGAGTAAGTAGTAATTGGTAGTTAGTAAATAGTAGATAGTCGTGGGCATAGGGTATGTCATTTTTACCTTAAGTTTTTAATTAAAATACGCTTTATACTTTCTACTATGTACTTTTGACTAAAGCACTTTTGAATTTTGGCTTTTGAATTTTGAATTTGTAATAAATTAACAATTAAACATAAATAAAGTAAGATGCCTAATCCTAAAAGACGACACTCACAGCAACGAGGCGCAAAACGTCGTACACACTACAAGGCTGAAGCGGAAACATGGAGCGTAGATACCGTAACCGGCGAAAGCCATCTGCGTCATCGTGCTCATTGGGTAGAGGGAAAACTCTACTATCGCGGTAAAGTTGTAGTTGACAAAGCTCCTGCTACAGAGGGTGAAAAAAATCAATAACTTATTATTTTCAGTTAATGAAGATAGGGATTGACATAATGGGTGGCGATTATGCGCCCGCTGAAGTGGTTAAAGGTGTACAATTATTCTTTGAGCAGGTGCCTGATTCGTCAGTGCATCTTTTGCTTATAGGTAATGCTGTAGCCGCAGCTCCTTACCTTTCATTATTGGATGCATATCATCACCGCTTTACATTCATAGAAGCCGGTGAAGTGATAGGAATGCACGAGCATCCCACTAAGGCCCTCAAAGAAAAGCCAAACTCCAGTATAGCCATCGGTTTTGGGCTGTTGCTTAAAGGGAAAGCAGAAGCATTCATCAGCGCCGGCAATACAGGCGCTATGCTGGTGGGCGCAATGTATTCGGTTAAGGCAATTGACGGTATACTCCGGCCCACTATAGCCACGCCCATACCCCGTATTGACGGAAAGTATAATTTCCTGCTCGACGCCGGTATTAATGCGGATTGCAAGCCGGAGCACCTTGTGCAGTTCGCACAGTTGGGCTCCTTGTATGCGCACAACATACTTGGCGAAGAAAACCCGCGTGTAGGCCTGCTCAATATTGGTGAAGAAGAAGGTAAGGGCAATCTCCTGTGCCAGGCTACCTATCCGCTTTTAAAGGAACTGCAGGGGATCAATTTTATCGGCAATATAGAAGGCCGCGACATTTTCCTCGACAAAGCGGATGTGATAGTTTGTGAAGGTTTTGTCGGCAACGTGGCCATAAAAATGGCGGAATCGATTTATGATATTTTTAAAGTACAAAAAGGTATATCAGACCCGTTCCTCGACAATTTTAATTTTGAGATATACGGTGGAACACCGATCCTGGGTATTAACAGCCCCGTAATCATAAGCCACGGTATTGCGCACGCTTTAGCATTCAGGAATATGATAGAAGCTGCCGCGAAGATTATCAGTTCCGATCTCACAGGCACTTTCAAAGAACGCTTCAAACAAGCCGTCGCCTGATTTTTCCACACTTGTTTATTTTACCTTTTGCAACCATACTCGGCAAGGGGTAAATTTGTGAATTAGTAAAATAGATAGACTTGAAGAGTAAACCATTTGCTGCGCTCCGATAACTATCGGAGCTCTTTGAAAGAAAGGGAAACTTTGTTAGGTACTTAACACACTCCCCTCCTTTTTTCAAGGAGCGGGATGCTGGGTGAGGCGAATGCCGAATACAGCCGGGGTGGTTTTTTTCGCGCAGGAGAGATTTTCGTTTTTTGACATTTTTCAATCGATTGATTACCATCTATTTACAATAGCGCTTTTTGGTTTTGACTTTTAACTTTTGACTTTGAAAAAGATATATTGTATCAGCGGAATGGGCGCGGATGAAAGGATATTTAAGAACCTGGATATGCGCAACTATGAGCTTGTTCCGGTGCCATGGTTACCATTCCGGGACGACGATGATATACGATCCTATGCCCGGAGACTCTCAGAACAAATACACGGTGAAAATCCCATAATTCTTGGTTTATCGCTCGGAGGCATGCTTGCCGTAGAGATAGGGAAGGTGAGAGCTACAGAAAAGATATTTCTGGTCTCCAGCGCCAAAACCTCATCAGAATTGCCGGTGTTTTCAAAAATCCCAAAGGCAGAAATGCTGATCGACCTGATACCCCGGTTCCTGTTTACAAAATCCAGCTATATCGGTAGTAGACTCGCAGGTGCAAAAAATGCGGATGACTGGAGTATTATTTCTGAAATGAGGGAGGATGTTCCGGCTGGTTTTATGAAGCGCGCTTTAAAGATCGTCGTAGCGTGGAATAATAATGTGCATCCCAGGAATGTTATTCATATCCACGGTACAAAAGATATGATTATCCCTTCTTCAAATGTTCGCCCTGACCATTGGATAAAGGGAGGCACCCACATAATGATATATAATCGCGCGCAAGAGGTGAGTAAAATAATTTCAGATTGTCTTTCCAAATAACATAAATTTAGGGTGCTGAATGATCTGTTTAAAACACATAGACACACCCGTAGGGAAAATGCGCATTGGGGCCACTGATGAGGGTATCTGCCTGTTCGATTTCCAATACCGCCGCAGCATAGACAGCATTATGAAGCGGATAGAAAACCAATCGGGGGATACATTTACTGAAGAGGAACATCCACATTTCACACTATTGGAACAGCAGATCAGCGAATATTTTACTGGAACAAGAAAGGAATTTGATCTGCCATTGCATTTGCTGGGCACTCCTTTTCAAAAGAGCGTGTGGGAAGGGCTGCTGAAAATACCGTACGGAGAAACAAGGTCGTACAAGCAGCAATCCATTTTTCTCGGTAACGAAAAAGCCATCAGGGCAGTAGCCGGCGCCAATGGCGAAAACGGTATTGCCATCATTATTCCCTGCCACCGGGTAATTGGTGAGAACGGTAGTTTAGTCGGCTATGGCGGCGGCCTCCAGCGCAAAAAATGGCTCCTTGACCACGAGCGAAAGCATTCCGGAAAGAATGGGCAGGCGGAGTTGTTTTGAATTGTAAATATTTTATGCCACAGAGTATTTTTTATGTGAATGGAATCAGATTTTTCTATTTTATCTTTACAGTAAATATTTTCAAGAAATGGGTCTCATCTATGCATCCGTAGAATTAATAAACAGGGATGACCTTGCTCTGGCAAGAAAGTTTGTTATCGGGGAAGAGGAAGTGAGAAGGATGGAGGTGGAAATGCTGGTCGACACCGGGGCTTATATGCTTGTAATAAATGAAAGTATCCAGGCGCAGATGCAGTTTCCATTCGTTGAGAAAAGGAAATTTGAGTCGGGTAATGGGCATATCGTCGAATATGATGTTGTAGCTTCTGTTGAACTAAAGTTCAAAAACAGGCGGACAAATTGCAATGCATTGGTCCTGCCGGGAAATACAGAACCTCTATTGGGAGCTATACCCCTGGAAGATATGGATGTATTAATTCACCCGCAAAGGCAGGAACTAATTGTAAATCCGGAGCACCCCTATTTTGCAGTAATGAAAATGAAGTAGCTTTTTATCCCTTCTTTAACACGATAAAAAGGTAATCCCCTTTATCATTATTGTATTGCTCTTTTATTCCTTCAAATCCTCCGTTGTCTATGCTGTCCCGTAATTTCTTTAGCCCTTCCTCCACTTCCCTTTCATCTGCAAGAATTGAAAAAGAGGATATGCCATTCCTGACAACGGGATTGAAATAGATTTCAGGATTGTGTTTGCCGGAATAGGCAAACATATCCTGCAGGTCGGGCTGCACAAAATACTTTTCGGTATAAGCAAGTGTAAAACCAGCCGGGGCAGCGGATCTTAACACAGTTTCAAGAGGGATAGCCTTGTGTTGTGACCTCGCCATCATCTCAGGGAAAAAATGATTGAACCAATATCCTTCTTCCTGTCCGGGTGTGAACGAGAAAATGACTAACCATGAGCCGGGTTTCAGAACTCTCGAAATATCGCTAAAAGCTTTTTCGAGATCGGTCCAGTGATGCATGGTCAATGTTGCCATCGCAC
>Ga0207094_1029_pt1 | contig 22267 bp, 16 predicted proteins | sample Alteio_BWMinHeat_90_FD_153518 | JGI IMG/M metagenome (GOLD analysis project Ga0207094, IMG submission 153518) | Enriched cells from forest soil in Barre Woods Harvard Forest LTER site, Petersham, Massachusetts, United States -... | ecosystem: Environmental > Terrestrial > Soil > Temperate forest >... | reverse complement strand
ATTGGACCCCGCCTTTAGCGCAGGTCCCGGACTCACTACCGTGATCGATATTCTCGGCCTGCTGATATTCTGTTACGTGAGCAAACTTATCTTGGGTTGATTGTGCTGGTTTTGAGCACTTTTCTTGACATTGATACCCCTCATCGATACCTTTTGACCATGCGTACGCTACAAAAGCATAAGTTATAGCCATCGGGCTCTATTTGAGCCACACCGCTTTTTAGCTCAAAGACAGCAATGTCTTTAAAAAATATGAGCCGCTAGCTCAGGTGGTAGAGCAACAGCCTTTTAAGCTGTGGGTCGATGGTTCGAGTCCATCGCGGCTCACCAAATTTGTCCCCATCGTCTAGTGGTCCAGGACACTACCCTTTCACGGTAGGAACGGGGGTTCGACTCCCCCTGGGGACGCCACATTTACACAGCAATCTTCCATTTCCCGCAACCTAGGCAAAGACCCCAAGATTATCTGCAAACGCCCCCCCTTTTCCAGGAGTAGAAAGTTTTTTTAGGGGACCATGTGACAACCTGTAAATTTTAGGGTAAGGTAGAGGAAGTATGAATAATGTAAGAAACAGTGCTTGATACGGCAATATAGCCGTTTGCTCCAACACTAGAACATCGGGTTCTGAGGATTGTGGCCTTGCGTGTTACTTAAGAGCCATAACCTCAGGATTTTATGATACAAACCAAACAATCATCTCGTAATAACAGAAAGTTCTTTTTCAGCCGCAAAAAGAATTATCAAAATAACAGACCACAACAACCAGCACGTGCCTTCGGGAAATTTAACCCTTCCGACTTTATAAAAAAAGCTGAAGAAACAGTTGCCTCTGCCGCTTACACCAATCAACATACGTTTGCTGATTTTGGTGTTGATGCACAGTTGTTTAAAAATATAGAACGCAAAGGCTACCACACCCCAACGCCCATTCAGGATCAAACGATCCCTCATCTTCTGCAAGGGCGTGATGTGGTGGGTACTGCTAATACCGGTACCGGTAAAACAGCCGCCTTTTTAATCCCTCTCATCCACCATGTGATCACCAAGAAAACGAAGCGGGTACTCATTGTTGCCCCTACGCGTGAACTAGCAGCCCAAATTTACACCGAGCTCTCCACGTTCAAAGATCGCATGCCGATCGGTGCCGCATTGTGCATCGGCGGGGTGAGCATTAATAACCAGATCGATAACCTGCGCCGAGCTCCACTTTTTGTGATCGGGACTCCCGGCCGCTTGAAGGACCTTGAGCAGCAGCGAGCACTGAACTTTAGCTCGTTCACCTCCATCGTCCTTGATGAAGTTGATACAATGCTCGACATGGGCTTCATTAATGATATGAAGTACATCATTCAACGCCTGCCCCAACAACGCCACTCCTTGTTCTTCTCTGCAACACTTTCTAAGCAGATCAAAGAAGTGATGGATCAATTTTTAACTGATCCTATCTCGATCAGCGTTAAAACGCGTCAAAGCGCCGCAAACGTAAACCAAGATGTGGTGAAAATCGCGGGGAAAAATAAGGTTGATGTACTCCATGACCTTCTTATTAAACCGGAATTTACGAAGGCGATTATCTTTGTCAGAACCAAGCGGGCCACCGATCGTCTCTCTCGCCAGCTTGATGAACGGGGCTTTAAGATAGCTGCTATTCATGGCGACAAGAGCCAGGCACAACGTCGTCATGCCCTTGCCCAATTTAAGAATAATCAGACGAAGGTATTACTCGCCACCGATGTCGTAGCACGTGGTATTGATATTGATGATGTGTCTCACGTCATCAACTTCGACATGCCGCAAAGCTATGAAGACTACATTCACCGCATCGGCAGAACAGGCCGCGCTAACAAAATCGGTCAGGCGCTGACCTTCATAGAATAATTGCTTTTACTGCCTCTGCCGGGCTACCTTGGAACAAAAATCCAAGGAGCCTGCTATGAAGCATTTTTCTCTCTCGACTACCTTTGTACAAGGTTATTATCTTACTATCCAGAATTTTGGCCTCTTTCTCGCGGCCTATGGGCTACGTGCAGCCCTCTGGATCGTAGGCGTTGTAGTCTTGTTTCGGTATGGGGCCACCAGCCACCTCGTGGTAGAAGATGTACATGATGTTTTTTCCCCCATCCCTTTTTCTCTACCCTCTCTTGAACAGCTCCAATCGGCCGAGTTGCATACGCTTATTACCACCGCGCTGATCACCGGGATCATGATGGTACTCGATAGCTTTTTCGTACTCGGGCTCAACAAAATGGCGCTCCGCCTCACCACCCAGGGCACCAGCAGCCTCTCTGAACTTTGGTCATCGAGCCTGAGCCTCTTTATCCGCATGGCCGTGCTCAACTTGATCTACGGTTTCATGGTGGCTATAGGCACCCTCTGTTTTATTATCCCGGGTATTTTGGTAGCTGCCCTTTATTCATTTTCATTCATTTACCTCATTGATCATGATGCACAGCCATTGCAAGCGCTTTCGGGTAGCAGAAGACTTACACGAGGCAACGTGTTGCATATTATCGCCTTCTTTATCCTGAGCGCACTCATTAATTTTGTGGGTATGATACCCTTTGGCCTCGGTACTCTTTTTACCGGGCCGCTCACCCTCTGTGCACAAATAGTGGCCTACCGTACGCTGAGCACAAAATAGGATCTTATGGAACAGAAGCAGTTTTCGATCTGGCAGACACTCAAAATAAGCTTTCATCAAACAATCGAGCATCTGGGTCTTTTCCTCGCGGTTACTGTTCTACAGCTGGCACTTTCCATTGCACTGGTCGCCGCCGCTGCACTCTGGATGATTTTCTTAGGAAGAACCGTTCCCATACCACTCACCATCGGTGTCATGGCCCTCTTGGGCACCGCGCTCATCATGAGCATGGGCTGGTTTAGCCTCGCCTGGACCTCCATCTGCCTGGAAATTGAGGCACACGATGCAAGCTCGATGAAAACAGTCTGGGACTGTCTGCACAAGTTCCCCACCCTACGCGCCATGACACTTTTGACCCTCATCTTTGGTATATTGCGCACCATACTCTTTTGCCTGCTGATCGTTCCTGGTATTTGGTTTGACGCGGTCTATTCCTTCGCCTTCTTTTACCTTGTGGAACGACATGCGTCTGCTACCACTTCGTTAAAAGCCAGTGCTCAGATGACTAAAGGCATCCGCCTAAAATTGATGGGGTTGTTTGCGGTATTAGCGCTCATTGAAATGATAGGGCATATGACCGTTATCGGCGGGCTCTTGGTAGCACCGTGGATCACCATGGCAGCGTTACATGTGTATCGGATTATGACCGATAATCGCGCTTAAACTTTTTTTCAATTTCATGTTGCGCCAACAACCAGCTCGTAGGCCTGCCATGGGGGCAGGAAAAGCGGTTGGGGGTGGCGTAGAGGTCGGTAAGCAATTGCTGCATCTGGGTCTCGGTCAACACGTCCCCCGCTTTAACCGCCGTTTTGCAGGCCATTTGGGCACGTAGTTTTTCTTCCACAAGACGCTGTATGCTCTGTGTATCAAGGCCCTGCACCGTGAGTGCGGCGTTCACGAGGGCGCGTAGTAATTCTGACAGGTTAAGGTCTTTGCAGATAATGGGCGTTGCGGTAACGGCAACTTGCTGCGCACCCACCACATCGAGCGTAAAGCCATAGTTCTCCAGCAGCCCCAGATGCGGTGTGAGGGCCGTAATATCTTGGACGCTCAGCTCCACAATGGTAGGAAAGAGCAAGGTGGTCGAAGACGTCTGAGAAAATTTCGTATCAAACCGCTCATATAAAACACGCTCATGGGCTGCATGCTGATCAATGAGCAAGAGCCCCTCTTCATGCTCGAGGAGCAGGTAGGTTTTGTGGAGCTGACCCACCAGCTGGTACCGCTCGGTATGATCAAATAAAGATGCTACTGATGCCGCAGGTACCGGACGTGCACCAACGAGCGGAGGTGCAGACACCGCGGGCACAGGTGCGCGAACAATATTTTCATAGCGTGGCACCTGCGAAAGAGGTGGATCGGTAGGCAAAGCAAATGGCTCACGATCTAATATCATGTCCACAGACTGATCTACTGAAATCCCCGACGTCACTCGGTCCTGACTCCTTAGCGGGGCTTGTCCGGTCTTGCTCTGCCAAACAGGTAATCCTTCTGTTTCCTTCCACCCCGTTTTACTTGCCTGCAGCGTGGTACTCAAACTCTGTTCAAGCGCTCGTTTAACTGCTTGAGTAATGCCATGTTCTATTTTACGCGGGTTAACAAAGACCAGCTCTTCTTTACGCGGGTGGACATTAATATCAACACTCTCCGGAGGCACAGTGAGACAAACCACCGCTACCGGGTACTTACCGCTCGGAAGTACGCCAGCAAAACCGTTTACTACCGCACGGCCAAGCGTAAAATTTTTAATCCACCGACCATTAACGAAAAAGAAGAACCACGACCGATCAAAGCGGGAATAACTGTGGTCGGAAATCACCCCGGTGATCAGGTCAGTCTCTTCCAGGTCCACGAGGCGCGGCACCGTGCTGATCGGCCAGAGTTGTGCAACACGGTTAGCCCGTGATGCCGTAGGAGAACAAATTAATTGATAGCCGTGAGGATGAGATCCTCCACTACCTGCACTGCGCTGCACGCCCACCGGGAGTGGTCGGCCAGCTTCGTTTGGTAGTTCATGGGTATAAGAAAAGTGTACCTGCGGGTAGGCCACACAAAATGCCTGAACCACCTGCATAATAGCGCGCGATTCTGTTTCCGTGGTGCGTAAAAACTTTCTGCGTGCCGGCACATTAAACAGCAAGTCACGTACCGTGATGGAGGTACCGTCAGCACAAGCAATGTCCTGCACACTTTTTATCTCGCCCGCCTCCAGTTCTACCTGGGTACCCAGTGGCGCTGCCGCTTGCTTAGTGAGCAGGGTGACATTGCTCACCGCCGCAATACTCGAAAGCGCTTCCCCCCGAAAGCCGAGGGTGGCTATTTCTGCCAGGTCATGCACCGAGCTAATTTTACTCGTCGCATGATGCTCAAAGCAGGCACGGGCATCAGCAGCATCCATGCCACGTCCGTTATCGATGACTTGAATAAGTTTTTTGCCACCCTCATGCACCACAATGGTTATTTGAGTAGCCTGCGCATCAAGCGCATTTTCAATAAGCTCTTTGACGACATTTGCCGGCCGTTCTACTACTTCACCCGCTGCAATTTTTTGAATCTCTGACTGCGGCAAACGATGAATAATTCCCATGAGTTTCCTTAGATGCGTATGCGCCCCAGAATACGGCTTTTGTGGGATTTGTGCAGCTTATTTGGAAGGCTGAGGCGCCTCAGCTCCTTGCGCGGGAGGCATAGGAAGATCTGCGGGTGCTTGTTGAGCAGCCGGCAATTGCAAGCCAGCTTCAAGCAGCAGCTTGCGTGTTCTATCATTTACATAGGGCGCCCCAGAGGGCCTTCTGGATTTTTGAGGTACATCTGACTCAGGTCTCCCGCTATCTGAACCTCACCCATAGATGAATCTAGGGGGTTCTGACGGCAAGATGAGACACATCTTCGAGGCTCTCTGTACCAGCTTTCACTGGCCGTACAACATCCTTGATCTCTGTGCTCACCGATCCATCTTTAACAGGCAAACCTCTCTGTCTTGGGAGTCCCAAGCTGGCAGGCCGAAACCCACCACTCGTGGTTTGCTCACACTCTGATAGCGCCTGTTCGAGGAGCGGTTCCGCACCCGGCCAGTCTTTTACAGCCTGGCTTCTATCAAAGGAGTCATCCCCAACATATCTGCTGAGGAATGCACTATATAAATCCCGCTGCGCATATACCCCACAGGGGCACTCATGCCATCGTTCACTTAGTAGCTTCTTCTTGGTTACACCACAGTTATGGCATAACTGAGAGAGCTTGAACTTATGCGCGGGAAACTCGACCACTGTACCGCCAGCATTTTCGGCTTTGCGTGCAAGTGTATTCATAAACATTCCAGGAGCTCGCAGTCCTATACTTTTTCCAAATAATTTTTGAAGGCCAACGTAGGACAGCTTCTCTGTCCTAATCTCCGTACCCATAGAAAGGACTTCATTAACCAAAGTCCCATGTTGGGTCTTTCTACTTGCCTGCAGTTTGCGTTCCTGCTCAGCAAGCTGAGCTTCAATCTTTTTCTGCTTCTTGGACACCACCCACTTACCCTTAGCTCCTTTAATTGCGGTACCATCAGCGTTGTATTTATGGGGGTTATTAGCTTTTCTTTTGCGGTCGATGGACCGCTTGAGCTTTTTTGTATCTTCTTTGCGCTCAGGAAGATCCGGGCAGAAGGCAGTTATCTTTGCTTTGTCAGGTCCCACTATGGCTATCGTAGATGGACCTACGTCCAAGCCTACTACTTTGCCTTTAGCTCTGTGGTGCTTTGATTTATTAAGTGGCGTACCCGCTAAAACAACTTGAGCGGACCAACGTGTTTGGTCTTTTATTGTTCTGCCAACCAGTCGCACGTACTTAATTCGCGAGTTCACCGCATGAGCTTGGACGCCATCTTTGTCTTTGGGATCCATGAGACATTTTAGTTTGAGGTCGCCCCAATAGATGAATCCATCTCTGTACCTGATGCCGGCCTTATTGCTTTTACCTTCGAGCGAATGAACCCTACCCTTTGGTTTAAACCGAGGTTTTCCTCTTTTACCAAACTTCCATTCGTTGCATGCGATAAAGACTGTAGTGGCTATCTTCTGGGCAGTGAGCGAGTCGATATATTTTCCGAACCACGTTTTCTTCCGCAGTTCTAATGCAAACGCTTGCATAGCATAGTCGGTGACACCGAATTTCTGCTCGAGCTTTCTCAATAGAGCAGATTTTTCTTTGGATTTAGGGAGCTTAAGCGCCTTTTGGTATGCGCGAGATTGCCTTAAAAGCTTCAGCCGCTTTAAATACTCCGCCAGACATGCATTGTGAGTCTGTCTTCTTGCCTCAAGTGCAGTACCAAGAATCTTGTTGTCGCCAGGTGTAGTTTGCAAAGGAAATACGAATACAAAGCTATCTGACATAGTACAAGCCTCTATGCAGGGGGCAGACTTCTTGAGACAGCTTTCTATACCATATCAATGCATAAATATGAATCTAAAAGTTTTTACGTTTGCACCTTATATCTCCATGAATGAATTTCAGGGGCTTTACGGCGCTTTTTCGGTAACAATCTATGCCTTTATTGTAGCAAGGAATGCTGGTGGCAGGGCAATAGATGGGAAGCCCCGATGTCGAGGGTTGTCATATCCTGAGTAGCACGTATTGGTTGATCAGAGAAAAAATCTTATGTTTGAAATGACGTCAGCACATTGTCCTGTTCAGACTCGGCCGGCTTCCAGGTACCCGCAATGGAGAATGCACTATCACGCTGCGGATCAGGCGTGAGGGTAACCAAACGGGGATCATCTAAATGCACGCAGGAGTTCAATAAATCGATGAATGTGGCAACCGCCTTGGCATTACGCGCAAGCCCGGTAATCATGCAATGGCCTGAAATATCGGCTTGCACATTGGTCAAACAACACGCCGGGGGGATAATACGTGCTAAGTCAGCAAGAAGTTGAAAAGGGGCACGCGCCATTTGCCGCTGGTGGGTCATCACCTTGAGCTGATGATCTAAGGCTTGTTTAATCTTAATCAGGCTCTCTTTTTTAGTGGCCAAGCTCTGTTGCTGGCTGGTGGTCTCCAGTAACTCATGAGCCTCTTGTTTAACCAGCCGGTAATGCACCGAGTTCTGGTAATAGATAATGCCCAACAGGCATACCCATACCACCAACAGGCTCACCGAGCCGTAGAACCAATAGGTCAGCTCTTTTTGCTTCTGGGGGGGGACGGGGTTAATGAAATTAATGCTCTTCATAAGTAAGACTTTTATACAGAAATGCTCGTGAACGCAAACAAAAAAAATTCCCCTGACACCAGGGGGGTTTCAGGAGCCTCCCAGGGAAGACTTGGCCCCACCCCCCCCTCTAGACAATTCAATATTGCCTGATAGAATATTTCTATGAACCAGCCATTCCTCCCCTCTACGGCCTGCGTGGCCACCGGGGGACGGGAATTGTGTACGGCAATCACATTACTTAACCACAGCAGTTACATGGAGGGTGTCCAATGAAAACCTGCTTACTACTATCCCTAATTATCTCCGGAGGGGCCCTGTATGGTTCCTCACAGCCATCGTCTGCTCAACCAGCCGGCTCAGGATCCGATATGAGTTCCCCACACGGCTCTGGTGAATCTTCGCCTGACCGTCAGACATCTACTTCGCCTGCTGTCGTCGTTTCCACCCCGTCACGGGTGCGTCGTAAATTGCAGATATCCCCAACTCCCCCACCAATATCTGAGACTGATGTCAAAGTAGCAGCTCAATTAACGGCGGGTACCAGGGCCTTGTTTAGGCAGCCGCTGCCCCACAGAACAATGCTCACTCCTGCCGCTCCGGCGCTTTCAGGAGTTCCTAATCAAAATCTCGCACAGATTCCTATGTTGGCTCTTGGGTCAGCAATTGCAGTAGCGAGCGCTGATTCAGCGTCTGCGTCATCATTGCTCGGGCATTCACACGCTCACGCAAATGCTCATGCCGCTGCCGCAGCAGCCCCTGCACAGGATGCCGATAGTGACGATGAGCCTGCAAGCGCGCGAAGCATGATCTTTACTGCCCGCGCACAACCAAGCGCTCCACCATCAACTGCACGCATCTCTGCTCAAGACGCCAATGATGCAACAACGCAGTTATCGACAGGAATTCTTACCTGGAAGCGTCGTGCAGCACTACGGCCAGGTCAGCTTTCTCCCCGAGACATTTTGATTGCGCAATTACGGGAAAAAGTTGCAGAACAAGCTCAAGAAATTCTTGCGTTGCAACAAGAAGTTAGACGTTTGGCGGCACTCCAAGCCCCAGCCGCTGCTGCAGCACCTCGTCCCTTTGCCGAGTTGATGGCACAGGTAGCACAGGCAGAGCCAGCGTTGCCACCTCTGGTAGCAGCACTTCCTGATCACAGAGCACAGGCAATACGGGTAGCGCTGGTAACTGAGCACAACGAGAAATAACGTCGGAACCGCTACTCCAAGTGCTTTTTTAAAAACTCATGCCCCTCTTCCAGGGCATGGCGGTCATTAGAGTAAGAAATTTGGGCAACCGCCTCTTCGTAGGGCAGCCAGACAAAGTCGTCATGCTCTCGGGAGAGTTGGACTTGTTTTACGGGGGCGCGGCCGACAAAGAAGTAGACCGTTTTTTTGATCATCTGTTTTTCTTTGTCGCGGAAGAAGTAGTTTACGGGAAACTCAAAGCCGTCGACGAGCGAGGCGTCGAGACCCGTTTCTTCTTTTATCTCGCGTAACGCCGCTTCAATTTTGCTTTCATTGCGCTCTATTTTGCCTTTGGGAAAGCCCCAGTATTTGGTCACCTTGGAATAGATAAGCAGGTACTCAAGCCCACGACGGCCCTTGTAGAAAAGTATGATACCGGCAGAAAATTCGTGCTTCATGTTCTCGCGCGCAAAAAGTGAAGGTGAACACCAAACAACTCACGAGTTGCATACAGTACATAACCGCTAACACATATGAGCGGGAGTGTCCACACCCAAAAGAAAACGGTCGCGGTTAATAGGTGCGCAAGGGAAGTAGGGAGCAATGAGATGCCGATGAGCATGCCTTGGTAGGCAAGATAAGCTCCGCCGAGTACAAGGATGAGCTGCAAGGCATAGCGGGTAAAGAAGGTGGCAAACGGGCGCGGGTAGAGCTTGAAGTTAAACTTAAAGTAGAGCAATAACACAAAGAATGTCGTTTGAAAGGCGGCAGAGACCGAGGTGGCTATCGCCAAGCCGGTAACTTGAAATGAGCTCACCCACCACTGGCAGAGGACAATGTTCATCAACATGGCGCTCATAGTGACCGCAGCGGGCAACCATACTTGGTGCAGCGCGTAAAACATGCTCAAGAGAATCTTGTTTATGGAGTGAAAAAAGAGGCTCAACAGGCAGGCGCAAAGAATCAGCTGGGCCTGGGCAACATGAGCCAACGTAAACGAGGAAGAGTAAAAGAGGGTAAAGAAGATTTTCTGAGAGAGAAAGCTCATCACGAGCGTAGCGGGCAGTGTTACCCAAAAGACCAGTTTTGCGCCTTCGAGTAGGTAGTAGCTTAACCGCTTAGGGGCATAGGTGACCACTCGTGAAAAATGGGGCAGTAAAATGGTGGACAATGCAACCACAACGCCCAGCGGAATACGCAAGAATCCGTTAGAAAGATCAAGTAATGAAATAGATCCCGCAGGCAAATAGGAGGCGAAGAAGTTATCAACTACCTGGCTCCACTGCATCATGCCTCCACTGAGCATGGCGGGAATAAATTTATGCATGAGGGATTTAAAGGGTGAGAGCGTTTGAGCTTCAATGGCCTCAAAGGCATAGCCGAGGCGGAAATACATGCCTAAATGCATCGCAAATTGCACCACGCCACTGAGCAACACAAAGAGGCAGAAGTATTCAACCGGCAGACCTACGACAAGGCAAATTAAGAGCCCGCCAATAAAGCAGACATTATTAATCACCGGAGCAAGAGCAGGTATCCAAAAATGGTTTGCGGCCTGCAAGGCACCGGCAAGTAAAGAATTACTTGAGATAAAAAAGATATAGGTAGCAAGTAAACGCAACATTCTCGCCGCCAGCAGCGTCTGATACTCCCCAAATCCGGGAGCGGTCAGCGTAATCACTGCGGGTGCCTGCCAGATCATCAGTGCAGCAATGGCGAGCACTGCTCCCTCAAAGAGCACAAATGAGAGCGTCATAAAGCGGTTAACGGCAGTGCGGTCTCCCTCTTTAACGAGTTTGACGATGGTGGGTACTACCACCGGGCTTAAGGCGCCTTCTGCAAAAATCTGGCGGAGCATATTGGGTAATTTAAAGGCGATACGAAAGGCGTCCTGAATCATCCCCGTACCCATGTAACGCACAAGAAGTATGTCGCGAATAAGGCCCATCATACGGCTCAAAACAGTCGACCCGCCCACTTGGATCGTCTTGATCATGATGGCCCGGCCATGGAGGTTCTGGGGAGTTGTTTTCTTGGCTTCTTCCGGGAGGGGTATCTGGGGTTTGTGCGGTTGTTTTTGTATCATCGGATCCGTTCAAGTTTATGGTTGGCAACTCGCCATACTTCGTTGACCATCTGCTCCACATATGGGTCGTGAGAAGCGATAATCAATCCCGCTCCCTCGGTGCGACTGGTGTGCAGTAACATATCGATAATTTGTTTGCCCGTTTCCCGGTCTACATTGCCGGTCGGCTCATCAGCCACTATAAATGCGGGAGTTATAAAAAGAGCCCGTGCAATGGCCGCGCGTTGCTGCTGACCACCCGATAACGTAGCGGGTACCGCATCAGCTTTTTCCTCGAGCCCCACGGCACGCAACAGCTGGAGCGCTCGGGCTTTGCAGGCCTCTGCCGGCATACCGCCGATCATGCCCTTGATCATCACATTTTCAATCACGGAAAGTTCCGCAATCAAGTAGGGCGCTTGGAACACCAGGCCGATATTCTCGTGTAAAAATTGTTCTCGCTCTTTATTACTCATCTGGGAAAGCGCTTTGCCCGCAAAGGTAACTGTACCCTGATCGGGTGTTTCAAGGCCGGCAAGCAGGTGCAAGAGGGTAGATTTTCCTGAGCCCGAAGCGCCGGTGATGGCTACCGAAGAGCCTGGGGCAAACTGAGCCTCTACCTCGTTAAAAACAGGGACTCTGGTAGCTCCCTGTGTAAACGACTTACTCAGGTTGTGCACCGATAAGGTATGGGAATGAGTTGGATTGCGCATAAACACCCTACAAAAGACGCGGCTCAGCTTAGCTTTTTTTGAAAAAAAACATACGTGGTTGGCGAAGCGCCGACTACGGTAAGTTCGGATCCGTGGGTAGGCGTAGTTCGATACACCGCTACGCGGCACTGCCAAAGGCGACTTCGGCAAGTTCGGTTCCGCGGGTAGGCGAAGTTCACTACGAACGGGGGGTTAGGAAAGCGCTCATACATAATCCCCATTTTATGACAGTCGCATTGCTCAAAATTATGGCGGTTATGCACAAACTCTCATCACGCGAAAGTGGGCTGCCCAACGGGTTTGGAGTAGCAAATGGGGTGGTAAGTCTTGTATTAGAAAGACCCCGTCCTCTAGACTGAGCGTGAACTAAAAAAAAGCCCTTCGCACCGTACAAACTATGTCAAAGAAACTGGGGATAGTGCACATACGTTCAGACGGTCGGCATGCAGCCGCATGAGTGGGGGACGATTCAGGGAGTGAAGATGAAAAACGGATCCTCGAAAACTACGCAAGAAAATGTACCAAAGACGCTGGCGGTGATACCGACCATGGACGTGGTGGTATTCCCTCACATGATAGTACCGCTGTTGGTACTCGATGAGCGTATCATCAAGGGCATCAACCACGCGCTTGAAAATTCTAAGATGGCGCTCTTGCTCGCCGCTAAAAAACAACAGCCAGACTACCAAGGAGCCATCGGCACCCAAGATCTCTATCAAATGGGTACCGTCGCATCCATTATGCGTATTATCAAGATTCCCGAGGGTGGGGTAAAAATTTTAGTCCAAGGTATCTGCAAGGCACGTGTCGTGAATCTATCTGCCGACGAAGAGATGCTCACCGCCACGGTCAAGGAAGCAGTATTTGATTACAATCACGAAGATGCGGAAGTAGCAGCCCAAATTAAGAACATCAAAGAGCTCGCCGAAAAAATGGCGGCTAGCGGCCAGGCATTTAGCCCCGACTTCCATGTAATACTCTCCAAGCTGCAGGATCCGGAAAAAGTTGCCGACTTTGTGCTCTCGCACCTTAATCTGACCGTCGATCGTGCACAGGAACTGTTAGAGACTACGAGCCAAAAACATTTCTTAGCAGAAATCTATCGGCATCTCACCCAAGAAATTGAAGTGGCTGAAGTACAAGAACGCATCAAGAGTAATGCACGTGAATCGATGAACAAGTCTCAAAAAGAGTATTACCTGCGTGAACAGCTCCGGGCGATTAAAAAAGAGCTCGGTGAAGACGAGCATGAAGAAATTGAAGCGCTGCGCAACAAGCTCGCTGCGTTAAGCGTGCCCGATGAGGCGCATACCGAAATTACCCGCCAAATTAACCGCTTAGAGCGTATGGCCTCAGACTCTATGGAAGCCACCGTTACCCGCAACTACCTCGATTGGATGTTTGCGTTACCGTGGGACAAGGAAACCAAGGACAATCTCGACCTCGTGAATGCGAAACAAGTGCTCGACCAAGATCACTTTGGTCTCAAGGAAATTAAAGACCGCATTCTCGACTTCATCTCGATCCGCAACCTCAAGCAAACAGGCTTTTCTCCCATCCTCTGTTTTTCGGGCCCTCCGGGGACCGGTAAAACGTCGCTTGGCAAATCGATTGCCCGCGCCTTGGGACGAGAATTTGTCCGTATTTCGCTCGGTGGGGTAAAGGATGAAGCGGAAATTCGTGGTCACCGACGTACCTATGTTGGCGCAATGCCCGGCCGCTTTATTCAAGCAATGCGTAAAGCAGGCTCGATGAACCCCATCATCGTCATCGACGAAATCGATAAGCTCGGCAACGATTTCCGGGGCGATCCATCGGCTGCCATGTTGGAAATTTTAGATCCACAACAAAATAAGACTTTCTACGACAACTACCTCGGCGTACCGTTTGATCTTTCCAAGGCGATCTTCATCGCCACGGCCAACAACATTGAAGCGATCTCGGAGCCTTTACGTGACCGTATGGAAGTAATTCAGCTTGCGGGTTACACCCAAGAAGAAAAGATGCATATCGCCAAGGATTACCTTGTTAAACGAGCCATTATGGACTGTGGCCTCGAAGATCACCCGATCATTGTCAGCCCCGAAGTGATTCACGAGCTCGTCAACAACTACACCCGTGAAGCGGGCGTGCGACAATTGGAACGTACCATCCGCAAACTACTCCAAAAAGCAGCACGAGTCCTGGTTGAAGAGCGTAAATTGCCCACCTTTGGCAAAGACGACATTGATAAATACCTCGGCCCAAAACGTTTCATGGAAGAAGATGCGAACCACAAAGACCAAGTGGGTATTACCAATGGTCTTGCCTGGACTTCCTATGGCGGGGAAATGATCCGCATCGAAGCGGTTCTAATGCCCGGCAAAGGCCGCCTCATTCTCACCGGCCAGCTTGGCAACGTGATGAAGGAGTCTGCCCAAGCAGCACTCAGTTATGCCCGTGCCCATGCCAAAGAGTTTGGTATCCCGGATAAAATCTTCAGCTCGACCGACTTGCATATCCACGTACCTGCCGGTGCCGTACCGAAAGATGGTCCCTCAGCTGGTATTACGATGCTCTCTTCGATATTATCGGCATTGACTGCCCGGCCAATTAACGCACAATTTGCCATGACCGGCGAGTTAAACCTACGCGGCGACGTGATGGCCATCGGCGGCGTTAAGGAAAAACTCTTGGCAGCAAAACGTAATGGTATTTCCCAAATTATTTTCCCGAGCAAAAACAAGAACGACCTCGTAGGACTCGAAGAGATTATGCAAGACATCAAGATTATTTGGGTAGACCATGCGGACGATGTGCTCAAGCATGTGCTGTTGCCGTATGAATTTAGTAAGACCAGACAGAGCAGATAGTGAAGGTTCTTACCATCGGTGGTGCGACGCAGGACATTTTCCTCAAGTATGCAGACGCAGAAATCATGCACCTGCATACGACACACGGGAAAACCTCCTACTTGCTCCTTGCTGAAGGCGGCAAAGTCGAAGTAACCGATATCAGTTATTCCTCAGGTGGCGGTGCTAATAACACCGCCATCTCCTTTAATCGCCTCGGCTTTGATACCGCCACCCTCATCAAAGTAGGCTCCGATGAAGCAGGCTCTTTTGTGCTTAAAAAGCTCAAGGAAGAAGGCATTTCTACCAAGCATGTTATTGTGGCTAAAAACGGGCATACGGGACTTTCCTTCATTATTCCCTCATTAACTGCTGACCGCACCATCCTCGCCTTTCGCGGCGCCAACTCCACGCTCACGAAAAAAGATATTGCACTCAAAGACCTTGCTGACCATGATCTGTTGTACATCACCTCACTGAGCGGCCCTGCTTCCCAGATCCTCTTGCCGCTCGCACAATTTGCCCACAAACACGGTATTCCCTGTGCCACCAACCCGGGGACCAGCCAGCTCGTCGCCGGTGCACCCATGCTCCGCCAGTCGCTACCCTACCTGGATATTCTTATCCTCAATGCCGTAGAAGCAAAAACCTTTATGCTCTCACTTATTTCCACCAGCAAAACGCTCAAGCGCTCACTGCAAAAAGAACCGAAAATGAGCGCGTCCCGCAAACCCCACCTTCTCCAGCAATCAATGGGGGTTGAGGATATTTGGTTTAGCCTGCAAAACTTCTTTCAAGCGGTCATGCCCAAAGGGCCCAAAATTGTGATCGTCACCAATGGCTCCGAAGGAGTGTACGTGGCCCACAAAGACACCATCTACTTCCACCCGAGCTTGCCTATTAAAGTAGTAAATACCGTTGGTGCAGGTGACGCCTTTGGCTCCTCATTCGTCGGCACCTACGTCGCCACCAAATCAATAGAGAAAGCCATACTTCACGGCATCATCAACGCCGCCTCAGTGATCTCCTGCATGGACACCAAACAAGGCCTGTTGAGCCTCAAAGAGCTCGAAAAACGAGCCAAAGAAATCGGCCTGGATCAGCTCCAGCGATTTCCGCTCAAAAACTGAGCGGATCAACCAACAAAAAACCTCATCTAAATCAAGTTTCTTCTCAAAGAGTCCCTCAATGCTCTAGGGTGTTGGTATCGTGTTGAAAAAAAGGAGAATCATGAAGAAGTTATTGTTACTCTGCCTACTCACCACCCTGCCACTTGCCGCCAGCAAAACGCCGGCGCAGTTGCTCACCGAATACAACAGCTCGGGACTTCCCGGCAAAACTCGAGCCCTACAGAACATATTCGCCCTTGACCCTGCTCGAGTACCCGATGACGAATTTAACGAGATCGTCACCATAGTCACCCAGCTACAAAAAGAAGGCTCGGGCATCATCCGCGGGATCTCTCTGAGTGCTGAATGGGACAGGCTGATCAAAAAAGCTCAATCTGCCCATTCGAAAGAACAAACTGCTATTGCCCGAGCACTTGCTGACCGCACTGCACGGCTCGGTAAAGAGCGGGACGAAAAAGCTGGTCCTCAACGTCTTTCAAAGGACGTTTTAAAGATGCTTAACACCGCATCAGAATCACGCACAGAAAAAGAGTTTTTAGGCTATCTAAAAAGCCATCCTGAGGTTGTGTATGCGGTGGACAAAGATGGTAATACCTTGCTCATGCTCGCACTGATGGAAAAGCGCCCACACATGGGTATCATCCAAGAGCTTATTAAACTCACCAAATACAAAGATATAGATCAGCGAGATGGTCATGGAGAAACAGCATTAATGGTCGCTGCACGTGAAGGTAATGCAGACGCGGTTAAAACGTTATTAGGCCGTGGTGCTAAAGTAAATGCCCACAATGATGAGTTCTCGACACCATTATTAGAAGCGGTTGCGGGAGCCCAGGATATGGCAACACTCCAGCTTCTCGTGCAAGCAGGTGCTGATGTACGCGCAACCGATACATTCCGTAAGACAGCAGTTCACTTGGCAATTGGCTATGAGTACAAACAACCACCTTGTGAATGTCCTGAAAGCGAATGCGATGAAAAGGAATGCTCCGAATCAGATGAAGAAGAGGAATGCGACTGTGATAAATGGAATATTCCTACTGCGCAACAAGTCAAAACAATCACCTTTTTACGTAGTCGTGGCGCTCCCCTTGAAGCCCAGGACTATCAAGGTCATACACCATTCATGTGCGCAACCCACAACGGCAATGTGCCCGTCATGGAATATCTCATCGGCCAGAAAATCAACATCGACACTCCTGATATAGCAGGAATCACGCCCCTCGTAAGTGCAATAGATGCGCGTGGCTTTTGGCTCAATGACACCCAGAGTTCTCTTCAAGACAGAACAGAGAATATCAATAAGAGCTTGCGGGTTATTAAGATTTTGCTGAACGCGAAAGCAAAGGTAAACCCTCGTGGTGATAACCACCCCTTAGCTAATGCTATCTGGCACTGTGATGTAGCTACCGTACAACTATTACTCATGTACGGTGCTGATCCCAATGCACATACGATGGCCTATGACAATGCACTTGGATATGCCCAGGCAATGCAGAAGTACCAGTGGCGGCCAGAAGCAACCCCTGCTCAAAATCGAGCACTCGATGAAATTATTAAGCTCCTGCAAAACCCCAAGGGCTACGTCGCTGGACAACGCGCACTGCAAAGGGAACAAAAGGATATCGCCCAGTCTTTAGGAGAACGCCGCCATCTTCCCGCTGAGCTCGAGTCACAAATTCTAGAATTTGTAGGTGGGCCCGAAGGAACTGCAAAAATGTCGCGTGAACAAGCAGTGATAGTCAACAAGATTAAGCAGGCGATGAGTTCCAACGACACCAAAGCACTGCTCCAAATATTCAAGGACCCAGCAACTCTCGAAATAGTGGACGAAGATGGCAATACTCCCCTACTACTTGCACTCCATTATCAAGAAAAAAGCCCCTACTCCCGCGGGAACACAAGCGCGCTTAACGCCGTGGTCGCCAGCTTGCACAATGCGGATCGGCTAGAGGGCAAAAAGCATAATCGGGTTGCCAGTGCCTTTGAACACCGAAACCGCCAAGGCTTTAATGCACTTGAGCTTGCACGAGCACTCGGGCTCAACAAAGAGGTTATTGAGTACTTGGAGCAACAGGTGAAACCGGGCGGCCGCTAACAAGTAGGTTAGCTTTGCACAAAGGAATACCCATGAAGCATCTCTTCCTGATTGCGTTGTTGTATGCGCCATCGCTATCTGCTCAAAAATTATCTTCTGAAACGGTAGAGCTCCTTAAGAAGGCTACTCAATCGCAAAACTACAAACCCTTCCTGCAGCTCCTCCATCAACACCCCGCAATCGTAGATGCAACGGATGATACCGATTACAACCTCCTCATGATCGCACTTATGCAAGAGCCCGCCCCAATGCCAATCATCAGAGAGCTTATTAAACGCACTAAAGACATTAACCATCGTGATGATCAGCAAGAAACAGCCTTGATGACTGCTGCTCGAGTAGGTAGCGCCGAAGCAGTAGAGCTATTATTAGCTCGAGGCGCCAAGGTCAATGTGCAAGATATCGATGGGAATACGCCACTGAGCCAAGCAATGATTTTGCAAAACCCTCGCGTTATCCAATTGCTGTTATCGCACAAAGCAAACGTCAATACGGTGGACACTGATGGTGACACCCCTCTCTGTCGCGCCATCCTCCACGACAGGAGGAATCACCAACAAACAGAAAAAACGGTGCGGCTCTTGTTAGAGCATGGAGCCGATATCGAGGGAGCGGCTGGCACGTATTGCAATACCCCGTTATTCAATGCGGTACTCTCAAGAAATATTCCCGTCACTAAAGTACTCCTCGCCCATAAAGCCAATACCGAAGCAATGAATCAGGATGAGCAGAAGACTCCGCTGATGTTCGCAATAACCATGCGCAAAGCAAGCGAACCTCGAGCAAAAGGATACCAAGAAACTCTGTTAGAGCTTATTAAGATCCTCCTCGAAGCTCGAGCAAATCCCAATGCAATGAACGATGATGGCAACACCCCTTTGTCATTCGCTATCATGTATGCCGACGCACCGGCCGTACGAGAACTCCTCGCGCATGGAGCAGTGCTAAAAGCAATGGGTCCTAAAGGCATAAACCCACTCTCTCAAGCACTGAGATTACAAAAAGATTTAGCCACAGCGAAAAACAGCCACTTGCGCAATACCCCCGAGAACAAACATGCGATTGATGAAATTGTGAATATGCTCCTCAACGCCTCAAAACTAGCAGCCGAACCCCGCGCCGCCCAGGCTGAAGCCCGTGCCACCCGACGCCACACTAAAAAAAGGACCCTATGAAGCGCTTATTATTACTCTGCTTACTCACTACCCTCCCTCTTGCTGCCAGCAAAACGCCGGCACAGTTGATCGCGGAATACAACCGCGCAGGCCTGCCCGGTAAAACCCGCGCTCTACAAAACATATTCACCCTCGACCCTGCTCGAGTACCTGACGATGAATTTAATGAGATCGTCACCATAGTTACTCAGCTACAAAAAGAAGGCTCGCCTATCATCCGCAGCATCTCCATTAATGCTGAATGGGATAGGCTCATCAAAAAAGCTCAATCTGCCCGTTCTAAGGAACAAGTCACTATTGCCCAAACGCTTGCCGATCGCAGTGCAAAAATAGGCAAGGAACGTGAAGAAAAAGGATCTTCATCAGCAGCAGCCGCAAAGCCCGGAGTCCTCGCGGCAGATGCCAAAAAATTCTTTGAAAACGCACTAAAAAAACATGATGACTCTGCGGTATTTGAATATATACGCAAGCATCCGGAAGTGGTTGACCAGGTTGATGAAGAGGGCCACGGCATCCTGTTAATGGCGCTTTGGGAAGACAAGCCCTCATTGCCGGTGATACGCGAACTCATTAAGCGCATGAAAAATATTGATTACGTGTGCAAGCATGGCGAAACGCCATTGTTTCATGCAGCAGCAGGAGGCAACCCAGAAATAGTGGGACTATTATTGGCTCGCGGTGCTAACGTTAACAGGCAAGACAGATTTAAAAATACACCGCTTATGGATGCCATGGACACACAAAATTTCGAGACTATTAAGCTGTTGCTTAAGGCCGGTGCTGATATCAAGACTACAGGCACCGGCAGGCTGACAGCTCTGCACTTCGCCATTCACCCTGAATACATCTTTATCCTCAACCCCGAAGCGACAAAGGAAGCTGAGGATCTGGAGCGTGTTCCTCCCGTACATCAAGTTAAGACCGTCGCACTCTTGTTAGACTCGAGGGCAGATATTGAAGCACAAGCAGATGATTTGGGTAGTCCCCTAATGACTGCGGTGGGTGCCGGCAATGTTGCCGTGGTGGAATATTTAATTAGCCGAGGTGCCGATATTGAGGGGGGTCTTGAGCGGGAAGCTATTCATGCAGCTAATCCCACACCAATCGAAAGGGTAGTCAGGGACCGTGAGAGGTTTTTAAACGACCAGGAACTTTCCCCTCGGGACAAGAATGCAAACCTCCACATAAGCATGCAAATCCTACAATTACTCGCAAAGGCAGGAGCAGATATTCAGCCACCATTCCTTGAGGCTATCGCCAATGGCGATCTTGCCGCGGTTAAAGAATTTATACACCATGGGGCAAGCGTTCGAGCAATGGTTCATGGCGGTGACGCTGTCGATTGGGCAGAAGAACAAAGAGACAATGAACAAGACCCTAAAAAAAGAGCTCGTCTGGATGAGATTATAAGGCTGCTCAAAAATGCAAAGAATATCGTTGCACAGCAGCGCGCAGGGCAACGGGAACAAAAAGCAGCCGCTCAAGCCTTTGCAGAACGTCGTCAACTCCCTGCTGAACTTGAGTCGGAAATCATGGAATTTGTCACCGGTCCAAAGGGATCTGCCCAGATGCCACTTGAAAGAGCAACCGTGCTCAATGACATTAAAGCAGCTATGAGCAGAAATGACCTGAAGACGTTGGTCCACATCTTAGGAACCCCAGAAAATCTGGATCTGATTGATGAAGATGGCAATAACCTTATTCACTTGGCACTGCATTATCAGGACAAAAGCCCCTATACCCCTGGCAAAGACAATGTTCTGGTAGAGATAGTCAGACAAGCCAATATTCGAGACTCTTTAGAGACACAAGGAGCCCAAGAGCCCAAAAGAGTACGCGTCCCGCGAATGATGGAGCATCGCAATCGGCAAGGATTAACGCCCATGGAGTTAGCACACAAGCGTCACTTATCTAAGCAAGTTATCGACTATCTCAAAGAGGCTGAAAAAGTTGCTGCGGCGCACCACAAGGCTGCTGCAAACAAATAACCTCAGTACCTAAACAGCTGCACATGTGACGTAGCATCCAGAGGGTGAGTCAGCTTGGCGTAGTTGGTCAACACCATGTAGCGGTGGCGATCCTTAATCTGGTCGCCCATACGCTCCTTAAGTTTTTGCCAGAGCGCATCACTTTCTCCTACGAGCGCGAGCGCGAGGTAGCGGATGCCCAGGGTGCCGCAGGGGCTATCCTTTTTACCTTCGATACCAGCGACCTTAAGCGCGTCGTAGTTGGTATTAAGAACTTTAGGGTCGGTGAATTTAAAACGGCGTTTTTGGTAGTAAACGGCCAAGTGGCGCAGGGGAATAACCTGGCCTTCACTTTGTTGGAGGGCAAAGCAACCACGCGATCCTGAAGCAATGTTCAGTTCAATCGGCCGCTTACTTTTCGGCCGGAGAGACACATCAATAGGATAGTCCGTCATGTTCCAGAGGATCAGGGAACCCTGTTGTTGCTCGGTAGTTTCCTTGGGGCGGTGGACAATGTTCTTTATAAAAATACCCACGGCCAAGAGGCCGCCGATGACAAGTGCTAGTAATAAAAGGACGGCTATCGTACGCAAAATATGCTTCGTTGACATGAAATTCTCCCTTTTCTTTTTCCCCAGCATGCAGCATCATGGAAGGAAATTTCAATCAAAAATAAGGATCTCTGTGAACAAAGGGACTGTGCTTCGCGTCAGCGGCACTATCGTGGACGTACAATTTCCTCGAGAGGCTGCGCCAAAAATTTGGCATGAGCTCTATATCGAAATACCTGAGCAAAACCATACACCGGCCACCAAGGCCTGTGTTGAGGTAGCTCAGCAGCTCGGTGATGGGGTGGTGCGCTGTATTGCACTCGAAAATGTCTTTGGTATCTGCCGGGGATTGCCGGTAGTAGATACCGGGTCACCTATTAAGGTACCGGTAGGTCCCAAGACCTTGGGCAGAGTATTTAATGTGCTGGGTGACCCGATCGACCAAGGCCCTGCAGTCACGACTGATGAACAGTGGGCCATACATCGCGAAGCTCCACCGTTTATTGAGCAGAAAATTGAAGCGGAAATCCAGGAAACGGGTATTAAAATTATTGATCTCCTGTGCCCCTACATTAAAGGATCAAAAATCGGTCTGTTTGGGGGAGCTGGTGTCGGCAAAACTATTTTGGTCACGGAACTTATTCGTAACATTGCTATTGAGCACGGGGGCGTCTCGGTATTTACTGGCATCGGGGAGCGTACTCGAGAGGG
>Ga0207094_1026_pt1 | contig 23121 bp, 20 predicted proteins | sample Alteio_BWMinHeat_90_FD_153518 | JGI IMG/M metagenome (GOLD analysis project Ga0207094, IMG submission 153518) | Enriched cells from forest soil in Barre Woods Harvard Forest LTER site, Petersham, Massachusetts, United States -... | ecosystem: Environmental > Terrestrial > Soil > Temperate forest >... | reverse complement strand
AAAAGTAGATGCTCTTGTAACCACTCTTAACAAAAATGGTGGCCAAATATTCCCTAAAGATCTCGCAGCATTAATTGTGTCTTACGATTGGTGTCCAGTGATCACCGCGGGCGACGTAATGAGGGCAAACTTTAATACATACGACCAAGCAACTCACCGTTTCGTCTTATCACGTGCGGGTATTGAAGATCTATTAGGAATGGAACGAATTGAGCCCTATATGACTGACGATGCACACTGCAACCTTGATCTCTCTGGAAATGCTATCGCTACGTTGAGACCACGGGCCCTGGAAACGATAACTTCGTTTATTAAAGTTAAATTGAGTTGGAATCGCATATCTTCCATAGCACCTCATGCATTTGCTGGGCAGAACCGATTGCACTATCTGACCCTCGGCAACAACCCCCTACGATATCTTGCGGGAGATATTTTCGCCGGTCTTGTTAATCTCGTAGAACTTTCGATCTGTAGCGCACTTCTACGCGGAATAGCCCCGGGCACCCTTTTGCCGCTCACCGCGTTAAAAACATTATGGCTTAAAGACAACGAATTGGATCATGTGCCGCAGGATATTCCAGAGCTCATCACGCATCATGCATTAACCAGATTCGATTTAGATGACAATCGACTGACCCCGGACGAGATGACCACGAATTTGTTTTGGCAAGACCGAGCCCACAAGAAAAGACATGGCATCAAGATCAGCGATGCTCCCGCAAACGCCAACGCAAGCGCTGCCATGCAGAAATAAGACGCCAAAATGCCCGGCAAAACCGGGCACTGAATTTGGTTGCGGGGGTTGGATTTGAACCAACGACCTTTGGGTTATGAGCCCAACGAGCTACCAGACTGCTCCACCCCGCGGCAAGTTATTAAAAAATGGTAAAAACCAATATTAATCCCGCTCATTGTAGGGGTCTCAAGGGGAAAGTCAATCTCGCTCGAGAATAACAGAGGCTATTGCCATATCTTTCTCGTGGGCCAGGCTCAAGTGAGTAATCTGAGGTTCCAGGTTCAAGGCAGGCCAGGAAACCTGGAGGATGGGCCCTGTAGGGCTTACGACAACCTCGAGTGCCTTACAGACCGTCAGCAGGGGCAGCCGTGTTTTCAGGGCCTTAAAAAAGGCCTCCCGGGCCGCAAAACGGACCGCAAAACGCTGAGCGGTTTTTGAGGGGGTCTGTAAGCAATAGGCTATTTCTGCCGGAGTAAATACTTTACGTAGTTGGTGCGCACTTTTGGTGTGCCAGGTCTTAAACCGGTCGACCCGTACGATGTCCACTCCCATACCCGTGATCATGAGGTTCTCTGCAGATATTGATCAAGCGATCGATACAATAACGCTTCTTGCACATGCGCCACCTCAATTGTGTCCATATCGGCCAGGTCGGCGATAGTGCGCGCTACTTTAAGCAGCTTGTGATAGCCTCGCATGGTCAAGCCGAGGCGCTCAAATGCCTGTTTTACCAACTGCTCGGCGGGAGCAGAGAGCGTACAGAATTTTTCAACAGCCGCAGGTGCAAGCGCATGGTTGTAGACGGGTGTTGCTGAACGTGCACGCTGGCGTTCAACGGCACGGGCAATCGCAGATAGTACCTGCGCAGAACTTATTTCTTGCGCTGGGTCCACCTTGAGCGCTTCATAAGAAACTGCTTGTACGGCAACCTGGAGATCAATGCGGTCCAGCAAGGGGCCCGAGAGTTTATGGAGATAGCTTTTAACTTGTGTAGGGCTACATAAGCAGCGCCGTTTCGGGTCACCAAAAAAACCACAAGGACAGGGATTGGTTGCCGCAATCAGGAGCACCTGCGCGGGGAAGGTAACCGAGTTTTGCACGCGCGCAATAGAAACTGTTTTATTTTCCAAGGGCTGACGCAGCGCTTCCAACGTTGCACGTTTAAATTCAGTAATTTCATCGAGAAAAAGCACGCCATGATGCGCCAAGCTTAAATCGCCCGGCTGGGGATTTACCCCGCCACCGACAAGCCCAGCACTCGTAATAGTATGGTGCGGCGCCCGAAAGGGACGCTCGGTAATGAGGGGGCGGCCTACCAACTTGCCGCTGATAGAATAGAGCTTACTCGTCTCAATAATTTCTTGTGGCTCCATCGCGGGCATTAAGGAAGCAAGTCGCTGAGCAAGCATAGTTTTTCCGCCACCCGGCGGTCCAATAAAGAGCAGATTGTGGCGACCAGCAGCCGCAATTTGCAGCGCGCGCTTAGCCGCCTGTTGCCCTTTGATTTGGTTCAGGTCAAGGGTGCTCGGATTTGGCACAGCGGTCGGAAGATGAGGTGCCGTTGGCTCAAGAACAACTTCATTGCGCAGCCAAGAAACGAGATGGGTTAATGACGTGACGCCGTAGACCGTAACTCCGGAAATCACTGCCGCCTCTGCTGCGTTGGCAGCCGGAACAATAAGTATCGATCTACCATGACGTACCGCATCGCTGGCAATAGGCAATATACCTTTTACTGCCCGTATGGAACCATCGAGGGAAAGTTCGCCGACAATGAGCGCCTGCGAGAACCAAGCGGGTGTCGGAATAAGGCCGGCGGCCTGAATAATGCCGAGTGCGATCGGAACATCGAAGAGCGTTCCTTCTTTTTTTAAATCGGCGGGCGCAAGATTCACCGTAATTTTTCGCTCCGGGATCTGCATGCCGGTGTTACGCAGCGCGGCGCGAATACGGCGCCTACTTTCTTTAATTGCGACATCGGGAAGTCCCACAATGTGGAACTCCAGCATGCCAAATGAAAGATCGACTTCAACTTCCACAAGGTGCGCCTCAACGCCCACGGTAGTCGCGGAAACTATTTTGATCTGGTTATTCATGCGCATCATTTTAGCTGATTTGAGACCCCCTGGCACTTTTTGATCGATTTTCCTATGCTTGGCATCCATGTCAACCAAGAGAGAGATCCATGATACTGTTACTTCTGTTACTCGCCGCCCTTCCTGCGCATGCTGCTTTTATTGTCAATGGAGATAATACAGCAGGAAACACCACGTTTACCTTCAAAATTGGTCCCACGTTTTATGATGTTGCCACCCAACAATTCTATGTCGGCGCAGCTCAAGCGGTCGCAGGAAACAGCTATGCGTTAGCTTATTCGACCTTGGGCGCAAACTTTATTCCCCAAACTCCCGCGACCGTTACCGTCAATGGCGCTGCCAATAGTCCCAACCCGGTAAATGGTCAGCAGGTTACATTATTAACCGTAGCAAACGATTCGAGCTCACTGCTTCCGGCCCTGGTGACCGCCAATAGCCCTGCGCAGATAGCCGCAGTGCCCGATCCACGCAACACATTTACCACGCCCAACTTGAATGATGCCAACGGTGCAGTATCGGCAGGCATTGTCGGATTAACGGGTGGGATCACGACGCCGGGCTACGCAGGCCACTATCTGATAGCAGCGGTAAGTCCCAACGGAGGCACTTTTGGCGCAAGCGGATCCGGACTTGCATTGGTGTTAAGTAACGGGCGCACCTTAATAACGTTTAACGCGACCACGGGGCAACCGGGCAATCAAGCGCTGCCTTTCGATACCACTACGAGCGCACTTGCTATTGGTGCACCCTTGGTCAGCATGGGCTCTCAACCCGCCATGACGTTTGATAACGATTTGGAATGCTTTTTTATCACCGTTACCACCCAAGCAAGCGCAGCGGGCGGCGCAGGACAACGAGGCGTAGTGGTAGGACAGATTATCAATAATGTAATAACACTCACCCCCATTGCACCCGACGCCGCCTTTGTGGGTACCACGCATAAAATAGTCGGTGGCGGTGCAGGGACCAGCAGCACCATATATGCGGTGCAAACGTTGCGTACCAGTACCAGATTACCCTATCTCGTGGTAGCAGGAGGCACGGGTGATACAACGAACATGGTGTATGCCGTACCGTTAACAGCAAATGGCACGCTGGCCGTCTATTCTTCAACACCCGTCGACAAGTTCCGCGTGGATTACCCTCACCAATTCATTAAACGCGCATACCCCGCTGCCGCACAAACTCCTGATGATTTATTAAATGATACTGATGCTGCCGCCGTCGTCGGTGCCGGCCCTTTGCCGATACCTTCTTCAGCGACGGTGACTCGGTTAATTGCGCTCAATGATGCCGTCTATGCCTCAATTGAAAACGATTATAACGGCGGCACCACTCCCTTGACACAACCAGGCCTTTTTTATTCCCAAGCAATTTTCGATTCTTTGGGAAGAATCGCCGGCTGGTCTGCCTGGGCGCGCATTTCAGGCTCCGCGGTTCCTCTCCAGGATTTCGCGGTAGATCCTAAGCAAAATAGATTCTGGCTGGTGCCTTACAGTTCGGGTATCAGTGGCTCTCAAACCGTACAATTAACCACGTGGGGTACCGATGCAGGCGATGGACTGCTCGGTGGGCCATCAAACGCACCACAAAACGGGTTGACTTCCCAAATCACGCAGCAACTTCCTGCATCGCAGGGAGTAGTACAAAGCATGTTCTCATTCGTAAACACCACGTCTGGTTTTGGTAATTCCCCGAGTGTGGCCAACAATCAAATTGGGGTGCTCGCGTATCTTTCACGCAACATCGTCATGCTCGTACAATCGGGGACCAATGCGATTGCGGGAGAGTTCAAGCCAGTCTTTGGTGATTTTGCAACCGGCCAACAGTTTTTTACCGATGGCACATTAACCGGCTTTACCAACGGATCGAACATGCTCGTCATGTCAGGTGGTGTATTAAACAACATTGGCCCACTCACCAGCTGTGAGGTTTCTCGTGCGCCTTTAACGGGAGGCACAAACGGCTTTTTCTTTGTCGGAGGATCTGGAGGCCTCGCCGTGCTTTCCAACGCCAATGGCTCAGGGTGGAACACCGCTTCCAACGCAGGCCTCAGAGGTGGGTTTGAGGGGCTGCAGAATACTATGCGCTGGCGAACGCTCGGCAATTACCAAAACGTGCGCAAGCTCGTGGCCGATGGCACCTATCTCTATGTGCTCACCAATACCACGCTCGATCGCATCACCATTGCTTCGATTGCAGCCGGCGGCATCTTGAGCGTAAGCTCTCTCGCCACAGTTTCTGCACTCAACTTGCCCAGCAGTGCATCGTTTTCCGATGTAGGAGTTTCCGGCAAGCTCGCGTTACTTGCCACTTCAGCCGGGTTATTCCGTGTCGGCAATGGTGCTGACGTTACCACTGCCGGAACAATTACTCCCGATAGCTTACTCTGGACTCGTGTGCCGCTGCCTGAAAATTATGGCCCCGCGACCCGCTTACAATTTATTACGCCGACAAACATCGAAGCCGATTTTACCCAAGGAAGCTTGGCCTATGTGCTTTGCGGGGTGACCGCGTATAACCAAGCGCGTATCTACCGCTTAGCTATTAGCGAGGCAATTACCTCGCCAATTACCGATACCACCGTACAGAATCTCAATGACCTCTTTATTCAAGGTGTACCTTCCTATCTGATTGAATATGGGTCCTATCGTAATTTTGTACAATCAGATAGCGTTGCACTCTATAATACGCGCAGCGGCAATGAAATAGATACGGGAGCGCAGCTGCTCAATTTCATGTTGTATAATATGGCTAACTTCTATGGTGCTCAACTTAATGTACCGATTGTCCAGCTCCCCTTTACGGTAGGTGGCACGGTACGCCGACCGGTGCGTAATGATTCGGCCGGGGTATGGATGTTAGCAGGAGATGCGGGGTTGATTGTCAATGAATAAGGTTCTATTACTAAGTGCCCTTCTGTGGCCCTCATCGCTCTTTCCTATTTTCCCCATTAACTGGTTCCAGGCGTGGGACTTTAATCTCCACCGCCCGTTCCGCGAGCAGCATGGGCACATCGATATCGATTTCTTTAATGAAAGCAGTATCAAGGTAGAGGGTAAATGTTCCGAAGAGAGACCCTGCGGCCCGAATGAAAAGGGACCTGAGACCAATGTGCTGCAGATCTGGCAGCCCGATCAAAATGCACTCACGATGCTTGAGGGTTTTAATCCCCAATGCCCCATCGGTGCTCTTGCGCAACAAATTAACATCGACATGCCCACCAGCGCGATTTTACCCAGCTGCAGCTGTCCGCCCGCACAAGGACGCGGACGCATAGATTTCTGTGGCGACCTGGATATTAAGGCCCATTCAGTCATCGGTACTCGCTGGTACATGCCCAAAGGATTTTCATTGGGTGTTTATTTACCGATCAGTGTCATTTCACTGAACAATCGACACATAGACAAAACACAGTCTATTACCGCCGATGATCTGTTGACCAAACAATTGGTGACCAACAATCTCGCTGCAAATGTATTTAACCTTGGTTGCTTAAACATCAATTGCTGGCAGGAAACAGGCGTGGGCGACCTTGCACTCCTTGCCGAATGGAATCTCTTTTTTAGGCAAAACAAGCCGTTGCTCAAAGGCGTACAAACCTCGGTCCGCTTTGGGATGAACATTCCCACTGCCCGTGACACCGTGGTCAACGACATCTTTGCACTGCCCTTTGGCAATGAAGCTTTTGGGTTTATTGCAGGTGCAGGCCTTGGTCTTCATTTGACCCGCTATTTTAGAGTCGGTGCTGATTTTGAGTTTTTATACCTGTTGAGCCGTGTGCTTGATATGCGGATAAAAACGAACACATCACAAACCGAGCTGCTCTTACTTGCCGCAAATCCCGTACTCAAAGAGTTCGGTTTTACCCACCGGTTTAATGTGTTTCTTGAGCTGGCACTCAAAGGCTTATCGTTTAATTTTACGTACCAGTTCTGGAGACATGAGGATGATCGCATTGCGCTCGTTAACAACTGCTACTCGAGCACCATTGCTAACACCGCTAAAAGCCTTGAAGAGTGGACCTACCACAACTTCATTTACCGCATCGGCTTTGATTCATCCCGCTGGGAAGGCGCCAAATACTTTGGCTCACCGTATCTTGCCTTCTTCTACAAGCAGCCGATCAATGGTAAAAATGCGGTTCTTGCCCAAACGTTGGGCGCGATCGTGAACTTTACGTTCTGAGGACTCTCCAGGTTCAGTTACCATTTAGTAGCCCCAAATGGTAAACAGACTTTACATTTAGTAGCCCCAAATGGTAAATTGACTTTACATTTAGAGGAGGACTCTATGAACACTATTGAGCGCCCCTTTTGGCAAGATGCCATTGAAGATGCCTGGAAAATCCGGTCCATCGTGTGGCTGATGGGTGTCCGACGCGTGGGAAAAACCAAGCTTTGTATGAGCTTGCCTGATGTTGAGTATTACGACTGCGAAAAAGCAGGCGTGCGCGAGATGCTGAAAAACTATGAGCTGTTTTTGGAAAGCAAACAGGGCAAACGCATTGCACTCGATGAAATCCATAAGCTGGATAACCCGGCCGAAGTCCTCAAAGTGGCGGCCGACCATTATCCATCGATCAAAATTATTGCCACCGGATCTTCTACCTTGGGTGCCAGCGCCCAGTTCAGTGATACTCTGGCAGGCAGGAAACGAGAAATTTGGCTGACTCCTCTGATGTTCCAAGAGCTGCGTGCTTTTGGTAACACCAACCTACAGCACCGCTTTCTTTTTGGTGGGCTTCCCATATTTTTTGAAAACAAGGAACTTACCGAAACCGATTTTAAAGAATGGATGGACGCCTACTGGGCAAAAGATATCGAAGAGATGTTTAAAGTCGGCTCTCGACGCCCTTTCTTGCTCTTTGCAGAGCTTTTGATGGCCAACAGCGGTGGGCTCTTTGAAGCAAGCAGATATACACAGCGATGTGAGGTAGTACGCCCGACCATTGTGAATTATTTGAAGATACTCGAAGAGACGTTCCTCGTGCATTTGGTCAGACCCTTTTCTTCGCATCGTCCTACCGAAATTGTGAAAGCGCCGAAGGTGTATGGGTTTGATACCGGTTTTGTATGCAACGCAAAGAGCTGGCACACCATCCGCCAAGAAGATACGGGTATTTTGTGGGAACATTGTGTGCTGAACGAGCTCCATGCCCATTTCCAAGACAGAGAAATCAATTATTGGCGCTCTAAAAGCGGCCATGAAATTGATTTTGTATACCGCAATCGCGTCAATGACTCGCTGATAGCTATTGAATGCAAATACTCCGTAGCGCATCAGGAAATAAGTCGGTCTGCCGGAAATAACCTCGGCGAAAACATAGCTGCATTTCGCAAGCACTATCCCAAAGGTGCAAACTTTGTGGTGGCCAGCGACGTAACCGAACCCTACATGCGTAAGTACCAAGATCTCGTTATCTGGTACGTCAACCCTAAAGAGATGATCAGCCGCATTAAGGATATTGCAACGGTGCGAATCAAAAGCCCTTCCCTGTAGAATCAAACCATATCTTGGGCGGTGAGTATGCCTTGTTGATGGGCATGTACGCGGGCTACGCCTTCGAGGATGGCGCGTTCGAGGGTCGCTCGTTTAGTTTCCATAAGCGCCTCTTGTTCTTCCAGGGTGAGCAGCATGCAAGAAGGGCTTTGGATTTCTTTGCGTACCTCTTCGTAAAACTCCATCGGCAATTCAGGGCCAAAGAAGCTCACAAAGTGGCATACGCGGTGCACGAGTGACCAGCAGAGATCATTAAGATCATCCGCATCGTGGATGATACCTTGTTCTTTAAGGCGACCAAGGAGGTCACCAATCTGTTTCATGTTGGTCCAGGTTTCTTTGTCGCTCGGGTCCCAGAATAATTTGTTCAGGCCGGTATCAATAAACCGCACAATCATTTGGCGTAGATGCTCGAGGCTGATGCCGTGGTTAATGTCCGGGTCGGCAGCTAACAGTACCTCGTCGGCAAGATGATCAAAAAATGCGGAAGGGTTATCGGAAAGGAGTGAGAACTTTGAGAGGAATTCACGGTAGAGCACCTTTTTTACCGCCTGCTTCTTTTGCTGACCGGTCACCGCTGCTTCGGGGACAAAGAGGTAATCTACTAAGAGCGGAAGCTCAACCAGCCATTCCGTAAATGCGGTTGCGCTCAACGCGTCGCACTGTTTTATTTTGGGACTCCAGACACACAGAGTGGCTTTCAGGTAATCGCGCCCTTGATTAGTCTGTTTGCCATGGCGTAGAAAGGTAATAAAGTTATCGAGGCTATACGGAAGTCGATCTTTGACGTACCGAGGGTTATTGAAGGCTTTCAAGAAAAAGTTCTCGATACTATCCTTAGTAATAGGAACCGGGAGCAGAAATTGTTCCAAATCAAATTGGGAGTGGGGTACTCCACCAGCTTGCAAAGGTATGACTAAAAAGCTAAGAACAAAGAACAGCAGGTTACTCATGAGGGCCTCCCTATGTTTTTAATATCGAGAGATCTTAGCACGCATGGTTTTAGCCCCGCAATGAAAGCAGGAAAATAATGGCTTTGTATGCCTACCAGGCATTTACTAAGGAAGGCAAACGCATTACCGGTACGGTTGATGCGCCCTCCATTCCTTCTGCCCGCGAGCAGCTCGTTAAAATGGGCCTCTACCCTATCACGCTGACCCCGGCCACCTCAGAGACCCAGGGTACCGGCCTGATGGCCCGTTTAAATGCTCTACTCTCCCGCCGGGTGTCTACCAAAGATAAGATCCTTTTTACCAAGCAATTAGCGGTACTTTTACGCTCGGGTGTACCCCTCTTAGAATCCTTTGAGTTACTTATCGACCAGTTCGAGGGTCGGCTGCGCAGCATGCTCATTACTATTAAGGATCGCCTGCGTGAAGGTGCCTCGCTCCATGAGTCGTTGGCCCGGTACCCCGACACCTTTGACAATATCTATGTACAACTAGTCCGCGCAGGGGAAGCGACCGGTAAGTTGGAGGTGATCCTCGAGCGGTTGACTGATTACCTTGAACGAAGTGCGGAGGTAGCAAAGCGGGTGCGATCAGCATTACAAGGGCCGATGCTCAATTTGGCGGTCATTGGTTTAGCGGTAGTGTTTCTCATGACACAAGTAGTACCAAAGCTTGCCGAACAATTTAGACGGGCTAAGCAAGAACTTCCAAGCGCTACGGCGCTGTTAATGTCCATGTCGGACTTTATAAGGAACTACTACCTATTAATAGGTATGGTGATTTTCGGAGCAGTGCTCGCATTCCGCTATTGGAAATCGACACCGAGCGGTGGCCGGACGTTAGATTTAATAAAGCTTAAAATCCCGATCATTGGGTATTTTGCCCGGACGGGAGCAGTTATTCAGTTTTCAAGAACACTCGGCATGCTCCTTGAGGGGGGCGTTAATTTGCCGGAGGCTTTGGACATCGTCTGCAAAATTATCGACAACCGTGTGCTCGCTGAATCTTTAATGAAGGCACGAGAAAACATCATCAAACAAGGTAAGATTGCCCAGTACCTCAAAGAAACGAAGGTATTTCCTCCCATCGCCATACATTTAATAAAAACTGGCGAAGAATCGGGTAAACTTGATACGATGCTCTTAACGGTAGCTCAAAACTATGAGAGCGATTTAAATGAATATGCTGATGGTTTATCCACCGCATTGGCTCCCGTGATGATGGTACTCATGGCGGTAATTGTCGGGTTTATCGTACTAGCAATCGCACAGCCATTGATGCAACAATCATCATTAATGGGGGCAGGCATGGAAAAGAAAACATCCCAAATGGAAAGGACAAAATGAGACAAAGTTCACAAGGTTTTACCTTAATAGAGATAATGGCCGTACTGGTAATTCTTGGTCTTTTATTGGGGGTGGGTATACCTGCAGTACAAAATGCAGTATTGAAAGCACGTATAAGTACCACGGAACAAAATTTACGTTTACTCACTAACGGTATTAAACAGTTCCATATGGACATTGGTGCTTACCCGCAAAAGCTCAAAGACTTGGTACAAAAACCGACCGACGAAAAGCTTAAGGCTAAGTGGCGTTATGCTTATGTTGAGGAAATACCCGATGACCCATGGAACAACCCATATGTATATCGCGTAACTAATGATCCTAAGTTGGCATATGAATTATACTCACATGGTCCCAACGGCCCAGGCAGCCCTAAAGACGAACGCATTGGTGTCTACAAGAAATAGACCAGGGTTCACCCTGCTTGAGCTGATAGCGGTACTCATAATTATCGCAATCGTGGGGAGTATTGCGGTGCCTAACATGGCTCGCCTTTCTCCCCAGTACGAGCATGATCAGTTTGTACAGGCGTTTCAGAACCTCGTTCGCCGTGGCTGGCAAGAGTCGGTTATCACCAATCAGCTGCACCGTATTTTTCTCAATTTAGAAACTCGTACGGTCACTATTAGTAAGGATACGGGGAAAAAAGATAGAGCAGGTGCGCCGGTGTATGAACAGCTTTCCGATATGTTTATACCCTCTTCATACCAATGGGCACCTTCTTTACTGCTTAAGGATTTCTTTGTTGACGGTACGGACATGTTCCATGTCCGCGGGGTTCGCATAACCCACATCTTCTTTTTTATTTTTCCTGATGGTAGATCACAAGATGTCATTACCAATTGGTTTGACCAGCATGACACCCGCGAATCAGAGGCCGGTACTCGATTTAGTTTGACGATATCGCCCCTGACCGCAAAAATGACCGAGACCTATGGCTTCACCAAACCATCAACATAGTGGCTTTACCTTTATCGAGATTGTCGCAACCGTAGTAATTTTAGGATTACTGGCGACTCCATTGCTCATTGGCCAGTTCCAAGTAATTAGTCGGCTTATGCCAGCAAGTTCGATGCTTGAACGCCTCTTTTTTGTTGAAAATGCTCTTGTTGAACAACTGGGTCTATTGGCCACCAAGAAAGATTCGAAAGAAAGTAAGCCGGTTGAAAAAACACTGACCCAGCCCGATATGAAAATTAAGTCTGAGTTTGTGGAGCTGAAAGCAAAGTCGATTGCTGATAAATCAACGTTGAAAAACTTCAAGAACGTACAGCTGGTAAAAGCTCACGCAACATGGACATTTGCGGGTGTTGAACAACGTGAGACCCTGGTAACATTTGCCTACAAAGTAACGCCGACAGGGGAGGGTACACCATGATGTCGCGCTCGGGACCACCCGGATTTACCCTCATCGAGCTTTTGGCTGGTTTGGTGATATCAGCCCTTCTCATTATTTCGGTAAGTAACCTGTTTTATCAGCTCAACATGACGGTACGCTCCGTTGAAACCACGGTCGACCTTGATCAAGCCAGCGTCATTACATTGCACCAAGTTTCCCACGACCTGGAAGCAGCCTACATGCCTGCCCTGCGCACACCGGTCGAAAAAGAAGAGAAAACAACGGGGACCGGAACTCCCGGAAAACCGATTGAACGGGCATTTTTTGCCTCCGAAAAAGATAAGCGCTTTGATCAGCTCACCTTTATTACCACATCGCCACTGACCCGTTTTGTCGCTCCCGTGGCCAATGTGCTCCCCAAACCCCAGCTCGTGCGGGTAACCTACCAACTACAAGAGCGTAAGGAGAAAAAGGGTAAAGAAGCGATTTATGAGTTGTTACGCTCAGAGGGAGAGCTGGTGCAGGATCCTAAAAAGAAACCACGACCACTGGTGGTTGCCTCGAACATTAAACAATGCTCTTTTGCCTTCCAATACACCACGACGGTGGACGTAAAGCCGGGCCAGACTCAGAAATCATTTATGACCTGGTCGAGCGATGCAGCCTTTGAACAAAATGCCCAGTTGCCACCCTTTCCTGAGAGCGTGCAATTCAAAGTGGTGCTTTGGGATAATTCCTTGGAAACTGAACGGGGCTACGAGCTGTTGATTCCCATAGCTTGTTACCAGCAGGCGATCTTGGTGCAAAAGCCACCAAAGCAAACCGAGCAGCAACAAATGAAGCAGTCACAACAGCAACAGCGCGGGCCAGGAAAACCCCCGTTTAAAATGAGCTTTCGGGTAAATCCTGAGATTATGGAAAAGTACTTTGGGAAACGGTCCTAGCGCCGCCCGGGAACAAGGCAGTTGTCCCTTTCACTCCTGATAATCGACCTGTTGACTTTCCACGAAACATAATGCAATCTGGAAATGTCTCTAAGGAGGAGACCTTTATGAACAAACAGAACCTGCGGTATCTGAGCCGCACCCTTATTTCTGACCTTATCTGCAAGCCAACACTCTTGGCTACCTCCCTGTCTGTTTGGTGGCGCTAAGCCATACATATCTACTATTCCCCTTTATTCCCTATTTGTTTGAGACCGCATCTGTCGGACCTGTAGCGCATAGTGCGTTCATGTTTGGCAATGGAATGGTGTGTCCGATTATCGATTAATCAGGACGCCTTCTTGCGGTCAGTTATGACTGTTTTTTTATTGCATCAATGCGCATATAACGATGCGTTTGGAGATCATTATGTTTTTGAAAAACCTGCTGTGTATTACAGCAATTATTGTGAATTGTTCATCAGTTTCTGCTTCCAGCGCGGCCGTGACGCCCCAGGCAGCTATTATCTATCGTCAGGCTCAAGAGGCTGATAAAAAGCAGCTCTTAGGCTTGCTGGATATTGCAGCCACGCAAGAGCAGGACCGCTTAGTGATACTTCCCGAGAAGTTTCGGGCAGGAGCACTTGAGGATCAGATCCGCAAAGGCCAGATCTTTGTCGCACAAGCGGCGGACAAGATTGTAGGGTTTAAGAAACTCTACGTTATTGAGGATCCGGCCAAGCTCACGGAGATGCTTGCTGAGGAAATCTGTGCCTTGGGACCACTCCCTTCTCGTTCACACATAGATCCTGCTTTCGCATACCATTATACAGACAAAGGCGAGCAGGCAGTCCCCTCATCTCTAGTGTTAAATCCCAGCCGAGATACGGCAATCTATACCGGCAGTGATTTTACGCTCAAGGATTACCGAGGCCAAGGGATCAATAGCAGGCTTGTGCAGCATGCGCTTGCGACTCATCAGGCATCGGTACTCGAGGCTATCAAGCGCAAGCAAAGCACTCAGCTCCTCATGCTCTATGGGGTTACCATAGAGAATCAGGGACGCTCTCCTGCCCTTGCGAAGGCATTTAGGCAATTCTTGAATGGACTCTATGGAAAAACGGAGGTTAACCGCGTTGAGCTGAACGCATTTCGTGCCGTCAAGCCTTCTTTTGATCCCAAAGCCCAAGAGTGTGTGCCGTTGCCCGCAGAGCAATCGGTTCCTGGCTATGGGTGTGTACTGAATTTTCCAGTACCGGAGCCATCTCTCAACGGCACTACTCGTCAGCGCAGTAATGCGGTTGGTACAGCTACCGGACTACCATCTGAGCTCAGCGATATGGTGGCAGAGTATGCCTATCCATATGTGCAGGAGTCTGTGGATCTTGGCGCTCATGAACGTCCTTTCGATCCGAATATCGATTCTTGCTCAATTGCGTAACGCCGAGGCATTTATGAAGACCAAATACATAGCATTCTGTATAGCGGTCATTGGAGCAGGGGTTGCCCTGCTCCACTACCGGCCATCTCGTAAGGGAATCGATGATCCGGTTACCTTTTTGCAGGAGTATGTGCGTATTCATACCGTACAGCCCAAGCCCGATTACGCGGCAGCGGTAAGCTTTTTGAAAAACCAAGCTGCTGCCGATGGCTTTGTAACACAAGAGATTCCTTTGAGCTCGGGACTTCCCGCGCTTATTATCACCCGTCCGGGTACAGATCCACATCTTCCTGCACTTGCCTTGAATCACCACATGGATGTGGTGCCGGTGGGCGATGCAAAACTTTGGAAGCAGCCGCCATTTGAGGGCAGAGTTGTTGATGGAGTTATCTATGGGCGTGGTACGCAAGATATGAAGGGTGTCGGGGTAGCTCATTACTTTGCCCTCAGAGCGCTCAAGGATAAGCCGCTCAAGCGAACGGTTCATATTATCGCGGTGCCGGATGAGGAAGTTGGTGGGTTCAAAGGGGCGCAACTGCTCATGAAAACTGAGCCGTTTAAGAAGCTCAACATTGGCTTTGCGCTCGATGAAGGTGTCCCTTCCAATGAGAAGACAACTCTTCTTATCAAAGTTGCTGAACGCAAACCGATTCAAATTCGGCTCACGGCAAAAGGTATACAGGGGCATGGATCAAAACTCCTGTGCGATAACCCCATCGGTACCTTGGCGCCCGTGTTGGCCCGTATTGCCCAGTTCCAGGAAACGCAAAAGTCCAAAGCTCAGAACGTCGATCCGGGGACGTTGTTATCGATGAATATCACTTCGCTGGAAGCAGGCGTGGTTAACCAAGGCAAAGTGGCGCTCAATGCAGTTCCTGCTACTGCCTGCGCCACCGTGGATGTTCGTGTACCGCCAACCATGACAATGGCACAGGGACATGAGGTGATTCGCTCCCTGATCGGCTCCACACCGGTAACATATGAAGTACTGGCGACCATTGAGGATCCGCGAGCAGTAGATCAAGAACAGGGGGATCTCATGTATGAGCAGCTTGCCCAGGCAATAGCAACTGAGCAGCTGGAGACCTCACCGCTTTATTTTGAGGCGACGACCGATCTGCGCTACTACCAGCATGAGGGCATCGTAGGACTAGGGTTCACCCCTTTCACCTGCCCCGACAATTTGCATGGCATTGATGAAGCAGTACCGGTACAAGATCTTGAGCGAGGGGTACGCATCATGCGTGAGTTTTTACTCAAGTTTTGTGCATAAGAAATAGGGCCTGCTTTGTTGAAAAGTGGGTCTTTGAGAGACGAGCACCTTTGAATCTTCGGTTGGTCGTATTAGAGTGTTGATAACGTGGATCAATACTCTAGGTTTTTTAAGTGGTCATGAAAAACAACCAACCCGGCTTCATTATGGTGCTCGTGCTCTTTATCTTGAGCATCGCCGTGGCACTGAGCGTCCGTTTATTTAACACGGGCATGGTGCACTCATTTTTCATCAAAACGGCAACCGACCGTGAAAAGGCTCAATGGTTGGCGCAGGGTGGTGTACAGTTGGCGCTCAGCACACTGGCATTGAATACCTCTGCTACGGGCCAGCAAGATCCGGCCGCACAAGAAAAAGCACTGCTTGAGGCTATACTGCCGGCGATCAACCGATTGCAAACGTTTGAATTGAAGGAAGCGGTTGAAGGCATTGATGCCACGGTAGGCTTTTGCATCACCTGCGAAGAAGGAAAACTCAACCTTAATAACCTCTATGATTTTAAAGAGAAGAAGTTCAAATTTGGCGGCCAGGAACAAGATGCAAAAAAGCTCATGAGTGCACTGGCGAGTTTGAAACTGTTTGCCGGTGATGTTGATTTGATGACGGCGTTGGAAAAGTGGTTTAAGGAGCGGGGACGGCCGTTAGATGATGTGACTGAGTTGTATAGCATCAAAGAATTTGCAACGGCATTTAAAGAACACACGTTTTATGTACCGCCGAGCAAGGGTGATGAAAAACGACCGGTTTATTTAGAGGATCTATTTACGGTCGATACAAAAACCAACCGCTTACAGCCGTGGTTACTTTCAGATTCCTGGTGTGCGGTGTTTGGTTTACGTCGTGCAGGAGCAGCTGATGCTAAGGCACGCGAGGGTGAGGTTAAAACATGGTTGAAAGAATTTAAAACAATGGCACAGTGGTCAACAGACTGGGACAAGATATTAAAACCGGTCTACGGAAAAGACTTTGCTGCGTTGCCAAAAGATTCAGAACCGCTACTTTCAACCCAGTTTGGAGCACAAACATTTTCTGTGATAGGGTATGGGACAGTTGGCGTAGTAACAAAGCGTGTATGCGCAGTTGTACAACGAAATACTGCTCAGAAAGGAAAGGGTAGTTCGTTTGTGATCAAACGGACTTATCTCTTGTGAAAAGGATCGCTTTTGCAAGTAAGAACCGAAACAGCGGTTGGCCTGTTTGTCGCCATCGCACTGGCCATATTTTTCTATATGACGTTCAATATCGGGGTCTTCCGACTGGACTGGCGCGACTATAACCCGCATGTGGTTTATTTCTCGCAAGTCTCTGGCCTACAAGTCAAAGCAGATGTAAAAATAGCGGGCGTTAAAGTGGGCTGGGTAGACTCGATCGAGCTCTTGCAGGGCGATGAGGTACGTGCCAAAGCGCGCGTAATGATCAACAAAAAATACCAGCTCTACCGTGATGCCTATGCAGTAGTACGCCAAGAGGGCATGCTCGGCAGCAAATACCTTGAAGTAATACCCGGCGACCCAATGCTCCCGGCACTCGGTTCCGGTGAGGCCTTTTGCCGTGCAGGCAAACCGCCGGTCAACGTCGACGAACTCTTCCAGAAATTTAAAACGATTGCTGACAACGTTGAGGATATTACCGGCTCACTCAAGGATGCAGTGGGTGGTAGTGAACGCGACCAGCTGCGCGGCATGGTAAGTAACTTTAGTACCGCCGCAGCACATCTTTCTTCATTTGCCGACCGGCTCGATGCGACCATGGGGCGCAATGAAGAAAATCTCTCCTCAATTCTTGCAGACTTTAGAGGCTTTGCCGGTGACCTGCGTACCGGATGGCCGTCAGTGCAACAAGGTATTGAAAAGATTTCAACGGCCGTCGACCGCGACTTTGATCGCGTTGCAAGCCGTTTTGATAGCACCGCACAATCCATCGAAGATGTGGCAAATCAAGCAAAAGACAGCATGCGCAGCATCGGTGATGTTGCCGATAAGATTAATGAAGGGCGTGGACTCTTGGGTAAATTGGTCACCGAAGACGATACCTACCAAGATATTAAGGTGGCTGTAGCCGGGGTGAAGAACTACTTTGCCAAGGTAGAAAAACTGGGCATCGTCTTTGATGCACACTCGGAAATGATGTGGAACACCGCAGAAAATTTCCGTGACCACCTCGATCACCACATCGATAAGCGTGACGCAAAAGGCTACTTTGGCCTGCGCATTCACCCATCGGAAGATCGCTTCTATGTGGCGCAAGCGGTGGCCAGCCGTAAAGGGCGCGTAGAACGTTTCACCGAATTCTTCCGTATCTCAGAACAAACGGGCCAAATACCCCACCTTGATGATGGCATGGTCCAAGTGCCTTCGCTCAACACCGATTTTGTGACCACCCCCAGCTTTAGGATTTTAGATCCGCGCTACCGCGAAACGACCATCCAGCGTCGTGGGCAGCTCACCTTTAGCATCCAAATGGCTAAAACATTCAGAGATTTAGCCTTCCGCTTTGGTTTGTTTGAAAACACGGCCGGTATGGCAATCGACTATGATATGCGGTTTAGAAATGGCCAGTTCCGCTGGGTTACCTCCTTTGAAATGTTTGATTTCTTTGGCGACAATCGCATTGCCGATGCGCGTCCTCACCTGAAGTGGATCAACCGCATCTTCATCTTCAATAATATGTACATGACCTTCGGTGCCGATGACTTCATTAGCCGTCACAATGCCAATGCCTTTGGTGGCTTTGGTCTACGCTTTGCGGATGATGATGTGAAGTATCTGGTATCTCGCTTTGGTGGTCTGTCGGGTTGATCGGCGGTTTCTTCTTGCGTGCTCGCGTAGCACTCCGATGATGCCACCAGGTAGCAACTCCACCAAGCACTAATAACCCACAACTACCTTGTGCCAACAGGCGATTATCCCGCGCACACTTTTCGTGTACTGCACTTCGTAACTTCGTCACCGCCAGTTCATGAGATATGCGCTCCTGCGCTTGTTCAAGGTCCTGCCGCTGCGAACGTTCTTGTTGCAGGTGAGCACGTTCTTGCTGAAATGAATTATGGAGCACTGACAATCCCTGGCGAAGTTGAAGTTGTTGCTCTTCGAGCTGTGCATTTTCTTGTTTTGCAACTTCTACCTGTGCACTGAGCGCCGCATTGATCTTGAGCAGTTGTGCATTACCCTCTACTACTGCCCGTTGCTCTTGGCGTGCGATGGCCATTTTGTTTTCTACTTCTTTTTGTGCACCTATGGCGCCAATCGTGGCAACCGTAGTTACCCCCGTTACGGCAGCACCGCCCCACAAGACCGCCAACAGCGGTGCTGAATACAATGATGAACTGTAGACCATGAATACTAATAAGACTCGTTTAAATAGGGCATGAAATGTCATATAACCTCCTTATCAAGAGGGGCAGGTACACCCACCTGCACCCCTACTGGTACGAGAAACTATTTTTTTACCGATTCCTGTAATGCATGATGCAATCCTGAACGTATGACGAGTAACCGCGTCAGTTTTTCTTCCGCTTGTTCAAACTTCTCTTCACTCAGCCCCAATGCTGCGCCGACAATGCTCTGCTGCCAGGGCTTCCAGGAAAGATACTCGTGAATAATGCGGATACGTTTTTGGATCTCCTCAATGAGGCGTGCAATAAGTTCGGGCGTCAGTGGCTCTTTGCGATAGGTCCACGTCTGCGCAAGATTTTCTGCAACCGCCTGCGCAGGCATGGTGCGTAAGTCCCGTGAGCCACTGGGCATCCAATTAATGAGATGATCATAGTTGATGGCCCGGTCTAAACGGCTCAATTTCCTCTGCAGCAGATAGTGGCCTACTCCCGCACAGGAGAGCACCCCACCCGTAATCATGAGTGCCTTGGGAGATGCCCAGGAGCTTGCCTCGACGTGAGGAACGTTGCTCAATTCCCGCAGATCCTTTTTGAGCTCACCATTTTCCTGGCGCAGCTCTTGCCGCTCGTGCGACAGGCGCTCAATGGTTGATGCTTGGTGCCGGTTATCAACTTGGAGCCCCACCTGCTGAGCCAAAAGATGCCGGTTTTCTTGGTCACGCTCTCGCAGCTCTTGCCGCGTCGTATGCAAATCATGGGTATCGCGCCGCAGCACCCCTACTGCTTCACGCAGATTGCCATTTTCTGCAACGCATTGTTGTGTACGGTCATACAAGGACTCGACGAGATGCCTGCTCACTTGAGAACCTCCATTCCCCCCATTTGCAAGACGCCCACCGAGAAACCCTGCCGTGCCCGCAATCACCGCCGGATGCGTTGCCGCTGCGGTGACGAGTGCCAACGGCCCCGCCGAAAGTGCCGGGCAAATGCCAAGCACCACTAATGTGCATATATTCGCTTTCATAGAACCCTCCATCTGGAAATAGCGAAAGAGATTGCCGAGCCATTTTTGCTCGGACTTATTCAGAACCATTTCGTACCGAGTTTCTTTAAACCGGTATCGAAATATGAATACTTAAAAAGGTGTTATGAGATCGGATGCTGCAAGAGCCAATCAACCAGCTTCTGCTTCAGGACACGCGTACGCGCTAATGATTCCTGACAACGCGCGACGCTCTGGTCGGTCACTCCCCACAGAAATCCCAGGTGTATGGAACTGACTCGTGATGCCCAGGTAAGAGATGATTGTAGGGTATCAATTTCCTGATTGAGTTCCTCAAGCAGAATCTTGTGGTGAGTGCCTTCCAATAACACCGGCACAATTTCAGATGCGGGTGCAAGTGTCAGCTGCTCTGTGGAGAGCTCCGGCGATTTCCATCGGCACCAGCCCTTGAGCTGAATATGATGCGCCTGCTGTACCACTGAACGCACTTTGCAGAGCGCCCAGATACCGCCCGCTAGTGAGGCGAGGCATACCACCTTCGTCGGCGAGAGCCAGCGCGCACCACCAGCGCCCACGGAATATTTCCGCTCCTGAGGCGATTCACTGGAAGATACCGCTTTAGCATACAGCCGCGTACCACCCACTATCGCCGGCGCGTCCTGCGTCATACGCACCATTTCATTGGCGCCAAAATAGAGATGAAGCTCCTGCTGAAAATGAGGCGCATTGCGCTGGTCGGCCACATTCTCGGGAGTGAATTGGGGATTGAGTGTGGGAGAAAACTGGGGAGTATAGCTGGGTGCATACGAAGATGAGGAACCGGTACGAGGACTACGATTGCCCAAGAGATAGCTGACACCACAGGGAAGAACATAGGGCGCGACAGCGCTTGCTGCTCGCGCAGAACCAGCCGCGATCGCGGCTGCTGAAATAGCCATGAGAAACCTCCAAATTTAAAAAGACGGTTTTGGTTACACACCGCTTAAAATTACAAATCGAAAAACAGGCTTGCAACAAAATTAAGCAAAGCGATAGTTTTTGTGTGATTCGAAAAGGGTTTGCGGTTTTCAAAGCTGTTCGGCTAAGCTCGCTCAATGAGTATGGTATTTGAAAGTATTTCCAAGGAGAGTTCATGCCACGTCACGCACAGTTTCCCATTGATCCTCTTTTTTTAAACCGCTGGTCACCACGCGCAATGTCGGGTGAAACTATTTCTGATACCGAGCTTTTTACGCTCTTTGAAGCGGCACGCTGGGCGCCCTCTTCCTACAATGGGCAACCATGGCGGTTTATTTTCGCGCGGCGAGACACATCCTCTTTCAAGTCATTTTTCTCTCTCCTCGATGAAGGCAACCAAGCATGGTGCAAAAATGCGGCCGTACTGGTACTCATCGCCTCACGAAAGCTCTTTGAATACAACGGCAGCCCGTCGATTACCCACTCGTTTGATACCGGATCTGCCTGGGAAAATTTAGCACTGCAAGGGTCATTTAAAGGACTGGTGGTACATGGTATGCAGGGGTTTGATTACGAGAAGATGGCACAGCTGGTCCAGCTGCCGCCGGAATTTGTACCCGAAGCGATGTGCGCCATAGGTAAACCGGGGCCGATGAGTGTGCTGCCGCCCGATGTGCAAAAGAATGAACACCAATCGGACCGCAAGCCGTTAGCTGAGCTGGTATTTGAAGGAAAGTTTGGGAATAAAGTACTCTGAGGGCAAGAGTCTCAGTTTTGCATGAGCATTTTTACCGTTCGTGGTGAGTAGGCCGTTAGGCCATATCGAACCACATTCCTTATCCCAGGTCATCATCCACCGTTACCCGTGCAACAATGTCTTCCGGGATCAACGCTTTATACTCATCGATAACCGTATCAGCAATGGCAGGGCTAAACTTGAAGGTAAATACCAGATTGCCTGCACTGTTCCAGAACGTGCCAGTCAAGGTAGCGTTGTGGATCGCATTAAGACTATCAAGTGCATCGTACCCCGTTTTTTCCGGGCTATAATTTTCAGACTCTTTGTACGCGTTATGCTGCGCAGTACCTGCACGGGTCAACTCCACCGAGATAGTAGCCACACTGTGCGCAGCCCGTTTAGTCGGCTCTTGTGTTTCTACTTCCCAGAGAGTTTTTCCCTGCTTGCGATAGAGGGCGAGCACCATTGGAAGCGGATAGTTTTTTTCAAAGCCAATACCTAACCGTGACTGATTCAAACTTACGGGTAATCCCGCATAGCGCGCGTTAAGATTATCCAGCTTTTCGATGCCCGTTTTACCTGCGCGTAACTGCTCAACATCAAGCAGCGCCTGTGCCTGCTTGGTCAGCTTCAAAAAAATTTGTGCTCGCGGCACCAGCTTTTTGGTCAGCATCCGTTTGACGCAAAACATCTGGACTGCTTTGGTCTGTTCGTGAGATGCACCCACGAGCGCTGAGCTGATGGAGAGGAGAATGAGTATTTTATTCATGATCAAACTGCAAATTTAAATAATGGGTATGTGGTTACTTGAGCCCTATTTTACCCTGCTTTGGGCGGGACGCAAAAGCCCTATTCGGTCATCGAGGCAGTAGCCGTAGCGGACGCGTTTGCTGCAGCGTGAACCTGCCGATGAGCAGGAAGAGCGGCTTCTGGCTCCGCCAAACCCGCTGCAATATGTGCCGCACGTACCGCAGGATCAATTTCATCCGCATAGACACGACCAGCAAAATCGTTAATTAATGATACTAGTTCTCGGGGGAACCCCGTAGATGATGCTGGGTAATAGCTGTTCAGTGTTTGATGCAAGAAGACAGGACGCGCTAACAGAAACTCTCTACATACCTTACGTTGGCGGTGCCCTTCAGCTTCAATGGGGTGAGGGTACAGATAGCTGGCAATGATATCCGGGATTAAGCGTACATAGCTATTCCTTCTTTGATAAAAAGCTCCCTCAGAAGATACGCTACCACGCTCTCCTGGCGGCCTTGTGAGGATCGCAAAACCGAGGATGCTAGCGACGCTTACTTCTTGTTCTCGTGCTCGATCCTCTACCAACTTCACAAATCCACGAGCAATTTCTAGTTCTATCTTAGGAAAGTCAATGTTAAACCATCTCCATAAGCAATCCCTCATTTCTCCATTCGTTTGTACCTCTACCCCTACTCCTATCAGCCAAGCAAGAAGAGGTCCATATAAGGGGAGT
>Ga0207094_1025_pt1 | contig 23170 bp, 28 predicted proteins | sample Alteio_BWMinHeat_90_FD_153518 | JGI IMG/M metagenome (GOLD analysis project Ga0207094, IMG submission 153518) | Enriched cells from forest soil in Barre Woods Harvard Forest LTER site, Petersham, Massachusetts, United States -... | ecosystem: Environmental > Terrestrial > Soil > Temperate forest >... | reverse complement strand
CGACTGCTGCGTCGGAACGTTTGGTGCCTCACCTGCTAGCTCAACCGCTTTGGGTTTCAACGGACCTGGCTTTTCCAGCAGACGACGCGTCTTTCGGTATTTCTCAATATCTTTCGGTCTACCTGCCCTTCCACGACCATGGTGCTGGTGAAGAAGGGCCGAGACGACTTTACTCGCTTTCCGCCAAACAGCATTCGTCAGTTTCTCCCCGACAATGCAAAGAAGGTAAGGACGCTCTCTCTGGTGGAGTACGAAGGTTATGCCTTCTGCGAAGTATGCAATGCTCTCCAGAGCACTCAGAACGGACGATCCATCTTTATCCTCTATGCGTACAAATTTTGCTTCTCCAGAACTGATCGCTAATTCCAAGGGTTTTGGAAGCCGCAGATTTGATTGGAACGAGGCGTCGATTGGCTCCTCGTCGTGTGTTGCCCTTAGCGGTGCGAATTGCCCGTTTTTCATTCGTACGTGAAATTTAGCTTCGCCTGGCAAGAGCTCGATTGGACGGAAATGTGTCTTTTGCCGTCGCAAGAGAAATATGACGTGAAAACGATTGGCGAATCGTACATATCTGCGAAGGATCTTTTTCAGTTCCTTGTCTTGTAAGCGCGAAAGGTAGGATTTGAGGCTTTTTAGCTTGAGTGGTGTTGGCCAGCCAAATAGCCGAAAGAACTCGGTTACCGTCCCTGGATTACGCGCATATTCTTTTTCGAGTTTCTGGATAAGCCTGTCGCATGCAACCACATATTTCTGGTCAGCTGCTAGTTGCTGATGCCTCCGAGCCTTAATCGTTGCGAGTTCGTTTAGGCGCTGGCGCGTATTCTTCTTGACTTGGGTTCGCCAATCTTGAGGCATTAGCGCCTAGGGGCGAGGGTGGTTTTGGCTGCAATCTTTGCCAGCCCCAGCACAATTCCGGAATTGGTCATCACCGCATCGGGCCAGCGTTTCTCGGCAGCCTTCTTCAGTAGATTGAAATCCTCAGGGCTCATTTTTACGTTGACCTGAACGGTGCGCTTCATGCCCTCTTGTATCGGCGATTCCCGCTTGCCAAGCAACGTTACTAAAGGTACCTTTCGTACCCATGAAGCGGCCTGTCTTGACCGCCAGCCAAGCCGCCCTCCTCCGTAAACTGGCATTGCGTTACAGAACCGCCGTCAAGTTGCCAAAGCCTTGGAACCATCGGACAGCGGACGAGCTGTGGTGGAAAATCGTTGGCGAGATCGCTGCGCAGGGAAATGCACGGGCCGGTTTTGTGATCGAAAACTCTTACGAAGCAAAACGCCAGATTTCCCTTTCGCGACTAAAGGCTTTTCGTACGGATGGAGAAAGGTTGCGACAAATCCACTGGGTCTTTGCGACTGTAAGGACCCGGTATATTCGAAAGAACGTTCGTCGAGACCCAAAGTCGAGAGCTGTCCTGCGGAACTTCCACATGCTGACCGGAAACGGCGGGCCAAAGCGGTTCTTTCGCCGGATTGCCAATGAACGTTCAGAAACCGCTCGAATCCAAGTCCTACAGGAGTTAGCGGGCTATGGTCCGAAGACAGCCCGAGACACTGCAATTGAGCTTGGACTCGCCAAGAATTGCTTGGCCCTGGACAGCCGATTGAGAACACTTTTGAGTGCTGTGGGCGCTCAGACGGATCGCGCCAGTTACGACGCGGTTGAAAAAGCTCTGTTAACCAAGGTCGCAGGGCCCCGGCTGAATGGGGGACAGTTGGACCGTATCCTGTTTCAAAATTACGACAAGATTCTTGCTGACATCAAACTAGCTCGATCCCACCACTAATGTTCGAGCACGTTGAGAGGGCAACTCGAAATACGTGTCAGCCCAACAGTGTGCAGCAAGCTGAACTGGGTGAGTCAATAACCACCCATATCCGTGCGCCTGGTTCCGTTCACTTCGATTGTGAAAGTGCTGGAGTCGCTCAGGACTTCAGCCGAGGATTCAGCGTGGCGATGACACAGAAAGAAAAAAGGCGGGCGGAGTTGTCTGAGATCAACTCAGTTGTATTTCAAAGTACCCAAGTGTTAGCATGGCGCCGTTCGCGACCTTTTTCCGCCGACCCAATCAAATGAAGTTTATCCACTGCGCAGATGTGCACCTCGACACGCCGCTTCAGGGTTTAGCACAGTATCCTGGCGCACCAGTAAATGAGATTCGCAATGCGACGCGGCGCGCATTCGAGAAGGTGTTGGACACCGCCGTTTCTGAGAAAGCAAAGTTTCTCATTATTGCAGGAGACCTCTACGATACGGGACTCAAGAGCTTCGAATCGGTTCTGTTTTTCAATAGGCAGATGGCTCGGTTGAAAGATGCAGGTATACATGTTTATCTGATTTACGGAAATCACGATGCCGCAAGCAGGCTAATTAAACAGCTTAGACCTCCCCACAACGTACATATTTTTCGTTCAAACGAGCCCCAAACGTTCTTGAACGACGAGTTGCGGGTTGCAATACATGGCCAGAGTTTTGCCACTCCTGAGATTACGGAGGATCTGGCTGCCAAGTATCCGTCGCCCATTTCCGGATACTTCAACATTGGGGTCCTGCACACAAACCTCACCGGCATTTCCGAGCATGCGAACTACGCGCCCTGTTCGCTCGAAACATTGAAGAACAAGGGATACCAGTATTGGGCCCTTGGCCATGTTCACAACCGCCAGATTCTTTGCATTGATCCATACATCGTGTATCCCGGCAACATTCAGGGCCGCCATGGAAAGGAACAGGGAGAGAAGAGTTGCGAGCTCGTGACCGTTTCCGATACGGGCTCAATCTCGATCGAGCCAATCCTCACCTCCGTTGTGCCCTGGTTTGAGGAAGAGATCGACGCATCGGATTGCGAAACGGCCGACGACGTTTACGAAAAGCTTAGGACGCACCTTGAGGGTCTGCTCTCGCAAACGAAAGAGCGGGTCACTGCGCTGCGCCTTAGGATTGTGGGCAACACGCGAGCGCATACCGAACTAAACCACGATTCTGAGCGGGTCCGCAACGAGGCGATCAGCATTGCTAACGAGTGCGGGAGCGGTCTCCTATGGGTGGAGCGGGTGCGAGTCGCAACGCTGCCCTCCGTAGATCGGGAAGTTTTGCTGAAGCGCGAGGATCCGATTGGAGAAATCGTCAGAATCGTCGCTTCGCTTCGCCAGAATCCCGCAAGTATCGCCAAGTGGAACACGATCGCAGAGCTACAGGCGAAAATGCCAGCTGAAGTCGCCGAGGGAGTGGAGCCGATCAAGCTGAATCCACTGACGCTAAGCACCGCGATCGAAGAAGCCGAAGCACTGTTGCTTGCGCGCTTGACGGCCTTAGAGGCTCTGTGAGAATCGATCATATCGACCTCATTCGCTTTGGGCACTTCGCCAACCGCGAGATCGCTCTGCCATTGCGGGCGCCAGACTATTACCTGATCTATGGAGATAACGAAGCTGGCAAATCGACATTGCTGAGAGCTATTTCCTCAGTGTTTTTCGGAGTGTCAGCCAGGACTCCGGATGTGCATAGCTGTAAAGCTTCCGAGCTACGAATCGGAACCACCATATCGGATGGTGAAAAGAGGCTTTCTTTCCGCCGCCGCAAGGGGACGACAGGAACCCTCTTGAATGCCAATGAGGGGCTGATCGCAGAGGACACCCTCACAATATTTTTGCGAGAACTAGACCGAGACCGGTTCGAGCATTTTTTTGGCCTTAATCATCAACGTCTGCGTGAAGGAGGGGACGAACTCCTGCGCGGCAAGGGAGATATTGGCAGCGCGCTGTTTCAAGCTGCAGGCCTACTGGACCTGAGAAATCTGCTCGAAGGAATTGATGGCGAAGCTAAGGAACTGTTCTCTTCCAAGTCGCGCGGCAAAGTAATCGGCAGCGCGCTCGAAGAATACAGAAGTGCACGAGCGGAGGTTCGGAGACTCGCCATCTCCGCAGCGGCGGTGAAAGAAAGGCAGACAGAACTCGGGCGAACAAAGCAAAATCACGAAGCACTCAAGGCGGAAGCACAATCGTTGCAGCAGGAATTAATAAAGTTGCGCCGAATCGAGGGCAATAAGCCGGACGTCGCGCGACTCCAAGACCTGAGGGCGGCGCTTATTGCGCTCGATGCAGTCCCTGCTCTCCCGGCGGACATCCGCAGACAGCGCGACGACGCAGTAGCGGAGCTGACAAGCTCGACGAAACAAATCCAGGCACTCGGCGACCAGATCGCAAGCCGCAAGGAGCGCATCCAAGCGCTTCCTCTTAGCACGGTGCTCAAAGTGCATGGAAAAGAGATTGAGGAATTGAATGCCGGAATCAGTGATTACATTCGCGGGGTGAGCGACAAGCCCAAGCGCGCGTCTGAGCGCGACGAGGCTATTCAGCGTGCCGACGTCGAATGGCAAGGGGTCTGGCGCACACGTCCTATCTCCGATGCTGAGGAATTGAGGAGCGCGTATTCGCGAAAAATAGATATTCTTGCCTTGATCACCGAACACGCCCGTCTCACTTCTGTACTGGAACAGGCCGAAGAACAATTGCGAAGCTGCAAGCAACAGCAGGAGCGAATCGAGGCAGAACTGGCCCTTCACCCGTATCCACCCGATCCGACGGTGCTCGACGCCGCCATCGAACAGGCAAAATCCTTAGGCGATACTGACAGCACCATTGCGCGGCTGAACTCGGAGATCGGCCGCTTGGCGGGTGAGACAAACCGAGAGCTCAGCAATTTGGGACTCTGGTCCGAAAGCGTTGAAAAGCTCGAAGTCATCAGGGTACCGCTTGCAGCAACTATCGACCAATACGCCCGAGACTGGGAAAATAACGACAAAACGCATCGAGAATTGAGTGCGCGACTTTCTAATGCTCGGGACGCTATTCGCAAGATGCAGGCAGAGCTTGAGCGCCTGACCGTGAAAGTGGGCAAAGTTGGCGAGGGTGATCTCGTCGAGGTCCGTGCTCGGCGCGACGAACTGTGGCAATTAATTCGTTCATCCGCCTTCGACAAGACTTCCACTTACGAGGAAGCGCAGAAACAGTCACGGTCATCGGCGCCTCTCCCCGACTCCTTTAGTGAAAACCTTCGGCGTTCTGATGAAATTGCCGACTTGCGCTTTACTCATGTCAAGGATGTAGCCATTCACGATCGGCTCACGAAGGAACTCGAGTTGGCGCATTCGGAACAGCAGTGTACCGAACAGCAACTCGGCGAACTGGAGAGTGCAGAGAGGAAGCTCCGGAGGAGATGGATCTCCGAGTGGAGCGGGCTGGGTTCGGAACCCTTCTCACCCGCTGAGATGAGAGAGTGGTTGCAATCGCGGCAGGCCATCCTCGACCGGCTTGAACAGTGTCGGGAGAAAGAGAGCGAATGTCGCCTACTGCAGGAGCGAACGCTCGCAGCCTCCACGCAGATCGAGGTCTGTTTGAAAGATCTCGGATCGCAGACGGACAGTCAGGTGAACTCTCTTGGCGTGCTACTCAAGGTGGCGCAGACTTTTGCTAAACAAGTTGACGAAGAAAGGTGGATGATTGCTGACCTTCGTCGGCAGAAGCAGTTGCTGTCGGTCGAAAAGCAGCGGGTGAAGTTCGAAGAATGCGAGACGAAACTGTTGGACTGGTATGGGAAATGGTCACCGTTTGTGAAAGCGTTGCTTCTGCTGGAAGGCAGCACCCCCGCTCAGGTCGGGCAGGCACTTGCGGTGCTTGAGAATGTCTTTGGACACTTAAAGGAGGCAGAGAGCCTACAGCACCGAGTGAAGCGCATCGGCGACAACATCGAAGACTTCGAGAGCAAGGCTTCTCGACTTGTAGCGACCATCGATCCCTCTCTCTCCCTCGCTCCGCAGGCTGCGGCTGCGGAGTTGCACGCTCGATTTGTGGAGACCGGCAAAGCTGAGACCCAACGAGACACCCTCGAAGCCCAGAACGCCGCTGACGAGCTGGTGATAGCAAGCTGCAGGTCGACAGCCCAAGGTGCTTCGGCCACTTTGGAGAACCTGAGACAGCTTGCCAGCAGCAAAGATGATCGGCAACTTGAAATCACGATCAGCCAGAGCGAGCAAAAGGCCGACAAACAAGGCGAGTACGACCGTATTGCGGCTGGTCTTATCGAGCGGAACGGCGTTTCCGATCTCAGACAGATTGAAAACGAAGCTTCCGGATACGAATTGGATGTGCTCAGGTCGGAACTTTCTGAGAGTGAAGAACGCCAGAAGTCTCTTCAGGATGAGGTCTTCAAGACCGGCAGTGAGTATGGCAGGCTGCTGCAAGAATTCGAGCGCCTCGAAGCGAGCGAAGAATCGGCGCTGCAGGCGCAAAGGGCCGAGGATGCGCTGGCGCGGATTCGCCCTGCGATTGCGCAATATCTGCGTCTGCGGATCGCGTCGGAAGTGCTGCAGCAAGCGATCGAAGCCTTCCGCGAGAAGCATCAGGGTCCCGTTTTGAATAGGGCAAGTGAGCTTTTTTCGCGCCTTACGCTCGGCGACCATTCTGGTCTCACTACTGGCTTCGGAGATGATGACAAGCCGGTCCTAGTCGCGGTTAGGCAGAATGGAGAACGCATACAAGTCGAAGGGTTGAGCGATGGCACCCGCGACCAACTGTATCTCGCTTTGCGATTGGCTGCCATCGAGCATCATGTCGAAGCCGTGGCACCTTGTCCTGTGATCTTTGATGACATCCTCATCAACAGCGACGATGCACGAGCATCAGCAGCGCTGCAGGTTATCAGTGATCTGGCGAAGCATACGCAGGTGCTTTTTTTCACACATCACAGGCGTCTGGCAGAGTTGGGAATCAATGCAGGCGCTCAAGTGATCGAGCTTGAACCCTTGGCGGCTGCGTCGATCGCGTGAGGGGGGCATGGGTCCGATTCGGGTCCAAAAATCCCCACTTGTGGCGTCGTTTTTAGACTTTTTCCGGGGTAAGGGCAAGGTAAGCCTGCGACGGCTTTCTTGTTTGAGTTGATCACGAGGCTACAAACAACCGCCACTGTTCCCATGATCGATATCAGAGCTTATGCGCAGTGGCTTGGCTAGTTCAGTAAAGGCACGGACACCAGCATCAACGGCGCCCTGGACGCTCTGGACCTGATCCTTCAATATAGTCGCTACTTCATTCGTCTGGCGGGCAATGTCACGAGCTTTGGCCGTACCGCGTTCGATGCTGTCATTCACTCTGTCAGTCAAATCTGCAAGCATTTCTTTGCCGGATTTCGGCGCGAACAGGATGACAACTGTTGCTCCGATCAGAGTTCCAACGCCAAATGCGGTTATCGCTTTCATGTGATGCACCTCCGCTTCTAGGATATCTACCGAGAACATCGGCTGCTTGGTATTCATCCCGATGGGTGAAAGTCTTAGTTTGCTATGTGAACTAGGTTGGGAGGTTTCGCTCTCTTTCTTGGGTTTGGCAAGCAATGCTAAGATTATTTTAGAGCGACCTCGTCTGCCTCACTGGTCTCCTCCACTAAGGCACCTGCAACTTGCTCAAGCGCCATATCCTCCGGAAGAAGGCTGTAATTTGAATATGATTTCTTTTGCTGGATACTGACGGTCTTGAACAACATCGCCTTGCCGTTCATTTCAATATCGACAACGGCTAATTGCCACTGCCCGAAACCCACGTCTTTCCGAACAACGAGAAATGTCCCGCCCTTTTCCAGATGCCCCAATAAACCGCCGCCGAAATTCACCTCGGCTGTGAGGCGGCCGCCAATTTCTGCGAAGTGCCTTGATCGGGCATCAATCAACACACTTCCTTCCAGGTGGTGAAAGACTTCTTCCGCTCGGTTTGTAGGATGGAACTCCTGGTTCGGCGTGAATCGTAGCCTAATGAGGTGACCTTCCATGCCCCCATACTGATACAGAAAGGCATTTGGCAACATGTTGAGTACCTTCCGAGCCTTTTCGGCGTCTGCGCCCTGTTCCTCCTGTTTCTCCCGCATCTTATCGGGATCAGCCAAAAGCTTCTGAAGGCGCCGTCCTTCCGCTTCGACTTGCTTTGGATTCAACAGTTCGTCATTGATAGCCAAGACGCGGTAAATATCACCGCATTTTGTCTGATAGACTTCCCGAAGCTCCTTCTTGCCGTTGGCTTCTCTGATTTCTCGATACCGCCAGTGACTCTGATCTTCCACTTGAGATTGGAGCTCGTTCCGGATTACTTCTCGCATCAATTGAGCGGCGTCGGTGGGTCGCTCTTGAGTGAAGGAAGACATATTCACGGAGAGAAAGACCATTGCGATAATAAAGGAAGCGCCGATGTTACGGCTGCAAACAGAATTCATTGCCGCTCCGCACGACTGTGAAGCACAAAATAGCTTTCAGGCAAGAACAGCGATCGACAGGTAGGGTACACATTACTCACAAGAGGGCTAGATGGAGAACCGCTCTGGCCACTCCCGGGATCTTCTATTTGTTCCAATATGAATTCCGAACTACAAAAACCACATCTCCTGCAGAGGTAGGCAAACATTTGGTTCCTCTGATGTAGCTCGTCCCTACTGCCCGTCTCCGGGCTTGATCTCCTCAGATGCGTTCACATCCACGCGCGCGACGATCTCAGCGTTGGTTGCATCGCGGATGAAATACTCTGAGGGTAAAGTGCGTGCCAATGTGTCGAGTTTGTCCTTTGCTTCTTTCAGAGTTGGTGCGTGCGTAACCCACAGCGGGCTGCCGTCCCCCAACTCTCGGAAAATGTCGAAGCCGAGACCCATGTTTTCTCCCGAACAGCCCCAATATCCGTCTCTGGTGCCGGAAACAAAAATCCAATAGTGTGAGATGGCAGACTTTGCCATCGTTAGTTTCCTATCTTCCAGAGACTGAGTGTGGCCCGCAGATCTGTTCAGATTAGAGCAATGGCAGGACCAAACATGCGATCAACAACTCATTGCTTTTGTTTTTCTGTGAATGGCTGAAAGCGCAAAGGTTGCGCCGCGGGCGCGAAGCCTTGATTGTGCATCTACGGGTTTTATCCATGTGTCGATACGCCTTAACGCTTAGGCACGTTATTCCAGACATGCGCATTTTTGCACCGGGCAACGTCGACGTACAAAACGCTACGCAAGGATTGGGGGAGTTCCCTGTATTGTTGCGAATGGTCCCGTGGTGTTGTCATATGTTCCGGGTTTTTGACGAGCGCCATGCCGCAGCCCGCCCGATCCCACTGTTACCAACGCCTAGCCCCCGCCCGAATTGCAGCGAAAAGCAGAAGTGCAGTGAGACGCAAGTGTCAGCCCGCATCGTGGTGGACGATTATCAGGTGGCGCGGAGGACGATCCGCTCGCTTCTTATGTGGCACTCGATGGACGTTTGCGGTGAGGCGGAAGATGGCCAACAGGCCATTGAGAAGGTCAATGAGTTACATCCAGATCTCGTCCTACTTGACATCAATATGCCGGTGATGAACGGTGTTCAGGCTGCTTACGAGATACACCGAATCTCTCCGTCCACAAAAATTATTTTCTTCACGATTCACGACTCGCCTGACACCATCGCTGCAGCCCGACTCATTGGCGTTGACGAATTTGTGCCCAAAGCCGCTGCCGGAACCCACTTGATTCCAGCAGTGAAGCGTCTCCTCGAAACAGTACATTAGTCCGCACGCGCTATCGATCCCCAGTCCTGAACCGTATCAATCACCCGTTCAAACAGTGAACGAACGTAAAAGCAGGGGGATTCTCAAACGCAAGCCGGAATCACGTGTCTGGGGTAATGCGGCGCTGAAAAACGCTCAGAAGCTCTGCAAACGTGCGGTTCGATCATGAGAAGTGAGCGGACTTACTGATTCCTTAAGGGTTAGGGCAGATTTGAGTGGTTTCCTCGCCCGTTTAACCAGATCAACAGATCAACTCGACAGTAACTTTGTGGTCCCGTTCGGGCCACATCCAAACAGACTCCTACGGAGAGCCTCGGTTTCCGTGGGCGAATTCTGGCAGAGGGTAAGACGTGTTCCTGCTCTACAGCCCCAGGTAGCCGACCACGGTCTGAGTGAAATTTGCGAGTCGCCTTCGTGACGCTAACGATATAGCCTGTATGCTTTCCAATGTGCTAGGGTTCTTCTCCCTGACTCCTGATGGAACGCGAATACGAAGTTTTTGAGCGACTTCCCAATGGGGAAGTGACATGGCGTGGCACCGGACATGGTCTCGAAGACGCTCGCCGGAAGATAGAGCAATTTGCCAAGAACACAACAAACAAAGTTTTTGCTATTCATTTATTCAGTCAGCAAGTGGTAGCGCGAGTTAACGAGCGCCAGAAGACATCAAAGCGCGTCTTTCAAATCGCGTATGACGGGGAATTGCTGGTTAAAAGAGCCAAGGTTTTGCGGTCCGAGGGATACGGCGTTACTTCCGTCATCGGTAATGAAGCCGCGAAGACGGTCCTCGGTCTGAAGCAGGAGTATGACTTATTCGTGGTGGGCCACGGAGCGCCAGAGAAGGCCAGAATAGAAATGGTCGCGTGGCTGAAAGCGCGGTATCCCAAAGCGAAAGTTGTGGCGCTCAATCCGCCTGACTCTGAAAGGCTCCCTGGTGCTGATTACAATGCGCGACAGAATGGCCCCGAGACATGGTTACCTGTAGTGACAGCAGCGCTGTCGTAACCAAAAGCGTGACTACCAACATCTTCAAAGTCGGCGACCGTGTTGCGGTCATCTATTTGGGCGTAGGCGAGAAGAACGGTAAGCGTGAGGTGGAGCGCATCGACACAGTCGAAATTGTCACTCCGAAGTACATTGTCACCGATCACGCACAATTCAGTGCCGAAACCGGCGTCCAAATGGGCTCTGCCCCTCTATATCAAGTAGTCCCTCTCGCGCCCGAGCATGAGGCGGAACTAAAACGAGCCGCAAGACGCAGAATGCGAAGCGATTCGCAAAAATAACATCGATGCGCGAGACTCTTTTCAAGAGGGACGAGCACTGCACTCGTTGCAGTAAGCCTGCCGTAATAACTTTCCGAAGGCCCAAAACCGCTACTTTTTGACGGAGACAATTTCGTGTCCCTGGTGCGGTCGCAAATGGACTCAGGAAATTCCGGGGAAGCTGCTCCAGGTGGAAAAGCGGATGTAGGCAACTTCAGTTCTTTGAGATCGCAATTTCCCAAGAATAGCGAAACTCAAGCCCAGCCGGACGGTTGTCAAAACGGACGCCATAGCGGGTCGGCCAGTTATCAGGCAATGCTTCGATGCATTTTCTGACGAGTACTTATGAGTCTATCGGTCGAGGTCGCCTCATAAGACATTGTTCGAGGTCTGGTTCGGATTCTCAATAGGGGCAAGCGGTTAAAGCGAAAGGAAGAGGTCTGTACGGTCTAGGGTTCAATCATGTGGTTTTTGTTCTACCTTTACCCGGACAGGGCCGAGCCCTGACGCTACATCACATGCTGGGGTATAACCGACATGCTTAACGAGCAGTTCACACCCACTAAAGTACAGGTTCTCGTTGACGACGCCTGAACAATCAAACCATCCAACTTGTAGGGGTAATCCACGTGAACATTTCACCTGCGTATGAATTAAGGCGCGACCTTGCGTCCTTCAGCAGCGATAATCCCTGGGCCATCCGTAATCCACTCGATGAAGCCCGCGACCTGCATAGAATGGCGGCTTATGGTTCCTGCACGGTCGAGAGCATACGGGAGTTGATTTCTGTTCCTCCTGAAATTGAAGCCACGCTCCTGGCATATGCAGATAAGTATCCGAAGGATGGAGACAGAATTCGTTGTGTTTTGCAGTTTCGTCGGAAGGTCGGAATGGAATTTGAGAGGTTGCTTAACGGCGATATGACCTTTATTGAGGCGTCTTCGGATGCCCTAGAGGACATTATCGAAGCGGAGACCGCCGTCCCGGTCCTTGGTTGAATCGAGCTGTGAGTACCGTGCTCATCGTCGATGACCATTTGCTGATGCGTAAAGGCGTGCGGTCACTTCTGAACAGGCATTCAACCGTGGATGTTTGCGGCGAAGCGAGCGACGGAGAAGAGGCCATACAAAAGGTCGGAGAGCTACACCCTGATATTGTTTTGCTCGACATTCAAATGCCACGAATGAACGGCATTCAAGCTGCCCGGCAAATACATCAGCTCCAGCCCTCGACAAAAATCGTCTTCTTTACCGCCCACCCGCAATCTCTGTTTGATGAGAGCACGACGTGTTCAAACGGGTTCGTCAGCAAACTCAGCGCCGAGACCCAGTTGATTCCCATTCTTAATCATTTGCTCCAGAGCACGTCTGAAGAACTGAACGGGCCGCTAAGATATCAATGGCAGCATTCTGTTATGGATGCGTTTGCGTCAGATTGTGAATCGCTGGACGAAAAAATCGCCATTGCTGAAGAGGTGATAGCAGTTCGTTTGACGGACGTGAAGCTCCCTAACCATGAGGAACGGACCGCGCTGAACAGTGCTTTGAGAGCGTTAGAGAAATTACAGCGGAAGGCACCCGACGAAGAAAGGTGAAGCCGGGGTTGATTTAGTCCTCGCCAGCGAAGCCGTCTTCACCATGATCCCACTCAATGTCCTCGTCCTCATCGCCGTCTTCTATCGTGCGAACCTCAATGTCATCTGACTCCAAATCATTGCGTTCGGCGTAATCCTGAGGGCCGCCGTACTTGTTGTTGTCATCTTGGCAATCACCATCGAAGGACCATGGATGATAAGCACCGCAGGAACTGCATTCATAAATGATCGTTTCCATCGCTGCTTCATCCGTCAAGGTACGCCTTGTGGTGTGATTCAAAAAGTTGTGATTCGGGTTTCGTCCGATTACTTCGAGACCGCCCGACTGACCCAACGCAGTTAAGCGGTTCGACCGCGAAACAGATGGAAAAATAGGGAGACGATGGCGAAGAGCAGAAGCAGGTGAATCAACGCTGCACTAACATGGAAAACCAAGAAACCGCCTGCCCACAAAAGCAGAAGAATCAGAAACAATGCCATGAACATGACGATCCTCCGAGGGCCGCTAACAAGCCCGTTAATGCTATTTACGGGCATTTCGTATGACCAGCCAATACTGGGCAAAGCTTGCTCCTTCAGAGCACTTCGCTGTAAAGCCGCGCCTCAACAAACCGTAATTGAAGGATTGGGCGGGTTCCAATCCGATGCGTGGTCCTTTTGTTGGTTGTTCCAAGCTGAACTAACTGGCCGTGACGTGTTGATCAATTCGAAGGTAAGCAGATTCAGACAACACCCTTTTCCACCAATTCCCGCTTATCGCGATATGGTCTAGCGCGAATGATACGGTGCGCGTCCTCGGGACTGACGCTCGGTAATGTCTCCAGTTGTGTCAGCCAGGGCCGAACCGGAACTCAAGGAGAGCACCAACACGGATGCTATTGAAGTGGAGAGCCAGATTTTGGCGAATTTCATCCTTGGCACCCCCCGAACGGTATCATCCTACTCGTTTGGACGGCTGGATGACAATCGCGTAAGGCAAAGCCCGATCAGCCTCCCCGGAGCTAGACCGAGACCAGAAAAGGTGATGCCTTTGCCACCGCAGGTCAAGTCCCGAGACGTCTTGTTCTCGGAAGGTGGCGGCCCACCCGCAAAAGCCAGTATCCGATAATCCCGTTTCCCAGGACCTATGAACGATGACCCACGAATCGGCCAAATCTAACGGAGAGTTTTCATCTAACCCGGGGACTCTCGCGGTCTTGTGTTTTGATGTCGTTGATTATCCGGTCGAAATCGGCACCTGCGGGTTTGCAGAGGTCTATGGGGTTAGCTCCTTCGAGGCCTGACGCGGCTATTCTCGCTGCGGCACTGAACCGAACACCTGCCTGATTCTTAAGATATTCGAATTCGTAGTCTTTCATATTGCGGGGCCTTTCGTTCCAACCGCCCAGTAATCTAAGTCCTTCTGTAGCTGCGTCTCTTGCCTGCCGATAAGCTTCAGGCGTTTGGAAAACAGTGTCGGAACAGCCGCCTTCAAGATAGGCTCGCGTGCGAAAGTACAATCCGTCTAGGCGCTGATCCCTTCCAAACATCCCGTCCGGTAGCATTTCAGGGTTAATGTTTTCCAATTGCGCGAGAAACTTGTCGATATACTCGATGCTTTCGCGAGAATTGCCGACGACTAGATAAGTCGTCGCGTATTCGTGAAACACAGATGCAAGTAACGTCGAGTTAGGGTATTCAGCAATAAAGCTATCCAGCAAAGCAAACTTCTTAGGCGGATGCTGCTCGTCGCGCACAGCTTTATAGGCGCTGAATTCAACCGAGGTATACGGTGCGTTTTGCCGTTGATCTTGAGCGGCAACACATCTCGGGAGAACCAATATCGACACGGCAGCAGCAAGGCAGGTGAAGCCAATCCATTTCAATCGCGTCAAGTTTTGCCTGGACATCATTTAGTTCCGGCCAGACAGACCACAGCACGCGAAGGACGCGGTCCGCGAAATTCAAATGAGAGATCGACAGTCCCGGAAAGGAAATCGGGCTGGGTTCTCAGGTAGAAAAATGGGGGCAATTGCGACTGGTTCTCTTTGACAAACGCGTCAACAAGAGCGCGATTGTAGATGTCTCCAGGCCGATAGATGGACATCAAGCGAGATTCGAGATTGGAATCCAGCCCCTGAACCTGAACTTTGCCGACGTGCAAGGGGGGCAAGACGGGTCCCTTTTGCCTCAAGACAATCGATAGAGAAACCCGTTGAAGCTTGTCGCTGGTCTCTGTCCTTAGGTCTGCGTTGACGGCGTACATTGTCGAGAGTTTCTCGATGCCCTCTTGGACGATATCGGCATCATACAGATCACCCTCATGTAACGGAAAGGCAGCTCGCATTTCGCTTTCTGGCAAGATCATCGGCGGCGTGACCACAAATTGGAGTTCGCCCAGGTGATACTGCAAGCCCTCGTCAGCGTGAGCCGTCACCAAAAACCGCCCTGCCGTGGAATCAGCATCCAACAAGGTCGCTTTCGCAGCCACTTTAGCCTTCATGTATCCCTGATTCTGCCAAGCGAAAGTCAGATAGTCGTCCGTAACGATCTTCAACCAGTCAGGATTATCCGCATAAAGCTCATGGTGGTTTACATCCGCGATGACCTGCACCACATCAGAATCCAGTAGATGGATTGGTCCGTCGAAATCGATGCGTTCTATGATGACCTTGCGGTGAGGATCGGGTTTACAGCCATCGGGAACCGCAGAAACCTGAGCTTGGATCGGGGCCAGACAGATCAGGCCCAGAATCAAGAAAGGGAGCCCGAACGGAAACGTCCGGCCAGACATGTCGTTGCAGTATAGGCTCCAATTCCGTTTTGAATCAATCCCGCAGGACCAGACTCAATGTCCCTTGTCATCATCATGCTGCTCAAGGCCCGATAAGTCGGCTTATCGTCAACTGGCTTTTGCGTTGATTTCCAGGGTCTATAAGCCCGTTCTATCAAGGCTTGGCAGCCGATGTTTTTCCGAGGCAAGTGCTCGCAGGAACGTTCCTGGATTCATAAAATCCTGGAGAAAAATCCGCATCTTGACTGGCCCTGCCTCGTGGCAGAAAATTCCGGCCACACACCCCGCCCCCGCAAATTCGGCGCAAGGAGGAGCACCGTGCATCTTAAATCCGCGTGCCTGGCAGGATTCGCGCTCTTACTGCTCGGCACGGCTCCAGCAAGGGCTCAAAATCCCACGATGAAAATAATTCCGGCACCCAGCTGTACGACCACCCCCGCGCAGCTCGCGGCCACGAAGAAGGCAGCCATGGACGAGTTGCACACCGCCGGCGAGCCGAAGCTCGCCTTTGTTGACCGAGGCTACATCCAGCACAGTCCGACCAGAATGAAGCAGGCCAAAGAAGACAAGATCAGCGATTACGAAGAATTCAGGAAGACTTTGGTATCGCCGTCCGTGGCAGGTGGTGGTCAGGGCGGAGCGCGTCAAGCTGCTGCGGTCCCTCAGCCGCCGGCCGGAGACACTACGGAGATCGTCGTGGCCGAATGCGATATCGTGACGATTGTTCGTAACGCCTACCGCCAAGATCCGACGGCGAAGCCAGGCACGTTCTACGAGTACTTTACCTTTGATACTTATCGCATCAAAAACGGAAAAGTCATCGAGCATTGGGACGGCAATGTCATCGCTCCCCCGGCCGCTTCCGAAGGAAGATAAAACACGTTGCGCACTCCCGCCGCCCGTAGCTTCCAGCGGCCATCGCCACACAGAAAAAGGGCCGGTGGCCCGATGACGTTCGGAGCCAAGTCCTTCCTAAGTCGTGTTTCGTCAAGTGGCATTTGGCCCGTTCCCCACTTAGCGAAAAGCCCGTTTATCGGGCACTATCCTTAAGCCACGGATGGTTATCTCCAGTCGCCTGCCTGACTTCCCGCGTGGTATCAATAACAACAGTTGCTTGTTCGGAGCGTAGGTGCATGAGCTCCGGGGCTGAACTGCCAGCACCTTCATAGGTGAATACGTACAGGCCGTATCGTCTCGTCGGTTTTACGACTAAGTCCGCTCGGCATACAAAGTCCTGCGGACGGTTTACGACTGCCTCGAACGGCGTCATAAATCCCGGAGGAATCAGCATCCGCACCGGTCGCTGTGCCCATGCAATCAATGTTCCCTGAAAACGCGCAGCTGTCATTTTCAAATTGATCTCAGTCTCCGCACTCAGGTTAACCCTGCCCCTCGATCCAGCGAAGTCGATCATGGATGCAGCGGCGTCCACTTGTCCCATCGTGTCTAGAATGATCGCCCGCGCATGCGCTGCCGTAACACGCACCGGGCCAGTCATATCTCGAATCTGGGCAAATGAGTACGACGCATGAATCACAATAGGCGCATTTGAAGGCGCATCGAGAAGAAAACAACCTCCTGTTTGAGGTTTTTCGCTCAGAATGGGACCCTTGAGGGATATTGCGCTGCCAAGACGAATCATAGAGACCTGCTGCAGGTGCCCACGAGCTTCGACTTCAGTGTTTCCTTCGCCCCGAGCACAAAACCGTATCGACCAGTCACTTCGGCTGCTGCCGGCTATGCCAATAGAGTTGCAAGGATCTGCTGTGATAGTGAGAACCGGGACATCAAGAAGAGAGAGAGTCAGTTCTTCGGAACGTGTGAGTAGATACGGTGCTTGGTTGCCAACCACAAGGACAGCTCGTCGCCCCTGCGGCATCTGACCGGGCACCCTATCAACACACTCGAATCCGAACGGCCGCCGGTCAAACAGAAAGTCGGATGCGGGCTGTAAATTATAATTGGTCATTGGTATCGCCTGCCCGAAGTGGTCGTAATGATAACCCTTAGAGTCGCGTTTAGCAGCTAAGTCCCGAGAAGTCGGTTTATCGTCAACTGGCTTTCCGCCAAGGAGGTGTTCGCGGTGAAAGTTCGGAGCTCTCTTATTTTGATTGGCGCGATAGCTGCGCTAACGTTCCCCAATATGGCTTACGCGCACGCGGGATGCCCGGCCAACTTTGTATCCGCCACGGGATGCACCGACGTATACCTGATCAAGATTCAGTAGATCTAACGAGGTCGCGGTTACAATTTCTTTGCGCGCCAATATGTTCAGTGCTTAGTTTTTTCGTTATCGTGACACGGGCAAGAAACTGCTGCGCCGCTCAAAGGGAATGTAGCTAGGACGCGGATGGATGCGCCCCGAGACGCTGCCCATACCATAAAAGACCTACCTCCGACTGAGTAGCATTCCCTATAGGCGATTTATTGCCTTTTGGTACGCTCTGTCAAATGCGGACGAGCCCAAGATGACCTGATGCAGTTTTGGGACTCAGGCCGCTATTGCGAGAACAGAAAGGCAAATTGAAGTCCGATGACCTGTATCAAGCACCCGGGAAGCAATCGATTCAGAACCTGCGTCAGCGCGATTTTGCTGGTCGCGCTGGTCTTTGCAATTGTTACTCGGCTGCACGGCATGGCGTTGGTTATCCCTTCCTCGATGAGCACGCAGCCGTCCAGCCTGTCTTTCGAGATTGTCAACGTCGGGAACAGCAGCACCCAAACGGTAACCTTCACCAACACCGGGGATTCCAACGTCACCGTTTCCAACGTGGCGCTCTCCGGCAATGGTTTCAGCGCCAGCGGCCTATCCGCAGGACAAATCCTGGCTCCTGGGCAAAGCGAAACCGTGAGCGTGACCTTTGCGCCGACCGCCACGGGAAGCGTGAGCGGCAGCATTACGGTTATCAGCGATGCCAGCAACTCGCCGATATCCGTGGTCCTAGCCGGAATGGGGGTCACGCCCTCCGGCAGCACACCAACTTGCGGTAAGTCAGGGGACAGCTCCAATTATGTGCCCACGGATTGGATGACCTTTGTGCCTCCGGCCCAAGGCCAAAGCTACGTCGATTCCACCTTTGGCTGTACCGTCACTCGCATCACCGACGCGAGCAAGGAGATGTGGACCGGGTCGTCCTACCTCGCCCTCAACATGGGCTATGCCACCGTCTCCCCCTTCAACGCGAATGACACGTACCTGATGCTGGGCGATACATGGGGAAGGCACTTGGTGACCGACCTCACCGGCAACATCGTCGTGCCCAGCGAGAATATGCCACCGATGAACAACACTTGGGTTCTGTGGGATGCGACCAACCCGGGCATCCTCTACTACACCTACGGAAACTCGTTGATGCAGGGAACCATTAATGGTTCTTCCGTCGCGGCCGCTGCCGTGCATCAGTTCAGTGAATACCCGGCCATCAACTTCATGGATGAGACAGACGTCTCCCAGGACGGAGGACACGTGATCATCGTTGGGGGAGATACAACGGGGGCGAGTACGGAGGATGTTTTTGACTACAACTTCGTGACGAACACAAAGGGGGCGGTGTATACCACAACCTGCGTGGGCTCGGTGGACGCGCCCAACAATGGCTGCCTGCACAAGCTGATCCAGACGGCGGACAACAATGGGATCATTCAGTTCGCCGGCGACGGCAGCGGAGCAGAGCAAGGTAACCGGCTTTGGAACGGCACGGCTTCTCTCCTTCACATAGAAGATGGCACGAATCATCTTGATGCTGGCTACGATCTGAATGGAAACTCAGTATATGTCGCGCTGGGAGCTTTCTACGTTCTGTCTGGGGAGGTTAGTCCTTGCCCTAGTGGAGATGGATTGGATGTTCGGCTTGTATACAATCCTTTGTTAGCGACCTGTTTGCTGGACGGCACTCAAATAAACATCTCGGCTTATTGGGACGTCGGCTACCGTGGAAATGCGCAGCAGCCTTGGGTAGGATTATCTTTTTTCGATCCCAATCGAACACCGGGACCGGAGTGGTTCGATACTTCGTCAAATTTTGCCGCACCCAACTCAGGCAACTGGGCGTTATACGAAGACGAAATCATGGTCGTGCGAGTGGATGCTAATAACAACAGCAGTTATGTATATCGGCTTGCGCGGGCCTACTCGCGCAGCAACGAAGATTTCTTCGCGCAGCCGCATGCCGCTATCAGCCGGGACGGCAAGTACATCGCCTTCAACAGCAATATGGCTTACGCGCACGCGGGATGCCCGGCCAACTTTGTATCCGCCACGGGATGCACCGACGTATACCTGATCAAGATTCAGTAGACTCTGGTGAGCTGGGGGCCGATGGTAAGCCTGTCACTGTTATTACGCCCGTCGAGGTTACTTTTCGCCTGCCGCGCAATTGACGAAAAATGGGACTGATACTGGGTGGCCAACTTCCACGGCTGCGCCTCCAAGTCCCGGAAAGTCGGCTTTCCGGAAACTGACTTTTCCGAATCCCATATTCCGAAAATCCCGTTTCTCAGGACATATAAATGGAAAGGGCACGGCTGGTTCCCGTGCCCTTGGTTTCTACCTGTGGTAGTGGTTTCGCGGTGTGCCGTCATATCGACCGGTCCGCTTGCAACATTTCTTGAAAGCTACGTCCGGAGCCGCATGGGCAGGGATCGTTCCTGCCAAGTTTCTCGACAAACTCCTTCCCGCCGTGGACTACGCGGGAACCTCGCTTGACGTTAGTTTCGGACGGGAACCCCTTGCGGCGTTTGCTGCTGGGTTCGTAGAAAAAAGTTGCTGTTCACGGCAGTCTCTCCTTTCCAGATGGACTTGCCCGTCACATCACGGAAAGTGAGCTGCCAGTAAATTCTACCCCATGCCTTGCTTTTGACGCCAGAAATGGCCGACCAAGTGACCGGCCAGTTACCGAAAATCCCGTTTTTCGGGAGTTAGCGCATAAGGTGTATGCTTTTGCTCGCCCCTACGGATTGGCAAGGAGCGGAACCATGCTCACGAGCAAAGTAGTTTTGTCTTGTGGCGTGTGGTGTTTGTTTGTCGCCTCAGCGACTGCCTGTCCCAATCTTGCTGGACGGTACACGCTACGAGGCGAAGACGGAATTGTTTACTACAGCGTGCGACAGCGTGGTTGTGACCGGGTCGAAATTGACCGGAAGAATAATTATTTGGGTAAGGTTTTTGCGGGTCCCAACCACGTGTTCATACCTGATGGCAAGGCTCACGGGAAGGGAATTCCAATTAGTCGCTGGGCTGGCGACAAGCTTCAAATCGGGGAAGAATCCGCGCATATCTACTATTCGGTTGATTCCTCAGGCGATCTGCATATGAGCGACGGGAGGACCTATCCGCAATGCCAAGGACCGTGCGACGAGACCGCGAAAAGGGAAAGGTAACACCAGTCGTAGAGAGGTGACCTGATGAAGAAAAGGCTACACGGCGCGTTGCTCACGGGCAGTTTTTTCGCTCTGCTTTGTTGTGTGCCGGACGCCACTAGGGCTGTCGCGGTTGCAGGACAAAATTCGGGCGAAGACTCCATCCACCAAAACTTTCCGTGCGGCGACCAGTCCAGGACTTACAAGGAACTGATGGCGTCCTTCGCTAAGGGGCGGGTGCCCTCTCCGAGCGACGTCAGCGGCACCTGGGTGTTGGTGGGCCTGTGGCTCTACAAGGACTCGAAGCCCGGCCTCAACTGCAAGGGGCTCAACCGCGGAAAAACGCTCGAATGGGTCATTCAAGCGAAAGGATACTCGATCGAGTTCGACTCGATTGGCGACGGGCCTCAGACAACCTCGTTTGAACTCGATCGCAAGGGGAGCCTCACGTTCTCCGTCGGATTCGGTGGAGAAAACTCCCCGGTATTTCGGTGCCGCATGACGGAGCGCCGCAACCTCGTTTGCTCAGGGAGCACGTATTACCAGGGCGCGGAGTTCAAGAAGATGGCCGTCGAGGAAGACCGGATTCCCAGAGATACGTACCCATGAGCTAAACTGGGTTTCTTTGTTGACGGGTTCGTCCCTCGTGCCTTCTTTGTGTGCATTCGACGCATTTCGTGCCAACTCCCCCAACGCCTGATAAGTCGGTTTTCCGGAAACTGGCTCGCCCTGAAATCCCTTTGTCCGACAATGCCGTTTCTCTGGCGGAATGCGGTTCAGGACGGAGTTGCGATTAACCTTCAACTAACGAGCGGCGCGTGAAGTAGCCGAAAAGCTTAGTCCTTGGATTAAAGAGATGTATCATGCGCGGCTTGGAGGTTTAGATTGAAATACCTAATGTCGTTGCTGGCCTCCAGCGCTCTTCTGCTCGGCATTTCGTCAAGCGCGTACGCGCAAACCGAAGTCACTCTTCTGGCGCCGAACCCCTTCAAGGGATCGTTGGATAAAGTGGCACCAGGATTCGATGGCAAGACCGGTTACAAACTCAAGTTGACCTACGGCAGAGGCTTGGGGACGAAGGAGCAGGCCGCTCGCGGCGAGATGTTTGACGTGTTCATCATGTTGCCGCCCTATCTGGACGCGCTGGCCTCGGGCAACATCGATCCCAAGAGCGCCACAACGCTGGCGAGCCTTACCCTGTCGCTCGGAGTGAAAAAAGGCGCGCCCAAGCCGGACATCTCTACACCCAATGCGCTCAAGCAAGCGCTGTTGGCGGCTGAGACGGTCGCCTTCGTGGACCCGCCGATGGGAAGCGACGGGACGGCGACCAAGGAAGCGCTCGTGAAGTTAGGCGTCTGGGATCAGGTCGCCTCGAAGGCCAAGATGGCCCCCAACTCCGGCGTGGTGGGAAACACAGTGGCCAAGGGCGATGCGGAGATCGGCATCTACTGGCTCAACGAAATGACCAATCCCGGCGTCGATGTCGTAGGGCGCTTGCCGAAGCAAATTTCGACTCCGCTGAAGGTGGTGGCGTTCGTCTCCACGCACGCCAAGGACGCGAAGGGCGCGAAGGCGCTCGTCGCCTACCTCTCGTCACTGGAGGCCGAGGCCTCCTATAAGAAAGATGGGATGCTACCGGGTCGTTGAGCTACTTTAAGGACAAAACTAGGAAAACAGATCGCTGAAAAGCTCAGCTCAAGCCAGTGGCTTGAATCCGATTCCCAATGTCCGAGAAGACCGTTTCTCGGGACTTGGAACTCTATTTCTAGAGTCAGCGAAGAGGGAGAAAGTAAACTAGCGCGCCGACGAGCAGCATGACCCCGATAACGAAGCCAAAGACAAGCAACCCCCGTTTCAACGCCGCCGTATCGCTTTGTTCATGCTCCCTGTAGGGCTTCCGAAACAGAACTAGAGCAGCAAAGAACGCTGCCGCCATGGTCATTGCCCACGCCGAGCTTTCCCCAGGGCATGTGTACACAATCACCGAGCACTCCTCCGCCCTGGACCCAGACGCCGACCGCAAGACCATGGCTGACGTGGTCGCCATCTTCGTCTTCGGCCACCACTAACTGCATGCTCCAAACGAAATGACGACTTTCTTGCAATTCGAGTACACTCTCGCGACGGCAGCGCGCGTCAGCAGACAGAGTCGGGGCCGTACTTGCAGCCGCCCGCAACAACGATGGATCATAGGATTTGGGAGGGACCATGAAGAACCGCAGAGAATTTATCAAGACTGTCGCCGGCGCGACGGCCGGAGCGCTGGTGATGGGCCGCGAACTGGTCAGCGCTCAAGGAGGTGGTGGTGGAACGAAGCGCTTGCCGCCATTTTCAGCAGATCCGCCCAGCGGCCCCGTGCAGCGCCGCATCGTTCAAGTCGGGGGTCGGCGAGTCCCCGTGGTGGACATCCACGCCCACGTCAGCGTCCCTGAAGTCGCTTCGGTGATCAAGGGCACCGAATACGAACGCAGCGCCGGCGGCGGCGCCGGTGGCGGGCGGGCCATGGGAAACGAGCGCCTATGGGAGATGGATAAGCGCGGGATTGACGTTCAGGCGCTTCACATAAACGGCTTCGCGTGGTATGAGGTGAAGGATCGCGCCCTGGCGG